>Ga0256839_1004921_pt1 | contig 12679 bp, 9 predicted proteins | sample 354166metaG_FD_185968 | JGI IMG/M metagenome (GOLD analysis project Ga0256839, IMG submission 185968) | Hydrothermal vent microbial communities from Mid Atlantic Ridge, Atlantic Ocean - 354-166 | ecosystem: Environmental > Aquatic > Marine > Hydrothermal vents | place: Atlantic Ocean: Mid...
GGGAGGAGTCTTCCGGCGCGCACCCACCTGCCCCAGAGGCGGTCGCTTGGCCCCGCGGCGGGCCGGGCGATTCCAGTAGGGACGCCGGCGCAGCCGGCCGGACAGACAGGATCAATGGATATGAAGAACGGACGAAGGAACCCAGTGTCGATCGGCCCCCTGTACGCGGCGCGTTATTGCTCTCTGCCCGAGAATCAGGGCCTCTACCGGCGTGAGCTCGAGCGCGACAACTGCGGCATCGGCTTCGTGGCCAACATCAAGGGCGAGAAGTCCCACGAGATCATCCGCAAGGGCATCCAGGTGCTGATCAATCTGACGCACCGGGGCGCCTGCGGCTGCGATCCGGACACGGGCGACGGCGCCGGGGTGCTGATCCAGATTCCCCACGACTATTTCGCCAAACAGTGCGCCCGGCTGGGTTTCACCCTGCCCCCTCCGGGCGCCTACGGCGTGGGGATGGTCTTCCTGCCGATGCGGAAGGACTCGCGGCTGGCTTGCGAGGGCGAGTTCGAGCGCATCGTCCAGGAGGAGGGCCTCGAGGTGCTCGGCTGGCGCGAGACGCCGGTCGATCCCAGCGTGATCGGCTGGCTGGCCCGGGCTTCACAGCCGTTCATCGAGCAGGTCTTCGTCCGCGGCCCTCATGAGATGACCCAGGACGAGTTGGAACGCAAGCTCTACGTCGTTCTGAAGCGCGTTCAGAAGGCCATCAAAGAGTCCGACATCAAAGATAAGGAAGCCTTCTACATCGCCTCGCTCTCCACCAAGACCATCGTCTATAAAGGGCTGCTGCTGGCGCCGCAGATCGAGCGGTTCTACCTGGACCTGGCCAACGCCGAGGTGGTCAGCGCCCTGGCGCTGGTGCACCAGCGGTTCTCGACGAACACGTTCCCCACCTGGCCGCTGGCGCACCCGTACCGTTACATCTGCCACAACGGCGAGATCAACACGCTGCGGGGCAACATCAACTGGATGAACGCCCGCGAGGCGGTGCTCGAAAGCGAACTGTTCGGCGAGGATCTGAAAAAGCTCTTCCCGATCATCACGCCCGGACTGAGCGATTCGGCGAGTCTGGACAACGCCGTCCAGCTCTTGCACCTGGCCGGGCGGAGCCTACCGCACGTCATGGCCATGCTGATCCCCGAGGCCTGGGATCACGACAAGACCATGAGCGACGAGAAGAAGGCCTTCTACGAATATCACGCCTCGCTCATGGAGCCCTGGGACGGCCCGGCGGCGATCGCCTTTACCGACGGCACGGTGATCGGGGCGACGCTCGACCGAAACGGGCTGCGGCCGGCGCGCTACGTGGTGACGCACGACGATCTGCTGATCATGGCCTCAGAGGCGGGCGTGCTGCCGGTGAAGCCGGAGAACGTGAAGTTCAAGGGCCGCCTGCAGCCCGGCAAGATGTTGCTGGCGGACCTGAGCCAGGGGCGGCTGGTTCCCGACGAGGAGGTCAAGCACAGGCTGGCCACGCGGCGCCCGTACCGCAAGTGGCTCAAAGAAAACCAGGTGACGCTGGGGGACCTGCCGGCGCCGCCGCGGTGGCATCCGCCGGACTTCGACACGATCCTGCGCCGCCAGCGGGTCTTCGGCTACACCGACGAGGATCTGCGGCAGATCCTGGCGCCCATGGCCACCAAAGGCGTGGACCCGGTGGGCTCGATGGGCAACGACACGCCGCTGGCCTGCCTCTCGGACCGGCCCCAGCCGCTGTTCAACTACTTCAAGCAGCTCTTCGCGCAGGTGACGAATCCGGCCATCGACCCGATCCGGGAAGAGACGGTGATGAGCCTGTGCAGCTACATCGGCACCGAGCGCAACATCCTGGCCGAGACGCCGCAGCACTGCCACACGCTGAAGCTGCCGCATCCGATCCTGACCAACTACGACCTGGAAAAGCTGCGCCGGGTGAGCTGGGGCGACTTCCTGGCCACCACGCTGATGGCCGTCTTCCGCGCCGACGGCGGCGAGAAGGAGTTGCGGCGGGCCATCGACGCGCTCTGCCGGCGGGCCTCATGGGCCATCAAGAGCGGCTACACGCTGCTGATTCTCTCCGACCGCGCCGTGGACGAGAACTACGCCCCGATCCCGAGCCTGCTGGCGCTCTCGGCGGTGCACCATCACTTGATCCGCGAAGGGACGCGGACGCAGGTGGCGCTGATCGTCGAGAGCGGCGAGCCCCGCGAGGTGCAGCACTTCTGCCTGCTCATCGGCTACGGGGCGAGCGCGGTGAATCCGTACCTGGCCATCGAGACGCTGGAGCAGATGGCGCGGGAGGGCCGGCTCGGCGAGGGCATCACCTTCGAGCAGGCGCTCGAGAACTACATCCGGGCGGTGAACAAGGGCCTGCTGAAGGTCTTCTCGAAGATGGGCATCTCGACGCTGCAGAGCTACCGCGGGGCCCAGATCTTCGAGGCCATCGGCCTGAACCGGGAGGTGGTGGACCGCTACTTCACCGGCACCGCTTCGCGCATCGAGGGCGTCGGGCTCGACGTGCTGGCCCAGGAGGCCCGGATGAAGCACGAGCACGCCTACGAGCCGATCACCGAGTACGACACCGAGCTGGCCGTGGGCGGCAACCTCTCCTGGCGGGTCCGGGGCGAGTACCACTTGAACAATCCGGTCTCCATCGCCAAGCTGCAGCACTCGGTGCGGCAGAAGAGCTGGGAGACCTACAAGGAGTTCGCCCGGACGATCAACGACCAGAGCAAGCAGCTCTGCACGCTGCGGGGCCTGCTCGAGTTCATCCCCGCTAAGAAGCCGATTCCGATCGAGGAGGTGGAGCCGGCCTCGGAGATCGTCAAGCGCTTCTGCACCGGGGCGATGAGCTTCGGTTCGATCAGCAAGGAGGCGCACGAGACGCTGGCCATCGCCATGAACCGCATGGGCGCCATGTCGAACACCGGCGAGGGCGGCGAGGACGAGGAGCGGTTCCGCGACGAGCGCCGCAGCGCGATCAAGCAGGTGGCCTCGGGCCGCTTCGGCGTCACGACGAACTATCTGGTGAACGCCGACGAGCTGCAGATCAAGATCGCCCAGGGGGCCAAGCCCGGCGAGGGCGGCCAGTTGCCCGGCCACAAGGTGAGCGAGGAGATCGCCCGGGTGCGGCACTCGATTCCGGGCGTGGGGCTGATCTCGCCGCCGCCGCACCACGACATCTACTCGATCGAGGACCTGGCGCAACTGATCTACGACTTGAAGAACGTCAATCCGCAGGCGCGGATCTCGGTGAAGCTGGTGGCCGAGGTCGGCGTGGGGATCGTGGCGGCCGGGGTAGCCAAGGCCCATGCCGACGTGGTGCTGATCTCCGGCTACGACGGCGGCACCGGCGCTTCGCCGATCACCTCGATCCGGCACGCAGGCATCCCCTGGGAGCTGGGCCTGGCCGAGACGCAGCAGGTGCTGGTGATGAACGACCTGCGGAGCCGGATCATCGTGCAGACCGACGGCAAGCTGATGACCGGCCGGGACGTGGCCATCGCCGCGCTGCTCGGGGCCGAGGAGTTCGGCTTCTCCACCGCCCCGCTGATCGCCATGGGCTGCGTCATGATGCGCAAGTGCCACCTGAACACCTGCCCGGTGGGCATCGCCACCCAGGACGAGCGGCTGCGCAAGAAGTTCGCCGGCGTGCCCGAGCACGTCATCAACTACTTCTTCTTCGTGGCCGAGGAGGTGCGCGAGTACATGGCCCTGATGGGCTTCCGGACCATGGACGAGATGATCGGCCGGGTGGACAAGCTGGACGCCCGCAACGCCGACTATCACTGGAAGGCCCGGGGGCTGGACTTCTCCTCGATCCTGCACTCGCCGAACGTGCCGAAGCGGGTGGGCCGGCGGAAGCTGAAGCCCCAGGACCACGGCCTCGAGCAGGCGCTCGACCACAAGCTGATCGATCTGGCCCGGGACGCCATCGAGAACAAGACGCCGGTGGAGTTCAAGCTGCCGATCCGCAACGTGCACCGGACGGTGGGCACGATGCTGAGCGGCGAGATCGCCCGGCGGTACGGCTCCGAGGGCCTGCCCGAGGACACGATCAAGTTCCACTTCACCGGCTCGGCCGGCCAGAGCTTCGGCGCCTTCCTGGCCAAGGGCGTCACGCTCACGCTCGAGGGCGATACGAACGACTACGCCGGCAAGGGGCTCTCCGGCGGCAAGATCATCGTCTACCCGCCGAAGCAGTCCACCTTCGTGCCGGAGGAGAACATCATCGTCGGCAACGTGGTGCTCTACGGGGCCACCTCGGGCGAGGCCTACTTCAACGGCATGGCCGGCGAGCGCTTCTGCGTGCGGAACTCCGGCGCCACGGCCGTAGTGGAGAGCGTGGGCGACCACGGCTGCGAGTACATGACCAAAGGCCTGGCGGTGGTCCTCGGGCGTACGGGGCGGAACTTCGCCGCGGGCATGAGCGGCGGCATCGCTTTCGTGCTGGACGAGGACGGCTCGTTCCGCAAGGTGAACTGCAACACGTCGATGGTGGATCTCGAGCCGGTGGTGGATCCGGTGGACATCCAGGCCTTGAAGACGCTCATCGAGCGGCACATGAACTACACCGGCAGCGCCCGGGCCCAGTGGATCCTCGAGAACTGGGAGTCGATGCTGCCGCTGTTCGTCAAGGTCTTCCCGCACGAGTACAAGCGGGTGCTGGGAGTGCCGCGGAGCGCGGCCGGCGAAGCGGTTCCGCTCGGGGAAGGGAAGCGGCCCTTCGAGCTGCTGCGGTTCGCTTCCGAGATTGCCGACGCCGGCATGGTGGCCGGAGACTGACGGGGGACGAGAGAGCGTATGGGCAAGATTACGGGCTTCATGGAGTATCAGCGGGAGGTGCCGGAGCGGCGTCCGGTGGCTGAGCGCATCAATGACTACTTCGAGGTCTATCAGCCGTACGACGAGGACCGCGTGCGCCGGCAGGGCGCCCGGTGCATGGACTGCGGCGTTCCCTTCTGCCACACCGGCTGTCCGCTGAACAACATCATTCCGGACTGGAACGATCTGGTCTACCGCGGCCGCTGGAAGGAGGCCATCCGGGTGCTGCACGCGACGAACAACTTCCCGGAGTTCACCGGCCGCGTCTGCCCGGCTCCGTGCGAGGCGGCCTGCGTGCTGGGCATCAACGAGCCGCCGGTCTCGATCAAGTGGATCGAGCGGACGATCATCGACCATGCGTTTCGCGAAGGCTGGATCAAGCCCGAGCCTCCCGAAGTCAAGACGGGCAAGCGGATTGCGATCGTGGGCTCGGGGCCGGCAGGGCTGGCGGCGGCGCAGCAATTGGCCCGGGTGGGCCATTCGGTGACGGTCTTCGAGAAGGCCGACCGCGTCGGAGGGTTGCTGCGCTACGGCATCCCCGACTTCAAGATGCAGAAGGACTTGATCGACCGCCGCATCGAGCAGATGACGGCCGAGGGAGTGGAGTTCCAGACCCGCGCCCACGTGGGCGGCAACGTGCCTGTCGAGGATCTGCGCAAGGAGTTCGATGCGATCCTGCTGGCGGGCGGGGCCGAGCAGCCGCGGGATCTGCGGGTGCCGGGGCGCGAGCTGAAGGGCATCCATTTTGCGATGGACTTCCTGCCGCAACAGAACAAGCGGGTGGCGGGGGATCCGGACGTGGTTGTCGACCCGACGCGGTGGAAGGAGCCGATCCTGGCGACCGGCAAGCGCGTGGTGATCATCGGCGGCGGCGACACCGGGGCCGACTGCCTGGGCACCTGCATCCGGCAGAAAGCGAAATCGGTGATCCAGCTCGAGATCATGCCCAAGCCGCCGGAGCAGCGCTCCGAGAAGACGCCGTGGCCGATGTGGCCCTACCAGCTCCGGGTGGAGACCTCGCACGAAGAGGGCGGCGTGCGCGAATGGTCGGTGGCCACGACGAAGTTCACCGGTGATGAAGAGGGCAACGTCAAGCTGCTGCACGCGGTGCGCGTGGGGCCGCCGCCGGAGTTCCGTCCGGTTCCGGGATCGGAGTTCACCATCGAATGCGACCTGGTGCTGCTGGCGATGGGCTTCACCGGCCCGGTGCGCAACGGCATGGTGGAGCGGCTCGGCCTGGAGCTGGACAAGCGGGGCAACGTGAAGGCCGAGGACTACCACACCTCGGTTCCGGGCGTCTTCGCCGCCGGTGACATGCGGCGGGGCCAGTCGCTGGTGGTCTACGCCATCGCCGAGGGACGGCAGGCGGCGCGGGCGATCGACCAGTGGCTGATGGGCCGGACCATATTGAAGTAGGGCCGCTAGGTAAGGGGCGGGTGGTCATCCGGCCGGGTTTGCCGTCTTCGCCACCAGCTCGATGACCCGCTGGGCATTCCGCTTCCATAAGAAACCGCGGCGCTCGATGGCCGCCGCCGCGGCCTGCCCCATGCGGTGGCGCAATTCTTCATCCTCGACGAGCCGTTCCAGCGCGCCCGCCAGGGAAGCGGCCGACCCGGGGGTGAAGAGCAGGCCCTCGGCGCCGTCTTCGATCAGGTCTCTGAGGTTGGGCTGATCCGGAGCGGCGACGGGCTTGCCCGCGGCCAGGTATTCGATCACTTTCATCGGGCAGCAATACTCGTTGGCGGCCGGCTGGACGGCGATATCGAACAGCGCCACGTGACGGGCGACTTCGCGGTGGGGCAGCGGTCCGGTGAACCGGACGAGACTCTCCACGCCCAGGCGGGCCGCCTGCTCCTTCAAGCGCGGCGTCTCCGGTCCGCCGCCGACCAGCAGCACGGCGGCCTTTTCGCGGAGCAGCCGGCTGGAGGCGAGGGCCTCGATGAGCAGGTCGATCCGGTGCCAGTCGCGGAACCAGCCGACGAAGCCGGCGACGGCCCGGCCCTTCAATCCGAGGCGTTCTTTGAGCTCCGGGTCCGCGGGAAGGGGGCGGAATCGCTGGGGATCCACGCCGTTCGGGATCACCGTGATCTTCTCGCGGCGAACGCCCATCGCGGCGAGGATGTCCCGCAGCGGGGTGGAGACGGCGATGACGTGGGTGGCGGCGTTGGCCACGCGGCGCTCAGCCCACCGGGCGAGGCCGTACCAGCGGATGGCGCGGTCGCGGGCCTGCTCGAGCGCCAGCGGGGAGTTGACTTCCAGGACGACGGGGGTCCCGAAAAGCTTCCCGGCCAGGACGCCGGCGAAGTTGAACAGGGCGTAGCGCTCGTAGAGGAAATCCGGCCTCCGGCGCCGGATCCGGCGGATGAGCATGGGGAGGCCGGCGAAGTTGTAGGCGATCTGGACGGCCTCGGAAGCCAGGGGAAGGCGCCGGACGAAGCGCTGCCAGGCGGCTTCGCCGGCGTCGCGTTCGGGATTGTCGAGTTCCGTTTCGGCGGGTACCAGGGCCGCTTCCTCGACCTCGTGGCCGAGGGCTTCGAAAGCCCGCATCATCTCTAATATGTGAATGCGCTGAGCGTCGGTGGCCCGGGTGCGGTGGTGGTACAGGACGAGCATCCTCGAAACACCATGATGGCAGAGAGGGCGAGCGGGAGTGCTTCGGGGAGCCGCCGCGGTAGACTGGTTCGTTGATGCAGGAATCGAATCCGTTTTCGCTGTCCGGCAAACGCGCTCTGGTAGCCGGCGCGAGCCGGGGCATCGGGCTGGCGATCGCCCGGGAGCTGGCGAGGGCCGGGGCGCACACGATCCTGGCGGCCCGCTCGATGGGCGATCTGGAGCGCGCGGTGGAGGAGATCCGCGGCCAAGGGGGTTCGGCTGAAGCTCTGCGCCTGGACGTCACCGATCCGGAATCCATCCGCGAGGCGGCCGGGAAGGCGGGCGAGGTGCACGTCTTGCATGCCGTGTCGGGGATGAACATCCGCAAAGATTTCCTCACCTACACCCGGCAGGAGTACGAGCAGATCATGAACACGAACCTGCACGGGATCGTCGAGCTGGTGAAGCGGGTGGGCGAGGGAATGATCGCCCGGGGCCGAGGGGGCAAGGTGGTGCTCATCGGCAGTTTGATGTCGCTGGTGGGACTGCCGTATTTGACGGTCTACGCCATGACGAAGAGCGCCCTGGCGGGACTCACCCGGACGCTGGCCGCCGAGTGGGCGCGGCACGGGATTCAGGTCAACTGCATTGCCCCCGGCTTCATCGTCACCGACTTGAACCGCGCCATCTGGGAGCGGCAGGAAAACCTCGAGTGGCTGAAGGGGGTGCAGGCCATCCCGAAGCCGGGCAAGCCCGAGGACATCGCGCCCATGGCGGTGCTGCTGAGCGGGCCGGGCTCGGATTTCATCACCGGGCAGGTGGTCGCCATCGACGGCGGATACACGACCACGGCCGTCTGGCCGTTCCGGCCATGAGGGCTGTGCCGGGACCGGGGGTGCAGTACCAGCCGGCCTACTATCGGCCCGGGGGAAATTCGTGTATTATGTAGATGCTGCGGAGCGCAGCAGCACACAAGCCGGTCGAGGCTGTCGATGGCGGCACGAAAATCCACCTCCCCAGACCTTACCCGTTTACCCCCGCTCGGACAACACCGGTGCCGGAACGGGGTCTCCCTGGAAGAGATTGCCGAGCAGACCAAGATCAGTATTCGTTTCCTGCGGGCCATTGAGGCGGAGCGGTTCGATGAGTTGCCCGGAGGGATCTTCGCGCGCAGTTACATCCGGCAATACGCGGCGGCGATCGGATTCGACGAGGACGAGCTGCTGCGGCGCTATCGTGAGTCGGCCGGTGAGAACGGCGACCGTCAGCGGCCGGCCCCGCGCAAGGAGCCGATGCGCGAAGTTCCGCCGGGCCGCCGGGCGGGTTCTTTCTGGATGCGTTTTCTCAGCGCTTTCCGGTTTCTCTCTTAACCTGATTCCTGCACTAGTGCTGGCGCTGGCGCCGGCTTCGGAGGCGGCCTCCATCTCCGGCCTGGTGGTCGAGAATGCTACAGGCCGGCCCTTGGCGCGCACCCGGGTGGTGCTCCAGGCGCGGCAAACCGCCCGTCCTTCCTCCAGTTTCCGCATCCTCAGCGGTTCACAGGGCGAGTTCCACTTCGCCGGTCTGCCGGCGGGCATCTACTTCCTGAGCGCGGAGCGCCGCGGCTTTGCGCGCCTCGAATACGGACAGAAGGGATACGGCGAGCCGGGAACGCCGATCGTGCTGGACGAGCGCGGGAACTTCTCGGCGGTGTTGCGGCTGAAGCGGCTGGGGGTGATCACCGGTTCGGTGGTGGACGAGAACCAGGTGGGGCTGCCGGGAGTGGCGGTGCTCGCCTACCGTGTGGGGCGGACGTGGCAGACGGTGGCCACGGCCAAGACCGACGACCGCGGCGTATACCGGCTGAGCGGTCTGGCCCCGGGCCGCTACGTCGTAAGAACGGCGGCATTCCACCTGGAGGGCGGTGTCGGGTTGCTGCCTACATATTTTCAAGGGGCGGTGTCGGCCGCCGAGGCGAGGGTGATCCGGGTCTCTCTCGACCAGGAGGTGGAGGGCGTAGACATCCAGCCGCGGCCGGGACGCCTGGCGCGGCTCAGCGGGCGGCTGTTGGGCGCTTCGGCGGCCGAAGTGGTGCTGGTGGCCGAGACGGGTCCCCGGCGGACGCCGGTGCGGGAGGGTGGGCGTTTCGACTTCGGGCAGATCGAGCCGGGCCGCTACGCGCTCATCGTCGAGCCGGAATCCACGGGCGGGCGGGGGGCCGCATTTGCGGAGATTCAGTTGGGTGAGGCGGACATGGAGGTCCCGCTCACGCTGGGGCCGGCGCCGGCGCTCCAGGTGGAATGCGTCACCGAACGGGGAGCGCGGCTGAGCGGGGAAACGATCTCGGTCTTCGTGCGCCGGGCGGGCTTCGGCGGCGCGGGCAAGAGGGCGCAGTGCGGTGTTCGTATGGTGATCGGGCCGGGCGATTGGGAGATCGCCGTTTCCCCGCCGCTGCGCTACTACATCGCCGCCATCCTGGACACCGAGAGGGGAGGCGAGGGGCGGCGTTTCCGCATCGAGCCCGGCGAAGAGCTCTCGATTACCGTGCTGGTGGGCACGCGGCCGGCCACGCTCGAGGGGAAGGTGACCGTGGACGGGGCGCCGGCCGTGGGGGCTCCGGTCTTCCTGCGGGCTTTGGACGAGGATCTGGCCGTCCGGCTGGGGGGCGTGCGGACGGTGCGCACGGGTCCGGAGGGCGAGTATGCGTTCGCCGGACTGCCCCCGGGCCGCTACGAGGTGATCAGCTCCTACCAGATCCGCGAAGAGGAGCCCGAGACGTGGCCGCCCGGCAGGGCGGTGGTAGTGGATCTGGAAGAAGGACAGGAACTCGAGCGGGATCTTGAGGTTACCGAGATTCGCTGAGGCCGGGCCGATTTTTTTCTCAAGAACACTCGAGAGGATCCGATAAGCAGTCTCGGGTGGCGAGTGCGCCGCCCGGCGCAAGAAGGTGGCCGATGAAGGTGAATGATCCGAACCTCGCTGGCGCCGGCCAGGGCCGCGTAGGCGGGGCGGGCGTAGAACGTTCCTCGCAGCTCGACGCTCTCACCCGGGCGGGCGCCCTGCGGCGCGGGGAGACAGGCGGCGCTCCGACCGACCACGTTTCGTTGTCAGCGTTGAGCGCACACCTGCAGGAGCTGAGCGCCGAGCCCCCGGGGCACGGCGCCCGCCTGGAGAAGCTGAGCGGGGAGGTCGCGGCGGGCCGTTATCAGGTGGATGCGGTGGAGTTGAGCCGGCGGCTGGTAGAGGTCTCGCTGCGGCCGAAGGAGTGAGGATGAGCGAACGGGGGGCGGCGCCCGGAGAAGAGCTAGAGGCGCTGAGGGAGGTGTTGCACGAGTTGGAGGAGGGCCTGCTGCAGCCGGACGCTGCGGCGCTGGAGGAGGCGCTGCAGCGGCTGGAGCCGTTCCGGGCGGCGTGGAGGGCCCACAGGGGGCGAAACGGCGCTGAGGCGGAACGGGCGGCGCTGCGGGAAGGGGCGGAGGCGGCCCTCCGGGGGCTGGGCAACGTGGCGGCGCTCGCCGCTCAGGCGGCGGCCTTCTACGACCGGGCCGCGGCGCGGCTTCGGCGGGCAGAGGGGGCCTACACGGCCGAAGGACGCATCGCTTCCACCGCGCGGGGGACGCTGGCGGTAGAGGGCTGAAAGAGCCGGGCGGGGGATTCGCGCCGGGAGAAGACAGATGGGGAACCTGCTCGCGTCTTTGAGAACAGCGGCCAACTCGATGAGGGCCTTCGAGCAGGCGCTGAGCATCGTCCAGAACAACGTCACCAACGCCACCACGCCGGGGTATGCCAAACAGCAGGTCGATCTGGTGGCCCTGCGGTTCCAGCCGGAGCTGGAGATCGTCGGCGGCGTCGAGGCCGGCGTGCTCGTCTCCTCCCGCGACCGGTTCTCTGAAGAGTCCGTGTGGCGGCAAGCCGGACTCATGGGCAATCGCGGAGCGCTGGCGGCGGCCGTCAGCGACGTCGAGCCGGTTTTCGACATCACGTCCGGCTCCGGCATCGCGGCGGCTTTGGACCGCTTCTACGGGGCGTTCTCCTCGCTCACCGTCACACCGAACAGCATTCCGGTTCGGGAGACCGTCATCCGGCGCGCCGGGGACCTCGCCGCGGCGTTCCGGTTCACTTCGGCCACCCTCGCGCGAGCCGGCGACAACGCCCGGCGCGAGATCGCCGGCGTGCTCCGGGAGGTCGGCCGCATCGCCGGCGACATCCGGGACTTGAACGTCGAGATCCGCAAGGACTACCGCAACCGCCTGGACGCCGGCCTCGACGCTCGCATGTACGCCGCTCTGGAGAGGTTGAGCGAACTGGTGGACTTCACCGCGCTCCAGCAGGAAGACGGCACTTATTCTCTCTTCGTGGGCGGGCAGATCCCGCTCGTGATCGGGGACAGGGTGTTTGGGCTGACGGCCGACACGAGCGGCGAGCAGGTCGTCATCGAGGACTTCGACGGGCGCGACGTGACGGCCAAGATCCGGCAGGGGCGCTTGGCGGGGATGCTCGATTTCGTCAACCGCCGGCTGGCGTCCTACAAAGAGGATCTCGACCGGCTGGCCTCGGAGTTGGCGGACCGCGTCAACGGCCTGCTGGCCGGTGGAGTGGATCTGAACGGGGCGCCGCCGGCGGTGGACCTGTTCGAATACGACGCCGTCAGCGGGGCCGCATTTACGCTCCAGGTGACCGGCATCCAGCCCGAGCAGATTGCCGCGGCGTTGCCGGGCGCGCCGGGGGGCAACGGGAATGCGCTGCTGCTGGCCGGGCTGGCGACCTCGAACGAGATCGACGGCGCGACGTTCATGGAGTTCCTGGGCCAACTCAGCGGACGCGTCGGGGCCGACATCCGCGAGGCCCGGGACGATGAGCGCACCGCGTCGCTGCTGCTTTCCCAGGCGCGGAGCCTGCGCGACCGGGCCTCGGCCGTGGACTTGAACGAGGAGGCGGCGGCGATGATCGAGTACCAGCGCGCCTACGAGGCCTCGGCCCGGCTGATCCGGGTGATCGACGAGCTGACCGAGACGATGATGACGATTCTCAGATAGGGGGCGCCCAGAATGATTCGCCGACTCGACGCCGCGACCGAAACGTTCCTCACCGATCTGGCCGAGATCAGCCGCCGGGTGGAGAAGGCCCAGCGGGAACTCGGCACCGGGCGCCGGGTGAACCGCCCCTCGGATGCGCCCGACGAGATCAGCCGGCTGCTCCAGGTGCGCTCGGAGCTGGCGCAGACCGAGCAGATCCGTTCGAACCTCGGACGGATCAAGACGGAGGTGGACACCGCCGAGCAGTCGCTCCAGGCCGCGGTGCGGGT
>Ga0256839_1004922_pt1 | contig 12675 bp, 12 predicted proteins | sample 354166metaG_FD_185968 | JGI IMG/M metagenome (GOLD analysis project Ga0256839, IMG submission 185968) | Hydrothermal vent microbial communities from Mid Atlantic Ridge, Atlantic Ocean - 354-166 | ecosystem: Environmental > Aquatic > Marine > Hydrothermal vents | place: Atlantic Ocean: Mid...
TGCTTAAATTTACTTCAGAAGGAATCTTCTACAATGAGTATGAATAAAAAAAGACTGAAAGCTGCATGGAATGATAGTTTCCGATTTAAGCTGTTATTTGGAAAATGATTTTAATGCGTTTGCCCTGCGGCCAAGGTCAATGTATTCATATCCTTGATGACCAAACCAGAAATTTATTGCCAAATTATCAATGAAACCGTGAACGGCTAACCACTCGCCAGCAAAAGAACCGACAACGATAATCAATAAACTGAAGAATAAAAAATTAACTCCAAAGTGCTGAAATTTTGGCTCATGACCGGATATCATAGGCGCAACATACAGGCCAGTTGCAAGCCAGGCAGTTGCAATCCACAGTACTGCAAGCTGGGTATGCCAGGTGCGTGTCACTGCATATGGCAAATAATCAATAAGGGGCAAACCGTAAAGCCCTTGACCTTCAACCGCATAATGCGCAGTTACAATACCAAGTAAAACCTGGGCCAGGAACAGGGCAGTAACCACCCAGAAATATTTTGCAGTTGCCCGCATTGATGGCGTAATCGTTGCGGTTGCCACAACATCCTGCTGTGCAAAGCCCGTTTCAGGTATTTGATCTGCGCGCCAAGCATCAAATTGCCGGGCATAATACCAAACAATTGTGCCAATTCCTGCGAGTAATAAAAGAATGGAAATTAGACTCCACATTAAAATACTGGCCGAAGGCGTATTGCCCACTAAAGGTTCATGAGGCCAATTACTGGTGTAACTGACATCATCGCCTGGCCTGGTAGTGACGGCAGCCCAAGAAGACCAGAAAAAGAATGCTGATAATTGCCGGGCTTTTTGATCGTCTAAAACCGAATTTAGTGGAAAAGCGTAATCTTTACGCAACTTTAGTGATTGTTCGGTTTTTGCAGTATATAAATTGATGTAATGCTGTTCGACATTTTTTATGGCTTGTGCTCGGTCAGTAGTAAGGGTAACGATACCGGTTTGTTCGTCATACGTGTTTTTTCGCATCTCGTGACGGAGTGTAACTTTGTGCATTTCAAGTTGTTGTTCTTCTGATGCGGGTAAACCAACAAGTTCGCTCTTTGAAATCAATGACAGTAATGCCAAGGATTCACGATGCAGCCAGTCGGCCGTCCAGTCCGGTGCAAGATAGCCGCCATGTCCCCAGATTGAGCCTTGCTGCATGCCGCCAGTAGATTGCCAGATATTTTGCCCGGTTTCTATGTCAGAACGGGTGTAAATCACATCTCCGGCTGGAGTTTTGAAAGCTTCCGGAATGGGAGGGGCTTGTTGGTAAATCTTGCTACCGAAAAATAACAAGATAGAAAAGGACAGCAGCAGGCTGATGGCCAAAATCTGCCAGAGTCTTTTAACTGAAAATGTTTGTCTATAAGTTTCCATTTTTAGTCCTCTTTGTATTATTGAGATTAAGGAATTTATGTTGGTATTGTTGTTTTCCCTTTTATTAGCTGTTGATGCGATTGGAAAAGAAGATCTATAGATAACGAGGTAAATTTTTGCAAACATATCGCCTATAATTTTTTATAATACAATAATTTATGGTTAATTTCTAAGGTTTTTTAAGGGTTTTAGTGTTTTTTTATTGGCTGTTTGATTTAGATCAAACATGGGTGCTTTTTCTTTGGAGGAGTAGTGTCAGGAGCAGGCAGTTAATCCCAAGAAGTTTATATTTAAATCCTGCGCATTCCTGCTTTCTCTATTAGGAGAAGGATCAATGGAAAACTTATAGGAACTGGTATTACAAATACAGAACAATAAAATTCTTTATTTCTGCTTCAACGGCGATATTTGGAGAAATGGGGGTGTAAGAGCTATTTCTGGCAGAGCTTCATATCAACACATTTTCCTGAGTCCAAAAAAATGCTTTCATCTGCAATTTCTGTGGCATGTTGATGGTTATGGGTACTGAAAATGACGGTATGATTGTTTTGACGTACATATTGTTGAATCAAAAAGTTTATGTGCCGGATGCTAGCCTGGTCGAGGTGGCTGAATGGTTCGTCTAATAATAATACTTCAGGCTGCAGTGCTAACGCTCTGGCTAGTGCTACTTTCTGTGCTTCACCACCTGATAAGCTCGCGGCTTGCGCATCTCGTAGAGAAGCAATACCAACTTGCTCCAGAGTCTGTTCAGCTTGTTTTTTTGCGGAGGCAATTGGCAGCGACCTGAATTTCAAACCTAACAAAGCATTGTCAAGAACTGTTCCGCGAAGCAGGTATGGTTTTTGTGAGACCATAACAACTCGTTTCCTTAAAGTGAATAAGGAAGTTGTAGCTGAATCCTTATCAAAAAGGAATATTTTCCCTTGCTGAGGTTTTTCGAGGAATCCTAAAAGTTTTAAAAGAGTACTTTTACCTGCGCCGTTTTTACCTAATAAGGCAGTAATAATGCCGGCAGTAATTTTAAGATGCCCAATGTTCAGTACTGGTTTTTTTTTATAGGCAAACTGTAAATTTTCTAATTGAAAAAGTGGAATCATTTGACAATGTCTCGTTGTAAATATTGCAAACCCAGGTTTACAATAAACGCGATGACTAACAATAAAATCCCTAATGCCAGGGCAAACTCAAATTCTCCCTTGCTGGTTTCCAAGGCGATTGCTGTAGTCATGGTTCGCGTATGGCCTTCAATATTACCACCTAATATCATGGCAATACCGACTTCGCCAATAGCACGGCCAAACCCAGTCACAAGCGCTGCCATAACCGCAAAGCGTGTTTCACTGAGCACCATCAGCATTAGTTGAAAACGATTTGCTCCTAATGTAAGCAAGGTTGGTACCAGGCGGCTGTCAGAAGAATGAATGGCCGCGACAGTCAAGTTTAAAATAATGGGAGAAATTAGCAGGCACTCACCTATGATAATGGCCCACTGAGTATACAGGAGCCCCAAGTCGCCAAGTGGCCCTTGTCGGCTTAATAACCCGTAAAGGAATAATCCAATCACAACCGTAGGAATAGCCATGAAGGTATTTAAAAGTTGTTGTAAAAATTGCTTGCCTTGGAATGGATGGATTGCGAACCATATTCCTATTGGAATGTTCAAAAATGCAGAAATACCGACAGCAAGAAAAGATATTTTTAGTGACACCCAAACAACAAACCATACGGTTTGGTCGATACGGAAAACAAGGTCCAGTGCAGCAAAAAAAGATTGAGAAAAATAGTCCACTTGGTTTTGTTGTCAATAAAGGTGGTTGGGTTGTTTTGTGGGGCCACTTTCTCCATCAGGAGAAAAAGTATTTGAGTGCCTATTATTGAGATGAGTATAAATAATTATCCAGAGTGGGAGTTTATGTTGAAGATTAATTAGTTTGTCCACAAGCATCAGGATAAAATAGTTGTTGTCCTCCCAATCGATAGTTTTTGATAATTGATTGTCCTTCCTTGCCGGTAACAAACTCTATATATTTTTTGGCTAGATCGTAGCGAACATGTGAGTGCTTTTCAGGGCTAACCGCCATAATATGGTAAGGGTTAAATAATGTCGGGTCACCTTCAAACAATACTTTAATTGTTATTTTATCCGAATACGCGATTTGCGTTCCACGATCTGTCAATGCGTAGGCTTGTTTGTCATCGGCCATTCTTAATACAGCTCCCATTCCTTGACCAACAGATAAATACCAGTTGCCTTGCGGGTTTATTGCGGTTTTTTTCCAGATTTCCCTTTCTTTTTTATGAGTTCCCGAGTCGTCTCCTCTGGAAATAAAAACAGCATGGTGTGAAGCTATTTTCCGAAAAGCTGATAAAGCAGAGTCCGCAGTTTTTGCTTCTGCGGGATCATTTGTTGGGCCGACAATGACAAAGTCGTTGTGCATAACTTCCGAACGGTCAATAAAGTATCCTTGTTCAACATATTTTAGTTCTGCATCAGGGGCATGGACAAAAACCACATCGACATCGCCATTTGCGCCAATTTTTAAAGCTTTTCCTGTGCCAACTGCAATAACATGTAATTTAACATTAAATTTTTTTTCAAATGCAGGGTTTAGTGTTGCTAGCAAACCGGAATTTTCCGTGCTGGTTGTGGTCGACATTTTTAAAATATCTTCCGCTGTGCATACGGAATTAAAAAAAATTAATAAAACAGTGATGAAAAAAAAAGTATATTTCAATTGTTTTTCTTGATAATTTCGTCGCCAGAAAATTTTACTTAAGGAAAGTGTACGGAAAAAGTTGTGCAACTGGTGCAGTATTTTTATTCGTAATCAAGGCGTAGAAATAGGCGTATAGCCAGCTATTTAACTATTGTTACAACGCAGAAGACGGATAAAAAACGAGCAAGTTGTTCAATTTATTTCATGCGTGTTCCTAAGCAAGCACTCCAGTAAAGAACTGTGGCAGTAAAGAAAATAGCCTTATTCTTCAGGTTTCTGCTTCTGCTCTTGTTTTGGTTCAGTATCTTTATCTTGTTTGGTTTCTTGCGTTTTATCTTGTTTTTGCTCTTGTTCAGCGATGAGTTTTTTCTTCCTTTCCGCTTTTCGTCTTTCAAATTCCTTTTGCCTCTCTTCTTCTTCCTTCTTTTCGGCTTCTAATTCCTTGATAAGTTTTTTAAACCAGGCAAGCCTTTTTACATTTTTCAGGTCTTCGTCATTAATAATGTCTTCAACATCAGGAAGAAGGCCGTGTGAGCGGGCTTTTTCCAGAGCGGCCTGGCAAGCTTCTTTATCATTTGCTAAAGCAGCCATACATGCCTGATTATATGAGGCAGAACCCTCCTGAATTTGCTCGGCTTTTTCAAATGCAGCTTTTGCTTTTGCATACAACTCATCATCCAGGTCTACACCTTTGGCTTTTGCCAGGCCGAGAAGGGCAACGCCGCCGTCAACGGCAGCGCCCAAGTGGTTGGGTGAAACGGTTTGGCAAAAGGAAAATTTTGTGATGGACTCTTCGTAAATTTTGGCGGCTTCTTCAGCAGAAGATTTGCTCTGTGCTTGATGTAATAATGCAAAGCCCCAATTATAAAGAACATCATTATAATTGGATGAAGACTCAGAAATGCTGGAAAAATTTTCATAGGCTTCCTGAAATAAATTATCAGCTTGTTCACCTTTTTCCTGTCGCGCAGCCTCGGTTAATTTTTTTGCATTTTTTAGTTTGCGACCACTAAATAAAAAATCCAGAAACGACATGATATTCTCCAAAGTAAAGTAAAAGGGTGAATTAAAAATTCAGGTAAGTGTAAAAATGTTTAAGCCATTATAATGGAAAAAACCTGATCAAACGATAAGATGGAGAATCTGGATTTTAGTTCAGTTAATCCCAGCAAGATTAGAATTTTATTTGATGCTTTTTGGAGTTGAATCCTAGGCAAGATATAAGGTTAAAAATTAACCCGTTTTCTTTACAAATTTTGTCAATATTACAATTTTTTGATCATTGACTCGCCCTTCAATTTGCTCCGGATTGTCTGCAACCAAAGAAATTCCGCGCACTGCGGTGCCACGTTTTGCGGTGAAGTTTGCCCCTTTGACATTAAGGTCTTTGATTAAAGTGACGGTATCACCTGCTTCAAGCAAAACGCCATTACTATCAAGATGCTGGACTGAATCTGCAATATCATTTTCCTCAGTCTGTTTTGCCCAGGCTAGTGTTTGATCATCCAAATAAAGCATATCGAGTAAATCTTGCGGCCAGCCTTCATCTTTTAGTCGTGTGAGCATACGCCAAGCCATCACTTGTAATGCAGGAATCTGGCTCCACATACTGTCATTCAGGCAACGCCAGTGATGAACATCGACTTTTTCAGGGTTCTCAATTTGGTCGTGACAGGTGTTGCATATAAGGATAGATTTATCAGCGCTGCCATCAGAATCGGGTGGAATTTCGTAGATAATCAGATTTTCAGTAGAACTGCATAACTCGCATTTTGATTCGCTACGAGCATGTAAGGTATTTTCAGTTGTCATTTTAAGGATAGTCATTTAATAAAAGGGATATCGGTACAGGCAAAAATTATTTCAATAACTTATCTTCTATTCATCAATTTTTGCCAGACAAAGAAGGGATATTTTAACGGATAATATGGAATTGATTAGTAACCAGAATATTGAATTTGATCAAAAGCTCCAATATGCTCCATATAACTCAGGCCGCCAATGACGACAATTAATCCGGCAATAACTGCCAATATAATTTTCCAAACGCTATAAGGACGCTCGCCTTGAACCTGTCCGGTTCGTCCATTTACCACAAAGCGGTAGGTTTTGTCTCGATAAGAAAACGCAGCTGACCAGATGGGTAATAAACAATGCTTGTAAGTAGTATCTCGATGATAAGTTTTGACTTGGTAAATACGTTGGTGATCACCGCCAATATCAAAAGCAATATCACGATAAATAATGCCATTCATGATGCGTTTGGCGCGGTCAAAACCTTCATCTAAATCAATTTGATAATATTCACTTTGAAAGCCGCTGATATATTTTTCATCATAAGGAACCAGGTTTTCAAGATCCCAGGGATGCAAGCGATCAAGAATTTGTCGGGGCAAGGATAAACTGGCGCCAATCAAGACATCATCAAAAAAACGTGAGACTCGTCCACGAACATTGGTCCAGCGAATTTTTGGAACCCGTTTTATGGTCGAAACCCGGCGTCCGTTTTGATAATAAGTAACACGTTCCTGTACATAATAAGTATCACCTCTGGCACCGGTATAATCACTTTCGGTGGAACTGTCATAAGTCCAGTATGGCAGGTAGATACCAACAAGTTTGGTATTGTCTCGGGAATATTTTTTTACTTCACCCGGTGCAAACCACAAGCTATCAAGCCATTTGCGAAATTGTTTTTTGGCGAACTGTTCATCAATCAGAAAAGGTAGTAATGATTTTGGATGGATGGGTTTGGTTTGTTCAAAGTTGGTAACGACGTCTGAACCACAAAACGGGCATTCACCAGCAAAAACACTTTCCGCAAATTTAAAACTTGCCCCGCAGGAATTACAATGGGCTTGCTCAGAAACACTGGCAGGCTTGACTTTTTCTAGCTTTTGTAAAGCTTGTTGCAGATCGTATTCCTTGATAACTTCATGCTTGAGGGCAATGATATTTTTGAAATTACAATATTCGCAGATCTGATATTGACTGCCAGGCTGATATTTCAATAAGGCGCCGCATTTGGCGCAGGGAAATTGATTATTAACAGTTACAGGTTTTGTTTCGGAAGTTTGATTTGTTTGCACGAAGTCAATTTAAAGTAGTAGCAGAGAAATTCTGATTTCCAGTTTTTTTAGCAGATGAGGTTGCAGACTAGATAATAAGCTGCAACCTTGATTTATTGGAAGGATTAATAATCAAACTACATTTTCTGGTCTGAGCTACTATCTGGAGGTAAAGGTGGAGGCGTAGCGGCAAAGTATTTTGTCAACTCAGGAACTTTGCCAGCTGCCGTCCATTCAACAAGCTTTTGGTTCCAGACCAGTGTGTCAGAAGTCACTTCCCCTGATTTGATTTGATCAATTAACTTCGAGGCATTGATCGGGCCTGTTTGTTGGCCATTTACAGCAACATAATAGCTGAGTTGCTCTGGTAAAGGCGGTGGAGAGGATGGCGGTTGGTTTTGTGATTGAGGAGTAGAAAGCGATTCTCCCATTTTATTGGCCATGGCAAATCCCATACCCATTCCGATACCTTCAGATGCACCACCTGATGGGTTTTCTGCGGCAGCTTTCATGGCTTCAGCAGCCTGGAATTCAGTGTAATCCCTTAAATTGCCAATGACGCCCATGCTGGTGCGTCTGTCCAGAGCTTCTTCAACAGATTGAGGCAAAGAGATATTTTCAACTAGCAGCTTGGTGATTTCAAGGCCGTATTCCAGAAATTCAGGGGCAATTTTTGCAGTGATAAATTCACTTAAATCATCATAATTGGCAGCCAGATCCAAAACCGGAATATTGGACTCACCGAGGATATTAGCAAAGCGGGATAGAATCAGGTTGCGTAATTGGTCGGTGATGTCGTCGGTTGTGAAATGGCCGCTGGTGCCAACGATTTCTTTAATGAAGGTTAACGGGTCTTTGATTCTGACACAGTAAGTACCAAAAGCCCGTAGCCTGACAGCTCCAAATTCCTTGTCACGCAACATGACTGGGTTTTTTGTCCCCCATTTAAGGTCGACAAACCGATGCATATTGAAAAAATAAACCTCGGCCTTAAAAGGACTCTCAAAGCCGTGGGGCCAGTTTTCCAATGTAGTCATAATTGGCATATTGCTGGTTTTCAGCTCGTACATGCCAGGTTCAAAATAATCTGCGGCGCGGCCTTCGTTGACTAAAATTGCAACTTGCGATTCGCGAACTGTTAATTTAGCGCCATATTTTATTTCATTGCCATAGCGTTCAAAGCGGTACACCATCGTATCACCGGAATCGTCCAGCCATTCAATGACATCGACAAATTCGCCAAACAGTTTATCCAGTATTCCCATTATTTACTCCGGAGGTAGTTTTTCTGTGGTTTCGCTGATTTCGGTTTCTGTGCTCCGGCTGGCAGCCGCAGACAGTGTTTTGCGTAATTCCGCTTCACATTGTTCAAGTTGCTTGACTGCTTCGGCACGCATTTTTTTGCCTTCATCAGCTATTTTTAAACTTTCATTGATTGTTTCTATAAGTGTAGCATTTGCTTTTTTAACTGACTCAAGATCAAAAACTCCTCGTTCCAGTTGTTCGCGGGTCAATGCATTTGCATCTTTAAGGTTTTTGGCATTGGCTTCGAGTAGATCGTTAGTCAAATCAGTCGCCGCCTGCAAGGTTTCAGCAGCATCTGAAGATCGGTAAATAGCAACCGCCGTCGCCAACTGTTGTCGCCATAACGGAATGGTATTGACAACCGTTGAGTTGATTTTATTAACCAGCCCCTTGTCATTATCCTGAACCAGACGTATACCAGGTAAACTTTGCATGGCCACTTGACGGGTTAACCGCAGATCGTGAATGCGGCGTTCCAGATCGTCTCTTGCCGAGCGTAAATCCCTTAGCTCTTGCGCTTCAATGACTGCTTCAGAAGATTCGGCCTGCTTTACTTTATCGGGGATAATTTGATCATCGAGTTGCTTTAGCTTTTCTTCGCCTGCGGCAATATAATAGTCGAGATTATGAAAATATTTCAGATTCGCCTCGTACAATTTGTCGAGCATGGTGATGTCAGTCAGCAGAGTGGTTTTATGAGCATCAAGTTTGTCGGTAATCGAGTCAATTTGTTTACGGACTTCTTCATATTTTTGTAAAAACTGAACCACCGGCTTGGCTTTGCCAAAAAGCCGAGCAAAAAAACCTGGTTTTTTATTGGGATCCAACGCATCAACATCAAAACCGCGCAAGGTTGCAACCATTGCATTCAAATCGCCACCGGCTGAGCCTAAGTCCTTGTTTTTTACGCCTTCTAACATTCGATCGGAGATGACTGTCAATTCTTCCTGGGCCTTGCTGCCGAAAAAAATGATGGATTTTGAGTCATTGATGTTTAGCTCTGCAATGATTTTGTCAATTTGTTTTTTATCTTCGGCGTCTGATTTATCGTAAGCCAAGATATCTTTACTGACTCCCGGGACAACCTCTTCAAAAACAGAGCTGCCAGGGATGTTGATTTCATCATTTTTAGTTGTTATAGGGTTGGATTCACTCATGTTTGTTTCCTTTGTGTTGTTGGAGGAGTTAAAATTTAAATGACCCCTTCGTGTTTTAGTTGTGCAGTGAGAACCTCAATTTTGACATCAAGGTCAAGAACGTCATCTTCAAGTAATTTTTGTTTTTGCTCAATAAAAACAGATTCGATGGTTTGCAGCACGTTGTCGAATTTCTGGGTAAGTTGTTCCGATTGATGTTTTTTCTGCATGTCGGCATAGCCTTCAGTCACTTTAAGTGCGCCATCTAGATAAGTATTCAAAAATTTTCTGGCTCTCCTGATATCGCCAGGGTCTTCTTCTAACATTGCCAGAATTTCCCGTGCATGATCACAAATAACTCGAATTCTCTGGTTAAACAGACGGTTAAGAATTTGTTTGTTAGCCTGTTCAATGCCAGTAATTTGAGTTTCAGCATCATCAATGGTTTGAGATATTTCTTCGGCTGTATAACCGTGAGACCCGGTAACCATTTTTTCTCGGCGAGGATCAAAGCCGTAAAGCAAGGTCATGCCGCCAAAAGCCCCCAGACCAAAAGCCAATGAGGTTAAGAAGGAATGACCCGCACCAATTAATGCAACCCAGGCTGTAGTAATAGCAACAATAAAAGCAGCGATAGTTTTGAGAGGCCACTTTGGGGGGCGGGCAATTTTCTTAGCTAGATATTGTTTTTCTTCGGCAATACCTTTTCTTAATAAGCTTGCCGCCAATAAAAAAGCGGCACAAGCGCCAACATTGGTGACAATGCTTGTGAAATCACCATAGACGAATGACAAAATCGAGGCGGGAATTAATGGCAAAGGTAATATATAGAGTAATAACCCCCGGCCAGTATAAAGTAGACCTTTGCCTTGTTTTTTCTGATAAGGTTTAGGTTTTTTTAATTGTTCTGTTTGATTCATAACGATCGGATTGTTTTTTCAGGGGAGGATAGTTGGCTGCCAGGGATGACATTCAACATTGATTGACAGGTTGCGAGGCTGACTGTGGTAATTAACAACAGTAAACCAATAATTGATCGTAATGGTTTAGACATAAAGAGTGATCCAATAATCCATAAAGATTTTAAGTTTTTGATTTGATATGGTAATGACCTGGATTATATCTTGACTTTCTAGATAATAAAAACAATCAGTCATTTTATGTATAAATGTGATTATCTCATGTCAGGTAACGGGAGTTTTATTGAAAGTACAAAGCACATTCATTGATTTTGTTCTGAAAGAGTGGCTGGTAATAGCATCGGGTGTTGCTTTGGTTCTGACATCTTTCTATACCAAGCATTTTCCTGACTATTCTATCCAGGAGCTACAGGTGCTGTTTATCTTGTTTGCACTTTTTGTTTCTGTTAAAGGGCTTCACAATAGTGGGCTGATCTTAAAGATTGCCCAAATAATCGGAAAAGGGAAAGCTATCGCATTAAAACTGGTGGTAATAACATTTTTTCTGTCTATGCTGGTGACAAACGATATTGCCTTAATCGTTATTGTGCCACTAACTTTATCGCTGAATATTGATCGCAAAGGAATTTTGGTCATTCTTGAAGTACTGGCAGCAAATGCAGGTTCGGCTTAACTCCCTTTGGCAATCCGCAAAATCTCTATATTTATTGGTTTTATGGGGTTCAATTGGTTAGTTTTACTGAGGCTATTGCGCCATTTTCATTGGCTTTCCTGGCCATCCTGATTGTTTTATCATTTTTCGTAAACACATCAAACAGCGGCCAAGAAATAATTTCTCAAGAAATAAATAAGAAGTCATTTGTTTTTGGCGGGTTACTTTTTATTGTGCTATTAACAGTTTTCCATGTTCTGCCTGTCAGTACCGGAATTCTCGTTATTATCTTCGCTCTGTTATTCGACCGAAAAGCATTATATGTTGATTACGCACTTTTATTCAGCTTCTTTTTTTTCTTCGGTGTTGCAGAAAATATGAAATTAATTCTGGCATCTGAAATAAATTATTCAGGACATATATTCTTGTTTTCAGCTTTGGCAAGTCAAGTGATGAGTAATGTTCCCGCGACGCTATTGTTTGCAAAATTTACGACAAATTGGGAAGCATTGCTCTGGGGAGTTAACGCAGGTGGGTTTGGCAATCTTTTCGGGTCATTAGCAAATTTAATTGCATACAAGATTTACGTTACAAATGAAGCTACAAATAATATCCTTATGTTCACCGCGCAATTCCTTATCGTTGGATACATAGCGTTTTTTCTGTCAATTGGGTTGTATTTCTTTTTATATTAATTGTAAAGTTTGTAATGAATCAACAAAGGACTAATAATCATTGACTAATGGTGATTTCGCCTCATTGCCGTTAGCCAATGAGTTTGGTCGTTATGCGTATAGAAACTGATTTTGGAATCGGAAAATGAAAACTTTAATTTGTCCTACATGCGGTTGTTCACTAGTAAGGTTGGGTGTTGTTGATAAAAATGCCATAACCCGAAGTTATAATAATAAAAAATATTCATTCTGCTGCGATGGATGTGCGGTGATATTTGATAGCAACCCAGAAACAATAATAAATGACACGAAAGATCTTGTTGTATGCCCAAGTTGTTTAGCGGAGAAACCAATTGATCATACAGTGGCGCTTAATTACAACGGTGAAACAATATATTTTTGTAAATGCCCATTTTGCATGACTGTTTTCAAAAAAAACTCGGAATATTATATAAAACGGTTATCTGGGGAAATAGAATTTTCCGGGATTTTCTCTGAAAGTCATGGTTGTTGCGGGTAAACACATTAAAATATATTAGTTAAAAGGCAGTTATGAGATATTTATAGCTTTCAGCATTAATTATTTCTCATGACTACTTGCATAGCTAAATCTTTTTCAAACATAGAAGGCCCTGGAATAGACAGAAAGAAACTCTATTTTCATTTTCTGATATTTTAGTATACTATTCGCGATTAAGAATGCACATTAACTAGCTGGCGCATTACATTGATTGCGAATATAATAGCGACATGAATGATTACCACCTATCAGACGACGAGATTAAACACCTTGAAGTGTTGCATC
>Ga0256839_1004923_pt1 | contig 12675 bp, 8 predicted proteins | sample 354166metaG_FD_185968 | JGI IMG/M metagenome (GOLD analysis project Ga0256839, IMG submission 185968) | Hydrothermal vent microbial communities from Mid Atlantic Ridge, Atlantic Ocean - 354-166 | ecosystem: Environmental > Aquatic > Marine > Hydrothermal vents | place: Atlantic Ocean: Mid...
ATCGCTTGGCGTTTCTCTTGCCGGATCGTTCGGTCGGCCGTGCGAGTCCCCCTGCCGTGCAACTCTGGCTCGAGCGAGCGATGGACCACCCGACGGCTCTCCAAGAGGAAGACCTGCGTTGTGCCGTCCAGTTTCGCAAGAACGGCTATGAACTCCGAGCGGCCGTCCGCGCTGCAGCACTGACGGGACTCGATCAGGTCGCCGGTGCTCGACTGGGCTTTTTCCATATCGTCAAGGACCGTGAGCTGGGAGATCAGTACTGGAGCCTCACCGAAGACTATTCGCAACTCGAGGAAGACCCGAGCTTGTGGGGAACCGTGGAACTGGTTGACGAACCGGATGAAACCGGATCGGGCCAGGCCTAGCCGAGACCGCCCAGTCGCTACAACTCTCCCGCCCAACCCGAGATTCCGGCCTGGCTGCTCCTTTTCATCCATTCCCGCTCAAGACAGCCTCGGCGCAAAGAGCTACATTGTAGGGATGACGGAGTCCCGTCCCCGACAACCACCGGTTCCTCGCCGGCCCAACAGGATCAAGTCCATGACATTCCGATGGTTCTGCACCGTACTGATCTGGGGAATTGCCGCCAGCAGTTCTCTGGCTCAAATCACGTCAATTCCGCCTGTCACCGACGTCCCCACTTACGGCACGCCGGGGGGTGGCCAAGCACCCCCGTGGCGCCGAAGAGGTGGGCTGTTCGGTAGAAGGGCCTCCCAACCGGCTGTCGTGGCTCCAGCCACCGGCCTGAATTGCTCCACACCGCCGGTCACCGTGGTCCCGGGCACGACCTGCTCGACTCCGCCGGTCGCCGTCAGCCCGGGGACAACCTACCCCGCGCCGACCACGACCGCTCCGGCAGCCGGAACATGGCAACCCGTCCCGGCGTCCCCAGCGACTCCCGCGACGCAGCCGGCCCCGTCCACACAGCCGCCGCCGGCTGCTCCGCCAATCGCGCCCCCTTCGCTCTCCACCCCGCCACCGGGTGGAGGCAATTTTGTGCCACCTACGAGTGGCAGCGTGAGTGCCCAGCGAGTCATCGTTTATTACGCTCCTCCCCCCGTTCCCGCTTCGACGACTCCCGCCGTCCGGTACTTGTCGCCGGCCACGGCGTGGACGAGCCGCTAGCCTGCCGACTACGGGCTGGGCTACAATAGATCCAGTAACGGCCTTGAATGCATGTATCCCTACTTTGAGGGGATTGCATTTTGGCTTGGTGTGGTATTACGAAACGAAGATTCCCTAGGCGGCACGGGGGAGCGGACCGAAAGCGGACTCTCCTTTGGCATGAACCGCGAGCATTGACGGGCTGATGGTGCGCACATCGCTTCCCCTGCTGATTGTCCGGTTGGCATTCGTGGTCGTCGTCGGCGGCCTCGGCGGCTGGTTCATGCAACTGGACCTGAGCGACCGGAAGCTGGTTTCTCCGCAGTGGGTTCCCTGGACCGTTTTCCTGGGCGTGATCTTGTCCGCGTTGCTGGTGATTGCGATCGACATCTGGCTTCCGCGGAAGCGAATCGAGACGATTTCGGCCGTCTATTTCGGGCTCTTAGTGGGTTTGGTGTTGGGATACGCGGTCAGTTTGGCTCTGTTCCCGCTGCTTGAAGAGAACCCGTTGCGAAAAGGGATCCAAACCCTGATCACGACTGCTTTGTGCTACGTCTGCATCAGTCTGTTGTTACAGACACAGAACGATTTTCGCTTTTTGATTCCCTATGTCGAGTTTTCCCGAGAAGTGAAGGGTTTGGTCCCGTATGTGCTCGATACGAGCGCGGTGATCGACGGTCGGATTTACGATCTTGTCGAAACGGGAGTCTTCGACAATCCGCTGATGATGCCTCGGTTCGTATTGGACGAACTTCAAGCGATCGCCGACACCAGCGACAAGCTGAAGCGGGCTCGCGGCCGCCGCGGACTCGACGTCCTCAACAAGCTCCAAGCCAGACGGAAGGAGGATTTCCAGATCATCGATCGGGAGACGCCGGAGATGGACGGGCAGACGGTCGATATGAAGCTGGTGTTACTGGCAAGACAGCTCAACGGCAAGATCGTGACGGGCGACTTCAATTTGAACAAGATCGCCAAGTTGCACAGCGTCGATGTGATCAACTTGAACGAGATCGCCAATGCGCTCAAACCGACGTTTCTCCCCGGCGAGCAGTTGACCGTGGACGTCGTCAAGCCCGGAGAATCGTCCGACCAAGGCGTGGGGTACCTCGAGGACGGGACGATGGTGGTCGTGGAAGGGGGGCGGCCGCACATCGGTCGGACGGTACGGATTGCCGTGACCAAGGTTCTGCAGACGAGCGCCGGACGGATGATCTTCGGTCGTTATTTGGCGGCGGTCGACGAATCGGCCTCACCAGCCGCCACCAGCGTCTCCTCGGGATCGCGCCGCACGTCCTGACTTGAAGCTTACGGCGTTTCGCTCGGGCCTTGCAGACCGTCGATCATGCAGCGGATCGCCCGGGCATAGCAGTGCAACGCCCGGTCGTAGTCCTGATCGGAAGCGGCCGCAGCCGCTTGTTGGACCAGTACGTTGAACTGATCCATATCGACCTTCCAGAAGTTCTCCGCCGCCGCTTCCTGCAACTGCCGCACGATCGTGTCGAACTTTTGCACGAGCGAGCGGCTGGCCTGACATGCCACTGATCGATACGGCGCTTTCCCCAATCTGCGCACCAGTTGCCCACCGCTCTGGCCGGCAGTCAAACGGTACAACAAAGCCCCGATCAACGAGAGCACCGCCGCACCGCCCAAAATGGCGGCGGCCAGGAACATCCCCAACACGGCGAGGGCCACGGCGAGCAGCACGTCGCTTGCCGCGGCGATCCAGAACCAGGCCGGGATGACCGCGACCGGTCGGCTGCCTGCCGTTGCCACTTGGGAGACGGTCGTTGCCGGAGGTTCGCGCAGTACGCGTACCAGGATCACGGTGATGTTGTCGGGACCACCTCGCAGATTGGCCAGGTCGCACAACACCTCCGCTGCCGTGGCGAGCGGCAGACTGGACAAGATGGTTCCGATTTCCTCATCGGCAACCTGTCCCGTCAGACCGTCGGAACAGAGCAGGAACACGTCCCCTTCACGCAGGTCGAACGGTCCCTCCAAGTCGACCTGAACCGTGGGATTGGGGCCGAGCGAACGAGTGATGATGTTCTTGGGTATCGCCGAATCGGGAGCTCCCGCGGTCGGATGCCCGGCGGCTTGCAGTTCCCACACCAGGCTGTGGTCGAACGTGAGTTGCTCGAAGCGATTGCCGCGCAGCCGGTAAACGCGGCTGTCACCCACGTGACTGATCAATGCGCCGTTGGGCATCAACAGCAGCACACTGGCGGTCGTCCCCATGTTGAAGAAGTCGAGATTGGCCTGCCCGCGAGCATGCACCTCCGCGTTGGCCTGCTCCACCGCGGCTCGCAACGCTTCCCACGGGGGAACGTCGCGCATCTTCAGATAATGATTGGGGATGCCGTCCGCCGCCATCCTGCTCGCCAATTCGCCGGCCGCGTGAGCTCCCATTCCGTCCGCCACTACGAACAGATGACCGCGGCGAGCCCACGCCTCTTCGTCACTCGCCAGCACAATCGAGTGGGCATCTTGGTTGGTCGTCCGCCGCATGCCCACGTCGGTGACGACGGCGTACTCGATGTACCCCCCCCACTGACTGTGCTCCACTCGCGATGAACTCATGATCTGCTTCAACCGACAGTGACCGGCGCGGACGGCAAACCCTGCAAACATACTATACCAGCTTCGCGAATGGTAGCCTCGGCGGACCGTCCACGGCGGACTGGAAGCGTCGGCGACTCCGGTCGGTGGCCGAGGGCGGGCCGGCCTGATAACCTGCAGGTTTTCGATACAACCGTCTGTTCGCATGGTGACCCATCCGCCATCTCGAGCCCGCACGGCGATTCGTGTGCGAGGGGCTCGAGTCCACAACCTCCGCTCCGTCGATGTCGACATCCCCCAGGGCCGACTGGTGGTCGTCACCGGTTGCAGTGGCTCTGGCAAGAGCAGCCTGGTCTTCGATACGATCTTCGCCGAAGGTCGCCGCCAGTACCTGGAAACACTGTCGCTTCGAGCGAGACAGCTCTTCCGGCAACTCGAACGTCCCGATGTCGATCTCATCGAAGGACTCCAGCCCACCATCTGCATCGACCAGTTTCCCGTGCCTCGCAACCCTCGCGCCACCGTCGCCACGTCGTCCGAATTGCACGACTATTTTCGAGTCCTGTTCGCTCGAACCGGTGTCCCTCATTGCCTGGAGTGCGGCCAAGCAATCCATCGAGTCAGTCCCGAAGAAATCCAGAACGAACTGATGGGACTGGACGAGGAAACTCGAGTGGTCCTCCTCGCGCCGCATGTGCGAGGTTCCACCGATCATCCCGAGCAAGTGCTGGCCGATTTTCGCAACCGGGGTTACTTGCGAGCGCGGGTCGACGGCGAGATCGTCGAACTGGATTCACCGCCGGAAGTCGCCCCGGGCCAGCCGCATACGATCGAACTGGTGGTCGATCGCATCATCATTCGACCCGGCATTGAAAAACGGATGACCGAGTCGATTCGCTTGGCGCTGGAGAATCCGTTTTCCCAACTCATCGTGCTGGTCCGCCGCCGCACCGAGGCGACGTGGACGGAACTCCGGTTCGCCACGCAGTTCGAATGCCCCGATTGTGGTTTCGCCTTGCCGGCGGTCGAGCCCCGCCACTTCAATCCCAGCAGCCCCTACGGCGCTTGTCCGGCATGCCAGGGCCTGGGAACCGTCGAGCAGTTCACACGAGATTCGGTGTGGCCCAACGACGACAAGTCGTTCGCAGCGCAACCCCTGGCCGGCGACGTTCCCGATATCGTGCAAGAAGTCGAAGGGTTCCTGCAAAGGCTGCGGCTGCCACCCGATGCGCCATTTTCCCGACTTCCCCCCGCGGCACAGCGTAAAGTGTGGGCCGGCTGCGGACGTCCCCGTTTTCCCGGCCTGCGGGAAACTCTGGAACACCGATTGGCCACCACCACCGAGTCGGCCGCGCTGGAACGCCTCCGATCCTACCGCGTCGCCACCACCTGTCCACAGTGTCGCGGAGATCGGCTGGGACCCGTCGGCCGCAGTGTCCGAGTAGGAAGCCGAACGCTGCCCGACTTGTTGAAGTCTACCATCGAGGACGCTTCGGCGTGGTTCTCCACTCTTTCGCTACCCGATCGCGCCGAGTCGTTTGCACCGGCACTGTTGGAGCCGATTCGCCAACGGTTGACGTTTCTCCAGCGTGTGGGAGTCGGTTACCTGACCCTCGACCGGCAAGCCGACTCGCTCAGCGGTGGCGAACTGCAGCGCATTCGTCTGGCCAATGCGATCGGCACATCCCTCTCGGGTGTGTGTTACGTCCTGGACGAGCCTTCCATCGGACTCCATCCGCGCGACAACGATCGGCTCATCGCCGCGTTGAGAGAACTAACGCGGCGAGGCAATACGGTGATTGTCGTGGAACACGATCCGGCGCTGATCGCCGCCGCCGACTACATGATCGATATGGGCCCCGGAGCCGGTCCGGACGGCGGGGAAGTCGTGGCCTGCGGAACCGTCGATGAGGTCGCGGCCGTTGAAGCATCTCCGACCGGACGTTTCCTACGATGTGACGCAATCGTGTCATATCCTGCCCAGTCGGCGGCCGGCGGAGCCCGTCGCGACAGTCCAACTCGGTGGCTGCGCATCGAGGGCGTTCGCACGAACAACCTCAAAGGAATCGACGTCGCCGTCCCCCTGCAACGTCTCGTTTGCGTCACGGGGGTCAGCGGGTCGGGCAAAAGCTCATTGGTCCACGGCACGCTGGCTCCGGCATTGCAAAGGGAACTGGGAAACCGGCAGGCCTTTCCCGGCCCGTACACCACTCTCACGGGAGCCGAATTCATCTCGCAGCTCATCACCGTCGACCAGTCTCCTCTGGGCAGAAACCCTCGCAGTACCCCTGCCACTTACTCGGGCATCTTCGACGAAATCCGCAAGCTGTTCGCTCAGACCAGAGGAGCCCGGCAGCGAGGATTCACGGCGCGGCGGTTCAGTTTCAATCACGCGGCCGGACGCTGTGAAACATGCCGAGGCCACGGCCGGCGGCGGATCGAAATGGGAGTGCTCGCCGATCTCCACGTACCGTGCGACCGTTGCGGGGGCAAGCGTTTCAACCGGCAAACACTTCAGGTTCGCTACCGGCACCAGACGATCGCCGACGTGCTGGAGATGCCCGTGGCCGAAGCCAAATCGTTTTTCGCGGAAATCGAGCGGATTGCCGTTCCGCTGCAGCGCCTGGACGAGGTCGGCCTGGGCTACCTGGCACTGGGTCAACCCGCCCATACGCTCTCCGGCGGAGAAGCCCAGCGAGTCAAGCTGGCGACCGAACTGGCAAGACCGGCGCGAGGCTCCGTGCTGTACCTGCTCGATGAACCGACCACCGGGCTCCATCTTGCCGACATCCAGAAGCTGCTCGATGCGCTGCGGCAACTCGTTGCGCAAGGCCACACCGTGATCGTCATCGAACACCACCTGGACGTGATCAAGTCGGCTGACTGGATCCTCGACCTGGGGCCCGAAGGTGGCGATGCCGGCGGAGAGCTCGTCGTGGCCGGTCCCCCGGAAACTCTGCTCTCCTGTCCGAACAGCCTCACCGGGCACTACTTGCAAACTGTGTGGACACCGATAGACAATCAATCGCACAACGAATAGTCACGGCAACCTACTGAAAACTGCCCCAAGAGCCCCAAGAGCCGTTCGCGACACAACTCTCACCGCGTTTTCAGAAAGTCGCAGCATGTCCTCTCCACCTCCCTGGCGCATTGTCGGCATCTGTTTCGAGCACTTCCACATGGGCGACAACCTCGAGTTCGCCCACCGGCACCCGCGAGCCGAGGTCGTCGGCGTCTGTGATCACCAGCGCGATCGCATGCAGCCGACCATTGAGCGACTCGCGTTACCGGAATCGGCCGTGTTCGATGACCCGCAGACGTGCATCGAAGCGACACACCCCGATTTGATCGTCCTCTGCCCCTCCACGGCCGGTCACCGCGAGTGGGTCGAACGGCTGGCTCCGTGGAACATTCCTCTGCTATTGGAAAAACCATTCGCAGCCACGCTGGCCGATGCCGACGCCATGGCGGCGGCCGTCGACCACGACGCCGGTCGGCTGGCCATCCATTGGCCGCTCGCCTGGTACCCCTCGCATCGAACGGCCTATCGTTTGGTGCGGGACGGAGCGATCGGCGAGGTGTTGGAAATCCACTACTACGATGGCAATCGCGGCCCCCTGTGGCACACGGCGGGAAAGGAAGAAAGGACGGCCGAGCAGGTGGCTCGGGAAAAGCCGAACAGTTGGTTCTATCAGCGAGACGCCGGCGGCGGATCATTGCTCGATTATCTGGGCTACGGAACAACGCTGGGAACCTGGTTCTTAAGTGGCGAAGCCCCGCTGGAGATCACGGCGGTGGTGGACGATCCGCCCGGCCTGGAAGTCGACGAGCATGCCGTCGTGATCGCCCGCTATGCTCGAGGACTCTCCAAGTTCGAGACGCGTTGGGGAACGTTTACTGACCCCTGGGTCCATCAACCGCAACCCAAATGCGGATTCGTCCTGGTGGGCAGCGAAGGGACCCTGAGCAGTTACGACGGCGAAACGACGGTGCGGTTGCAAGACCGGAAACGGCCGGCCGGGATCGACCTGCCGGTCGACACACTGCCGCTGGAATTGCAAAACCCGATCGCTCATTGGATCGACTGCCGCGAACGAGGCACTCCGTTGGACGGTCCGATGACGCTGCCGATCTGCCGCATCGGGCAGCAGATGGTCGACGCGGCCGTGATCAGCGCATTCGAGAAACGAACCGTACCGCTCGAGGAAGTCGGCGGCGGAGAATAGGAGGCCGGCGTCAAGTGCCCGTCGCTCGGCGGCCCGAGGACGCCATGCCGTGCATGCTACCGTGGGCAATGGCAACCGGTTTGGTAGCGCCCCGGCAGGTTCGGCGAACCAGCCGGTACTGTGTCGGGCCACAACATGCACGTGACACCTTTGTGTCTCTTTCGAAGAAAGAGGCCTGCGGTTGCCGTACCGCAAACGCATTGTAGCAAACCGCACCGTTTGCCGATCTCCTTGGAACCGTGTCGAAAACGCGGCGCCGTATGGCGCTCGTCACGGCCGCAAAGCTCGTTCAACCGGCAGGGCTGGCGGACGGTCAACGAGACTTGCCGAATCGTCTCCAAACCGATAACTTGTTCCGAGTCGACTTCGTCAGGCTGGCTGCCGGGGTGGGCTCCGGAACGACTCCCAGGCAGGCGTGGCAGGAACATGGAAGCGGTGGACCCGATCCGAACAGAGAATCTGACGAAACAATACGGCTCGATCCTGGCACTGGACGACTGTTCGGTGACGGTGCGCCGCGGCGAGATATTCGGACTGCTCGGACCGAACGGTGCGGGCAAGAGCACACTGCTGCGACTCTTGCTGGGATTTCTCCGGCCCACGCGAGGCCGCGCGTATGTGGAATCGTTCGATTGCCGACACCAGTCGCTCGCCGTGCGCCGGACCGTCTCTTATCTTCCCGGCGATCCACGGCTGTTTCGCCACATGAACGGACACCGTGTGCTGACGTTCTTCAACCGCGTGCGCTGGGGCAGCCGCCGCGACCGTTTTCTCCGGCTGGCCGAGCGACTGGAACTCGACTTGTCCCGGCGAGTCGCCTCGATGTCGACCGGGATGAGACAAAAACTCGCGCTCGTCGTCACGCTGGGAACCGACACGCCGATCGTCATCCTCGACGAACCGACTTCGAACTTGGACCCGACCGTTCGGCGCGAAGTGATGCAATTGGTCTTGGAAGCCAAAGAACAGGGCCGCACCGTGCTCTTCTCCTCTCATGTGCTGGCTGAAGTCGAACAGACGTGCGACCGAGTCGGCATTTTAAGGAGAGGGCGGCTGGAGTGGCTGCAAGTGTTGTCGGAACTCAAGCGGCGGCATCGGATTCACCTGCGATTGACCGACCGGGAACTGGCTCGGTCCTGGAAGATCCCCCCGGAACTGGCCGAACACCTGGAAACCCGGTGGCAGGAAAACGACGAAATCGAACTGGAAACCCGTTCGGAACTCACCACCGTCCTGCAGTGGCTGGCCGGCCTGCCGCTTTCCGAAGTGCGGATCGAGCCGATCGGGCTGCGAGCCGTCTACGATCGTTTTCACCCGGTGGTACGAAAGGGCAGTCCGGCATGAACCGAGCCCTGTGGATGAAAGCGGTGGGTGAATCGCGGATCATGCTGGCCGGCATGGGACTGATCCTGTTCGCGTTCTGCTGGCTGCGAGTCTGGATCGTGGGCCTGTTGCCCATGCGGAACTTCGAAACCATCCTCCAGCAGGTCCCGCAAATCCAGCAGTTTCTGCCGGTATCCATCAGCCAATTGCTGACCTACAACGGCCGAATCGCACTCACGTTCGAAGAGTTGATCGTGGTGATGAGCTTCGCCGTCTGGTCGATCGCACGAGGTTCCGATACCGTCAGCGGAGAATTGGGACGCGGTACGTTGGAGATGGTCCTGGCGCAGCCGGTGAGTCGTCTGGCGTTTTTCTGGTCCAAGACCATCGTCTCGCTCGCCGGACTGCTGGTGATGGCCGGACTGGTCTGGCTCGGCATCTATGTCGGCATCCAGTTGACCACGGTTCCCAAGCCGGTTCCCGTTCTGGGACTGGGTCCGGCGGCGGCTCTGCTGGTCGATCCACCGACGGTGCGCACGCCGCTGTCTCACGAAGTCCGCGCCGTTACCTTCCTGCCGGCAGCCATCAACCTCCTGTCGCTGGGAGTTTTTCTGCTGGGACTCGCCACGTTCTTTTCTTCATGGGACCGGTACCGCTGGCGCACGATCGGCTTGGCATCGGGCGTGTTCGCCGTCGCCATCGTGGTGAAAATCGTAGCCTTGGCCGACGAGCGATTCTCCTGGCTGCGATCGTTCACCTTTCTCACGGCATACGAGCCGCAGCGCGTCGTACAGATCGCCGCCAATCATCCCGAACAATTGTGGCGTCTCTGGATCCGCCAGGTTCCAACTCACGCCACTCACTTGGGCCCCCTGGGCATGAACCTACTGCTCGTCGGGCTCGGCCTGTTGTTCCTCGCAGCGGCCAGTGTCATCTTCACACGTCGCGATCTTCCGGCACCGTGCTGAGCTGCCATGAGTGCGGGCTTTCCTCGTTCAATTCCCGCTCGAGCGCGATCATCAGTCGGTCGAGATCCGCCGCATCGTTGTAAAGGTGACAAGACACGCGGATCCAACGCGCCGACCCCGGCGCGATCACCGGAATCTCGATCCCGTGGTGCTCCCACAGTCGTCGCTGCAACGAAGGGGCGTCACCCGGCGGGAGCGGAACCGTGACCAGCGAACCGTACCATGCCGGATCGTCGGGCGTCCAGCACGTGCCGCACCAGCGCTCGAGCAGACGTTCACGAGCTTGCTGCGCCAGTGCATGGGTCTCCTGGCGGAAGCGATCCCAGCCGACCCGTTCGCCGAGATACTCGATCGCCGCGGGAATCGTCAACAGCGCCGTGGCGTCTCGGGTCCCTCGCCACACGAACCACTCCCACCACCGTTGCGGCTCTGTCGGCGGAATGCGCCCCCAACTGGTCACCAGCGGCAGCAGCCGTGAATGCCACTTGGGGGCCGCATACAGAAACCCCGAACCGATCGGCGCCGACAGCCACTTGTGACAACTGGCCGTATAGAAATCGCATCCCAGCTCCGTCAAGTTCAGCGGGAGTTGGGCAATCGCGTGAGGCCCGTCGATGCACACGGCGATGCCGCGCTTACGAGCTTCCGCGGCAATGGCGGCAGCCGGCAGGATCAGCGCCGAAGGGCTGGTAATGTGGCTGAACACGATCAAGCGAGTCCGTTCGGTCGCCGCACGGAAAATCGCCTCGACGACTTCGTCCGCATCGTGCAACGGCCAGGGAATCTCCGCCGTGACCAGCCGGGCACCCGCCGCGCTGCACGCTGCTTGCCACGTACGCACGACCGCGCCGTACTCGTGATCGGTGACGAGCACTTCATCTCCCGATTGCAGCGGAAACGCCTGCGCCACGACATTCATCGCCACCGTGGCGTTTTCCAGCAGCGCCACACAATCCGATTCGCCGCCAAGCCAAGCGGCCAGCGTATCGCGAGCCTCCAGCCACGCCGGCTCATACCGCCTCACGAAAAAGTCCATCGGTTGGCCCGCCAACGCATGCTGCCACTTCCGATGAACTTCTAGCACCGGCTGCGGCGCCAGCCCGAACGAACCATGGTTCAGATAAACCGTGTCGGCCCGAAGCTGCCAGTCGCGCGCCCAAGGAAACACCATGCGCTCAGCCTCCCATCCCACCGTGGCGCAGCCCGCACCGGGCCGCTGTGCTAAAGTCGATCCCGCGGCGCCCGAGCCGCCAAAGCTCACGCAGTATTCAACACGCCGATGATTCCAGCAAGATGGCGCTCGCGCCGGACCAAGCGGCCCAATGAGTCTACAGTCACCGCAACACAGTCCCCCATCCCCCCGGCCGATTCGCCGGTTCTACCACGACTACCTTCAAGCGCGCGTCCTCTTGACCGATCGAATCAGCGGCATTGCCGATGCTAACGACCTCGAACACTACGCCACGGTCGTCCTCCACCGACTCATCTTCGTCTGTTTCGTTCGCCCACCGCAGCTTTTCCGCCACTCTGCGCCCGACGAGCGAAACCGGCATCTGTGTTCCCTGCTGCATTCCACCGGTGGCAAGTCATCGTCACTCCGTGGCGGCCTGTTCCAGCAGCATCCGCTCGAGCTCAAGTACCCCAAGCTGGAAATTCGCGACGACACCGCGAAGGCTCTGCTGGCAATCTTCGATCGCTACCGCTGGCAACTGACCCCCACTACCGACCGGTCCGCTCGCACCATCACGCCGGAGATCGTCGGCCATGTGTTGGAACAACAGATCCATCACAAGCCGATGGGGACCTACTACACCCAGCGGGACGTGACCGGATACATCTGCCGAGTCACGCTGATTCCCTTGTTGCTCAAAACGATTTGCTCGCCCGATTCCCAAGTCCTTCCGGACGACTCCTACGCCCGCCGCCTGCTGCAGCACCATCCCGACCGCTACCTCTATCCGGCCATGCGTCACGGGATCATCGATAAGGGCGGCGAGGCCATTCCGCTACCGGACAACGTCGCCGGCGGTATTGGGAACATGGCGGATCGCCGCAACTGGAACGAGTTGGCGGATGGTCGCTACGGACTCGTACACGAAACGTGGCGAGAACACATCGACCGGCGAAGACACTGCCTGGAATGGCGAAGCCGGCTGACAAGTGGACAACCACTGCATCTTTCCGACTTCATTACCGGCAATCTCGACCTCCATCGATTCGCACTCGATGTCATCGACCACTGCCCTTCGCCGGAGATCGTCTACCGTTTCTATCTCGCGTTGCAAGACCTGACCATCCTCGATCCCACCTGCGGTAGCGGAGCATTCCTGCTCGAAGCACTCGATCTACTCGAATCGCTGGCAGGCGCCGTGCTAGACCGCATGGCGGCGTTTGTCGAAGGATCGCCACGTGATGCCCGGTCGTCGCGCGTGTTGCCGGCCGGATTTCATCGAGTCCTGGATCGATTCGGCAAGCCTCCTCCGAGACGCTAT
>Ga0256839_1004924_pt1 | contig 12674 bp, 13 predicted proteins | sample 354166metaG_FD_185968 | JGI IMG/M metagenome (GOLD analysis project Ga0256839, IMG submission 185968) | Hydrothermal vent microbial communities from Mid Atlantic Ridge, Atlantic Ocean - 354-166 | ecosystem: Environmental > Aquatic > Marine > Hydrothermal vents | place: Atlantic Ocean: Mid...
CTTCTCTCCACTTAAAGATTTGCTTAGAGTACATAGAGGCATAGGTGTTAAAATGAAGCGTAAATTGATAGTGTACTTCTTAGAAAATAGGGTTAAATAGCAACCCGAAATCCTGCTTTAGCTCTCATTTTTAAAAGCTAAGAATATACCTTTCAATCCAATAAACTTAGTATAATTCGTAGAATTATTTTTATTCTCAATTGTTATAAATTCTTTATAGTATTCTGACTCCGCATTAGTTAGTTTTACTATTAAATCCTTTACTTGAACTTTCCATTGGATAAATATATCATTGTCTACATATTCATAAGTTAAAGTTGTCATAGCTACATGTCGTTTTTGTATATATCTTGTTGATTCTATTTTTAGTATATCTTTACCTATTTCATTAAAACGTTTTAAAATAATTTTATTCATTTCCCACCTAATTTCCTCTCGGACAAAATACGTCACTAAAATATTGTACCATACTTTTAACAAAATAAACCCGTAGGTGTGACCATGTCACACGACAAGAGGGTATCTAATCTACAATAACAATCACAATTCTCTACGCATGCAACCTAAGATTTTACGTGCGACATGGTCGCACCTACGAGTAAATAAATATGTAAATATTATCGGACAAAATACGACCAAAAATCCCTCTATAATACTCCTAACAAAACAAAAGGAGAACATCATGACCCTAAAAGAGTTAGGATTTAATGAGATAGACCATGAGTCGTTGGTAAAGACCGATACACCATACAAAATATATGCAGAACTACTCGATGAGACAGCACAAACACAGTTTGAAGATGTGCTAAGAGAACCTTATGTGACACGTGGAGCGTTGATGCCAGATGCACATGCTGGATTTACTATGCCTATAGGTGCTGTTTGTGCTACTAAAGATGTGGTAGTACCTCAGTTTGTGGGTTTTGACATTGGGTGTGGGATGTGTGCATACAAGACAGACTACACCAAGGCAGAGGTGCAAACCCATGCCAAGGAGATTTACAATGCCATTGTAGAGCGTATACCATTAGGCTCACGCAAACACAAAAATCATCAGCCTTTGAAGACAGATTTGGACATTACACCCTTTGCGGCGTCTATCCTCAACTCTACTGGGTTAAAACAACTGGGTACACTTGGAGGGGGTAACCATTTTATAGAAGTAGGGTATGGAGCAGATGAGAAAGCATGGATAGTCATACACTCTGGTTCTCGTGGATTTGGACATAAGATAGCTTCTCATTATATGATACAAGCCTATTTGCTAAAATATGACCAAAAAGATGCACTAAAAGAGAGATTAGAGGAGTTTACAAACAGAAATGCAGGATTTAAAGCACATAATCCTGAGGGCTTTGAGAAGGCACTATTGAAGTTTAAACACAAACAAATGTTAGAGATAAATAAACAAATAAAACCTGATGACATCAAAGAGATATGTGGTTTAAATGTAGACTCTGAACTAGGACAAGCATACATCACTGACCAGAACTTCGCACTCAACTTTGCGGTAGAGAACCGTAAGCTGATGATAGCACGTATTCATGAGGCTATGAATGAGATAATAGGTGGTAGTTATGCCTTTGAAGCAGAAGATGAAACACGTTTTATCAACCGTAATCACAACCATGCAGACTTTGATGAAGTAAGTAAAGAGTGGATACACCGTAAGGGAGCCACCCATGCAGAAAAAGGTATGAGAGGTGTCATCCCTGGCAATATGCGTGATGGTTCGTTTGTAGTCATCGGCAAAGGGAATAAGGATGCTCTCAAGTCATCTTCTCATGGAGCAGGGCGTGTCATGAGCCGTAAAAAAGCCAGAGCCAATGTTAAACTAGAAGATTTTCAAGCCTCTATGCAAGGTATCACAGGTACTGTAGATGAAAACACCCTAGATGAATCACCTTTTGCGTACAAGGACATTTTTGAAGTAATGAGACTGCAAGATGAACTTGTAGAGGTAGAAGAGCATATTAAGGTGCTTATCAATGTGAAAGATAACTCTAAAAGTAGGTATTAGCTATAATTTGAAGATGAAAATACCACACATCCTAAAAACCATATCAAAAACACTACAAGCTAAAAACGCCAAAGCCATCATCGTGGGTGGTTGTGTGCGTGACCATTTTTTAGAATTACCTATTAAAGACTATGATGTTGAGGTCTATGGCTTAGAAAAAATGGAAAAATTAGAAGAAGTACTCATACTGTATGGCTCGGTCAATTTGGTGGGCAAGAGTTTTGGGGTACTAAAATTTAACTATGAGGGCGAAGAGTATGATTTCTCTTTTCCTCGCACAGAAGCAAAAGTAAGTGTAGGACATAGAGGTTTTGATGTAGAGGTAGATGGCACACTTAGCTATAAAAAAGCTGCCATTCGTCGTGACTTTAGCATCAATGCACTGGGCTATGAGATAGAGACGGGGAATTTCCTTGACCCCTTTGGTGGGCAGGATGATATGCAGGCAAAGGTACTGAGACATATCGATGATGCTACTTTTATAGAAGATCCTCTGCGTGTCTACAGGGCTGTGCAGTTTTGTGCGAGATTTGGTTATACCTTGGCAGAGGAGACCTTTGTTTTGTGTCAAAAAATGGTAGCTGAGGGTATGCTAGATGAGCTAGCAAAAGAACGAGTCTATACAGAGTGGAAAAAACTACTACTCAAATCTCCCAAGCCTTCTGTAGGTTTTGAACTCATGCGAGAACTAGGCATTACCAAACGCTATTTCCCAGAGCTTCATGCACTCATAGATATACCCCAATCACCCAAGTGGCACCCAGAGGGAGATGTGTGGATACACACCATGATGACGCTTGATGAAATGGCAAAGTTATGTAGGTCGGGTTGCCCTCATCCCGACAAAAAACAAAACCTCAGATTTTTGTTTTCTATTTTATGCCATGACTTGGGTAAAGCCACACATACTAGCATAGAAGAAGATGGACGTATACGTGCCATTGGGCATGAAGAAGCAGGTATCGAACCTACAAAATCTTTACTCTATAGACTTAGCGATGAGCATGATTTTATAGATGCACTTCTACCACTTGTAGAGCATCATCTTAAGCCCTCACAGTTTTACCATGGCAAGGCAAAAGCTTCCGCCTTTAGACGACTGGCTACTAAAGTAAATATAGAAGAGCTAGTCATCGTAGCCAAAGCCGATTTTTTAGGACGAACGACAGAAGAATCCCTTGCGGGTATCTACCATGCAGGGGAGTGGATGCTAGAAAAGGCTAGAGGGTTGAAAGTAGAGAGTAAACCACTAGCACCACTACTCCAAGGACGAGACCTAATAGCCTTAGGGCTAGAGCCATCACCTAGATTTAAAGAGATATTGGATGGAGTGTATCAAAGGCAGTTAGCTGGAAAACTAGAGAGGAGAGATGAGGCGTTGGAATACGTAAAAAAAGAGTATAAACATGAAACTAACTGAAATACTAAAATCATTTGAAAATGAATACAATGCAAAAGTTGTCTATGTCACCATCTATGGGTCTAAACTTTTTGGGACAGATAATGCTAACTCTGATACAGACTATAAAGGTATTTTTATTCCCTCGAAAAAGGATGTATTGCTTAAACGTGATTGATGAGGGTTTATTACCTTTCCTTTGAAAAATCGTCTTTACATTACGTCAATTAAAGAGGGTAAAGAGCCTTTGGAAAGTGTCATGGCATATATTGATCTCAAACTCGATGAGGTACAAGAAAAACTTGAGAACTCTACTTTGCCGCAAAAGAGTGATGAGGTATTTGTCGAAAATCTAATATTAGAACAATTAGCCTAATCAGTCATCTGCTCCACATAAATACTCTGTGAAGGAAAGGCAAAACTTGCATTATTTTCTTCTACAATTTGCATAATTTTAAAATGTACATCTTCACGAATATTTAAGTAGTTTTCCCAGTTGGCTGTTGAAGTAAATGTATAGATGAAAATATTGAGTGCAGAGTCTCCGAAAGATTCAAAATTGACTAAAAGTGTGTCTTTTGAGGAGATATTTTCATGATTATGAAGCATATATTTAATCTCTTCAACAATTTTGTTTATTTGTTCCGAGGTGGTAGAGTAAGTAAGTCCTATACGCATCTTTATACGTCTTATGCCACGTCGGGAGAAGTTTTCTATGGGTGTATTGGCTACAAGTTGGTTTGGTACTGTGATGAGTGACTGTTCAAATGAGCGTATTTTGGTAGTACGCATACCTATGGCTTCCACGACGCCTTCGGTTTCTCCTACTTTTATCCATTCACCTATGCGAACAGATTTATCTGCGAGAAGTGCAAAAGACCCAAATAGGTTAGAAGCTGTATCTTTGGCTGCAAGTGCTATGGCAAGACCTCCTAGACCAAGTGAGGCGATGAGTGCAGTGACATTAATACCCCATACCTGTAACATAGCCCCTAACCCTACACCACCTATAAGTATTTTGACAATTTTGAGTATGAAGTCACCCATCTCACGAGAGAGGTCAGAGTGAAACCTTGCAGTAGTCCTGTGAAAAATGCCACGAAGGGCATCTGCTATAGCAATGATAGACCAAAATATCACAAAAATGATGAGTGTGTTAAGTATGTTTTTAATGGTAGGTGTTTCCCAAAAAATGAGAGCAAAAAAGAGATGAAGCCCTACGACTATAAAGCCAAAACTCACAGGGTCTTTAAGTGCAGAAATAACCTTGTCATCATAATAGGTTTCGGTATATTTAGCGAGTTTTTGCAAAGACCCAATGATGATATAGGTAAAAAACCTACGCAAGACCATAAAAAATATAAAAATAACAATGGCAGCGATGAGGTTAGCAAAAGGGATACCTATAATAGTATGAGCTAAGAATGGGTATGCATCGTAAACAGGAGCTAATGCAGTCTGGACAAGATGGTCTAGATTCATATCGAGCCCATCTATGACATTTAAAGTTGTACTTTGATTGGTATCAATATTTTTCATAGGACGTATGCTCCACACAATTTATTCACAGCATTATAGTAGAGTTTGGCTCAATTCTTTCAATATAAATAAGAAAAGGGAAACTTATGATAAAAAAACTTTTAATACTTCTTGCATTGTTTATGCTTATGGCTGAAATGTCGTATGCAAAGACAACTCAGTTAAACTATAAAGCGACTTTTGGTATTTTTGGTACGGTAGGTACTATCAAAAATACATTGACACAAAATGCGAAAACGTATACCATAAAAACCACAGTGAAACTCGCTGGACTTGCTAAAGTACTTATGGGTGGGCAAGTAGAAGAGTATATTTCAAAAGGACATATGGAAAATGGTCTAATGATAAGTGATAAATATACGATGACCAGTACAAAAAAAGAAAAAGTTGTAAAAAAAGAGTATGTGATTAATCATAAAAAAAAGCATGTAAACAAACGCTATAGAAAGTGGCTAAAAGGAAAACTAGTACAAGACAGTATAAATAAACTTAAATTTTATGCAAAAGATGATTTATTGACGCTTTATTTTAACTTAGGATATGCAGTCAAACAGAAAGGTAAAACATATCTATTTAAAGCAGTAGGTCTAGAGAAGCAACAAGGAAAAGTAAATATAACCGTACCTAGCGATACAAAAAATACTTCTTATAAAAAAGATTTAGGTGCTGGAGCTAAACTGTATGCAAAAGCGCTCATACACCAAAAGAACTTTAGAAAGAAAAAAGGTGATATTTTGTTGGCCATAGGTCAAGATGGGTTTATTAAAAAATCTGTGATTAAGGATGTTTTGATGTATGGGGATGCCAAGCTTATACGGACCAAATAATGTATGTTTGTGGCTTTTTAAGGAGCCGTAAATATCACGGTACTATTTCGTCCTGCTTTTTTTGCTTGATACATGGCGTTATCGGCATTAGAAATGGCTTCTGCTAGCCCTGTTGTTTCTGACATTTCTTCTATACCAATGCTTAAGGTAATTTGAATAAGATGATCATGATAGTTAAGAGAAAGACTTTCAATAGACATACGTATTTTTTCTGCAATAAGTGCAGCATCTTCTATAGCAGTATGTGGTAAAAAGATAAAAAACTCTTCTCCACCCCATCTTACAGCTATATCATCTTTTCTCAGAATACTTTTTATTTTCTTTGCCACTTCTTGTAAAACAAAATCTCCTGCCGCATGCCCATGGTTATCATTTACCTTTTTAAAAAGATCCATGTCACACATAAGAATAGTTCCTTTAGGATTAGGAACATTTTGTATATACTGTTCATATCCACGACGGTTGTACAAAGATGTAAGGTGGTCTTTTGTTGAACTTTCCTCAAGTTCCTCTCTGAGTTTTTGTAGTGTATCAAATGAGGTGACATTGTTATACTCATATACGGCAGATAAAAAAATAACAAGTAAAAAAGAGGACATAACGCGAAGTTTAAAGTCTTGAGTATATTCTACCTTTAATGGTAAATCAAAAGGAACAAAGAAAATAACAAAGGCAAGGAGTAAAAAAAGAAGAATATATTTAAACCCTTTTTTTAATCCTAAGACAAAGAAAACAATAAGAGGAAAAGAAGATATCCACAAGGGTCCTGTGTTATTTACTCCTCCTGCATAAATGAGGTATGTCATTAAAATAAAAAATGTAGATGAGAGAAGATGTGATGAAAAAGTAACATTTTTTGTTTTGTTTAAATAATAATAGTTAAATATTATCACAAGAACAACAGATAAAAGTAGTATTGCAATTATATAATCTGCTGACACAATATTTTTTAAAGTGAATGGCAATAGAAAAAGGAGTGCAACAAGATTAAATAGTTGTATAAGATGTATTTTATCTTGTGAACGAGGGTAGTCTATTTGTGTTTTGCATGTTGTTAACAATGACTTGTTGCATAAAACATGATTTCTCAATTTTTGTACAGCAGTACATTTACCATAGTACTTCCCCCTAGAAATAATACATAGGGCAGTATATAATAGTAGCATTACCTTATACAGTAACAATAAGGTAATGATATGGTAACAATCGAAAGTTATACAATGTAAAATATTGTTTTTGTTTCATGTGTCTATTATGTTACACTTCCACAAAAAATGAGGCAAAACTTTTGAAACAAATGATTAAAAATATGGATAGAGGTGTACTCTTTATGCTTTTAGCTTCACTATCATTTGCCATGATGGGAGGGTTTGCTAAAGTGGTGAGTGAAACTCTCCCACCTGTTGAGGTAACATTTTTTAGAAATATCTTTGGTGTAGTATTGGTAGGGTTAGCCATTTGGAAAGTACCACTAAAGCAAGCTGGGGGAAAACCATGGCTCTTGCTGTTTCGAGGTTCTATGGGGTTTGCTGCACTGTTAGCATACTTTTATATCATGGCGCATATCCCTTTGGGAGAGGCAGTGACCTATAACAAAACCTCTCCTATTTTTGTAGCTATTTTTGCATACATTTTTTTAAATGAAAAGTTGCATAAATCTGCGTTACTTGCCATTGTTATCGGTTTCATAGGCATAGTATTGGTGGCACAACCTCAAGGCGGGAGTTTTGATAAGTATGATGTTTTGGGGATATTTTCTGGTATTGGTGCAGCACTTGCGTATACATCTATACGCGAATTACGTAAGTATTACGACACACGAGCTATAGTAATGTCCTTTATGGCAGTGGGCACCGTAGCACCACTACTCTTGATGCTCATAACACCTTACGTAGAAGTTTCAGAAGATTTTGACTGGATGTTTGCAGCGTTTGTTATGCCTCAAGGTATCGAGTGGGTCTATGTGACAGCAGTAGGCATTTTTGCTACTATCTCGCAACTGTTGATGACCAAAGCGTATGAGCTAACTAAAGCAGGCATTGTTGGTACCATTTCTTACTCAAATATTGTCTTTGCTGTTATTATAGGTACGATGTTAGGTGACCCTATACCCGATACTTGGACAACTTTGGGTATAATATTAGTCATAACATCAGGGCTACTTGTGGCTCTACCTAAAGCAAAAGGATAATGGAAAGATGATACTTATAGCAGGCCCTTGTGTCCTAGAAAGTCGTGATTCCGTGATGCGTATAGCAGAATCTCTCAGTAAATACCATGAAGACTGTACAAAAGACTTCTATTTTAAAGCCAGCTTCGACAAGGCAAACCGTACGAGCTTAGACTCATTTAGGGGGCCGGGACTAGAAGAGGGTCTTAAGATGCTCCAAGAAGTCAAAGAACAGTTTGGTTACAAGATACTTACAGATGTACACGACTACACACAGCCAGCATCCGCAGCTGAGGTAGCAGACGTACTTCAAATACCTGCCTTTCTTTGTAGACAGACAGACTTACTCGTGGCAGCTGCTAAGACATCTGCTGTAGTGAACATCAAAAAAGGACAGTTCTTAGCACCTGCGGCTATGGAACACTCTGTAAAGAAAGTACTCAAAACCAGAGGCTTTGATGGCGAAGCAACATTTGAGAATGCACAAAAATACAATGTATGGCTAACAGAACGTGGTTCTACATTTGGATATGGTAATCTCATAGTAGACATGAGAGGACTCAAGCAGATGCGAGAGTTTGCCCCAGTGATATTTGACGCCACACATTCTGTACAACAGCCAGCAAGTGGTGGTGCAACATCTGGTGGTGATTCAGATATGGTACCCTACTTGTCACGTGCAGCTGCAGCTGTAGGTGTAGATGGTTTCTTCTTTGAGACGCATTTTGACCCCTCCGTTGCTTTAAGCGATGGGCCAAATATGATAGAATTACAGAAATTAGATGTACTTATGAAACAAATAGATGCTATAAGAAATATAGTAGAATAATAAAACAGTAGGGTGTTGTGCCCTCACAACACCAATTATAAGGAAAGAATATGAAAACAGTAGAAGGCAATTTACAAGTAAACAAAAAGAAAAAAGTAGCCATTATTAATGCAAGATTTAACCATTTCATTACAGACAGACTTGTAGAAGGTGCAGTAGATGCATACGCTAGACATGGTGGAAATGAAAAAGATTTAGATCTCATTTTAGTCCCTGGTGCATTTGAAGTGCCGTTTGCTCTAGACAAAGCCTTAGCATCTGGTAAGTATGACGCAGTATGTTGTTTGGGTGCAGTTATACGTGGGGCTACACCTCACTTTGACTACGTCTCAGCAGAAGCCACAAAAGGTGTGGCATCTGTCACTATGAAGCATGGTAAGCCAACCACATTTGGCGTACTTACTGTTGATAGCATAGAACAAGCTATAGAGAGAGCAGGTACTAAAGCAGGAAATAAAGGTGCTGAAGCGATGGTAGGACTCATAGAGCTTATAAACCTTTATGACGAGTTAGAGAAATAATGGCTATCATTAATGTACACTTGTTGAACAAAGTTCAACAAGTTACGTTGTCACTAAGACAACTTCAGCAGTTGGCTCATACGACTAGTCGTATGAATTCCCTATTTCAAAAGGTAGTTTAAATGGCAACACGACACCAGTCACGTACAGCAGTAGTGGGGCTACTTTATGCCTATGACTTAGGCAATGAAAACATTGGTAACTTTAAAGATGAGATACTCGAAGAAGGTAAAATCCGAAACAAGCAAAGAGAATTTTCATATGGTTTGTTCAACGGAACTATAGAAAATTTAGGTATGCTAGACAAAGAGATACAACTGCATTTAACAGGTTGGGATTATGATGGCATCGGTAAGGTAGAAAAAGCTATTATGAGACTTGCAGCGTATGAAATATTGGTTGATAAGACTGATAAGGCTATTATCATCAACGAAGCTGTGGAACTTGCAAAAACACTTGCAGATGACAAGTCGCCACAGTTTATCAATGCTGTACTTGATGCCCTGGGTACTCAAAAAGTTGATGCAAAAATAGCAGAAGATAAAGTAGAAGATGAGACATCATCTGAAGATATCAAAAAAGAAGGGTAATCATGACAGCACCTAAAACGAAACGCATGACTATCGATGAAGCCATAGAGCTTATAGAAAAAGCAGATCTTAAAACGCTGGGCAAGATGGCTCTTGCACGTAAAAAAGAGATGCACCCTAAAAGTGTGACTACTTTTGTGGTAGATAGAAATATTAACTATACGAACATCTGTTGGGTTGACTGTAAATTCTGTGCATTTTATACGCATGAGAAAAAAGAAGATGCGTATGTTCTCTCTTTTGATGAAATAGACCAAAAGATAGATGAACTTTTAGCCATTGGCGGTACACAGATACTCTTTCAAGGTGGAGTACACCCTAAGCTTGAGATAGAGTGGTATGAAGACTTGGTAGAGCATATTTCACTCAAGTATCCACAAGTAACCATACATGGTTTTTCTTCTATAGAGATAGACTACATCGCTAACCGTTCTAAGATTAGTATATCAGAAGTCATACGTCGTCTTAGAGACAAAGGGCTCTCTTCTATCCCAGGAGCAGGAGCGGAGATACTAAGTGATAGAGTACGTGATATAATAGCCCCTAAAAAGCATGACAAAGACCAGTGGCTTGAAGTACACCGTCAAGCACATAAGCTAGGTGTGAAGTCCACAGCTACGATGATGTATGGCACCGTAGAGACAGTACGTGAGATAGTTGAACACTGGGACTATGTACGTCAGCTTCAAGATGAGACGGGAGGGTTTAGAGCGTTTATCATGTGGAGCTATCAAAGTGACCACACACAGTTAAAACGTGAATTGCCTACCATTACAAAAACTACACCTAATCAGTACTTGCGTTACCTAGCAGTAGCACGTCTGTTTTTAGACAATGTACCAAACATTCAGAGTTCATGGGTAACGCAAGGCTCATATGTAGGGCAAATGGCACTTCTTTTTGGAGCCAATGACCTTGGGTCTACGATGATGGAAGAAAATGTTGTCTCTGCTGCGGGGGCTGCAAACTCCATGAATCAAGAAGAGATGATAGAGCTTATACGTGATGTGGGGGAGAAGCCTGCGAAGCGTAATACGGCTTATGAGATATTAGAACGGTTTTAGCGTAGGGTGTTGTCTCACGACAACACCTTTAAATATTTTATTTTGGTGTTGTGAGGGCACAACACCCTACAGGATTTTTATGAAAAAACTATTTATTTTATTACTACTACAAGGACTATTAATGGCAGCAAGCCTGAGCGAAATCACTATAAAAGATACAAAGGTACCAGTCGTTTTTGAAGAGGGAGATTATATTCCTATCGTCTCTATACAGCTTGTATTTAAAAACGCAGGACATTTGGCAAATACTATAGATGGATTGGCAGACATGTCTGCAAAACTTCTCAACGAAGGCACTAGAAAAGATGGTTCTATTGGCTTTGCTACAAAGCTTGATGCCCATGCGGTAGACTTACACGCAGGTGTAGGGCGAGAAAGCTTAGTCTTGGAAGTCTCTGCCTTGAAGTCAGAATTCCCTTATGCTGTGGCGAGACTTGTAGAGTTATTGAAAGACCCTAACTATACACAAGATGCACTGGGACAAATAAAACATCAAAAATTAGGCTGGCTCAAGCAAAAAGAGGCAGACTTTGACAATATAGCAGCGTCTTCATTGAGACGAACACTTTTTAAGGGTTCTTCTCTTGCTAGGGCACATGACGGTACAGTAGAAAGTATAGAGAAGATAAAGCTAGAAGATATACAAAATTTTATACAAACACGTGTGGGATACAACAATGTCATCGCTGTAGTAGGAGGTGATATAAGCTTGAAAGAAGCAGAGGTATACCTCAAAGATATCTTAACACTCTTGCCAAAAGCTATAAGTTCAAAGATAGAAACAGTGAAAGTATCGGACAAAAAAGAACTGGTACTTATAGATGAAGACACAGAGCAAGCCAGTATCTTTTTTGGTGCTCCTTTTGACTACTCCTATAAAGAAACAGACCAACATAAAGCGAAGATAGCAGAATATTTACTAGGTGGAGGAGGGTTTGGTAGCCGTCTCATGGAAGAGATACGCGTGAAACGTGGGCTCACCTATGGCGTGTATGCCTCTTTGCGTCGCACGAAGTCAGCATCCTATATGAGTGGGTCTGTACAAACCAAACTTTCTACGCAAGATGAAACCAAAGCACTTGTGCAGTCTGTAGTAGATGACTTTGTAAAAAATGGTATCACACAAAAAGAGCTTGATGATACAAAGAAGTTTTTACTAGGGAGTGAGCCTCTTAGAACTGAGACACTTTCTCAAAGACTAGGGCGAGCGTACAGTGACTACTACTATGACCGACCACTTGACTTTGCTAAAGAACAGTTAGCTAAGATAGAGTCTGTAACACTTAAAGAAATGAATGACTTTATTAAGTCACATACAGAGCTTTCAGATATATCTTTTAGCATAGTGACAAAGAAAGATGCTAACAATACAAAATAATATGTCAATATGACATATTATTTACACTTTTTAAAAAGCTTCGTTATAATTTATCTACTACTTAATAGGATATAAATTATGGAAGAATCAAAACAACTTTTTAAAAAACTTAAAATCCATACTTTACTTGACTTAGCACTCATCCTACCTACTTCTTATAATGACACTACACTCACACTAAAACCAGAACTTGGCAAGGTCAATACCTTGGAAGCAAAAGTCATAGAGAGTTCAGTCTACAACGGAAAGTTGAGAGTCACATTTACCCTTACACAATCAGGACGAAGGCTATCTTCTACTTTTTTTAGAGTGACTCCTTACCATCATAAACTGTTTG
>Ga0256839_1004925_pt1 | contig 12674 bp, 10 predicted proteins | sample 354166metaG_FD_185968 | JGI IMG/M metagenome (GOLD analysis project Ga0256839, IMG submission 185968) | Hydrothermal vent microbial communities from Mid Atlantic Ridge, Atlantic Ocean - 354-166 | ecosystem: Environmental > Aquatic > Marine > Hydrothermal vents | place: Atlantic Ocean: Mid...
TTGCCAATCATCAGGGTCCGCTTCACGGCCCCCGATTTTACACCGCGTCAAGGTTTTCGGGTAGGGAGGCGTCGACGAAGAGGGTCTTCGCCTGGCTGTAGGTGACCGTTCCCGGGGGCGCTTTCCGGACCTTGCGCACGTATTTGCGCCGGGTGTAGTCCACCGGAGCGTTCTTCTCCCCCCGGGCTCGGGAGTGGTAGGCGGCGAGTCGGGCAGCGAAGAGGAGGGCCTCGAGCGGCGGGGGTTTCCCCCCGGTCCTCAGAATGACGTGGCTTCCCGGCACGCCCTGGGCGTGAAACCAGAGGTCCTCGGAGCGGGCCAGTTGCAAAAGGGCCTCGTTCTCGCGGGCGTTTCGACCCACCCAAACGGAAAACCCCCCTGGTGCCCGATAGCGAAGCCCGATCTTCGGGCCCTCCTCTCGGGCGCGGGAAAGCCTTTTCCTCAGCTCGCGGGCGGGAAGCCGCTGGATCTCCTCGAGCTCCCCCTCGACCCGCGCGAGGTTGGCCTCGGTCAGGCGAAGGAGCTCCTCCGCCCGTTTCGCCGCCGCCTCGTCCCTTTTCGCCGCCTCGAAGTAGGCTCGGGCGTTCTCCACTGCGCTCTTTCGGGGATCGAGTGCGATCTTCACCGGTTTTCCGCTCGCGTAGTCGAGGAGCTCGACCTCCTTCGCACCGGTGGGTACCTGGTGGGCATAGGCCAGGAGAAGCTCCCCAAGATGCCTTTTTTCCCGGGCCCGCTCGGCCCGGGCCAGGTTGTTCCGGTGGTCTTCAAGCCGGGCGAGCAGGGTGCGGCGCGTCTTCTCAAGCGCTTCAAGAAGCGGCTTTCGGAGCGCCTCCTCGTGGGCCGCGGGCGCCGGCCGGAGCTCGGCCGCAAGGTCTTGGGCAAACTCGGGCTCCATTACCGCGCGTAAAAGGGCGCGGTAAAGCGCCCCGAGGCCCTTTTCGTCGAGAGGACGCTTTGGGTCGAGCCCCGCGCTTCGGGCGAGCGCCTCGGCGAAGCGGGGGCTGAGCCCGTCCACCCGCGCCGCGAGCGCCCGGGGCGGGCGGCCTAGGAGGGAGGCGAGGTCCCCGAGCGATAGCCCCCTCGGATCCAGCTTTTCGTAGGGGGGCGGCGGCAGGTAGCGCCGTCCCGGGAGGAGCTCCCGGTAGCGGTTTTTCTCCCGGGTAATCGCCCGGTCAAGGGCGAGGATCCGGCCTCTTTCGTCGAGCAGGATGAGGTTCGCGTTGCGGCCGGTGGCCTCGAAGACGAGCCGCACCGGCGGGGTGGTCACGAACCCGCGTTCGCCGGCGAAGGCGAAGGCCGCCATTCGGTCGAGCCCCGGTTGGAAGTGGCCGAGGAGCTCGCCCCTCGCTTTCTCCTTGAGCACGCGCTGGAAGGGGGTGAGGGGGCCGCCGCCCTCGACCCTGGGTTCGAAGGCGAGAAAGGGGTTTCCCGGCCGGTAGCCGAAGACGATGAATCCCCCGGGCACCGCGAGCGCCGCGGTCTTCTCGTCGGGAAAGGTCCAGCCCCGGGTGGGAATCGGCGGGGGTGGGAGGTTTTGGAGCGCGTGCCAAAGGAGCAGGCCTTCCACGCCTCTCACGATACCGATCGGATGACCGGGTGGTACGCGCCTTCGTGGGTGGGCTATTGCACGGAGCAATGCTGGCGGTAGCCTGCGCCCTGACGGGTCCGGGCGCGGTGCTCCCGGTGCGGGTTCCGGCTGGGCGGTGGGTGCGCGGCTGAGCGGGATGCAGCTCGGGTGCATCCCCGTCGCCCTATTCGCGGAGCCCGCCCGCAGGTACCTGGCGATCGGCGTCCGGGCGTTCGCCTTCCTGGTGCTCGCGGCGCTCACCTGGTACTTTGTCGAGAAAAAGCCCGGGCTTGTGCTCGGGGCGCTGCTTTTCTTTCTGGTGCTTTTTGCGATCTTCGGAGGGCTTGGAGGCGTGGCTTACCTGCCGGCGATCCAGGGGTACCCGGGGGCAGTCCTTCGGCGCCCGCAGTCTGCTCGCGAGCTTCGCCGTTCTCTTTTTACGGCCGCTTTCGGCGTTTTCCCGAGGGGTTCGCCCTCGCCTTCTTCCTGGCCTTCCTGGCCCTAGGGGCGGGATTTCTCGGTTTCTGGCTCCCGATCATGAAACCCCTCGGGCACCCCTTGCCGCTCGCCTTAAGAAGGTCTTTGCCCTTTTGAAAAACCCCGCCTGCGGAAGCTCCTCTTCGCCTACCTGCGGGTGGGGTCTTCCCTTTTACGCGGTAGCGGCCCGGGACGCGAGCTCCACGCCGAGGAGCTCGCCGCCCTGACCGAGGGGCTGAACCTCCTCCTCGGGCTCTGGAGGGACCGGCGGGGGCTCAGGTGGCGGTGCTTGCCCTGCCCGTACCCCTGGTGGCGCTTTTGGGCAGGGGATCGCCCGCAGCCCTCAGGGTCTTCGCGCTGATCGGGGTGATCTTCAACGGCATCGAGAACGTCTAGCGCCTATCTGCTCGCTTGCGCCCCCCGGGAGGAAGCGGCCGGCCAGACCGCGCTTTTGTACCTAGCCAGCGCTCCCCGGGCGGTCTGGCCCCTGGTCGGTGTCGCGATCGCGGAGGGCTTCGGCTACCGGACGCTCTTTCTCGTCACCGCGGGTTTCCTGCTTCTCGCGGTTTGGACCGCCTTTCGCCTCCCGCGTCCGCTGGAGCTCGACTAGGAAGGCGGTGTGCCCGATCTGGCGGAAGCTGGGGTGGGCCACCGGGGGCCGCACCTCCCAGCTCCGGTGGTGCACCTCGACGACCCGCTCGAGCCGGAGGGGGTGCCCCTCTGTGCTCTGGAGGAGCTCCACCACCTGGGTGATGTTGGGAAGGTAGAAGACCGCGCTACGACCGGGCTTGAGCGCCCGTTCCACGGGATCGAGCACCTTCCAGGGTTCCATCAGGTCGATCGCGACCCCGTCAAAACCCGCTTCTTCGAGCTCCGCCTCGGCCAGGTCCCCGAGGAAAAAGCGCACGTTCTTCGCCCCCCAGGCTGCGACGTTGGCCCGGGCCCGCTCTAGGAAAGCAGGCCGCCGCTCGTAGCTCACCACCTCCCCCGCGTCCCCCACCGCCCGGGCGAGGAAGAGGGTAAGGCCTCCGGAACCCGACCCCGCTTCCAGGACCCGCATCCCGGGCTCGAGGTCAAGCATCATGACGATCGCGGCGGCGTCCTTGGGGTAGGTGACGGTCGCCGAGCGGGGCATGAGGAGGACGTATTCCTCCAGGCTTGGGCGCCTGACCCAAAGGGGCTCGCCCTTGTGGGTCTCGACCACCCCTCCGGGTCCTGCGGCCTCGATCGCCGCGTGTTCCACCGTACCCCGGTGGTGGGAAAAGCGCCCCCCGGGCCGGGTCCGTACCAGGTACTTCCGGCCCTTGCGGTCGGTTAAAAGGTAGAGGTTTTCCCGGCTCATTTGCCCTTTTGGGAAAGGGCCTTTGCCATGCGGGCGTACCGGGCGTACGCCTCGGGGTTGAAGGGGTTCGGGAGGCGGAAGGGGCCGACGAAAACCGTGGGCGTGCCCTCGAGCCCAAGGCTTTCGGCTTCGGCCCGCATCGCCTTGACCACGTCCCGGTACTTTCCGCCCTCGAGGCAGCTTCGAAAGGCCTCGACCTTGAGCCCAAGCTCCTTTGCCAGGGCGACGTAGTTGACCCCCTTGCCCTTTTGCAGCTCGGCGAAGAGCCGGTCGTGGTAGGGCCAGAACTTGCCCTGCTCGGCGGCGCACTCGCTGGCCTCGGCGGCCTGGAAGGCGTCGGGGTGGATCTCGATGAGGGGGAAGTGGCGGTACTCGAAGCGGAGGACTCCCTTCTCCACGTAGTTCTTCTTGATCTCGGGCAGGACGTTGAGCGCCAGGCGCTGGCAGTAGGGGCAGTAGAAGTCGGAGTATTCCCGCACCAGCGGGCCCTTTTCGCCCAGCACGTGCCGGGGTTTGCCGAAGGCGGACTCGGGAAGCTCGAAGGGACCCACCTCAAAACGTAGGCCGTTCTTTGCCTGAATTCCTAATACGAAGGCAGAGCCAAGCCTCACACGGATCGGCCGCTCTTGCTTTTCGATGCGTTCACGGTTTTGCCGGTACCAGGACTTAAAGGGCCCCTTGATCCGGGCGTCGCCCACGGTGGCGGCGAGCACCCGGGCCGCTTCCTCCACGGCGTCCTTGGGCCCCACGTAGCGGACCTTGTAGAGGAGGCCGTCCAGGGCCTCGACCTGAACGTAGCCTTTTTCCAGCTTGATCGGCTTGCCCGCAGTGCCGGGCTTTTCCAGGTGATCGAAAAAACGTTCCACCGGCGCCGCGATCTCGGCGAGGGCGAGGCCGAGAAAGAGCGTAAGGGCAAGGAGCTTGCGCATGGCCCCCACTATAGCTTCAAAAGCTCTAAGAGGTCGAGGACGAAAACGACCGCGCCCCCGACCTCGAGCTCCCCGCCTTCATGGGGCACGGCGCGCGCCTCCGCCTTTTCCACGATCAGCGCCTTGACCTCTTCCAGCCGGGCGTCCTCGACCCCGATCAGGAAGGTGGTGCTTTCTCGGTTGAGGAAACCTCCCCGGGAGGGGAGGCGGGTCGCTTGAAAGCCGTTTTCCACAAGGGCGCGCGCAAGCGCAGGGGCGTCGTCGCTCTGCACCACCGCCACGACCAGCTTCATGGTGGCATTTTACCGGCAGTAGGCTCCATTGCTCGCATCGGCCAGAACATCCAGGTTTTGCGGAACCGTCGAGAGGCTAAGAGGATCGGTACGGGAGGGGACGCGGTGTACTTGGCCCCGGGCCTCTCGAACGAATCTCAGGTGAATCGCTACTGACGTGACCTTTCCGCCGCTGGCTTTGAGGTCAAAGAGACCGGGGTAGCTGTAGGTGGGATCCCAGGGATCGGTGAAGGGCTGGAGGTAATCCACGAGGAGGCGTCCCCGCTTACCGCGGTAGCCGGTATTGCTCGGGTCCGGCGATCCATCCGGGCGAACCGGACAGGACTTCCCCCCTTTGATGCGATAGTAGCTCCGGTATTCCATCAACACCCACACTTTGGAATCGTTGGCCGGGTCGGGGTCGAGGGCTTCGACGGCAGCGGCTTTCGAAACGTAGTAGCTACGCCGCATGGGGTAGTAAGCGTAGAAACGAAAGCAGCCCGCTTTGTCGGCGGAGCATTCGACCCCGTCCTTCTGGGGGGGTAGGATCATTGCCAGGAACTTGGGCCCCACGGTCCAGTCGTGTCCTCCGTCCAGGGTATTGGCGGTACTCCAGCCCGAACTTGTGAGCCTTAGGTTGGCGCCTGACGGCCAAACGTACCAAGCTTCCTTGACCCGGCTGGCGATGAGGTGGTGCGCGATTTGCGCCTCGGCCAAAAGCTCGTTTTGGATTTGCAGCCTCCCCGAAGCTTGAAGGGTCCCCCCAAAAAAACGTACAAAGGCGAGCATGAGGACGGCGAGCACCGCCAGGGACACCAGGATCTCGATTAACGTAAACCCCTTCCGCATCTTAGGGCTCCCGGATGTCCAGGGTGAAACGGGCCAAGACCTTCCCGCCTGGGTCGGTAACGGTCACCGTGACGCGCTTGGCGGGAACGGGCGAGGGATCCGGGGTCGCGGTCGTGCAGTTCGTGGAGAAGCTACGGGTACCCGTGGGTTTGGCGAGCTTGTCCAGGGTTTGAACGTGCACCGCCGTACCCGTGGGCAGGCTTAGGGGGGCACAGGTTTTTTTGTAATAAGCAGGATTTGCCCAGGCAATGCGAATCGCTTCGACCAGCTTTTGGGCCTGCTGGTTGGCGTTCAGCTGGATTCGGGTTTTGCGGGTAATCCCAAAGAGCGGTAGGAGGCTTTGGGAGACCGCGGTGAGCAGGATCAGGAAGATGACAAGGGCGATGAGTACCTCAATGAGGGTCAGCCCTTTAAGGGCACGCACGGGCCACCACCACCTTTCCGGTCACCCCCACGATGCGCAGGCAGGCAGCGATTTTGGTGTCGCGCACGTGCCGAACGCGAAACAGAGTTGAGCCGGCCCCGGTCTCCCCGAAAGGGGGCGTGTAGCTGACCTTCCCAAGGGCGGTCGCGAGTTTCCAGGTCTTGGTGTTCTTCGTGTAGTGAAGTTCAAGGTAAGGTGGGAGCCCCCTCTTGTACTCACGGTAAGTGTTGCCCGAACTGTCCTCGGCCTTGAGGGTGAAGTTACGGGGGGCGGGAAATTCCACGCGGGCGGTGACGTTGTAACGTTGTGCGAGCGATCGGGCGTCGCGAAGGGTGCTGGCGAGGAGCGCGATCCCTTCCCGCACCTCCGCCCGCCAGCGGGCCTTGCGATAGCCGTTGTAACCCACCGCGAGCAGGATGGCGAGGATCGCGATCACGATGAGAAGTTCGAGAAAGGTGTAGCCCCGCTGTGAAAGCATCGCTAGTTCCCCGGCACCTGCCGCCAGAATCCAGGGGTCCCGGCTTCCACCTCCCCGAGGTCGGCGTCCCACTTACCCTCTACGAAACGGGGGAAACCCGGGGGCGCGAGGCCTTCGAGCATGCGGCGGTCGTAGGTGAGCGCCGAGCGGTAACCGAGCAGCTTGTCCTCACCGCCGCAGTCTCTTCTCCAGTTGAGCGGCCCGATTTTCTTCTGAATCAAACCCCCGAGCAGCTTGAACCGCCCGAGCTCACCGCGGAAGCAGTGCTGCACGTGGCGGGTTTGGATTTCCCCGTCGTAGGCCATCAAGACCGCGTGAACGGTGAGGTCCGCCCCTTCGTTCGCCCACACTCCCTGTGGATTCAGGTGAATGTTCCTTCCGTAGATGCCGAGGAGGTTCGGGGCGGGGTCCTTGTAATCCTTCTCCGTGCAGCGGTCGACGACCTCGTCGGTGTCGCCATCCCCGTCCGCATCCGCGGTGTCCCGGTGCGGGGTCTTGGTACAGGCGGGCTTGGCGTAGGCTAGATCGCCGGTGATGTGGAAGTCCTTGGGAGAAGCGAGGCTGATCTGGGCGAACTCGGCGATCGCGGGGATCGGGGGGTCGGCGGGATCCGCTTTCGGCGGTCCGCTGACGAAGAAGTCGTCGATCTCGGTGAAAATGATGCCGTTAAAGGGCCCGCTGGTGTATTGCACCGGGGTAACCGGTCCCTTTTTACTCGCGACCTTGATGTGCGGGTCGCTCTCGGAGTAGCGGAACTCGATGTATTCGGTTTCGGTTTCGATCTTATAGCGGTCGCGGGCGATGAAGCAGGTGTAGATGCAAGTACACCCACTCTTGCAAGCAGGCTTGGGTTTTCCGCTACAGGCGGCTCCGGTGGGGTCGGCCCAGGGGCTCTGCGCCCGGAGTTTCGCAAACCCGCTAATGGGAAAGAGGATCCGGTAGCCGTACTTCCAGAGCTCGGGGACCGGGAGCGGGCGTTCGACTCCGCCCCCTCCACCGCCCGGAGTGCCCGGGGGTGAGGGTGATGGAGTCCCCGGGGGTGTGGGTGTGGGGCAGGTTTCCTTGCTCTTGAACCATCCTGCGGGCTTGGTCTTCACGTACTTCCAGCCCTTGACCTTGGTGAGGTAGATCCGGATCACCTGCTCGTCCCCCTTGGCCTCGAGCAGGATGCGGTTTCGGCCTCCGCCGGTGAGGTATTTGCCCACGCAGGCCGTGGGGGGCGGATCTCCGGCCTTGACCCATCGCGCGCTAGGCGTACTGCAAAACTCGGCGGGATCGATGTAGATCCCATCGCTCAGCGCCTGGGCGCGGAAACTATCGATGGCATCGGAGCCGGGCAGCTTGATCTCGGCCCGGTCCCAGTTCACGTCGCGCTTGTACTCCCAGGGGGGATCGGGCTGACCGTCCCCGTCCGCGTCTACGTGCTCGCAAAGTTCCTCCTTCTTGGTAACCGGGTCGTAGCAGATGGGTTTTCCAAGCGCGTCGGTGGCGATGGCGAACTCCGGGGAACTTTCCACCAGGTTCCACCAGTGTTCCCCGTCGACGCCGGGGGGCGGGGTCTCGTAGCCACTCGTTCCCGCCAGGGTTTCTCGCCAGTACGCGCGGATCCCCGTGCCGTGACGGGAGGGACCGGCGCTCGACACGGGCCCGCCGAACCAGGGCCGGCTTCCCCGTTCGAAGGCCAGGTAGTCGTTCGCGTGGACCGGCCCGTCGATCACCGTCTTGTCGGTAAAGACGATCATGTTCTTGCCGGAGAGGGCCTTTTGCTGATCGAAGAAGAAGGCGAACCAAGCGTAGCTCGGGGACTTGAGCACGAGGCTGAGCCTGGACTCTCCCTCGTTACCGATCTGAATCGCCCGCCTCGCGAGCAGGTTGCCGCTTGAGTCGAGCACCTCACCGATGGAAACAAGCTGCTCTTTACCGGTGAGCGAGCCGAAGAGGAGTTCGATCTCGCCCTTCCCGATTGTGAGTTGGATGGGCACGATTCCCGCGCGGCTATCGGTGGCGATGCGGTAGCGCACGGTGACCTCGGGGGTCGATTCGATTACCCGTTGCAGGTTCGCCTGGGTTCCTCGCAGGATCTGCCCCCAGTACCGGAAGACCTTTTCCTGGTATAGGGTGGTGCTGTCGCTTGGGTTCACCGTGCCCTGGGCTTCGTACACGCTCCGGTCGATGTAGTCGAGGAAGAAGACCATCCAGCGTTTTCCGAGCTGGGCGTCGGTGATCGTTTTGTCCTCGATTTGCTTTTTTAGGGTGGCGAGCTTGGGCGTGCAGGTGAAGCTCGACTTGCCTCGGATGGCCTTCTTGAGTTTTTTGAGCGTGCTCGCACCGGGGCTCGTGGTGCCGTAGCAAAGGGCGGCGAGCCGGGTGGCCAGCTTGTCGACCGCCGGATCTCCGGCGCTGAGATCCACGCGCGTTTTGGTAAGCAGCTCACCGAAGGCGGCGAGGATCGCAATGCTTTGCTCGGCTCCCGACTCGGCCGCGAACTGCGCTTTGAGCTCGATCGACTTGTTACCCGCCACCTTGCGGTTGGAAAGCGAGAAGGAGCCCACGACCGCAATCAGCACCACGAGCAGCGCAACCGCCGCAATCAAAGTGATGATTAATGCGACCCCACGCGAGTTCCTCATTCTAAACCTCCGGATCCGCACCCCACTCTAACATTTAGAGTCTACTCGAAAAACCCCCAAATGGGGGGTGCACCTGAACCAGGCGGGCCCAAAGAAGTGGGGCGGGGTTTACGGTATTCCGGAAAGCTCCCTGAGCAGCGGTTCGTGAATCGAACCGTTGGAAGCGAGGATGAAAGGCTTCTCAAGGGAAAACGGGTGACCTTTAAGGTCGGTGACCCTTCCCCCCGCTTCTTCGACGAGGAGTACACCGGCGGCGACGTCCCAGGGGTTGAGCTTCATCTCCCAAAAGCCGTCGATCCGGCCGGCGGCGACGTAGGCGAGGTCGAGGGCGGCGGCCCCGGGACGGCGGACGGGGATTCCGAGGGAGATCACCCGCCGGAAGTACTCGACCGCTTCGGGGACCCGCTCGACGTCGTAGGGGAACCCGGTGGCGAGCAGGCTCCTTTTGAGTTCCTGGGTTTCGGAAACCCGAATGCGGGTACCGTTTAGGTAGGCGCCGCCGCCGCGGACGGCGGTGAAGAGCTCGTCGTGGGCGGAGTCGAGTACCACCCCCACAAGGACCTCGTCTCCCCGGGCCAGGGCGACGCTGACCGCGTACATGGGAAAGCGGTGGGCGAAGTTCACGGTGCCGTCCAAGGGGTCCACGATCCAGCGGTATTCTCCCTGGCCGCTTTCCCCCTCTTCCTCACCTAAAAACGCGAAGTCGGGGTGGCGCCTTGCGAGAAAGTCTCGGATCGCGGACTCGGCCTCGCGGTCGGCTTCGGTGACCAGGTCCGAAAGCACGGTCTTGCTCTCGGCGGTAAAGCCTCTCGCCTGGTAGTATCGGTGAATCCCTTGAGCCAGGCGGGCTGCGGCGATCGCGTCTTCCAGGAGGGCATCCAGGTCCGGAGCCATGCCCCGAATATACGCTTTTTTTCGTTATGATGGGCGTATGAGGCTGAAAGGGGAGGGGAAGGGTCCGCTCCCGCCGATGCTCAAGCAGTACGTGGAGCTCAGGGACGCGTACCCCGATTACCTGCTCCTCTTTCAAGTGGGGGATTTTTACGAGACTTTCGGGGAGGACGCCGAGCGGCTCGCCCGCGCTCTGGGGATCGCGCTTACCCACAAGACCTCGAAGGACTTCACCACTCCGATGGCCGGAATCCCCATCAAGAGCGCGGAAGCCTACATCGAGCGACTTCTGGCGCAGGGTTTTCGGGTGGCGGTGGCCGACCAGGTGGAGGATCCCGCGAGCGCCGACGGCCTGGTGCGACGGGAGGTCACCCAGCTCATCACCCCGGGGACGGTGGTGGAGGAGCGCCTCCTTCGCCCCGACGCCAACTACCTGGCGGCGATCGCCGGGGAGGACGGCTACGGGCTCGCTCTTTTGGACCTTTCCACCGGAGATTTCAAGGGGGCGGTCTTCTACGGGCGCTCGGCGCTCCTCGACGAGCTCGCCCGTTACCGGCCAAGCGAGCTGCTCTTAGCGCCGGAGCTTTACGAGAACGCGGCCTTTCGGGCCCAGATCGCCGAGCGGCACCCGGTGATGCTATCCCGGATGGGGTTTGGCGAAGACGAGGTCCGGGGCGTTCTCGAAGCGCAGTTCGGGCGCCTGCCCCCGGGACTCGATCATCCCGCGCTCCTGCGCGCCGCCGGCGCCGCGCTTCGTTACGCCGCCGAGACCCAGCGCGGGCGCATGGCCCAGGTGCGCCGCTTTCTCCGCTACGATCCCGGGGCCTCGCTGCAGCTGGACGCGGGGGCGCTCGCTACCCTGGAGGTTTTCGAGCCGGCGATCGGGGACGACGAGCAAAAGACCCTCTTCGGGGTTTTGAACCGGACGAGAACCGCCCCGGGTCGGCGGATGCTCCGGGAGTGGCTCCTGCGGCCGCTCCGGGACGCGGCGCTGCTCTCCGCCCGGCTCGACGCGGTGGAAGCCTTGGTCAGGGACGGGGAGCGAAGGGGCGCGCTCCGGCGGGCGCTTTTCCGGATCCACGACCTCGAGCGCCTGGCCTCGCGTCTCGCGGCCGGGAGGGCGAACGCCCGGGACCTGGTGGCGCTCGCGCGGAGCCTGGAGCGGGTGCCCGAGATCAAGAAGGCCCTTGAGCCCGTGTCCGCTCTCGCCGGTCTCGTCCAGCGGATGCCCGAGCTCGACGAGGTGCGGGAGGCGATCCGGGCGGCGTTGGTGGAAGAGCCTCCCGCCAAGCTCACCGAGGGGGGGTTGATCCAGGACGGCTACGACGCCGAGCTGGATCGGCTAAGGCGGCAGGCGGAGGAAGGGAGGGCCTGGATCGCGGCGCTCGAGGGGCGGCTCCGGGAGGAAGCGGGGATCCCCACCCTCAAGGTGGGCTATAACGCGGTGTTTGGCTACTACCTCGAGGTAACCCGGCCCTACTACGACCGGGTACCTGCCGATTGGCGGCCGATCCAGACGCTCAAGGACCGCCAGCGCTACACCCGGGCCGACCTCAAGGAGAAGGAACGGGAGATCCTGCGCGCCGAGGAGGCGGCGAAGAGGCGCGAGGTGGAGGTTTTCCAGAATCTCAGGGAGGAGGTCGCCCGTCGCTTCGAGGCGGTGCGGGAGCTGGCGCTCGCACTCGCCGAGCTCGACGTGTACGCGGCGTTCGCCGAGCTCGCCGCCGAGGCCGGGTATGTGCGGCCGCAGTTCGTGGAGGGCCGCGTCTGGATCGAGCAGGGGCGGCACCCGGTGGTGGAGCGCACCCGTGCCTTCGTGGCCAACGACCTCGAGCTCGGCCCCGAGCGGCGGATGATCATCCTCACCGGCCCCAACATGAGCGGGAAGTCCACCTACCTGCGGCAGACCGCGCTCATCGCCCTGCTCGCCCAGGTGGGTAGCTTCGTGCCCGCCAAGCGAGCGGAGCTTCCCCTCTTCGATCGTATCTTCACCCGGATCGGGGCCGCCGACGACATCGCCGGCGGGCGGAGCACCTTCATGGTGGAGATGGAGGAGCTCGCCGCGATTCTCTCCGGAGCCACCGAGAAGAGCCTGGTCCTGCTCGACGAGGTGGGGCGGGGAACCTCGAGCGCCGACGGCCTCGCGATCGCCTGGGCGAGCCTCGAGCGGCTTTCCGAGATCGGCGCCTATACCCTCTTCGCGACCCACTACTTCGAGCTCACCCAGCTCGCCGAGCGCCTGCCCCGGGCGGAGAACTTCCACGTCGCCGCCCGGGAGGAGGAGGACGGGCTTGTCTTCTTCCACCAGGTGCGGCCCGGGCCCTCCTCCAAGTCCTACGGGCTCGAGGTGGCCCGGCTCGCCGGCGTGCCGCCCCAGGTGGTGGCCCGGGCAGAGGCGATTTTGGCGGGGCTTTCCGCCCGCGGAAGCGAGGCCGAGCGGGAGGTGCTCGAGCGCCTCGTTTCCGCCGACTTGAACCGGCTTTCCCCCCTGGAGGCGCTGCTTTTGCTTAAAGAGCTCAAAGAGCGGCTCCTTTCGCTCGAGGGCGTGCGTTCATGATCCGGAAGCTTCCGGAAGAACTGGTTCGCGCCATCGCCGCCGGCGAGGTCGTCACCCGCCCCGAGGACGCGGTCAAGGAGCTCATCGAGAATGCCCTCGACGCCGGGGCGAGTGAGCTCGAGGTGGTGCTCGAGGAAGGAGGGATCCGGCGGATTCTGGTTCGCGACGACGGCGCCGGAATTCCGAAGGAGGAGCTGCCGCTTGCCCTCGAGCGCCACGCCACCTCCAAGCTCGAGCGGCTCGATCGGATCGAGAGCC
>Ga0256839_1004926_pt1 | contig 12673 bp, 8 predicted proteins | sample 354166metaG_FD_185968 | JGI IMG/M metagenome (GOLD analysis project Ga0256839, IMG submission 185968) | Hydrothermal vent microbial communities from Mid Atlantic Ridge, Atlantic Ocean - 354-166 | ecosystem: Environmental > Aquatic > Marine > Hydrothermal vents | place: Atlantic Ocean: Mid...
CGCCCTCATAAGGCCCCGGAGGCTGGAAATGAGCCCGCTGGAGAACAGCCTGTTTCTTCAACTGATAGAGGGGGAAGTTTACCCATTGCTTTAGCTGGGGGATGGGTGATGGGGCTTCAAGTGGCGTGGCATCGGTCTCCACCTGTTCCAGAAAAGAGAGCCATTCCCAACGGGAAAACACCGGCAACCGCTCCGGTTCCCGGATGGTGGTTCCAGACACCCGGGCCAGTTCCCGAAGCAATTCCGACGGGACGTTGACCGTTTCGCCGTCGCGTTGGGGATAGGTGAAAAACAGTTGCCGACCGGCCTGGTGCAGGCATTCCACAAACGTCTGCCGATCCCTGTAAATTGGTTCCTGGGAAAGCAGCCGGTCAAATGGCGCAGGCAAATGACCAAAGGGATTGGATTCCTGGGTGGGAAAGTCTTGATCGGTCATGCCAATGACAAACAGGACCTGAACCGTATGGCTATGGACTGCTGCCATAGGAAAGACCTGAACCCCTGCCGGTTGCGGAAGGGCGGGGCGAAAGGGCGTTGTTTGGATGAGCCAGTCAAACAATGGGAGGATTTGGGCAACATCGAAGCGGGCGGTGGGATCGACGGTTTCCAGGAACTGTGTCCAGGCCTGTACCTGCTCCAGCAGGGTCCGCAGGGCGGAAAGGTTTTGAGCCGCAACCTCCAGCGAAAGGGTTTCTGCAACTTCCAGCAAGCGTTGGTTAATCTGGTGTAAATTGATTACATTTTCTAAGAATCCAAGAAATTCGCGCCCCCCCAGTCGACCGGATAAGGGAGCAGCCTCTTGCTGTAATTGCTGCAGACATTGTTTAACGCGTTGAAATTGGTTCCGCAGAGAGAGTCTCCCCTCCGGGGTCTCGTTTTCGCGCTCGGCCTGAAGAATATCGCTATTCAAAAATTGCTCAATCTGTTGCAGCATCGCATCCAGTCCGGTCCAGACCCGCAAGCGCTGGAGGATGCTTTCGACATCGGTGCCAGCCAGCCGATCCCGGTAATTCAGGTACGGACTTTGAAAAATCTTGAGCACCGTGTGCAGGGAGAAATTCTCCACCACCAACTCCAGATACAGCCGCAGATGCTGAATGATGGTGCTGCGATCCAGGTGCTCTGGAACCAGCCACTGGAGGGGAATGCCATAGGTGCGGAAAGTGCTTTCCAGCATGGGACGATAGCCGTCCAGATTGGGTGCCGTGAGGCCAATTTCCGCAGGGGAAAGGCCTTCCAAAACGCACAACATTTTGATTTTTCGGGCTACCCATTCCACTTCGGCCAGCCGGTGGGGCAGCCGCAACAGATGCAGGTGCCCTTTGAATGAAAAGGTTGCACCATTCAGCCGGTAAAGGGATGGTGTAACCGGATGGGAGGCCTGAAGGGTGATGCAGGTGGTGGCCTGCTTTCCTATCGATTCCACCAACGGCTGTAAGTTGCCAAAAATGTCCGGATGATCGGCATAGCGGATGAGTAGGTGGAGGCTTGGACCCAACCGCGCCAGGGTTTCCAGCAACCGCTGCAGCGGGTTGGGCAAAGGGTCCTGAATTTCCCAGAAAATGGTTTCCAGATCAGGGAAAAGCCGGGCCATCACTTCTGGTGTAAGAAGAGAACGGGCCTGTTGGAGCAGATCCGCCGTATCCCACAGGGTCTCCGGTTTTTGTTGCTGATAAGCCCGAAAAACCTGGAAAAGCAAATGAAGTCCGGGGGCGATGTCGGTGAAGTCCGATAAGCGCTTATCCGGTAACCCATGCAAACGAAGCGTATGGATAAATCGGTGAATCTCCCTTAGCAAGCCTGCAGGTAAGGAATGGTCGACCAATTGGCTGCAAATCTGGTGCACCCAGAATTGCTCCTCCCTGAGGGTGAGAATTCGGGCGCCAGGAAGTAGCGATAGTATGATCCGCAGCAGCAGCGCATGGCGGGTAAAAAACGGCGGCGATGCCAGACCCCTTTGTTGGTAGCGTTCCAGAAGCGCTGCCTCCAGAAAGCGTTTCCGACGATCGTCCAGGCAAATATAAATCCAGTTGTATGCCGCACCCTGCGGCGGCGGCAGTTTCGGAAGAATCCAGTCAGTCATCTGCCGCCAGCTTTCAGCCGTCGTAAGGTGAATGTGTCTATTGGTTTCGTGTTTCATTGACCTCAATTTACGTTGGAAGGAAGCTGGACGCAATCGTTCTCTCGTTGATACCGATACCGTTGCTTACCCCGACGTCAAGTAGTCAGCAATTGTTCCCGGAACCATTTTGGTGGAAAGTTGATTTCCGGATAGCGATTTAGGTGGCAGAGCGCGCACCGCAACCGGTGGTTTTTTTCGGAAAAGAGGTTGCACAGAAGCCATATGAATGTAACTTATGAGCGTGCGCAAAAAAGAATGATGCGCCTCCGGCCGTTGCCAGAGACGCTTTATTGATTTGAAGACGAGAATTGCCCCCCTTTTCTGAAGAAGGGTAGCAGAGAGAAGAGTGTGAGGACGGGGGAAAAGCGCCCGGGAAATGTCCCGATAGAAAATCGATAATTGCAGTCAACCAGAGCGCGAGCCATGACGCCAATTCTGGGATTTTTGCTGGTTATTATTATCGCACTGATAAGCAAACTGGTTATTTTACCGCGGATGAATCAGGCCAGTCCGTTTGTTACCGGATTGGCAATAAGCGGTTTGCCATACATTGTTCTGGGGATGGTTCTGGGCCCCCGGGCATTTGATCTTCTGGACAGCGACATTCTGACCCGGTTGGAGCCGTTAATCAGTCTGGCACTGGGCTGGGTGGGCATTTTATTTGGAATTCAGTTGCGCTGGAACAATGTGCGGCGGTTTCCGGCCAATTACCTGTTGTTTGCAACCGTGCAGAGCCTGCTGGCCTTTGGGGTGATTGCCCTGATTGGTATCAGCGGAATCTATTTGCTGGCCCCGCCGGAGGTGGAAAGTCCCCTCCAGGTGGCCCTTATTCTGGCGGCAATCGGTTCCATTTCCGCACCCATTACAATCGGCCGGGCCATGGTAAGCTATCGGGCTCGTGGCAGACTGACCCACCTGTTGCAATTTGTGTCCAGCCTGGACGGCTTCTGGGGCATTCTGTTTTCGGGACTATTGTTTGTGTTTTTCCGGAGCACCAGCAGCTTGGATCCGTCACTGGCCAGGGGGGTGTTCTGGCTGGGAATCAATCTGGGTGCCGGAATTGTTATTGGTATGGCCTTCCTTTACCTTCTGCGGATTGGTTTTGATGGTGAAGAGTTGCTGCTGCTGGTGCTGGGGCTGGTGATTTTTGTGAGCGGCGTGGGGTTCTATCTGGGCTTATCCCCGATCTTTTTAAACATGATTGTTGGGATTGTGCTGGCTCAGTCTAGAATGCATGCCAGCCGGGTGATGCGGGTCCTGGCTTATGCCGAGAAACCGATTTATCTGATCCTGCTGGTGTTTGCCGGGGCGGTGTGGAATTTCCACGTGGTTACGGAAGTCCTCATCATTGCCCTGTTCCTGTTGGCGCGGTTTGCCGGTAAAATGATAGGGGGATGGATTGCCAGTCGTAAAATCAATTGTGCATTTCCGGTTCCGCCGGATGTGGGAAAAATCCTGCTGTCCTTTGGCGGCATTTCCTTAGCCATTGCATTCAATTTTCAGCTGTTTTACGGGGGAATGATGGGCGATCTGGTGATCAGCGCCACCATTATCGCCATCCTGGTATTTGATGAATGGGCGGCTTTCAGCACCGTTCGCATTTTAAGAGATCAAGGTGAAATTCCCCTTAATGGATAGCCGAAAGCTTTCCTGCCAGGCGGATTGAAAATCTGTACCTTCAGTGAATTGCAAACCACAGCTGGTAGGCAGCACAATGCCGAAATTTTCTGAACGGTCAATTTCCCCCACCTTGTTTCGGCCAGCAGGTGTATGTATATTTAGTGCTTGTATTTGAATGATGAACGCAAAGCGAAAGGCAACAGGAGGACATGATGGAAAAAGAGATTTTGTATCGTTACGATATAGATCTGGAACGGGAAAAAGACAGCGATGCGGAGGAAACCAGCGAATGGCTGGAAGCCCTGCGTGGGGTGCTCACCTACAAGGGCTCGGAGCGAGTTCGCTTTTTATTATACGAATTGCTTCGCAATAGTTACTTAAGCGGGGTGCAAATTCCCATTGTGCCCAATACACCGTATGTCAACACCATTCCCCGGGACAAGCAGCCACCCTACCCTGGCGATCGTCAGATCGAGCGACGGATCAAAAGTATTATTCGCTGGAATGCCATGGCCATGGTGGTACGGGCCAACAAGAAGTTTCCCGGCATCGGGGGGCACATCTCCACCTATGCTTCGGCTGCTACGCTGTTCGAGGTCGCCTTCAATCATTTTCTGCGCGCAAAAGGAAAGGATTTTGACGGGGATCTGGTGTACTTCCAGGGACACGCCTCGCCGGGAATTTATGCGCGGGCATTTCTGGAAGGTCGCCTTACCCTGGAACAAATGGAAAATTTCCGTAGGGAGCTGGAAAAAAATGGCGGGTTGTCTTCTTATCCCCATCCCTGGTTAATGCCCGATTTCTGGGAGTTCCCCACGGTCTCAATGGGATTGTCTCCCATTTCGGCCATTTACCAGGCACGTTTTGCCCGCTATTTACAGGATCGCGGAATTAAAATGACCGATGGTCAGCGCATCTGGGCCTTTCTGGGGGATGGAGAAACCGACGAGCCGGAGACCCTGGGTGCCATTACACTGGCTGCCCGGGAGCGGCTGGACAATCTGATCTTTGTGATCAACTGCAACCTCCAGCGACTGGATGGGCCGGTGCGCGGCAACGGCAAGATCATTCAGGAACTGGAAGCCATCTTCCGAGGAGCCGGGTGGAACGTCATCAAAGTTATCTGGGGCAATGATTGGGATCCCCTGTTTGAAAACGATAGAGAAGGCTGGTTGATTCGCCGCATGGAAGAAGTGGTAGATGGGCATTTTCAGAAATACATCGTGGAATCGGGGGCCTATATTCGCCAGCACTTTTTTGGCAAGTATCCGCAGTTGTTAAAATTGGTGGAACATCTATCGGACGAGGAGATTAAGAAGCTGCGGCTGGGGGGGCATGATCCCGAAAAAGTTTACGCCGCCTACAAAGCAGCGGTGGAAAACGAGGGGTCTCCGACCGTCATCCTGGCCCGAACCATCAAAGGCTATGGTCTGGGAGAAGCCGGGGAGGGCAAAAACATTACCCACCAGCAAAAGAAATTGAATGAAGAAGAATTGCGTCAGTTTCGCGATCGGTTTAACATCCCCATTCCAGACAGTAAAATTCCCGATGCGCCCTTCTACCGCCCACCGGAAAACAGCATCGAGATTCAGTATTTAAAGGACATGCGCAGCAAACTGCGGGGATTTGTGCCTCAGAGGCGGGTGCTGGTGGAGACGCTGGAAGTGCCCGGATACGATTATTTCAAGGAATTTCTGGAAGGCACCCAGCGGGCCGTTTCCACAACCATGGCCTTTGTACGAATGCTTACGCTATTAATGCGCCACTCGGTGATTGGCAAACGCATCGTCCCCATTGTTTCTGATGAAGCCCGAACCTTTGGAATGGAATCCATGTTTCGACAATTTGGGATTTATTCCCATGTGGGTCAGATTTACGAGCCGGTTGATGCCGATACGTTCCTGTATTATAAAGAGGCCAAGGATGGCCAGATTCTGGAAGAAGGGATTACCGAGGCCGGCTCCATGGCCTCTTTTACCGCTGCCGGTACCGCCTATGCGAATTATGGCGTAGACATGATCCCGTTTTTTATCTTCTACTCCATGTTCGGATTCCAGCGGGTGGGGGACCTCATCTGGGCATTTGCCGATCAGCGTGGGCGCGGATTCCTGATCGGAGCCACCTCCGGGCGAACCACGCTGTTGGGCGAAGGATTACAGCACCAGGACGGCCACAGTCACCTGCTAGCCAGTACCGTGCCAAATTGTATGGCTTACGATCCCGCCTGGGCCTACGAGATTGCAGTAATTATTCAGGACGGCTTACGACGAATGTACCAGAATCGGGAAGACATTTTCTACTACATCACTGTGCACAATGAAAATTATCCCCAAGCACCCATGCCGCCAGGAGTAGAAGAAGGTATCCTGAAAGGGTTGTACCGTTTTAAGAAGGGACCGGTAGCCCGCGGAAAGAAAAAGCCCTATTTAAAGGCGCACATTCTGGGTAGTGGGGCCATTTTGCGCGAGGCCCTGAGGGCGCAAGAAATTCTGGCGAAAAACTACCAGGTGTCCGCAGATGTCTGGAGTGCCACCAGTTACAAAGAGCTGCGGCGGGATGCACTGGCGGCCGAACGATGGAACATGCTGCATCCGGAAGCACCCCCCCGCAAGCCCTATGTGATTCAACTCCTGGAAAAGGAGGAAGGCCCTTTTGTGGCCGCATCCGATTATATGAAAACAGTGTCCGATCAAATTGCCCGCTGGGTACCGGGTGGACTCTTTTCCCTGGGAACCGATGGCTTTGGTCGCAGCGATACCCGGGAATCTCTACGGCGTTTCTTTGAAGTGGATGCCGAAAGCATTACCGTGGCCGTGCTGTATCAACTGGCGCAACGCGGCCAGGTAAAAAAAAGCCTGGTCAGCCAGGCTATCCAGGACCTGGGAATCGACCCGGAAAAGGTAGACCCCCTGAGGGCATAAACCAGAGGAACAAAGCATATAAAAACGTTGGGGGGAATCCGATATGTAACGGATTCCCCTTATTCGCATGAAACCGTTTTTGAATTTTAATCAATTTTTGCTACTTTTGATCGGCAAGCGCAGGAGGCCCTTTTGGCAGGTACCCTATACATCGTTAGTACCCCGATCGGGAATCTGGAGGACATCACCCTGCGAGCCTTACGCATTTTAAGGGAAGCGGATCTGATTTGTGCCGAAGATACACGCACGACCCGGAAACTATTAACCCACTACCAAATTCAAAACCGTTTGCTCAGTTGCCATTCCTATAATGTCAAACAGCGGATACCCCAGATTTTGTCCAAATTGCAACAGGGACAACGGATTGCTTTGGTATCGGAAGCCGGAACCCCGGGCATTTCCGATCCCGGTCACACCCTGGTCATGGCGGCCATTCGGGAGCAGATACCGGTGGTACCCATACCCGGCCCTTCCGCAGCGATTGCAGCGCTAATGGCTTCCGGTTTGCCCACGGATCGGTTTGTGTTCGAGGGATTCCTGCCCCGCAAAAAGGGCCGCCAGAGCAAGCTGCAGCAGTTAAAGGACGAGCCGGGCACCATCATCCTCTACGAGTCGCCCCATCGCATCCGAAAAACAATAGAAGATATTGTAAACATATTCGGAAATCGTTATATTGTCCTTGCTCGAGAGCTCACAAAGCGCTTTGAAGAATTCATCCGGGGTTACGCCTCGGATATTTTGCAATTACTGGAAGAACGCGATTTAAAAGGGGAAATCGTTCTTTTAGTGGCCGGAACCAAATTTAAATCGTTTACATAGCAGGACAAGTTGCATGGAAAAGAAACGTTTTACGGTTTTACCGGAAGGGATACAGCAGGCTTTTTTAAAACTGATTGATCCGGTCATCGATCTGATCGTTCAGCTTAACGTGCACCCTCATTTCTTCACCGTGTTGGGGTTGCTCCTTTCCGGCGTTAGCGCCTATTTTTTTGCCACTGGAGACCTGCGAATGGGAGGGATGTTCGTATTACTGGGTGGCATCTGTGATATTCTGGATGGCAAAATTGCCCGCCGTTCGGGACTGTCCTCTAAATTTGGCGCGTTGCTGGATTCCAGTCTGGATCGCTACGCGGAAATGTTCATGTATCTGGGTATCGGTATTTATTTTGTTCGCCAGGGCAATCCGGCAACCAGCATGATGGTATTTCTGGCCCTGGGTGGGTCGCTCATGGTGAGTTATGTCCGTGCACGGGCTGAGGGACTGGGTTATGATTGCAAAGTGGGGCTAATGCAGCGACCCGAACGCATTGTTTACATTGGATTTGGCTCCATTCTACATTCGTTAATTCTGGAAATCGTGATCTGGATGGTAGCCATTCTGGCAAATTTTACCGCCTTTCAGCGGATGCAACATGTTTGGAAGCTGGAGAAAAAGGAAAAGGAAGCAGAGGAACAGGAAGAGCCTTTAGATGAATCATTGGGTATTTAGGGAAAAACGAAGGAGACGTTCATGGAGAAGTTGCCAGCAATTGAAATTCAGCCGGCAAAAGGCCGTTTGGGCATTTTAACCCCCGGAATGGGCGCTGTTGCTACAACCTTTATTGCCGGTATTATCGCCATTCGCAAGGGATTGGGTAAACCCATCGGTTCTCTCACACAAATGGGAACCATCCGTATCGGTAAGCGCACGGAAAAAAAATTCCCCCTGATAAAGGAATTTGTACCATTGACCAATCTGGAGGACATCTATTTTGGTGGCTGGGACATTTTCGAGGACGATGCCTATCAATCGGCTTTAAAATCGGGGGTGCTGGAAAAAACCTTGCTGGATCAAATCCGGCCGGAACTGGAAGCCATCAAACCCTGGCCGGCCGTATTCGACAAACGATATGTGAAGAAACTGGATGGCACCTACGTCAAGCAGGCCCGCACGAAGTGGGACTACGCCCAGATGGTCATGGAAGACATTGCCCGTTTTAAAGAAGAACATCGGCTGGACCGTTTGGTCATGATCTGGTGTGGCAGTACCGAGGTGTACCTGAAGCAGCAGGATGTGCACGAGAACCTGGAAGCGTTCGAAAAAGGGTTGAAAGAAAACCATCCCGGCATAGCACCCAGTATGATCTATGCCTATGCAGCCATCAAGATGGGAATTCCTTACGCCAACGGGGCCCCAAATTTGACCGTGGATATCCCTGCCATGTATGAACTGGCGCGGGAGACCCGGACACCCATTGCCGGGAAAGACTTCAAGACGGGGCAAACGCTGATGAAAACCATCATTGCGCCGGGACTGAAAGCCCGCCTGTTAGGATTACACGGCTGGTTTTCCACCAATATTCTGGGTAACAGAGACGGAGAGGTACTGGATGACCCCGAAAGTTTTAAAACCAAGGAAGAAAGCAAACTGTCGGTGCTGGAATACATTTTACAACCCGAGCTGTATCCCGATCTCTATAAAAATTTTTATCATAAGGTGCGCATCAATTATTATCCTCCGCGCGGGGATAATAAAGAAGGCTGGGATAACATCGATATTTTTGGCTGGTTGGGATATTCCATGCAGATCAAAATCGATTTCCTGTGCCGGGATAGTATTCTGGCAGCGCCAATCGTTCTGGATCTGGCTCTCTTCCTGGATCTGGCCAAACGGGCGGATTTCTCGGGTATTCAGGAATGGTTGTCGTTTTATTTCAAGAGTCCCATGCACCTACCCGAGCTCTACCCAGAGCACGATCTGTTTATACAGCTCATGAAACTCACATTGCGCTTTATGCGAGGTGAGGAGCAAATCACCCACCTGGGTGCCGATTACTACGATTTCTACAAGTAGAGTGGAAAGAGGCAAGGGGCAGCGGCAGGGGCATTCCCCTGCCATTTGTTTTCAGGTTGGCCATTAATTAAGTAAGGAAGTTAGAGTAGGAACGGGTGGGAAAATTTGTCTTCTTCAAAAACATCGCCGTTAAAGGATATATTAAAAACGTCCTTACCTGCCGTACTAGACCTTTCATCCCAAACAATCACCTGGTTAGTTGAAGCAATATTTATCGGACATTTGTCGGCTGCGGCTCTGGCGGGGGTGGGAATTGCCTTGCAGATCATCCTGCTCACCTTTACGGTGGTACTCACCTTTGTGGTGGGAGCCTCAGTCATTATTCTGCGCTACCTGGGGCAGGAAGATCACTGGAATGCCAATCACGTTTTTGGACAGGCCATGTTCATTGGCGCGGTCATGTCCATTTTTATTTTTGTGCTGTGGTATTTTGGAGGAACCCAGCTGCTGACGATTATCCGGGAGGATGAACCACTGGCCCGGGTGTACGGTGAACAGTACCTGCAAACGGTCTCCATGTTTAGTTTTTTTATTGTATTGAATTTCATCGCGCTGGGTATCATGCGCATGTCCGGCGATACCCTGATAACCATGAAAGTGAATCTGTTGACCAATGCTCTGCACATGTTTTTATCCTTTTCGTTGATTTTTGGTTATTTTGGATTTCCCCGACTGGAGGCCCGGGGCGCCGGCTTAGCCGCAGGAGTTGCCCATACCACGGCAGCGTTTCTGACCCTGTATTATCTGCGAAGCCGAAAGTCGGTTCTTTTCCTTTCGGGAAGTTACCACCGTCAATTTTGCCACCTTTAAAAAATTGTTTAAGCTGGGGGTTCCCACCACCATTGAACAGCTGGTCTGGGCAGTGGGGCAGCTGATACTGAGCTTTTATGCCGCGCGCATGGGCATTGTGGTGCTGGCTACCCACCAGGTCTTTTTGCGCATTCAATCTGTGCTGACCATGGCATTTACCGGATTTGGCCTGGCGTCCATGACCCTGGTGGGGAAAAACCTGGGGGCCCAAAATGAGCATCAGGCCATCACCACCGGGCGCACCACCGCCCGGGTGGCACTAATTGCAGCGGTACTGATAATGGTAGTCATTATTCTCTTCCGTGGCCAGCTGGTGCGCGCCTTTACCGATAATATGGATGTGGTTAGTTTCGGATCGAAAGTGATTGTCGTGCTGGCATTAATCCAGATTCCAAAAGCGGTAAACATTGTTTTTACGGGGAACCTTCGTGGGAGTGCCGATATGGTCTGGTTAATGTGGCTGTCCATAGCCAGCGTATTTATTTTCGAAACAGTGGCCGCCTATATACTGGCTTTTGTGTTTCACTTCTCCCTGTATGGCCTTTGGGCCATCCAGGGGATTGATGAATCCTGGCGATTTTTGATGAACTACCGGCGCTTCCGATTGAAAAAATGGAAAAAAAGAAACATTTTTTGATCCATGGCCAAACAATTCCAACATTTCATTTCGTTCGAAGGTATCGATTACTGTGGCAAAACCACCCAGATTCAGCGTTTAGTGGCCCGCTTAAAAGAGCACAGCGTGGCGGCAGAAGTGGTGCGAGAGCCCGGTGGAACCACTATTTCAGAGAAAGTTCGGGAAATTCTGCTGGACCGCTCCCACCAGGAAATGCACGATCACACAGAAATCCTGTTGTATGCTGCCGCCCGATCGCAGTTGGTGCATCAAAAAATCCTGCCGTTGCTGCAATCGGGCGTTCCTGTTATTGCCGATCGCTACTACGATTCCACCACCGCTTATCAGGGCTATGGTCGGGGCTTAAACATCGCGTTTGTAAAGCAGCTGAATCGTTTTGCCACCTCGGGTCTATCCCCATTTAAAACCATCTTTCTGGACATTTCACCCGAGGAAGCCGAACGCCGACGGGTGCGCAACGGACAAAAACGGGATCGGCTGGAATGCGGAGGGGTAGCTTTTTATCGGCGGGTTCGCGAGGGTTTCTTTCAGATTGCCCGCGAAGAACCGCACCGCTTTGTGATTGTACCCGCGGAACAGGAGATAGAGGCTATTGCCGATTACATCTGGAGCCTGCTTCGTCAGTGGTGGCAGTTGTGAAGATTTCCGACTAAAACCATTGAGTGGACTTGCCCCAATGGGTTGCGGGAGCAGCCCTTTTCCTGAATCTTTACTCGCGGTTTTGGCGTATGAGAAACGTCTTTTGATGCGGGTCAGCAGTAACGAATGGTTGATGCCAGTGGAAGCGGGTGGATACGCAAATGCAATGAGCAGGAAGAAGGCTTCAACACATGTCGGAAGGTTGCCCTTTTTGGATTTTGGAAATGATGTCTCCGTGGTGATGCGGCATTCGGATTGAATCAGTTTTGTTTAAGATGAAGGGTTTTCCCAGAGAGTTGTACGTTTTGTTTGCGGTTTGGGGCGAATTTTGGATTAATATTTCGAAACTTAGCGGCCGAATAATGAACATTGGGTAAATTTTTTATGTTTGAAAAGCAAACAAAATTCACCGATCAGAAAAATTTTTATTATATTTATGGAATCAGCCATGCTGTGGAGGAATTTTATGAAAAGGCATAAACGCACGATTTATTGGGTCTCCATCCTGGTTTCCGTACTTTTGGTTAGCTGGTTATACAACACCACCGTTGCCGGAAGTGACGATCTATATTACAAGATTGATAAGGGATTGTTTAATCTAAAGGAGGTATTTGAGACGCTATCGCGCAATTACGTGGATGATCTGGATCCCGAAGGTGTGAGCAAGGCTGCCATTCAGGGAATGGTAAGAGAGCTGGATCCTTACACCGTTTTTTTTGAGGATCCCGGATCTCAGCGGCTGGGGATGATTACCCGGGGCAAGTACGGGGGGCTGGGGATGGAAATTGTCAAACAGAATGGGCGGATCACGGTTATTGCACCCATGGAAGATACACCGGCCAAGCGGGCGGGCATCCTGCCCGGAGATGTCATTACCAGAATTGATGGAGAACCGACCGATGATATGACCCTGGAAGAGGCCTCCCGGAAACTACGCGGGAAGGTCGGCACACAGGTAACGATCGAGATTGAACGACCCGGTCTGGACGAACCCATTGAAATGACGCTTACCCGTGAAGAAATTGTGATTAAAGACGTGACGTATGCCGATTTTCTGGAACCGGGCACGGTGTTGCTTCGTCTATCGGGTT
>Ga0256839_1004927_pt1 | contig 12672 bp, 4 predicted proteins | sample 354166metaG_FD_185968 | JGI IMG/M metagenome (GOLD analysis project Ga0256839, IMG submission 185968) | Hydrothermal vent microbial communities from Mid Atlantic Ridge, Atlantic Ocean - 354-166 | ecosystem: Environmental > Aquatic > Marine > Hydrothermal vents | place: Atlantic Ocean: Mid...
CTCCTTCCCTACAGGAGATGCAGCACCCGAATGGCGTATTACTGTCTCTCAGTATAATGGAACAGAGGCTGAAGTGTTTGTAGAAACCTGGCGCACATCTGAAATACTTGATACCTGTGGTGCCTTTTGGTCAAATATTATTAACTGACCTATTGCAGATGATAAACGATATTTTCAAATAGGGGCATGAAAAAACCTTAGTGCGTGGCACTATTTTAAAAAACTACCTAAAAATACGATAGGAGGGACACCTTTTTGCTTGGTGTTTCACCATCGCTTGAAAATTGATCACTATTTGTTTTCAAAAATGGCAGACAATTTAACGAAGCAAATTCCTTTGTTTATTAAGGATTACAAACACTTTCATCTTTATGTCTGCCAAGATTTTTCAAATCTAAAGCTAGAAATTGGTAGTTAGTATTAGTTTTTAATTGACTCATTTAAAGACTAAGATATGAATTCATTTTGAAAAACCCTAAAATTTGACCTGCAATAGGTCAGTTTATAAGGAAATATTCTTATACAAATCGTCCATTCTTATACGAACATCAATGGATTGCAAAGTAACATATTCATTTTGCTCGGAAATGCGTATGATTTCCCATCGCTGATCTTCGTTTTTGAGAAAAATTTCAACCACTTTTTTATCTTGGTTGATGAGCAGGTATTCTTTGAAAGATGTTAGCTGACGATATTTGTAAAACTTATCACCTCTATCATAATTTGCGGTTGATTTAGACAATACTTCTACTATTAAAACGGGATTTTTAACAGCGTTTTTATCCTCATCAGAGACTTCTAGTGCTCCACAAATAACCATTGCATCAGGATAGACAATGGAGTTGTTTTCTTTGATGTGTATTCTTATTTCACTGCCAAAAACCTTACAATCAGAAGTGTTGTCTTTTAATCCTTTTCTTATTTCTGAATAAATATTACCACATAAAATACCATGATTTATACTGCCTCCTGACATGGCAAGTATTTCACCATTTTCAAATTCATGTTTAATTTCAGAGATAGATTCTGCTTTTAAATAGGTAGAAATAGACTTGTATTTTGGCTTTTTTATGCCCATTGTTAAGATTTTACTTCCTCTAATATATGGGTTTGTTATGAGTTATACAATTAATTTTATTATACTTTCAATCTGTCTGTTGTTTTAAGTACCTGTGCAGAGATAAACGGTAAGTTTTAGTATAGTTTTCTTTTGAAAATCCTTGCAGAGCTAAGTTCCGGAAGTATTTTCAAAAGGAAAATAGAGGAAAAAGATATTTATAAAAGTATCGTTTATTTGTGCTCAGGTACTTAATAGTGTCTCTCAACTGAAGTTAGCGACTACCGTAGTAGCATCACTTCGCCTTTTACCACTTCCACCCAGCCATCAGAGTAGAGTAGCTCGACGTAGTAGACATATACGCCGCTATTCAATAGTTGGCCATTCAATTTGCCATCCCAGCCGAGGGTAGGATTGTTGGGAGGGAAGTCATTTCGTTCGAAAACCATATTGCCCCATCGGCTGAAAATTTTTAAAGTGCGTATTTCTTTCACATCTGTACCTGTGTAAATGGTAAATGCATCATTCGTACCATCACCATTAGGCGAAAAGGCAGAAGGGATGTAGTTGGGACGCAAACTTTGAACAAAAACCTGCATGGTGTCAATAGCAATACAGCCATTTTCATCAAAGGCGTGTAGCAAAATATATTGCGTTTCAAAAGGCTGGATATAGGGATTTAAACCCGCATTAGTGGGTAATAAACCAGGTGCAATCCATATCAGCGAATCTGTGGGGGGGATGATCATCGGGTCGAGCTGAATGCTGTCTCCTAGTTTTACTTTCTTGTCTGGGCCAAGATCAAGTATGAAAGGAATGGCAGGCCTTATATTTATAGTATCTACAAAAAAACAACCTTCACCATCAACGACTTTTATAGCGTAAGTACCGATGCTCAATTCATCAAAAAAGGAAATTTGATCAGATGGTTCATTGTTCAAACTATAAGTAAAAACTGGCGTGCCACCTCTGACGGAATCAATACTAATACTACCAAATAAATCGCCTTCACAAGGAGGGTTGACTACTGTTATATCAAGCCCCGTTATAATCATGCCGTCGCTGGGTACACTTGTCGTGAGGCTGTCAGCACAACCATTTTCTGTATTCAAAACAAGTAACTGGTAATCACCTGCAATGGCTGTAGTCGTAATAAGCGAATGGCTGTCTCCTAGTATTTCGCCACCACCTATAGAACTCCAGGTGTATTCATATTCACTGCCCGACGACGATAGTGTACCATCCAATGTGGCCGTTTCCCGATCGCAGGAAATGGATTGTGGGGTACTAATGACGACAATAGGTAGTATTTTATTGGATTGTACAAAGACAGAGTCTATAGTCGTGCAGCCATTATCCAAACTTTGTATCTGCAGAAAATGCCAGCCACTATCTCTGCTTATTGCGGTGGCATTACTGCCAATCAATTCCATTGCTGGGTTGTACCATTCGTACAAAAAATCTTCGACTTGGGTGGGTGCAAGGGTAGAAAGTAAGCTGCTGTCTATTTGGCAATCTATATCTGCGGCCATCGCCATCGTTAACTCAGGTGGGATGGTGTCTTTCGTAATATTGATGCCTAAACTATCCATACAACCATTACCAATATCGGTTATAATCAGTCGATAAGCACCTGTTTGGTCGGTAAATACCTGGGCGTTGCTTGTGTCGGGGAATAAATGTCCTGCGACTGTTTCCCAGTTAAATGTGAGGCCTTCCCCTGTTACACTAATAGAAAAATGACCATCTAAAAGCAAGGTGTCCTGTAAACAATTGAGCTCCAATTCCATTTCAGTAATCAAAGCCTGTGGTTGTCGATTATCGAGGCCAACAAAAATAGTATCACTGGTAGAGCAGCCATTAACAGGGTCTGTTAATTGAACAAAATAGAAAGCAGAATCACTAATTCCGACAAGGGGCGTATTGATGCCAAAATCAATTTGACCACTATTGGTTGTCCATTCCCATTCCATTTGGCCACTGGCTGTTTCTCCCTGAGCGAGTAGTTCTAGTTGTGTGTTTTGACAATTTAAAACGGTATCCTGGCCTACATGAAGCGTTGGTGCATTGTCATCTAATTCTACGAGTACACTATCTATTCCAATACATCCATTTTGATTGCTTTGTACCGTTAAAACATACCAGGCTGATTCGAAAATAGTAGGTGTTAGGCTTTCGTTGTTTTCAATAAGAAAACCGTCCGTGTTTGACCAGTTATAAGTTGCGTCTTCATCTGCTGTAGCTGCTAAATCCAAGGAAGAAAGGTTGCAGAAAAGCGTACCCATTTCACCCGCATCTACCGCTGGAGGCAGGCTGTCGTTTGTTACCTCAACAATAAAACCATTGCTGCAATTGGTTGCTGTGTTTTCTGCTGTAAACTGGTATAAACCAGGGCTATTGATGGTATATTCCAGGCTGGAATTACAGTTTTGTGCTGCTCCATCATCATCTAAAGTACACCAGGTGACGGCAAAATTCCCATCGGACGGGGTATTGCCTATTAATGTAATTTCAGTATTGGTACAAGTTAAAACGGTATCAGGAAGTGGTATTAAAATGGGCAGATCATCGTCAATAAACACCTGTACGCTATCCGTTGCAGTGCAGGCATTATCGTTTCTGGTAACGGTTAAAAAATACCAGCCCCCACAAGAAACAATAGGGTTGAGTGTTTGCTCTCCACTAATACAATCGGTTAATTCCGTTGTCCATTCATAACTTACATTATCTAGTGTAGAACCCGTTCCATTTAAAACAACGGCTTCATTATTGCCACAGGTGATATTGGCTTCATCTCCTGCTTCTGCAATAGGAGTCTCTATGTTTTGATTGATTAAAATAGTATCTGAGGCGGCACAACCAGTAAGCGGTTGGGTAATAATAAGTACATAACTACCTGTTTCTGTTATCGTCAATTCAGGTTCAGTGCCTAAAAGTGCGGCTTCATTCAGTCGATACCATTCAAAATTAAACGTATCGGGAGTGGCCAATTCCATTGGGAAAAGGGTTAAGCTATTCATACTGTCACAGTCAAATGAACGATCAGGGCCAAGCGTGAAGGAAGGTATCTCTATTGTTTGAGCGACCGTTATTATTGTGTCTGTAACCAGTCCAGTCCCATTTGTTGCCGTCAAAGTATAATTACCAGGCTCGTTTACCGCTAAGGACAAATCATTAGCACCAGCAATATCCACGCCTTCAAATGACCACTGTAATGTACAGCCATCGCAGGGCATACAGTAATTAGCCGTTAAAGTAAGCATTTCCGTTATACAGTCCAGACTGTCAATAGTGGATATTTCTAAACAAGGTGGGCAATCAGCTTGCGCTACCTGAATCATAGCAGTGGAATCGCAGCCATTATTTTCATTAAAAACAGTAAACGTATAAAGTCCTGCCTGATTGATTAAAACGTCGAGACTATCTGCATTTTCTATAATACCCAAACCTGACCAGGAATAAGTGTAAGCCCCATCAATAGGCATTACAAAAGCCTGCAATAGAAAACGATCTTCCTGGCAGGGAATAAGCCCATTCCCAAAAGCAATATCTGGAGCTATTGTATCTACACTTACCGTTACAATATCTGTAGAAAAACAACCATTATTAAGATTTTGTGCTGTAAATGCATAGGAGCCAGCAAGACTGGTATCAAAATCAATAGTATGACCATATACTGGTTCTTCGAAAGAAGATATCCAACTAAATGTAAAATCGTTTTCATCACCTTGCACATGACCTACTAAATGGGCGATTGGATTAAAACAATTAACAATGGCATTATCGCCCGCATTTACAATAGGCAAAACGCGATCAATGGCTACATTGATAACAAGCGTATCTTGTTCGCCTGTGGCTTCATTTGAAAGAATAAGCTGATAATCACCAGGACATAATACTTCTATTTGAGGGGCATTGGTCGGACTAATAATACAAGCCGCACTATTCTCTGTTGACCATTGGTAGGAAAGTGTGCCTTCTCCCACCGAAGCAGACGCATTGATGAAAATGGATTCATTAAAACAACTCAAAGTATCGGGAGTGGGCACAATAATTTCAAGGCTACAATCAATTAAAACCTCTACAGTAGCGGTATCAGAGCAAGTTTGTTGTAAATTATCTACGATTAAAGTATATGTTCCTACCTGTGATACCAAAGGGTTTAGATCGGGAAGACCGATGGGATTATTATCCAAAAACCATTGCCGTATTCCAGAAGAACTTCCTTCTGTATCGATTAAAACAGTGCCTGTTTCACAGGATAAATAAAGCGTATCTGCCTGAATATTAGCTACGCTATAGTTTTGAGACAAATGAACCCTTACTGTGTCAGAGCCACTACATCCATTATCAATATTGGTCACTTCAAGGGTATATAAGCCTGGTTGATCTACAAAAACACCCCAAATATTATCTGAAGGCTCTAAAATGGATGGCCCCGACCATGACCAGGTGACGGGTTCTGTGAAAATATTGCTATCAGGTTGTAATTGAACAATAAGGTGATCGCAATCCAAAAACGGATTATTTCCAGCCTGTATTTGAGGCGGGGTATTAAAATCCTGAGTAATGATGATACTGGCTGTATCTTCACAAGAATTGTTTGTATTGTGAACAACAAGGCTGTACATTCCAGCAATGTCAACGCTTAAAGTATCCATTAAGGCCGTATCAATGGTCGTGTTATTTTGAAACCATTGGTATTCATATTCTGCTCCAATAGAAGTCAATACGCCTCCCAGCAAGGCAGTAGGCTGATAGCAGTTTAAAACGGTATCAATACCAATATCAATATTGGCTGTCGGGTGAATGGTGTCCTGTTCTATTGTGATTGTTGTTGTATCACGACAGAAATTATCCTGTCGAATAACAATTAATTCATAAAGCCCTCCTTGTGTTGCTAAAGGTTGTATTCCCGTAAAAGAACTGGACAAAGGATCTGTCCATTCAAAATCTAATAACGCTAATGGCACAGAGGAGCTGGCATCTAGTTGAACATCTATTTGTGAGCAGTTGAGCGTATCTGGTGCTCTAACGGAGGCGGTTGGGGGTTCAATATTTTGAGTGACCTCCACGCTGTCTATTGCTTCGCATCCATTATTGGGGTTAATGACTTGTAAAGTATAAGTACCAGGGCAATTTACTGTAATCAAGCCCGTTTCTGCTAGGTTTTCAACACAATTACCTGTCCAGTTTAATATGAAATTACTTTCAATGATAGAAGCACTACCATCTAATGTGTCGGATAGAACCCTACAATTTAATACAAAACCATCTCCTGTATTGACAGTTGGATTTTGCTGATCGGCATCTACCGTGACCGTTGTTGTATCGGCACAGCCTGATGACGTATTGGTGACTATAAATTGATACAGGCCAGCACTGTCTATCATTACTTCCTGCTGATTGGTTGCGCCTACGAAATGGCCACTACTTAGTGAAAGCCATTGATAGTCGATATCGTTGCCTGTACTTGTTAAAGTTCCACTTAATTGCAAAACAGGATTGGTACAGCTAAGTGTTGTATCAGGCCCAGGGTCAGCCACGGGATAAATTCTATTATCCTCGATGACATTACTGTTGATGGATGCGCAGCTTGTTCCATCTACGGTTTGGTTAACCTGAAGGGCATAAAAGCCAGCAGAGTCAATTTCTAAAGTTGGCATAGTCCCCAGCAGTACACCTGATTGATTGAACCATTGAAATGTAAGCTCATTAAAAGGAGTAGAGGCATTGGCATTGAGTATTAAGGAAGAGGTGTTACAGTCAATTCCGACCGCATTTTGGATAACAGCCTGAGGGTTTAATACCTGTAAATTGACTCTGACAATACTATCACAGCCTGTCGCGGCCACCAAAGGAACGGTGTATGTCCCCGTAGCGGTAAACAAACTATCACCAATTGAAAAATCCTCTCCATTGCAAATAACAGGAGAAATATTTGTAAAAACAGGATCTAAAACCGTGAGTGAGAGTTCTATAATACTATCACAGCCCAATACGGTCGTTTGAAGGGTGTCTGTATAAACTCCTGTCGTAAAATAAGCCTGGTTGCCAATGACAGCAGAGTCTCCCAAACAAATCGTAGAATCAAGCATTGTCATTTGCACCTCTTGTACAAAAAGATCAAGAACGACAATACTATCACAACCTGCATAGTTTAATAATTCGGTGGTATAAACACCTGTTTGACGAAAAGTATCTACACCAATAATGATACTGTCATCTACACAAATTTGCTCTTGAATAAATGTGGTGTCAGGTGGTGCTACAATGTGAATATCAATGCAGTCGGTAGTCAATTCAGCACAAAGCCAGGGTGTTAAGCCTGTGAGATTGGCACGAATTTCATCAATAGTCAATACATTATTAGGCGCAGGAAGGTTGTTGATTTCGTCCTTTCTATAAGAAAAACCGCAGTATTGATAATCGCCAGCCAGTGAGTCTCTAAAATCGAGCATAGAATCAAGTTGGGTATAAATACCATTTTGGCTAAGCAGGTAGGCGTAGCCAAATTCGGTAGTATCGGCTTGTCCCAGAGGAAAGTTTCTTCTAGGAGTAATCAATAAAGTATCCGCCCCTGTGCAGGCAATAATATCATCATTGAGCAACTCACCTGCTGCGGTAAAACAACATTCTACACCTCGGCTATCACAAAATTCTAGTCTAAGGTAAGTAATTGCACCCAAATTGTTAGAAGGATTATTATTGAGGTCGATTGTCCAGTTTCCATTAACCGGGCCTGTATTGAAATCTTCCAAACAGCCCATAAAAGGATGGTAAGAACCCGTGTATTGCCCGAAATTAATCCAGTTTTCAGTTTGATTGTTATCCCATTGTGGTGAGAAAACGGGGTCAGGCATAGGAGTGCTTGCGCAAGGCACAAAATCAATGAGCCACTGCGCACCAAAGGTAAAGTCAAATTGATCGTCACCATTAGGGCCGATAATATTGACACTTTGCCCAGCAGGAGAAGTTAAAGTGACTTCAAAGTTTTCTACAAATTGATGAATAAAACCGATTTCAATACGACAAAGCCCCTGTGCGGGGTCGCTTAGGTCATTATTAAAATAATCGTCAATAGCAATAGTAAAAGAAAGGCTGCTGTTTTGTACTACAATAAAGGTATCTTGTAGTCCACAACTTTGAGCTAGAGCCAGTGTCAGGGAAACACTAGACAACAGAAAAACCAATACAATTCGCGCTAGTAGTATGCGCATGGGATGGATGAGTTAAATCTTATCTAAATAATGTTTAAACAAGACTGATGTTTTGGGATAATATTGTTCAATAGATAGATACTTTAACAATTAAAAACGCTGTTTAGTGTCTATTAAGTGGACAAAGATAATCTTCTTTCTTGCGTCTATGAATAAAATCAAGTAAATTCGCATTATTTAAGCCCTCTTTAAAGAGGTATAACAAAATACATGAAAGAATACTTCTTCAAAAAAGCCATTCAACGCCTGGAACAAGCAGGTAATAATGACTTTGATCTCATTATTGAGTTTGGAGCAGATGCCTATTCTACCGAGGAGTTGAAAATAATTTTAGAAGATGTACGGTTACAGCAACAAGTAGGAAGCCGTTGGCAGCAGCGTCTATTTGTTATCGCTTTTAGTATTGCATTATGGTTAGCAGGTTCTATCTTTTCGTCAGCAATTGGTGTGCCGATTTTAAGTTATATTTTTTTGGCCGCCATTCCTGTTTCTTTATTGTTTGCTCTTATCGGCCATTTAATTCTTCAAAACCGTTATCCTGGTTTGCGAGACAGCCATTTATTGGTCTCTATTGTTCAGCAAGAGCTAGAACAGCGAAAATTAGGAGGATGGGAGATATTTAAGTGATTATTTCTTTTTTTAGGAACAGCACGAAAATAAATTACGATTTTGTTTTTCATAATAGTTGACTAAGCGATTCATTTTAAGCGTGTTAACTATTTGGAAAACTGGGGAAAATCGTAATTTATTTTCTGCGCAATACTTACCGTTCCTTAAGCATAAGTACTTGACAATTCGGTCATTTTCCATCAATTTTCTTTGAGAGGTATCTTTTTTGAATAATTTAATGTCTTTTCTTTTTCTATTACTCCTGCTTCGGGTGTGCGGCTGTTTGTTTTTAGGTCATCAAAAAATCTTAGAGGTGGACCAAATAAACTTTCAAAAGAAATAGGCCTGGATTCCGTTACCCAATTAAAACCATCTAATTTAATTGCATTATGGTCAACAGCACCCATTGGCTGTAATTTGCCTTCTGGCTGCGCAAAGAAAAGCAATTCTTTTACCTGATTATTACCAAAATACATACGCATCTCGCTACAATCCGTTGAATTGACACCAATGTAGGCTTTGTCATCATCCAATGGGTAATAAATGGATTGTGCATTGCCTTCAATATCCATTCTGTAGAGTTGGCTACTATCAAAATGGGCAACAATATCCTTGCCTTTTATCTGATTAAAGAAAACTTCGTCTGGGCTATTGAGGATAAATGCATTGCGATACAATAGTATTTTATCTAATTGGTCATTAGCCAGTTGCATATGGATCGTATCGGCTGTGAACTGTGAAGTATCCGCCCAGATGATGGGGTCTTTATACATTCTAAACAAGGAATCAACGGAGCTATAAGCCAATGAATCACAAAGTGCCTGCATATCCGATTTGTAAATGCGCACATCGTTATAAGCCAATAATAATCGGCTGCTATCGCTGGCTAAACTATCTGTTCTTTGAGAAAGTAAAGTATCTGCTGCGATGAATAGAGAGTCGCCATCAACGACAGTTATAAGTAATGGCCTGCCGTGTGTACCGCCTATGGCTTTGAGGTAACCTGTTGTTTGATTGATTTGAGCTTCTAGGCATTCAATTCTTATATTTGCAGAAGTGTCCTGCCATATCACATTGCCTTTGGCCAGCCCCATACCTGCTTCTTCCGAATAATCGATTTGGTCGGCAATAAGCGTCTGCGCACCATCTATAACGGTTGATTTTCCAGTAGTTTGGTAGGTTTTCTTTTGGCCGTCATAGCGAATGGTTTTACCAGTTATTATTTGTGTGCTGTCGCGAAAAAACGCATTGCCCTGTAGTTCGGTGATGTCATTTTTTTCGTCATAGCGGATGATATCTCCTTTGGCTTCCCTTACGTCTCCTTCCAGAAATTCAGCATTTCCGCTAAGGGTATAAATACCATTGGCACCATCGTAGCGGATGATATCTGCGGTTGCTTTTTGTTGGCCTCTGCTGTATTGCGCATTTTGTCTAAACTCCGCGAGTTGGTTTTCTACATCATAAAAACCATCTTCACAATAAACCCTGCTGCTATCTGTATGCATGATGGTAGGGCCTAAAAAAGTGGCCATTTGCTCATCTGTATTGAATTTTAAGGTGTCTGCAAGCAGTTCAAAATCAGGATTGATGACAATTACACTGTCTTTAAAATAAATCTCATTGGTTGCTGTATAATAATAGCCCCTTTTGCTACTCAATTGGGTTTCTCCGTCGGTAATAGTAGCAGGAGTGTCGTAGGTAGCCAGCTTCGTATTGAGATCATAATGCAGTTTTTCCGTAAAAAGTTTACGTTCGCCATTGATTAAAACCACGTTGCCAATCAAATCAGCTTCTTTTAATACACCATCATAATAAAGCGTATCTGCAAAAGCCGCCAGAGAATCACCTTGTTGAATAAGCACTTCGTCTCCCAGCGCAAAAACCTGCGTACTGTTTTCGATGATGGCACTATCACAGTACATGAAAATGCTGTCCTGGCTTAGTTCCACTTCGCCTACAAGTTTGTGTGTTATAATACCTTTTTCCTGGCTGTATTCCAATGCATTGGCATGGTCAATATGTACACGTTGTGACCCTTCACCTGTTGTATCAATGGGGGATTGGGCTTGCACATTTGCAAGGCTGAAAAACAAAGAAAAAAGAGTAATTAAATAATTTATTTTCATTGGTCGCTGGCAAGTTCTCCAAGATGAACGGCAAAGATAGGTTTTGGGGCTTGCTTGTGGGTGTTTTTTAACGAGACTTTAAGAGTTTAACCTAAATACAGCCAGACACACTTTTTTGTCTTGAAAATTACATAAACCTAAAAATAAAAAAATGAATCAATATAAAAACCACTTCGGGGAAAGAAAAACAGTAGGTTTACACATTCTCATAAATTATTCCCCAGCACTTTAAAGGTGTTTTATTTTTAAAGACTCGACTACTTACTTTTGCAGCAAGGTATCAGGAAAGAATCTTCACTTTTGCTTGTCAGTACTTCTGTTAAGATTGAGGTCACTTTCAGTATCAACTCATAGCTCACATTGTTAAACAACTGGCAAGTCAAGCAAATATGGCATATTACTTAACTATTCCTCAGTAGATTTTAAACACTATAAACAAACGGATAATGAAAAAAAGTAAAAATGTGGTGCTTTTAATACTATCACTGTTCTTTCTTTCCAACGGACAGCTCCTTGCACAGCAGCATCCCAATATGTTTTTAAATACTTCAGAAATCGCTGCCATTACAGCAAAAATCAATGCTGAAGAAGAACCCTGGGCCAGTGCCTACAACCTTGCTATTGCGCGTGCAGATACTGCGCTTAATATGGTTCCAATTAGTATATGGGATGGAGGCTCCAACTGGAATACGGGTGTTTATGATGGAAACGGTAGTGAAAATAGACATGATTACAGGGCAGTAGGCGATATGTCTCATGCCATTCGGGATCTAGGCATTGCCTACGCCTTTAGCGGAAATGAAGCCTATGCTGACAAGGCCATTGCACTCATTCATCACTGGTGCCTTGATCCAGCCACCGCAATGAGACCAGAATTCAATGGCGGGCAGTCTCTGATCGAACTGACCATTACACTTCCTGCCATGTTTTATGGTGCAGATATGATGTGGAATTATGCTGGATGGGATTCTACAGAAAAAGCAGATTTTATCACTTGGGTAGCAACCATTTCTGCTGAATCCATGGCCAATAATGAAGTGGCTCCCACCAATAACTTTGGTACCTGGCGGCTTATGTTCTTAGCTTCGTCAGCAGTCATAACTGACGATCTAGATATGATGACTTATGTAGTAGATTTTTACAAAATCCTGCTCCCATTTCAAATTCACCATACAGGGTTCTTCCCCTGGGAGTTTAACCGAACTGAACCTAAAAACGGTTTGTTTTATTCTACTTTCTCTATGGTAGCGACTGCTCAAATATGTGAAATTGTCCGCCACTATGGTACGGATCTTTATAATTGGGAAGCCAGCAATGGAAATGGTAGTATTGAAAGAGGTTTTGATTATATGGCCTCCTTTGTGGAAGACCCCTCCTCCTGGGCTCAAACGGGTGGAACATATGTTTATACAGGCGAAAATGCTGCCGTCTATGAACTCGCTTATTCCATTTGGCAAAAACCAGAATACCTAGCCGCTATCAATCACTGGGGTAGACCCATGTATGGAACCTATGTGCAGGGGCCACTCACATTGACCCATGCATTTCGAAATACACTTCAGCTTCAACACACACTCACAACCAACCCAATGGGCAATGGAAGTGTTTCAGGCGCAGGGGTATATGACGAAGGAAGCGTGGTAAATATCACTGCCACGCC
>Ga0256839_1004928_pt1 | contig 12671 bp, 8 predicted proteins | sample 354166metaG_FD_185968 | JGI IMG/M metagenome (GOLD analysis project Ga0256839, IMG submission 185968) | Hydrothermal vent microbial communities from Mid Atlantic Ridge, Atlantic Ocean - 354-166 | ecosystem: Environmental > Aquatic > Marine > Hydrothermal vents | place: Atlantic Ocean: Mid...
CCGCAGCACCTCCTGGTGGCCGGCGGTGCTCAGTGCCGCGGCGGTGGTGTTGCTGGTGGTGGGCGTTTGGCGTCCGGGGGCCGAGCCCCTTGGTCGGCAAACGAAGCCCCGGCCCTCGGCTGCTGCGGCCTCCACGGGCGAGGACGCGGCCCTGGCCCAAGCCTGGGTCCGCTTGCAGTTGGAGTCTCCGCTGGAAGAAGCCCCCCCGCTTGCAGGCGAAGAAGCCGAATCGGAACCCTTGTTCCTGGAGGCGGAAGAAGATGAACCGGGCGAGCTGCCCGGCCTGGCCGTACCGCAGTGGATGCTGGTGGCCTTGGATGCCCGAGGCGAACGCCCAGGCGAAGACATGATGACCCCTTGATATGCCCAAAATCCCTGCCCGCCCCGGGAAAACCGGCCTGCGGGCAAGCCCCTTTTTGGATTAAACTTGTCCATGCTTCGTCACTTCCGGTCAGGAACCCATCCTGGGAACTTCTCCACGCAACAGGAGAACCTCGGCGTGCACGCTCCCTGGCGGCAAGCGACCCCGTGGGTGGTGTTGCTGGGCCTGATGCTGGGCGCCCTGGCGGTGCTGCCCGGCCGGGAAAGTCCGGCTGAGGAAGAAGCGGGCAAAAAAAGCGGCACGATCCGCCCGGTCAAGCCGCAGGGCTCGTTGTCCCCCAAGAAGCCCCAAGGCCCCAAAGCCAACGAGGAGGAGCCGGCCCTGGCTTTCGTACAGCAACACCTGCCGGAGCTGGCCCGACTCCTTCGCCGCCTCAAGCAAATCGATCCCAAGCAGTACCGCCGTGCGCTGGTGGAGCTGAACCGCCAGCGCCGCCGTCTGGAAAACTGGCAGCGGCGCAACCCCAAACGCTATCGCCTGGAACTTTCCGCTTGGAAGGCCCAACAGCAAGCCCAACTGCTGGCTGCCCGACTGGCCATGGACCCGGGCAACGAGCAGCTTCAGCGCCAGTTGCGGGAAGCGATCCAGCAGCAGATTCGCTCCCGGCGGCAGTTGCTCCAGATGGAAAAGGCCCAAGTGGAAAAACGCTTGCAGCGGATCGAAAGGAGTCTCCGCTACTGGTCCGATCCCCAGCGAACCGACAAACTCTATCGCTCACTGCTTCACTCGGCCGGCAAGGCCAAGGGCTCCTCGGCTGGTGCCCGGCGGGCCAAAAAGCAGAAGCAACCGGCCACCAGGGACAAATAGCACTCGGCGAGCCGCTGACTTCAGTCGCCGGGGGGTAGAATCCCCTGGCTGCGCAAGTACCGGATCACCTGCTCGGCCAGCTCCTCGGGATTGTACTTCACCGAGTCGAGCACCAGTTCCGGGTTTTCCGGCGGCTCGTAGGGGTCGTCGATGCCGGTAAAGCCCTTGATCTCCCCGGCCCGGGCCTTCTTGTAAAGCCCCTTGGGATCGCGCTTTTCGCACACTTCCAGCGGGGCATCGACCAGCACTTCCACGAAGCGGCCCTGGGGCACGATGCGCCGCACCCGATCACGGTCCTTGCGATAAGGGCTGATGAAAGCGGTGATGGCCACCACGCCGGAAAGACAAAACAGCTTGGCCACCTCGCCGATGCGGCGGATGTTTTCCTCGCGGTCCTGGGCCGAAAAGCCCAAACCGAACCGCTGGGCGAACTCTTCACCGAACTCCTCCCGCAACATCCCCGGCCCGGCGTTGAGCCCGTGGCGAATGTTGTCCCCGTCCAGCACAAAGCTGTGCACGCCCAGTTGCATCAGCTTGTAGTCCAGTTCGTTGGCCACGGTGCTTTTGCCGCAACCGCTCAAGCCGGTGAACCACACCACGCAGCCGCGATGGCCGTGCAGGGCCTCGCGCTGCTCGGGGCTCACCTTGTGCTCGTGCCAGGTGACGTGGGTGTCGTGGGTCATGGCATGGGCTCCTGGAGGGCTTGCTTGCCGGCCGATAGCCTGCGAAAAAGCTGCTCTCCCGCAAGGGGCGAGCAGCCGGTAGGATAAGGATTGGAGGGCCGCAGCGTCAATTGGGCTTGCCTGCTGCGGCTTGCCCCAGCACGCGCAAACGCGATCCCGGACCCCAGGGCAACCGATGAGCAGCGTCGCTACCAGTGAAAGCGTCTTCCAGGTGCAGTTGCCCGAGTATGCCGGCCCGCTGGACCTGCTGCTGTACCTGGTGCGCAAGCACGAGCTGGACGTGACCCAGGTGCCGCTGGTGGCCATCGTGGAGCAGTTTCTCCGCTACTTGGAGGCAAGCCAGCGCCTGGACATCAACGCCGCCGGAGACGTGCTGGAGCTGGTGACGCTGCTGGCCGAGATCAAGGCCCAACGCATCCTCCCCCGGGAAGACGAACAAGAGGCCCTGCTGCCCGAGGAACCCCAAGAGCAGCTGGTCGAGCACCTGCTGCGATACAAGCAGTTTCGGGACCTGGCCGGCCTGCTGGAGGAGCGAGCCCAGGCGTGGCAACTACAAGTGCCCCGACAAGCCAGCGACTGGGACCAGGTGGAGCCGGACCCGACCCAACAGCCGATCCAGGAGCTGGAGATCTGGGACCTGGTCAGCGCCCTGGCCCGGCTGAGCAAAAACAACCAGCCGCCTCCCTCGACCAACATCGTGTACGACGAGACGCCCATCGAGGCGTACATGGAGCAGATCGTGGTGCGGGTGGAGAGCCAGGGCCGGTTGGCCTTTACGCAGCTTTTCCGGCCTGGGATGCACAAGTCGGCCCTGGTGGGCATGTTTCTGGCCATGATGGAGCTGCTGCGTCGCCGGGCCTTGCGGGTGGAGCAGGAGCACATTTTCGGAGAGATCTGGCTTCTGCCTGGGGAAGACCCCTGGGGCTGGCAAGCCACCATGCCGGTGGAATCGCCCCCGGGGGGGAACAACGATTCGGAGGGACCGGTTCAGGATTCTCCCTCGGGGTAGCCTGCGGCCGCCGGAACTGGGGCTTGCCGGGGCACCAGCCCCAGCAACCGCCGCAAGAACGCAGCCAACGGGCTGGCCTGGGGCTCTTCCAGCCGCCACAACCACCAGGCGGCCCCCAGCCGCAGTAGGAACCCCAACAGAAACAGCGCCCCGAATCCCTCCAGCCCCAACCGCACCAGCACCCAAGTGGCCTCCTGCCCCAAGGTGTCCAGCAGCACCCCGCCGAGCATGCTGGCTGCGGCAAAGACGATCCCCGAGACGGCCCAATAGGTGCCCAGGTACGTGGCCCGTTGTTCCTCCGGTGCCAGCTTGAGCATCAGGCTGGGCAGGCCGACGTTGATCCCCACGTAGAAAATCCATGCGGTCCACCCGCCCCAGAGCCACCACCAGTTGCCCCCCAGGGCCACGCAGTAAAAGAGCATGCTGGTAGCCACGAGCACCTGGCCGGCGAGCATCACGGGCCGGTTGCCCCAGCGGTCGCAAAGGGCTCCGGCCCAACGAGCCAACGCCCCTTGGCCCAGCTTCAGATAGGTGCGCATGGCCGAAAGCCACACCAGTTGCACGCCCAGCACGTAAGGGAGGCGGCCCTGGGCGGCCTGGGTGATGCCGTTGGCCAGCGAGAACCAGGCGGCAAACCACAGCAGGCGTCGGAAGCGGCGATCGCGCAGCGGCTCCAGCCAGCGGCGAGCCACCTGGGCCGGCTCCAGCGCTGCGGGAGCCCCGGGCACCCAAAGCCACAAGGGTACCAGCGAAACCAGAAACAACCCGGCCCCGGCCACCACGGCCGCCGAATAGCCCCAGCTCATGGGCCAGTGGGCCTGAGGGGCGGCGCTGCGCCACCAGTCAAGCGCCCAGGAAGTGCCTAGCCCCGCCGGCACGGCCACCAGCAACTGCACGCGGTGCCGCAGCCCGAAAAAACGCCCCCGCATGCGCCGCGGCACCACCTCGCCCAGCCAGCTCCAGTAGCCCACTCCGGCAATGTGCTCCACCACCTGGTGCACCGTGAGCAACGCCACGAACCAGACCAGCGGCCAGGGGGAATCAAAGTCCCACCACGGCAAGGCCAGTCCCGCCAGCGAAGCCAGCAGCCCATAGGCCAACAGGCTCGCTCCCAGGTAGAGCCTGCGGGCCGATCCGGCCAGGGCCACCAGGTAGCCGGTGGCCATACGCAGCACGCCCAGCACCGCGGGCAAGGCCATGATCCAGGCCAGCACGGTGCCGCGGGCGCCCAGGTCCTGAATCCAGTACCGGAGAATGAAGCTGGCCGAAACGGCCGACCCGGCCGCCCACAAGGCGCTGCTCCACAACACGGCCCGCAACGCCCGGCGGCGTTGGGCCTTCGGCCAGCGATTTGCCCGTTGACTCAATTTCCAGATGCCCCGTCGAGTTCCTGCGTCTCCCTCCCTCTGGTAATCTCTGCCCATAATGTACAATTCAAGGAACCTCGTACCAGAAAAATCTGCCAGACAGGTTGCAGAAGGAACCGGGCCGGTTTTCCATAGGGGGCAACCGGACTCCTGTTCAAACGAACCTAAGAACCAGCCAAGGAGCTCATCATGCGCACAGCTTTGGCAAAAGGTGTCGCCGTGGGGCTGTTGCTGGGGATGCTCGTTTCCCCCGGCCTCGGAGGCGAGCCGGCCAGATCGGCCGCCAAGCACAAGCTGCCCCCGCCGGCCGAGCCGGGCCAAGGGGCGTATCTGAAGGGGGAGTTTATCTTTCCGCTGCACGACCGCCCCACCCGGGAATGCCACGCCTCGACCATCGTGGATACCCCCGAGGGGCTGGTGGCCGCGTGGTTCGGCGGCAAGCGCGAGGGGGCCCAGGACGTAGTGATCTGGGTGGCCCGCTACCAAAACGGCCGCTGGAGCCGCCCGGTGCAGGCAGCCGATGGGGCCGAGTCGGGCCAGAAGTACCCCTGCTGGAACCCGGTGCTGTTCCGGCCCCAGGGAGGGCCGCTTTACCTGTTCTACAAAGTCGGCCCCAGCCCACGCTCCTGGTGGGGCATGGTGCTTACTTCCCACGACGAGGGGCGCAGCTGGAGCCGCCCGCGGAAACTGGGCCGGGACCCCAAGATCGGCCACCTGATCGGCCCAGTAAAGAACAAGCCCGTGCAGCTTTCCGACAAGGTACTGCTGCTGCCCTCCAGCAGCGAGCATAACCGCTGGCGGGTGCACTTCGAGTTGACCGACCCGAAGCTCCGCCGTTTCACGGTGGTGGGGCCTATCAACGACGGCAAAACCTACATGGCCATCCAGCCCACGGTGCTGGTCTATCCCGGGGGGAAGCTGCAGGCCCTGTGCCGCTCCCGGCAAGACGTGGTGGTGGAGAGCTGGTCCACCGACGGCGGGCGCAGTTGGTCGCCGCTTCGGCCCACCGAGCTACCCAACCCCAACTCCGGCATCGACGGGGTGACCTTGCGTGACGGGCGGCAGTTGCTGGTTTACAACCACAGCACCGATCCCGGGCTGGACCGCGGCATTCTTAACGTAGCCCTCAGTCGCGACGGGAAGCGGTGGCAGGTGGCCTTGACGCTGGAGCGTTCCCCCGGAGAGTTTTCTTATCCGGCGGTGATCCAGGCCCGCGACGGCCGAGTGCACATCACCTACACCTACCGCCGCCAGACGATCAAGCACGTGGTGTTGGACCCTGCCAGGTTGCCGAAGGTGCAATGACTCCAGCCAGCCAGTCGGCCCGTTCGTTTCTGGTCCGCCTGGGCGGGGAAGTGACGACCAAGAGCCGCCGGGTGCGACAGCGTTTCCAGCAAAAGCTGGTGCAAAACCTGCGCGACGCGCTGGCCGCCCACCAGGTCCCCTTTCGCCAGGTGGAAAACCAGTGGTCGCGGCTGCTGGTGCAAGGGGACGACTCGGCCACCGAGGTGCTGCGGCGCACCTTCGGTGTGCAGTCCTTCTCGCCCATCGAAGGGTTCGCCCCCTGCCAGCTGGAGCAGATCGTCCAGATCGGCAAACAGCTTTACCACCAGCGAGTGCAAGGGCGCACCTACGCCGTGCGGGCCCATCGCAGCGGCGGCTGCCGCCTTTCGGCCCAACGCGTGAACGAAACCCTGGGAGCAGCCCTCAACCCCGGGGCCACGGTAAACCTGGACCGGCCCGAGGTGACCGTCCACGTGCTCATGACCCCCCAGGGGGCCATGTTCTACCACCAGGTGATCCCCGGCCCGGGCGGCTTGCCCGTGGGCGTGCAAGGCAAGGCCGTGGCCCTGCTCTCCGGCGGGTTCGATTCGGCCGTGGCCGCCTGGCATGTGCTCCGCCGCGGGGTGGAACTGCATTACGTGTTCTTCAACCTGGCCGGGGCGGCCTACCAGCGGCTGGTAGTAAGCGTGGCCAAGGTGCTTGCCGACCTGTGGAGCTACGGCTACCGACCGCAGCTGCACGTGGTGGATTTCGAGCCGGTGGTGCGGGCGCTGCGCACGCAAGTGAATCCCAAGTACGTGCAGGTGGTGCTCAAGCGGCTGATGTATCGGGCCGGCTCGCAAGTGGCCCAGGAGATCGACGCCCAGGCCATCGTCACCGGTGAGGCGTTGGGCCAGGTTTCCAGTCAGACCCTGAAGAATCTGGCCGCCATCCAGCCGGCGGCCCAGGTGCTGGTGCTCCGCCCCCTGATCGGCCTGGACAAGGAAGACATCATCGCCCAGAGTCGCACTGTGGGCACCTACGCTCTGAGTTGCAAGGTGCAAGAATACTGCGCCTTGGTGCCCGAAAAGCCCGTCACGGCCGCACGCATCGAAGCGGTCGATAACGAGGAAGGGAAGCTCTCCCCGGAATTGCTGCCCCCGCTGGTCCAACAGCGCCGGGTGCTGGACCTGCGACGGCTTGAAGTCGAGGAATTGGTGGTCGAGTCGATTTACATCGACCACGTGCCCCAAGGGGCTCAAGTGATCGACTGTCGCCCCGACTACCAGTACGACGCCTGGCACTATCCCGGGGCGATAAACCTGCCGCTGGAGGAGCTGATCGACAACTTCAAGCACCTGCAGCGGCGGCGCTGCTACGTGCTGTATTGCCCCTTCGGATTGCAAAGCGCGGCGGTGGCCGAGAAGATGCAGCAAGCCGGATTCGAGGCGTACAGCTTCCGCGGCGGAACGGCGGCGCTGCGGCGCTGGATGCAGGCCCAAGGCATCACAGAAGACGACCCGCTGGTGCCCGACCCGCGCGATTGAGGCCCGGCAAGAGGCAAACCCACCGGTACGGGGCTGCGTTGCGCTTCTGCACCAGCGAGCCGGGAGCTTCAGCTCGGAAAGGGCGTGGAGGTGTGGAGGCTTGGGGGCGTGGGGGCTTGGAGGCGTGAGAGCCATGAGCCCCGCACGTGAGTGCGGGGAGGGACGGAGTCGGCTTGCGGCTTGCGTCTTGCACCGGTGCTTCCGCACCGATGCAAGAAAAAACGTTTCTTCTTGCAACCGGCGAGCCGCCGGCGTCAGCCGGCGGTTGGCCAGCGTCGCATCGGCCACAAACGGTAGCAACCGCGTGCTGATGCACGCGGCTCGCCGGAGAAGCATCGACTCGTTTTTGCTCTGGAAACACTCCGTCTTATGCTGGCACGCGAAACACGTACCTTCATCCGGCCACCCGCCAGCGGACGGCAAACAGTCGTCCCAATCCCAGCAGCAGCAGGCAGCTCAGGCTCAGCGAAAACAGGACGTTCCACAGCAGCGGCCACCAGGAACGCAACTCCCCGGACCGGATCGAAACCATATCCAGCGGCAACTGCAGTGCGGTGCCGATCGGGCTGATAAACAGCCCGTGCTGCACCGCCTCGGCCCACTGGGGGTGAAACACCTGCACGAAGGCCAGTGCGGCCAGGGGCCCGAAAAAGACCAGCGCCAGCACCAGGTAGGAGGCGACCAGGCTGACGCTTGTTCGCGGGCTCAACACCGAAGCGACCAGCCCCACCACCGAAGTCAGCACCGAAGTGGCCAGCATCAGCCCCACGAAGCTCAGCATGACCAGCAAGTTTTGCCGGTCGTGGTACGCCGGCACCATCAGCACGGCCAGGAGCATGGGCCACAGCAGGAACAAGGTCAGCACGGTGGAGACCCGCCAGGCGGCCAGCAGCTTGCCGGAAAGGATCTGCCAGGGAGTGAGCAGCGTGGTGAGCAGCAGATCCAGGGTTTGGCGTTCCCGTTCGTTGGTCACCGCCGGGGCGGAAAAGACCGGCCCGGCCAGCAGGTTGAACACCAGCACGTAGCTCATGTACCAGGTGGCCTTGTCCGGAAAGACGAACAGCCAGAAAGCCATCAGCGGGATGGCCAGGAACATGCTGGCCTGGATGACCACCCGCATCATCAGCGTCCCCTGGCTGAACAGCTCGGAGCGCATTTCCTTGTCATAGACGGGATTGGCCCCATCGGGCATCAGGTCGCTTCGCTTCGGGGGGGCGAAGAGGCGGTCCGGGAACTTGTCGCGGCGGATGATCAAGCCCACGGCGTTTTCCATTTCCTGTTCTTCGTCCACCACGTCCTGGCCCTCGCTGCCCACGTCCGGCGGATAGAGCAGCCGCATGGCGACGATCTTGCCCAAGGCCACCCACACGGCCAGGGCCACCGCCGGGATCAGCGTGAAGGAGAGCAACAGCCGCACCGGTCCCAGCTTGGCGAACAGGTACCAGAACCCCCCTCCGGCCAGGGCCAGCGGCAGGATCACCAGATAGGAGACCACCAGCGAGGCGGCCGTGCGGCGGAAGAAGCTGCTGCAGGTCAGCGAGATCATGCCGAAGGTGGCCACGGCCAGCAAGATGGCCAGATAGACAGCCAGCACCTCGTAAACCGATGTTCCACCCAGCGGCAGGCAGAGCATGACAATCGGCAGCGAGCAGAAGATCACCAGCCCCAGGTGGGCCAGCGAAGCCAGCAGCTTGCCCAGCACGATGGCCCACGGCCGCAGCGGCGCCGCCAGCAGCATCTCGTAGGTGCGGCGTTCTTTCTCGCCGGTAATGGCCCCGGCGGCAAACGTGGGAGCCATCAGTGCCGCCAGCAGGTACTGGCCCAGAAAAAACATGTTCACCAGCCGGATGGCCGCCTGGGGGTTGGTGATGTCCAGCCGGGTCTGCTGCGGCCAGGCGGCATAGACCACCAGCCCCAGCAGGCCCACGTAGGCCGCCAGCGTGAGAAACGCCCGCGGCATCCGCAGGTTCACCAGCAGCTCGCGTTGCAGGACCGGGTTTTCGGCAAAGAACATGGGAAGGGCTGTACTGCTTGAACCATCGGGAAATCGCACCCGTTTCAGCTGACCAGTCCTCGGGTGACCAGCATGAACACGTCCTCCAGGGTGGGCTCTTTGTCGTGGAAGGAGTGCACCGGCACCTCGGCCCGCACCAGCTCTTGCAGCAGGCACTTGACGTCCTCGGCGTTGCCTTCCAGTTCCACCTGCACGCTGTGGTCCTCCACTTCGACGCTGCGGGTGGCTTGGAAACTGCGAATGACCGACAGCCCGCGCTCCACCTGGTCCAGAAAGCGAATCTCGATCACATGATTGCGACGGATGCGGCGATACACCTCCTGGATCGGCCCGTGAATGACCAGCTTCCCCTTCTCGATGATGCCGATGGAGGTGCAGCAGTCGGCCAGCTCCGACAGGATGTGGCTGGAGATGAGGATCGTCTTGCCCATGCGACGCAGTTCCTTGAGCAGGGCCTTGATCTCCAGCCGTGCCCGGGGGTCCAGCCCGCTGGCCGGCTCGTCCAGGATGAGCACCGGGGGATCGTGCACCAGGGTTTTGGCCAGGCAGAGCCGCTGCTTCATGCCGCGGGAGAGGCTGTTGACGTAATCGTTGACCTTGCCGGTCAGGTCGAGCAGTTCCAGCACGTCGGCGATGACCCGCTTGCGCCGCGAGCGGGGGATCTGGTAGGCCAGGGCGAAGAAGTCCAAAAACTCCCACACCTTCATCCCGTCATAGACGCCGAAGCTGTCGGGCATGTAGCCCACGCTGCGGCGCACGTTCAAAGGATCCCTGATCACGCTGTAGCCGTTGACAAAGCCTTGGCCGCTGGTGGCCCGAACCAGCGTGGCCAGAAAACGCATGGTGGTGCTCTTGCCGGCGCCGTTGGGCCCGATGAAGCCGAAGATCTCGTTGGCTTCGATCTTCAGGTTCAGGTGGTCCACGGCCACCAACTCGCCGTACACCTTGGTAAAGTCCACAAGCTCGATCATGGCAAATGGGCCAAATAAGGCAGAAGAACCCTGATGGCAGACTAGGGTGGTGCTGCGTTGACTTGCTCCGGGTCGTCAACAGCTTGTTCCGGGGAGAATCGCAATTGCGGCACGGGATTGCGATCCAACTGCACGGGGGGCAGCGGGCCGTACTCCAGGTGAAACAGGTAAAGCACCGCCTGCCGGGTTTGCGAGACCGCCGGCGTAACGCTCATCCCGCCCGGAGCCTCCCGGCCCCAAAGCACCAGCCGCACCGCGTCCGGCTCCCGGTGGTGCCACTGGCAGGCCAGGCGGACCAGGGGAGCCAGATCGATCTGCTGCACGGGGAGCGAGCGGGACAGTTGTCGTTGCAGCTCCTTCCAGCCGATCAACCCCTCCAGCGGCAGCCGAAGCGTTTGGCCCGCAGCAAGCGGCCCCGGCAAGATCATGCCTCCTTCCGGCGTCAGCAACACCCCTCCCTGGAAGGACCAAGGGGTTTGATTGCGGAGGATCCGCTGGTTCCCTTGCAGGCTGTACCCGATGTGTCCCGGGCAAGGGCGCACCTGCTCGCAGCGGAGCATCCCCAGCGAGTTGGAGGGAACGAAAAAATCCTCCAGGCGGCAGGTGCTTCCGTCCCAGTAAAAGTGAACCGGATGGGTGCTGGCCAGGCCGAAACGGCCGGTCAGCCGCGAGACTTCGCCGGCTTGCGGGTCCGGCAGCGGCAAGGCCAGGGCATTGGCATCGTCGAAGGCCACCTGGAAGGAGGTACCCAGCGAGGCATAGAGGGCCATGAAGCGGGTCACGTGCATGCGTGGGGCCTTGGGCTGGACTTCCACCACCACCACCTCGGAGCGGCTGCGGGCAAAGCCGATGTTGAGCTGAGCCATGCGGATCACGCTGGCAGCGGCAACCAGCGTGATGGGCACGGCCGCCCACCAGGCCCACTCCACGCGACCCAACAGCCGAAACACACCCCAGTTCAGCGGCACCAGCACCACCAGGTACACCAGCAGAAACCCGAGCACGAAACTGCGGCGGGGAACCACGATCCCCGAACCGTGCCGCAGGGCTTCCCGGGCCTGGTAAGCGGCGGTGGACTTGGGAAGGTCTTGCAACTGGGAGCCGAGCACTTCGCCGGCTCGGCTTCCCCAACGCACGGCCAGGAGAGTGGAGAAGTCGGGGCAGGCCAGCGGATCGGCCCCTACGCCGGCTTCGATCCCCTCGGCGCTTCGGTTCCAGACTTTGTCGTCCAGCGAATCGCGGGCGAAGAGTCGCAAGCGGGTGAACCGCCTGGCCCAGTACAGCGGCAGTTCGTCCCTCCAGCGTTGTAGCAGCTCCTGTTGTCCTTCATCCAGATTTGGCGCCACAGAGGGGAAAGCTTGCTGGAACGGTCGCCATAGTTCCTGAGGGACTGGGGCCGGACCTTCCAGCCGCAAAAACTCCCGCCCCGGCAAGCGCAACAAGCAGGAGTTGTAGAAGTGGTCCACCTGCGGCCATTGCTTGGGCTGAAGCTCCGGCTGGGTGAGCGAGAAAGCCACCACGCACACGCGCCCCCGGCCCACCCGACGCTCCACCACCAGCGGGAGCTTTTGCTGGACCGAGACAAGCACCACTTCCCCCTCCGGCCGAGGGCGCAATCGGACCAGCGTCCAGGGCTGGTCCAGCGGCAACGGCTTGCCTTGTTGCTCCAGCAGGCTCCAGCGGTTCAGCACGTGCAGTTCCCGGGCCGGCACGTTTACCAGGCGATCGCTCTCGGCTGGCAAGTAGGGGGCCAGAAAACTGTTCTGGAGCCGGATCATGGAACCGGGGCCGGAAACGATCAGCTGTCCTCCCCAGTGAAGCCAATCCACCAGGGCCTCCTGCTGGGCGGGGGTGAAGTTGTCCGGGTCGATCCCGTCCCAGAACAGGTAAGCAATGCCGGTCCAGGCCAGGGGATGGGAAGGCAGCGGCACGTACCGCCCGGCCGGGGGAAGCACTAGCCGATAGACCAGCGTGCCCACGTCTCCGGCCACGAAGGAAGGCGGAAGCGGCTCCAACCAGCGCATGCCTTGCAGAAAGCTGTATCCGGCCGGGTCGCTGGCCAGCACCACCACCTGGTACTGGTGCCGCCGTTGCCGGTTTACACCGCTGACCAGGCTCACCAGCGTGGCCCCCGTTCGGCGATCTTGCAAACGCCACCGCACCGAAATGGTTTGCTGGAACGCCTGCTGCTGGCCCAGAGCCCCTCCCATCTGGGGAGCGGGCAGCTTGGTCAGAAACAACGGGATTTCCAGCCGTTTCGGGTTTCCCTTGGCCAGCGCCACCGGGCGAGAAAGCGCCAGCTGGTAGGGACTGCCAAACAGGGGGATCGGCTCGGAGATCAGTCGCCCCTGGGGGACGTCTTTTTTGCGGGAGACGGCTTCCAAGATAGCCGCTCCCCAGTGTCCCTCCTTGTAGGAGCTGCCCAGGCGAGTCAGCTCCGCCGGCAGGGTGGACCACCGCTGGAGCTGGATGGGAGGTTTCCCTTTATCCTTATCCTCTTCCTGGGCGGCTTGGGATTCGTTCTGCTGTGCGTCGCTCCTTTCCCCTCCCGACCAGCACCCTCCCAGCAGCACCAGCAAGCCCGCCACAAGCAGCAAACCTCCGCCTCCGTCCCGGGAAGACCCTCGC
>Ga0256839_1004929_pt1 | contig 12670 bp, 5 predicted proteins | sample 354166metaG_FD_185968 | JGI IMG/M metagenome (GOLD analysis project Ga0256839, IMG submission 185968) | Hydrothermal vent microbial communities from Mid Atlantic Ridge, Atlantic Ocean - 354-166 | ecosystem: Environmental > Aquatic > Marine > Hydrothermal vents | place: Atlantic Ocean: Mid...
GGGCCGGGTGGCGCGCGCCCATGCCAGCCTGATCGCCCAGCAGAACAACCTGCAGGATGCCCTGACCCGTTTCCATCAGCTGCTGGGGCGTTATGTCACGCCGGATGATCTGGAAGTCCCGCTGCAACCGGAACTGCCTCCGGACGACCTGAACACGATGATCGAGCAGGCCCTGCAGAACCATCCGGCGATGCAGGTGGCTCTGGGCAACATCGATGCCTCCCGTTCGGACTATCAACGCGCACGCAGCAGCCGCTACCCGACGGTCGATGTACGGCTCGCCCAGTTGTGGGGAGACGACCTTGGCGGTACCGATGGGCGCACGGATGAAACCAGCCTGGTGCTCAACCTGCGCTACAACTTCTACAATGGCGGGGCCGATGAAGCCACCCGGCACAAGAAGGCCAGCGTGGTCTACGAACAAAAGGAATTCGCCGCCCGCGTGCGCCGCCAGATCATCGAGACCCTGCGTCTGGCACGGGTCGCCGATGACTCGCTCAACCGGCAGATCGAGTTTCTCGGTCAGCATGTGGAGAAGGCGCGTCAGACCGTCTCGTCCTACCGCGAGGAATTTTTCATCGGCCAGCGGGACCTGATCGATCTGCTGGATGCGGAAAACGAACTCAACACCGCGCGCAAGAAGCTGGCGGAAGCCGGCTACGATGCGCTGGCAGCGCGCTACCGGGTATTCGAAGCCCTGGGGCAGCTGTTCCCCGCGCTGCAGCTGGATGTGGCCATGCAGGATGACGACCTGAAGCTGGTGCGCCTGCAGGCGGCCGGCGTCGACAGCCTGCCTTTGCCCACCGATGAGGACAGCGACCGGAAGCCCGACAGCGCCGACCACTGCGACAACAGCCTGAATGACACCACGGTGAATGCCTATGGCTGCGCGCTCCCCGGCGATGCGACTCTGGGCTACACGGCCCGTAACCGCGCGCCCACCGTCGGTAACGACGAGTTCGAGCTGGACAGCAACGGCCTGCTGGTGATTTCTCCGGCCAGACTGCTGGAGAATGATTCGGATCCGGACGGCGATACCCTCGAACTGGTCGATGTTGGCCGTCCCGGCAACGGCCGTCTGGCCTTCGACGGGCGCAAGAACCTGGTCTATCGTCCGCTGGAAGGCTACAGCGGAGTCGACCGCTTCAGCTACACGGTGTCCGATGGCCGCGGCGCCGCCTCCACCGCGATCGTGACCCTGAACATCCGTCCGGTGGACAGCATCGATCTGTCGAAGATGCACCTGGTCAACTTCAAGTACGACTCCACCGAACTGACCGATGTGTCCAAGGAACAGGTCAAGCAGATCATCGAGCTGATCAAGGGCGCCAGGGATCTGCAGATCGAGATACGCACCTACACCGACAGCATCGGTTCCGAGGCCTATAACCAGAAGTTGTCCGAGCGGCGTGCCGAAGCCTTGCGTGACCTGCTGGTTCGCGAGGGCATCGACGCGGCGCGCATCGACGCCAGGGGCATGGGCGAGAGCAACCCGATCGCCGACAATGCGACCCAGTCCGGCCAGGCCATCAACCGGCGCGGCGAGTTCCGCTTCAAGGCCCGCGTGCAGGGCAACTGACCGTCCCCCGGATCGTCGGCAATGGTCTACACTCGTCAGAAGTGTATGACCCTTGCCGACGAACCATGCCTTCACTCCTGTCTGTCACCGGCTTCCCCGCGAGGCGGCCGTGAAGCGTCGGCGTTTTCTCTGGCTGGCGGCCGGATCATTGCTGTGGCCGGTGCCGGGGCTGCGCTCCGCGGAACCGTTGGTCGACGATGCCATGCTGACCCGGCTGAAGAACGATTACTCGGAACGCGCCTGGAAACGGGGCAGGGCGCTCAACCGGCTGGTCCAGGAACTGCGTGGCAAGCCCGTCATGCAACAGCTGGATGCGGTCAACCGCTTCTTCAACCAGTTCGAGTATGTCGAGGACATCGATCTGTGGGGACAGAAGGACTACTGGGCGACCCCGGAGGAGTTTCTCGGTCGCGCACGTGGCGACTGCGAGGATTTCGTGATCGCCAAGTACTTCACGCTGCGCGAACTGGGCGTGCCCGACGAACGCCTCTATCTGACCTATGTCAAGCACCTCACCCGCAATATCGCGCATATGGTACTCAGCTATTTCGAGACGCCGGGCGGTCTGCCGCTGATCCTCGACAATTACCAGGCGGCCATCGAACCGGCTTCGCAACGCAGGGACCTGCTGCCGGTGTACTCCTTCAACGCCCAGTCCCTGTTCCTCAACAACGCCTCGGCCGGGCTGGGTCGCCGGCTGCCGACCGGCAAGATCAAGAACGGCAAGTGGCGCAAGCTGCTTGCTGACATGCAACGAGAAAAACCATGACCCTGTTCAAACAGATCGCGCTGCTGGTGACTCTGGGCTTTCTGCTCATCACCGGCATTCTGCTGGCCAACAATTTCCAGCAAAACGCCCGTTTCCTGCAGGGGCAGATGCAGACCACGGCCCAGGACATGGCCACTACCCTGGGCATCGCCATCAGCAATCTGCCCGGCGGAGACGACCCGGCGACCCTGGAAACCCTGTTCAACGCGGTGTTCGATTCCGGCTACTACAGCCTGATCGAGCTGATCGGGGTCGACGGGCGAGTGATCCAGTCCAAGGGGCAGCGCATTCAGGTCGAGGGCGTGCCCCAGTGGTTCATCGACGCCCTGCCGCTGCAGCCGGCCCAAGGCGTGACCACGGTGATGAAAGGCTGGTCCCAGCTGGGTCGTCTGCGGGTGGTGCTGCACCCCGGCTATTTTTACGGCAGCCTGTACCGGGCGCTGATCGATACGCTGAAATGGTTCGCGCTGCTGTTCCTGGTTTCGATTCTGTTGCTGTGGCTGCTGCTGCATGCCCTGCTGCGCCCATTGCAACGGGTACGCGAACAGGCCGATGCCCTCTCGCAGAACCGCTTCATCCTGCAGGAGCCGGTGCCCCGCACGCGGGAGCTGAAATCGGTGGTCGAGGCGATGAACCGCCTGTCGCAACGCATGCAGACCCTGTTCGACGAGCAGCAGCGCAACCTCGACCGCTACAACCGGCTGCTCTACCGGGATGAAGGCTCCGGGTTGGGCAACCGCCGCTATCTGCTGGAGCAGTTGCGCCAGACCGAGAGCGAGGCTTCCGCCTTCCACGGTTGCCTGTGCGTGATCCGCATTGCGCACTTCGAGCAACAGCGCGAGTATCTGGGCTATCCCTGGGCGGACCGTCTGTTGCGAGAACTGGGCGAACTGCTGCGCGCCACCCATGCCGGCGTGCACGCAGAGAAGCCGTCTCGGCTCGGCGATCAGGAATTCGCCTTCCTGATCGAGGGTGATGAGGAAGCGGCGGTCGAAATGCTGGCCGCGCTGTTCCACAAGCTGCGCGCGTTGCCCGCCCTGCATGGCGTTGACACCGAGCTGTGGCCGGTGGCTGCGGTGGTGCGCCTCGGGCAGGGGCGGCTCGGCGACTGGCTGGCGGCGGCGGACTATGCGTTGTCGCGGGCCGAGAGCCGCGGAGCCTGGGCCATCGAACTGGGTGGACACGAGCAGTTCCACCTTCCCCAGGGACGCCAGGCCTGGCGCGGCTGGCTGGAGGCGATGATCACCCAGCGGCGCCTGTTCCTGGTTTCCCAGGCGGCACTGACCGCCAACGGACAGGTGCGTCAGCAGGAGCTGCTGATCCGTGCCTATGACGAGGAGCAGCAGGTAGTTCCCGCCTCTGCCTTCATGCCGATGGCGGCGGGGCTCGGTCTGGCGCTGGATATCGACCGCCTGGTGTTCGAGATGATCCGCGAAGGGCGGTGCAGTGATGTGGATGCGCCCCTGGCGGTCAACCTGAGCGCGGCCTTCTTCGAGGCGGCCGAGGGGCAGCGCGATTTCGATGAGCTGATGCGGCATTGCCGCGAACAGCAGGTGGTTCTCTGTGCCGAGGCCAGCCACCATGTGCTGCTGCACCATCCATTGATGCGTGAACGCCTGGCGCGGCGGATTGCCGATCAGGGGCACCGTTTCGGTATCGACAACCTGGACCCGGCGCTGCCGCTGGATCTGCTCAAGCAGACCGGCTTCAGCTACGCCAAGATCAATGTGCGCACCCTGGCCGGGGATTCCGACGGCGAGCTGGCCGCAAGCTACCCGTCCCTGAAGGCGATGACCGATGCCCTGGGCATCGAGCTGATCGTGGTGGGTGTCGACAGCGAGGCGCTGTACCGCCAGCTGCTGGATATCGGGGTCGAGGTGATGCAGGGCGACTGGCTGTCACACCCGCAGCAATCCCCCTGAAACTTGACTAGAATGATTGAACGACCCACGAGCACGCGTCCATGAGCCCTGCCGACCCCCATTACGATCCGCTGCTGGAAAGCCTGGCCATACTCGCGCGCTTGCACAACCGGCCGGTGAGTATCGACGCGCTGATCGCCGGATTGCCGGTCAAGCCGGGAGAAAGCGGGCCGGAGCTGTTCTCGCTGGACAAGCCCAAGGGCCTGTTCTCCCGCGTCGCCCGGCGCGCCGGTTTCACCAGCCGGCTGGTGAAACGCGAACTGAGGCAGATCTCGCGGCTGCTGTTGCCCTGCATCCTGATCCTGCGCGACGGCAAGGCCTGCATCCTCGAGTCCGTCGATCGCGCCAACGGCAAGGCGCGGGTGATCCTGCCTGAACTGGGGGAGGGTGAGGAATGGATCGACCTCGATGAACTGGAGCAGGAATACCTGGGCTATGCCTTCCTGCTGAAACGCGAGTTCGACCGTCAGCCCGCGGGCCATCACCAGCGGCGCCTGCTGGACGACCGCGGGCGTCACTGGTTCTGGAGCACTCTGGCGCTGTCGAAGGAGATTTTCTTCAGCGTGCTGCTGGGCTCGGTGCTGATCAACCTGTTCATCCTCGCCACCCCGCTGTTCACGATGAATGTCTATGACAAGGTGGTGCCCAACAATGCGGTCGAGACCCTGTGGGTGCTGGCCATCGGCATCATCGTCGTCTATCTGTTCGATACCCTGATGCGTTACCTGCGCAATTACCTGCTGGAGACGGCCGGCAAGAAGAGCGACATCATCATGTCCTCGCGCATCTACGCCCATACCCTGAACCTGCGGCTGGAAGACTGGCCGCGCAGCGTCGGCGCCTTTGCCAGCCAGTTGCGCGAGTTCGAGAGCATCCGCAATTTCTTTACCGCCTCGACGATGGCGGCGCTGGTGGATCTGCCCTTTGCGGTGATCTTTCTGATGGTGGTGGCCTATATCGGTGGTCCGATGGTGATCGTGCCCATCGTCACCGTATCCCTGGTGCTGCTCTATGGCCTGAGCCTGGTGCGCCCGCTGAAGCGCAGCGTAGAAGCCACCTACGAGGCCACCGCGCTGAAGAACGCGCACCTGATCGAAAGCCTGCATGGCATCCAGACCATCAAGGCGCTGGGGGCTTCGGGCCATGCGCAGTGGGTGTGGGAGGAAACCTCGGGCGACATCGCCGGCAAGTCGATGCGCGCGCGGCTGCTGTCCGGTTCGATCACCGTGTTCAGCAACCTGATGGTCCAGCTGACCACGGTGGCGCTCATCGTCTATGGGGTCTACCGCATCAGCGATCTCGAGCTGAGCATGGGTGGCCTGATCGCGGTGATCATGCTGTCATCGCGGGCGGTGTCGCCGATGGGACAGATCGCCAACCTGATCACCCAGTACGAGCAGACACGTACCGCCTACCGCAACCTCGACGAGCTGATGCGCAAGCCGGTGGAGCGTCCGGAGCAAAAGACCTGGGTGCGGCGACCCAAGTTCGAGGGCGCGATCACCTTCGACGGCGTCGAGTTCAGCTACCCGGACGCGGTCAAGGCATCACTCACTGGCGCCAGCTTCCGCATTCGGCCCGGCGAGCATGTGGGCATCATCGGCAAGGTGGGCTCCGGCAAGACCACGCTGATCAAACTGATCATGGGCCTGTACCGGACCGGTTCCGGATCGATCCTGATCGATGACATCGACCTCAACCAGATCGATCCCGCCGACCTGCGCCACAACATCGGCTACCTGTCGCAGGACATTCACCTGTTTCAGGGCACCATCCGCGACAACATCGCCTACAAGAACCTGCAGGCGGAAGACGAACGCCTGCTCCAGGCGGCCCATGTCAGTGGCGTGGATTTGTTCGTCAACCAGCTGCCGCAGGGCTTCGATACCCCGGTGGGCGAACAGGGTGCCTTCCTGTCCGGCGGCCAGCGGCAGGCCATTGCCTTGGGCCGCGCGCTGCTGCTCGACGAGCCGATCCTGCTGCTCGACGAACCGACCAACAGTTTCGACAACACTACCGAATCGGTGGTGCGTCAGCGCCTGTTCGACTATACCCGGGACAAGACCCTGCTGCTGGTGACCCACAAGGCAAGCATGCTCGATCTGGTGGAACGGCTGATCGTGGTCAACGAGGGCCGCATCGTGATGGACGGACCGAAACAGCAGGTGCTCGACGCACTGAAGGGAGACGCCCATGCCGCGGGATGAAGACATCACCCAGCTGGACCGGCACGGCAAGGACGATCTGGCCTACATGCAGAGCCTGTCGGCGGCGGTGGTGCAGCGGTCGCCGCGCTATGTCATGCTGGTGGTGCTGATCCTGTTTCTGTTCGTCGCCAGCGCCATTGCCTGGATGAGCTGGGCACAGATCGATGTGGTCATCCGTGGCAGCGGCAAGGTGATCCCGGCCAGCCAGGTGCAGGTGGTGCAGAGCCTTGAGGGCGGTATCGTTTCGGAGATTCTGGTACGGGAGGGCGATCCGGTGGATGTCGGTCAGCCGCTGATCAAGATCAGCGATATCGCCTTCGCCAGTTCCTTCGAGGAAAACCGCATCAAGTATCTGGAGCTGCTGGCCAGGGCCGCGCGGCTGCAGGCCGAAGCCTTCGACAAGGAATTCCAGCCCGACCCCGAGGTGGAACAGGAACGCCCGGAACTCAACCGCTCCGAACGCGGGCTGTTTGAGTCGCACCGAGAACAGCTCAAGCAGACGCTGGATATCCTCGACGCACAGATCGAACAGCAGCAGAGTGCGCTGGAAGAGGCGCATTCCAAAAAGCGCCAGCTGCAGAAATCGCTCAAGCTGGTGCGCCGCGAGATCAAGATCAAGAAGCCGCTGAAGGAGCGCGGCATCATCAGCGAGGTGGAATTCCTGCAGCTGCAGCAGCGCGAAGCCGAGCTGGAAGGTGAACTGGAAGCCGTGCAGATCTCGATTCCGCGCATCCAGTCCACCATCGAGGAAGCACGCTCCAAGCGCCAGCAGGCCCTGCTCGATTTCCGCAATACCGCCCGCCAGGAGCTCAACGAGATCCGCTCCGAAATCGCCCGCATCCGAGAGGCGCAAGTGGCTTTGCGCGACCGCGTCACCCGCACCACGCTGCGTTCCCCGGTGAAGGGCATCGTGCAGCGGCTGTTCACCAATACGGTGGGCGGGGTGGTCAACCCCGGCAGCCCGGTGGTCGAGATCGTCCCCCAGGAGGACGCGCTGCTGATCGAACTGAAGATCAAGCCGGCCGACATCGCCTCTGTCAGCGTCGGCCAGACCGCGCGGCTGAAGTTTTCCGCCTATGATTTCGCCGTGCACGGCAGTCTGCCCAGCACCGTCACCTTCGTCAGTGCCGATACCATCACCGATGAAGACGGCAACAGTTACTACCTGCTGCGCGTCAAGCCGGAACGCGACTACCTGGGGCACCCTTCGCGGCCCCTGCCGATCAAGGTGGGCATGACCGTGGAAGCCGACATCGTCACCGACAAGAAGACCATCCTGCAGTACCTGCTGGAGCCGGTGACGCGCGGCCTCGACAAGGCCTTGAGGGAACGATGAAGGTCGCCGCCCTGTCCCGGTCGCCCGCGTTCACCCGCCATCTGCGGCAGGCCCTGCCCACTGCGCCGGTGGTGGCCGACCGCTACCCGGGTTGCGCGCAGGAACTGATCCTGTTGTTGCACCTGCCTTCGCTGACCGGGGACGAGCGGAAACAACTTGCGGTACGCGCCCGGCAATGCCGGCTGGTCGCCTGCTCCGACCGCCCCGAGGTCGGTGAAATGCTGGAGCTGATGGCGCTCGGCGTTCGTGCCTATGCCAACAGCTTCATGACGGCCGAGCACTATGCGCAGATGCTGCAGGTGGTGGGGCAAGGGCAGCTGTGGCTGCCCCCGGCGCTGCAACGCGAGGCCTTCGACCTCGCGCGTCGCTCGCTGCGGGGCGACAGCGGTGGCCTGTCCCTCGATGGGCTGACCGGCCGCGAAGCGGAAATCGCCCGTGCCGTGGCCGAAGGCCTGTCCAACCGTGAGATCGCCGACCGCTGCGGCATCAGCGAACGCACCGTCAAGGCGCACCTGAGCAGCATCTTCCGCAAGCTCGGAATCCGCGACCGCAAGGCGCTGCTGGCGGGGCTGCGCGCCGCCTGAGCGCGACGGCGGTCACGCCGCTGCTGTGAATTCCGGCACAATTCATCGCTTTTTTGCCGCACCTAGTACCTTGGTACGATGTATCCCCTGCTACAGCGGCTATCTTCCGGATTCCATTATCATTTTCAGTGTTTGAACCATGGCAAAACAGATCGGAACCGTCGAATTCGTCAAAGGCGCGGTGGAAGTACGCACCGTCGAGGGTATCATCAAGGCCGTCAATCCCGGCGACACACTCCACGAAGGGGATGTGCTGCACACCGGAGCCAACAGCGAAGTGCGCATCGAATTCTTCAACGGCCAGAACCTGGTGGTTGGTGAAAATACCGAATTCCTGCTCGACGAAACCGTCTTTGCCCGTCTCGAACCCTATGCCGATGACCGTGCCGAACAGCTGGCGCAATTGCAGCAGGCATTGCTCGAGGGAGACGACCTGGAGGCGCCGGCCGCCGGCCAGGCCCGCGGTGCGGCCAACAACCTGCACGACGCTTCCGTCTATGAGCGGATCGGCGATGAAGGCCAGGTGGATACCCAGCTGACGCCGTTCGAGGTCGGTGGCGGGGTCGATGCCTTCGAACCCACAGACGATGATACCATCGCGCCACCCGTGGCCCCGCAAACGCTGTCTCAACAGGTGGCCTCCATCTTCATCGATCCGATCACCGGCGATGGCGTGCTCAACGGCCAGGAAGTGGCCGCCGATGTGCCCGTCAGCGGTGGAGTGGGTGACGACGCCGGACCCGGCGATACGGTCACCGTCCGCATCGGGGACGAAACCTACAGCGGTACGGTCGATGACAACGGCCGTTTCTCCATCCCGGTTCCCGGTTCGGTGCTTGCCGCCGCCGGCGTGGTGACCGCGGTGGTTACCGTGGGTGGCAGCGATGCCACCGCTTCCGCCGAGGCCACGGTGGCCGTGGACGATCAGATCGATGCGCGCATCAGTGTGGATCCGGTCACCGGCGACGGCGTGCTGAATGCCGCCGAAGCAGCCGGTGATGTCACGATTACCGGCAGTACCGGCGGCGATGTGGTACCGGGTGATACCGTGACCCTGCGCATCGGTGGCGAGGAATACAGCGGCACGGTCGGACCCGATGGCCGTTTTGCCATCAGCGTGCCGGGCAGCGCGCTCGCCGCATCGCCGACGGTCGAAGCCAGCGTCACCGCCACCGACGAGGCCGGCAACCGCATGACCGCGCAGGCCAGCGTGCCGGTGACCGTCGATACCGCCGCCAGCGCCACCATCAGCGTCGACCCGATCACCGATGACGATACCGTCAACGCCGCCGAGGCGGCCGGCGAAATCGCGGTCACCGGCCGGGTTGGTGGCGACGCCGCGCCGGGCGATACGGTCACCCTCGTCGTCAATGGCCACAGCTACAGCGGAACGGTCGCCGCCGACGGCAGCTTCAGCATTCCCGTGCCCGGCAGCGATCTGGTCGCCGATACCACCATCGAAGCCAGCGTCAGCGGCAGCGACGATGCCGGCAATCCCTTCACCACCAGCACCCAGTCGGTGCATCAGGTGGACATGGACGGGCCGGTCATCAGCGTTTCCGCGCCCGATGCCGGCAACGACACCACCCCGATCCTGAGCGGTCAGACCCAGGGCGTCCCTGCCGGAACGGTGGTCACGCTGATCGTGACCGACGCCAACGGCGACACCCAGCAGATCACCGCCATCACCGCCGCCGACGGCAGCTTCCAGGCCGAGGTGCCCAGTCCCTTGCCCGAAGGCCAGTTCTCGGTACAGGCCACGGTCACGGATCCGGCGGGCAACAGCGCCAGTGCCGAAGACAGCGGCAACCTGATCGATATCACGGCGCCGCAACTGGCCATCGAGCTGGATGCGGACATTGCCGGAGACGGCATCGTCAATGCCGCCGAAGCCGCCGGCGATGTGGCGATCAGCGGTACCGTGAGTGGTGAGTTTGCCGCGGGCGATACGGTGACGCTGACGGTCAATGGCAACGACTACAGCGGACCGGTGGACGCCAATGGCCGCTTCAGCATTCCGGTGCCCGGCAGCGAACTGCTGGCCGATCCCGACCGTGCCGTAGAGGCCCAGGTCACTCATGTGGATCTGGCCGGCAACAGTGCCACCGCCACTGACAGCGCCGGTTATGGCGTGGATACCGCCGCCAGCGCCACCATCAGCGTCGACCCGATCACCGACGACGATATCCTGAACGCCGCCGAGGCCGCCGGCACCGTCCCGGTAACCGGCCAGGTCGGTGGCGACGCGGCCGCCGGCGATACGGTGACCGCCGTCATCAACGGCACCACCTACACCGCCACGGTCGCGCCCGACCTCAGCTATACGCTGACCGTCGCCGGCAGTGACCTGGCCGTCGATACCGAATTCGAAGTCACCGTCAGCGGCAGCGACGATGCCGGCAACCCCTTCACCGCCAGCGCCATCAGCACCCACAGCGTCGATCTGGACGCCAGCGCGTCGATCAGTGTCGACCCGATCACCGATGACGACATCATCAACGCCGCCGAGGCCGCCGGCACCATCCCGGTGACCGGACAGGTGGCGGGCGAAGCCGCACCGGGTGATACGGTGACCGCCGTCATCAACGGCACCACCTACAGCACCACCGTTGCCCCTGATCTGACCTACACGCTGACCGTCGCCGGCAGTGATCTGGTCGCCGATACCGAATTCGAAGTCACCGTCAGTGGTGTCGACAGCGCGGGCAATCCGTTTACCGCCAGCGTTACCAGCACCCATACGGTCAATCAGCCGCCGCTGGCCGCGGATGATGCCGTCAGCACCGATGAAGACACCCCGCTGAACGCCATCCCCGTGCTCGCCAATGACAGCGATCCCGAAGGTGGCCCGCTGAGCGTCGTCTCGGCCAGTGCCGATCACGGCACCGTTACCGTCAATCCGGACGGTACGCTGAACTATGTGCCTGATGCCAACTACAACGGACCGGACCGGATCAGCTATGTGATCGAGGACGACCAGGGCGAACAGTCCAGCGCCACCGTGCAGATTACCGTCAACCCGGTCAATGATCCGGCCACTGTCACCGCCGACAGCGGCAGCGTGACCGAAGACAGTGCGGCGACTTTGATCGTGAATGGCCAGGTCACGGTCAGCGATGTGGACGCGGGCGAAGCGCAGATCCAGCCGCAAAACGCCGTGGCCGGCAGCTACGGCAGCTTCAGCATCGATGCCGATGGCAACTGGAGCTACAGCGCCGACAACAGCCAGGCTGCCATCCAGAGCCTGGCCGCCGGCGAGACCCTGACCGAAAGCTTTACCGTCACCAGCGCCGACGGCAGCGCCAGTGACACCGTCACCGTCACCATCATCGGCACCAACGACGGCCCGGTCGCCCTCGACGACAGCGCCAGCGTCACCGAAGACCTGTCACCGGCTGTCAGCGGCACGGTGCTGACGAATGACAGTGACATCGACACCAGTGATGTGTTGACCGTCACCAACCCCGGAACCTACAGCGGCGCTTATGGCACGCTGGTGCTCAACGCCGACGGCAGCTACACCTATACCCTCGATCCGGCCACCGACCTGGCCGGCGGCCAGACCGTGCAGGAGAGCTTTGGCTACAGCATCAGCGATGGCCAGGGCGGCAGCGCCAGCGCCCAGCTCACCGTCACCGTTCATGGTACTGCCGACAGCGGCAACGCGGTCATTGGCGGCGTCGACACCGGCGCCGTCATCGAGGATGGCATCCTCAATGCCGGAGGTCAGCTCACGGTCAACGACCCCGATGCCGGTGAATCCGCCTTCCAGCCCGCCTCTGCGAACGGCAGTTACGGCAGTTTCAGCGTCGATGCCAACGGTAACTGGAGCTATGCGGGCGACAACACCGCGATGCAGGGATTGGCCGAAGGGCAGCAGGTCACCGAAACCTTCACCGTCAGCAGCCTGGACGGTACCACTCACGACATCACCGTCACCGTCACCGGCACCAACGACGCCCCGGTACTCAGCGTCAGCGACCTGAACGCGGTCGAGGACGGCCCCGCGGTCACCGGCCAGGCCGGTTTCAGCGACATCGATGCCAGTGACAGCCATGTCTACAGCGTGAGCGGCCTGCCGGCGGGGCAGGGCAGCGTCAGCATCGATCCGACGACCGGCGTCTACACCTACACGGTGGGCAACGACTTCCAGCAACTGGCCGCCGGCGAGACGGCCCAGGTCAGCTTCGATGTCACCGTCACCGACAACAACGGCGCCAGCGACACGCGGACCGTCACCGTAACCGTAACCGGCACCAACGACGCGCCGGTC
>Ga0256839_1004930_pt1 | contig 12669 bp, 10 predicted proteins | sample 354166metaG_FD_185968 | JGI IMG/M metagenome (GOLD analysis project Ga0256839, IMG submission 185968) | Hydrothermal vent microbial communities from Mid Atlantic Ridge, Atlantic Ocean - 354-166 | ecosystem: Environmental > Aquatic > Marine > Hydrothermal vents | place: Atlantic Ocean: Mid...
TTGCAACAAAGCCCGGATCTCTTGCCGGGTGAGTTGAATCCTGTCTTTCAAGGCCTCGCTATCCGTATAAGAAAAAATGTATTTGTCCGACACGGAAACACCCCGCACCTCATTTACCCGGTGCTGAGCAAAATGGCGCACAACTTCATTTTTATGGTGCATCAGGGTGTTGATGGAAGGTGCCACAAAAGCCGGGTTTATCTTCTCCAATAACCGGAAAGAAAAAATAGCCGTTGAGGGCCGCTCATCCTGCAAATTATCCTGGATGTGGGCTACCACAGTCTCCTGTACCAGATCCATTTCATCCTGGTCAATATCCTGGTTTTCCAGCTTATCCCTGATCTTGTTGCGGTACTCGGCATATAGCTTGCCTGCCAGGTAAACCCAGCCGACAATAACAAAAATGAGGATATAGTAATAGTGTATCACTTCGAAAAAACTTAGCAAGCCCAATAAAATAATTACCCCACCGGCAATTACTTTGGCAAACTCTACTACAACGCCCTCTATCTTGGCCTGGATATCAAAGCGGATTTTATTGTCAAGGGTCATAAAATACAACTTGAAAGCGGGGTTTTCCAGGGCATCACGTAAAAACGTAATGAATAGCTTACTCAGGGCAATAAACAAAAAGAAAGCAATAACCGAGCCGGCAGCCACCGACTGGCCGGTGATGTTGCCAACAAAAATCACGGCCAGGGTAATCACCCCCAGGATAACCGGCAAAATAGTTAACGATACACGCAGGCCGTATTCGGCAATAATCCTGTCGTTGAAAAATGTTTGAAAAACAAAACTCAGGATCAGGATAGAACCATTGAACCAACCCAGAAAACTGGCCAGACTGGCTTCTTCCTCCGGGGGGTACCTGTCGGATAAAACAGCCAGAAAACTATTCTCTACCAACAAATAGGCAAATATTGAAAAAGATATAAACAAGGCTAACAAAATCACATATTTATTGCTTGCCATCTCCTTAATCGAGACGTTGCGCGATTGCTCATACCCTGCTTTTACCTGCCCTAGTTTATAGCGGTTGACAATTATGATGGCAAAGCCCAGGGCCCCCAGAATACTTATGGCGCTCACCAGCAGCAGGTCGTAGGTTTCGGCTACCTTGGCCCCCAAACCAATGGTGAAAAAAGTAAGGATAGCGGCCAGTAACTGGCCTGTATCAATACCGCCAATGATTCTTTTGGATTGCCGCAGGTCGAACAAACGGCCAAATATGCCCCAGAAATTCAGCAGAAAAACGGCTACCAAAGGCCCCAGAAAGGCAAACTGGATAAAGGAAAGTATCTTTAAATATTCCGGTGGAGAAACCTTAAACAGCACATAAAAGGATAAGGTTATCAGAAAAATAAAAGTAAGGTTAGCCAGGGTAAAAGGGCCGAAGGCTATCTTGCTTTGAAAGTAGGCAAATAAAGCCGTGCTAAAAACACCCAGCAAGGCCGCACTGAACAGCCCGTAACTTACCAGTTTTACACTGTCAACCTCAGGCCCTGCCTTGGCAATTAATTGGGTTTGACTGGTAATCTGAAACGTAGCCAGAAAAATGCCCATAAAAAACCCCAGGCCCAATAACAACAAGGCCCTCCGTTGTTCGTCTGGCCTGACGTTTAAAGCCGCATAGATTAGTTTCAGCATACCTGTTAGGGCCGTTATAAGCATGACGTAATTTATTGACAAACAACCGTTTGGCAATAAAACTTACGTCATTATTCATGATTTTCATGAATAATCCGGACTAAATAAACTAATGATTAGCCAGTTAAACAAGCTAAACACCTATTATTCCACCAACCCGGCATGGTAACAACAGGAGTTATTTAACTGCCGTTGAGTCGGCAGTATTGGCGCCTGCCGCGCCTTCATGCAAGGCATTTAACCCCTCAATCACCGGGTTGGTGATATCGAGCCCTTCATTGGCATAGATCAGGCTGCTGCCGGCTGAATAAGTAAAGACAATCTGCAAATTGTTTTCTTCACCGTAAATCTTAAGATAGGAAGCTACCTTGTCATACAACTCCTGGGTAATAGCGGCCTCTTCCTTCATCAGTTCCTGGGTAATGGTTTCCTGATATTGCAGGAGGTTCTGGCGCTTGCGGGTTAAGTCTTCTTCAACGGCCCGGGCCTGGCCAATGGTCATGTTGGTAGCCGTGCGCTGGTAGTCTTCAAATTGCTTTTGCAAGCCCTCAGCCCTGCGGGCATACTCCTGCTGTAATTTCTTCTTTTTCTTCTCCAGCTTATCGCTTACTTCTTCATAATACCGATAACGTGCCAACAAAGTATCGGAATTAATATACGCCAGGGCCAGGTCAGGGGTATTATCAGCCGTAGCGGTGGCCGTAGCATCACCATCGTCATCGTCATCCAAAACATACTCCTCAACGTACAGGAAACTGACGGCCAGTAGTAAAACAACATTTAAAATAAGGGATAAATTTTTCACTGCTTACATTTTTTTAGTTACACCGGAGCAAAGAAACAATATTCAGTACAGATTAGCGAACCGCAGGCAAAAAATGCTGTCCTATTGCCGAAACCATTTGGCATACATGATATAATTTTTGGCCGTGCGGGCAAAAACCTCATCGCGCTTGCTGTCAATGGCCTTCACCTTACGGGCCGGCACCCCGGCATAAATACTATTGGCCTCAACAAGGGTATTTTCCAGCACCACAGCCCCGGCTGCGATAATAGTACCACTGTGCACTACGGCATGGTCCATAACAATAGCCCCCATGCCAATCAGCACATTATCGTGCACCGTACAGCCATGCACAATAGCATTATGGCCAATACTTACCTTACTGCCAATGATGGTGGCGGCAGTCTTATACGTACAGTGGATAATGGCCCCATCCTGAATATTGGTGTTGTCGCCAATGGTAATAGCATTCACATCGCCCCTGACTACGGCATTGAACCACACACTACAGTTATCGCCCATGGTCACCTCCCCTACCACGGTGGCGTTATCGGCCAGGTAACAATTCTGACCAAATTGCGGATGAATGCCGTTTACCGGTAAAACCAAAGCCATATATTTCTATGTTAACGGGTAATGTTTTTTTATAATTTAGTGCTGACAAAATGTCATTATTTCTGTCAGTTTCGCTTATCTTTGTGTTCCAAAAATAGAAATAAGTGGGAGAATTAATCAAAGACATCGATTTATTAATGCCTGAAGCTGTGGACAGCAAGCCCATCACTACCGGAAAAGGCGGGGTTCCCGGCAAAAAATTATATATTGAAAGCTATGGTTGTCAGATGAATTTCTCTGACAGTGAAATTGTTACCTCTATTCTACGTGAACAGGGCTATGAACTGGCGGCTGACTACGCCTCGGCCGATGTGATTTTAGTGAACACCTGTTCCATCCGCGATAAAGCCGAGCAAACCGTACGCAACCGCCTGCAGCAGTTTAATGCGGTAAAGAAAAATAACCCCGGGGTAATTGTGGGCGTTTTGGGCTGCATGGCGGAGCGGCTGAAAGAAAAACTGCTGGAAGAAGAAAAAATTGTTGACCTGGTAGCCGGCCCCGATGCCTACCGTGACCTGCCCAACCTGGTAGAACAGGTTGACGAAGGGCAAAAGGCCGTTAACACCTTTTTGTCGCGGGAAGAAACGTATGCCGACATCAGCCCGGTAAGGTTAAACTCCAATGGCGTTACGGCTTTTATTTCCATCATGCGGGGGTGCGATAATATGTGTTCGTTTTGCGTGGTGCCTTTTACCCGTGGCCGCGAACGCAGCCGTGACCCGCAATCAATTGTGGCCGAAGCCCGCGAACTGTTTGCCAAAGGGTTCCGCGAAGTTACGCTGCTGGGGCAAAATGTTGATTCCTATACGTGGTCGGCCGATAAAAGCCTGAAAGGCAAGGCGCAAATTGAAAAGGCCGGGGTACCCACGGTAAACTTTGCCGAATTGCTGGACATGGTGGCCCGGGTAAACCCTGCTTTGCGGGTAAGGTTTTCTACCTCCCACCCGAAAGACATCACCGATGAGGTGCTGCACACCATGAAAAAGCACCCCAACATCTGCAAATACATTCACCTGCCGGCCCAGAGCGGTAACAGCCGGGTGTTAAAACTGATGAACCGCACCTACGACCGGGCGTGGTATATCAACCGGGTGGACGCCATACGCAATATCCTGGGTGAAGAATGCGGTATTTCTTCGGATATGATTGCCGGTTTCTGCACGGAAACAGAAGCAGAACACCAGGATACCCTCACCTTAATGGATTACGTGCAGTATGACTTTTCCTACATGTTTTTCTATTCAGAAAGGCCGGGCACGCTGGCGGCCAAAAAGTATGCAGACGACATTCCGCTGGCGGTGAAGAAGCGCAGGTTAAATGAGATTATCAGCAAACAACAGGCCCTGTCCCTGGCCCGTAACAAGCTGGATGTAGGCAAAACCTTTGAGGTGCTTGTGGAAGGCTATTCGAAACGATCGAAAGAACACCTGCAGGGGCGCAATACGGCCAATAAGGTGGTGGTTTTTCCGGCCGGCAACCACCAGCCCGGTGATTACGTGCAGGTACGGATAGAAAACTGTACTGCGGCTACGCTAACAGGTAAAGTTGTGCATGAATTATGAACGAAACTGAAATACTAAGTGTAAAACAACGGTTCGGTATCATCGGCAACTCCCCGCTGCTGAACCACGCCATTAACGTGGCCATTCAGGTAGCCCGCACCGACATGACCGTGCTGATAACCGGTGAGTCGGGCAGTGGCAAGGAATCCTTCTCAAAGATTATCCACCACCTGAGCGCCCGTAAGCATGGGCCGTTTATTGCCGTAAACTGTGGCGCCATACCCGAAGGTACCATTGATTCGGAACTTTTCGGGCACGAAAAAGGCTCTTTTACCGGGGCCCACGATTCGCGCAAAGGCTACTTTGAGGTAACCAACAAAGGGACTATCTTCCTCGATGAAGTGGCCGAATTGCCCATGAACACCCAGGCACGGCTGCTACGGGTGCTGGAACAGGGCGAATTTATCCGCGTGGGCTCCTCTAAGGTACTGAAAACCGATGTGCGGGTTGTAGCGGCTACCAACGTTGCCCTGGAAGAAGCCGTGGACAAAGGCAAGTTCAGAAAAGACCTGTACTACCGCCTGAATACAGTGCCCATATTTGTTCCCCCATTACGCCAGCGCGGCCATGACATTGAACTGTTGTTCAGAAAATTTGCTGCCGACTTCAGCGACAAGTACAAAACCAAACCCGTGCAGCTTACCGAAGATGCCAAAAAACTGCTGCTGAGCTTCGAATTCCCCGGCAATATCCGGCAGTTAAAAAATATTGTGGAACAGATCTCCGTACTGGAAATTAACCGCACCATTACTGCCGAAACGCTGAAAAAATACCTGCCGGCCACCAACACCACCCGGTTCCCGGTACTGTACAACGGCCAGCAGGAAGAAGGCTTGTCGGAACGTGAAATACTGTACAAAGTCCTTTTTGACCTGAAAAAAGATGTGATCGACCTGAAAAAGCTGGTGCACGATATTATGGCCCACGATGAGCAGCCCCACCTGGACAAGCCTGCCCTGGAAGACTATGGCCACCTGCTTGCCGGCAACCAGCAAGAACCGGCCCACGGCACCGAACAGGAGCCGGTTATCCTTGATATCAACAAGCCGCCTGCAACAGCTACCTTCCCGCTCGACCGGGTAGAAGATATTTCCCATGAGTATGAAGACGATGATTCCTTGTCTATCGAAAAAAAAGAAAAAGAACTGATAATCAAGGCATTACGAAAAAATAACAATAAACGCAAATATGCGGCACAAGATTTGGGGATATCGGAAAGGACACTATATCGAAAAATAAAACAATATGAAATTGATAACTAGATCAATTTTCCTGCTGCCGGTGTTCCTGCTCATGGGGCAAAGTTGTGGCGTGTACAGTTTTACCGGCACCACCATTACAGCCGAAACCATTAATATAAAAACGTTTTATAATGACGCCCGTATTGGCCCGAATAACCTGGGGGTTATTTTTACCGACCAACTACGCGATTATTTTCAGAATAACACTTCCCTGGCCCTGGTAAATGATGGCGGGGACCTGCAAATGGAAGGCGGCATTGTCAGCTACCGCTTATCCCCGGTAGCACCCGCAGCAGCAGCCTCTGACCTGGACCGCGAAGTAGCCAACCTTACCCGCCTGACCATCACCGTAAAGGTAGAATACGTGAACCTGGAAAACGAAGAATTTAACTTCACTAAAAGCTTCTCGCAATTTGCCGATTTTGACAGCGACCTGGGTATTACTGCGGTAGAAAACCAACTGATTGATGAGATATTTGAACTGATTATCCTCGACATCTTTAACGCCTCGGTGGCAAATTGGTAAAAATTGCATAGATTTACTATTCAGAAAACTCACAAACAGGTGAACAAAGAGCATTTTAACCAATTGGTTGGTGACTATTCCAAACTCGAAAATCAGTTTAACGATTTGGAGAAACTGATAGCCGAGTACCCCTATAGCCAACCCGTTAGAATGTTAGGCTTGAAAAGCAGCACCAGGCTGGGTAAGCGTGAGTTTCAAAAACGACTGGCCCTGGCCGCCTTTTATGTAACCGATCGTAAAGTGTTAAGAAGCCTGATAGAAACCGGTCGTGTATCCAGCGATGTGGTAAAAGGGAATGGCACAGGTAACGTAAAAAAGGCCTCAAAACCATCGCCCCGGCCACCGGCCGGTAAAAAGGTAAAGCCAGCTATCAATGCCGAAATCCTGCGTCAGGAAGTGCTGGCCAACCTGGCCTTGCTACAGGAAACAAAAACCACTTTTTTAAAACTTGCCGACCTTGAGCCTGTCAAAGCGACAACCAAAGGCAAAAAGCCGGCCAAAAAAATAAAGGCTGAGGCCCCCGTTGCCAAAGCAAAAACAAAATCCCCGGCAGCAAAACCTGTGCCCAAACCAGGCGTTAAAGGCGGCACAGGCAGGGCGGCCAAAAAAGAAATTATTGATAAATTCATTGCCAACGAGCCCAGCATTACGCCTAAAAAGACATTACCGGACAACCAGCATGACCTGGCAAAGGCCAGCAGTGAGTTGAAAGAGGACCTGGTGTCGGAAAACCTGGCCGTTATCTTTGCCAAACAAGGCAAAACCAACAAAGCCATAGAGATTTATAAGAAATTAATTTGGAAGTTTCCGCAAAAAAAGGCTTCCTTTGCAGCTCGGATAGAGGAACTTAAGAAAAAATAACATGTTTTTAGTCATCATATTAATTTTAATCGTAGCCGTACTGCTTATCCTGGTAGTGTTAGCACAAAACTCTAAAGGAGGCGGCCTTTCCAGCCAGTTTGGCGGGGCCGGGGCCAGCAACATAATCGGGGTTAAAAAAACCAGTGATTTACTGGAACGCCTGACCTGGGGCTTTGCCATAGCCATCCTGGTGCTAAGCTTGTCGGTTAATGTGTTGATGGACAAACCGGGCAGCGATGAAATCAACAGTCCTAACCTGGAGCGTACAGCGCCTGCCGCCCCGCAGGAATTGCCCGGCATAGAACCTGCCCAGCCTGCCAACACGGGAGATAATGACAGCGATCCGCTGAAAGACCTTACCGGAGAAAACTAATAAATAAGTATACAGATTTAAAAGCTGTCCGCTATGGGCAGCTTTTTTTGTTCCTGCCCCCTCCCCTGGCTGCAATTTTGTCAGCCACAACAATTCCTTCGGTGGGGAAATTTTGTCAGACCAGCCCGGATTATTCACGGTGATCGTGAATAATGACGTAATAATCAATTGTTAAACACTTGTTTATCAATTGATTATATCAGGGTTAAGCCCGATATCCCTAGACCTCGGGATCATTGGCCCTGGGGGCGAAAAAATCTTGTGATTTTTCCGGGTTAGTGCATAAATGTCAGGATTAACTTTTGGCACGACAAATGCTAAGGAAGGCGTAAGTACAATTATGTAATAACTTAAACTTAAATAACAATGTCGAAAGTGAATATCAAACCTCTTGCAGACAGGGTATTAGTACTGCCCGAAGCTGCCGAAGAAAAAACTGCCTCGGGAATTATCATCCCGGACACCGCCAAAGAAAAACCGCAGCGCGGCACCGTTGTAGCCGTAGGTAATGGCAAAAAAGATGAACCTATGACAGTTAAAGCAGGTGATACTGTACTTTATGGTAAGTACTCTGGCACAGAGATTACTGTTGACGACACCGAGTACCTCATCATGCGGGAGTCTGACATATTTGCAATTGTTTAACTAATAAACCTTTTAAATAAGAATAAAAATGGCTAAAAAGATATTATTCGAAAGCGAAGCAAAGGAGAACTTAAAAGCCGGTGTAAATGCGCTGGCCAATGCTGTAAAAGTTACCTTAGGCCCCAAAGGAAAAAATGTAATCCTTGATAAAAAATTTGGCGCCCCGGCCATTACCAAAGACGGTGTGTCGGTAGCCAAAGAAATTGAACTGGAAGACCCGGTAGAGAACATGGGCGCCCAGTTGGTAAAAGAGGTAGCCTCTAAAACTGCCGATGATGCCGGTGACGGTACCACTACTGCCACCGTTCTGGCCCAGGCCATGTTTAACATTGGCCTGAAGAATGTTGCGGCCGGGGCCAACCCTATGGACCTGAAAAGGGGAATCGAGAAAGCCGTGGTTGAGGTGGTTAACAACCTTAAAGCACAATCGAAAACCATTTCCGATTCCAAAGAAATTGCCCAGGTGGCTTCGGTATCGGCCAATAACGACCCTACCGTAGGCAAAATGATTGCCGATGCCATGGACAAAGTTGGCAAGGACGGGGTAATTACCGTTGAAGAAGCCAAAGGCACCGAAACCGAAGTAAAAACGGTAGAAGGTATGCAATTCGACCGTGGGTACCTGTCGCCCTACTTTGTAACCAATACCGAAAAGATGGAGGCCGAACTGGAAAACCCGCTTATCCTGATTTACGATAAGAAGATTTCCAACATGAAAGAACTGCTGCCCATCCTGGAGTCAGCCTCGCAAACCGGCAAGCCTTTACTTATCATTGCCGAAGACGTTGACGGAGAGGCGCTGGCTACCCTGGTGGTGAACAAAATCCGGGGCACCCTGAAAGTAGCTGCCGTAAAGGCCCCCGGCTTTGGCGACCGCAGAAAGGCCATGCTGGAGGACATTGCGGTATTGACCGGTGGTACCGTTATCTCGGAAGAAAGGGGTTACAAACTTGAAAGTGCCACGATTGAATACCTTGGCCAGGCCGAGAAAATCAATATCGACAAAGACAATACCACCATTGTTAACGGGGCCGGTGACAAAGAAAACATCGAGGCCAGGATCAACCAGATTAAGGCGCAGATTGAAACTACCACCTCCGACTACGACAAGGAGAAATTGCAGGAGCGTCTTGCCAAACTCTCCGGTGGTGTGGCCATCCTCTATATTGGTGCCGCTACCGAAGTAGAAATGAAAGAGAAGAAAGACCTGGTTGACGATGCCTTGCATGCTACCCGCGCTGCCGTACAGGAAGGCGTAGTGGCCGGTGGCGGTATTGCCTTTATCAGGGCTATCGATTCCCTGGGCAAAGTGAAGGTAGAAAACGAAGACCAGGAAACCGGTGTGGCCATTGTGCGCAGGGCACTGGAAGCCCCGCTGAGGACAATCGTTGAGAATGCCGGTTTTGAGGGCTCGGTAGTCGTGCAAAAGGTTAAGGAAGGTAAGAAAGACTTTGGCTTTAACGCTAAAGACAATAAGTACGAAAACCTTATTGAAGCCGGTGTAATTGATCCTACCAAAGTTACCCGCCTGGCACTTGAAAATGCCTCTTCTATCGCTTCATTGCTGCTCTCTACCGATGCGGTAGTGGCCGATGAGCCGGAAGAAAACCCTCCGGTGCCACCTATGGGAGGCGGAGGCGGTATGCCGGGCATGATGTAATTTTATAGTTCATCAGATAACCCAAAGCCCCGCAAATTGCGGGGCTTTTATTTTTTGCCGCACCTCCCTCATCCTATCAGGAAAAGCACCCTTGTTACGCGAGTCTACGGCCCCTGTTTATACCTTCTCAAACCTGGCCTGGAAGAAGCGTAAGTATTTCGGCTCATAAACCATTTTCAGGCCCTTGATCTTGTCGCGCCCGGTAAACACAGCCGCCACCGATTCGGCCACCACATCCATGTGCGCCTGGGTATATACCCTGCGCGGGATGGTCAGTCGTACCAGCTCCAGCTTCGGGTAGTTGTGCTCCCCGGTTTCTTTATTCCGGCCGGCCGAAACCACGCCCCGCTCCATGGCGCGCACGCCCGAATCAATATAAAGCTCAGCTGCCAGGGCCTGGGCCGGAAACTTATCCTGCGGCACATGGGGTAAAAATTCCCGGGCATCGAGAAAGATACCGTGTGTCCCCACCGGCTTCACGATCGGCACGCCAAACTCCAACAACTTATTACCGAGGTAATGCACCTGCCCTACCCTGGCTTTGATGTGGTCATCCTGCACCGACTCAACAATACCGATGGCCAGGGCCTCCATATCACGGCCGGCCATTCCCCCGTAGGTGTGCAAGCCTTCGTAAATTACCACCATATTGCGGGCTTCATCAAAAATTTCATCATCGTTAACCGCCAGGAACCCCCCGATATTCACCATGGCATCCTTTTTGGCACTCATGGTAGCGCCATCGGTCTGGTCGCAGATCTCACGGGTAATCTCGGCAACGGATTTATGCTGATAGCCCTCTTCTTTTTGCTGGATCATAAAGGCATTCTCCGCCACCCGGGTCATATCATGAATGATTTTAATCCCGTACTTATGGGTCAGCGCCCGCAATTCTTTCAGGTTGCCCAAGGATATAGGCTGCCCCCCGGCCATGTTTACCGTGGTGGCAATCGACACGTAGGGAATCCGTTCCGGCCCATAGGTATCAATCACCTGCTGCATCTTATCTAAGTCAACATCGCCTTTAAAGGCATACAGGCTGTTAGGGTCATGGGCGGCATCTACAATAATGTCGATAAACTTGCCCCCGGCCATCTCCTGGTGCAACTTGGTGGTGGTAAAGTACATATTGCCGGGCACCACATCCCCCTGTTTGATCATAATCTGCGAGATGATATGCTCCGCCCCCCGGCCCTGGTGTGTAGGCACCAGGTGTTTATAACCATAATATTTGCTTACCGTCTCTTCCAGGTTATAGAAATTACGGCTGCCGGCATAAGCCTCATCCCCCAGCATCAACCCGGCCCATTGCCGGTCGCTCATGGCCGAAGTGCCCGAATCTGTCAGCAAGTCAATATAAACATCCCGCGATTTCAGCAAAAAAGTATTATAGCCGGCTGCCTTAATCGCCTCCTCACGGTGTTCCCGGGTAGTCATAAATACCGGCTCTACCATCTTAATTTTATAGGGCTCGGCCCACGAATGTTTGATTGTATCTGTCATGGATATTCAGTTAAGTTTTTAAGCACACAATTACTCCTGGCAAAGATGTGCCGTCAGCCGGTTAAAATGTATGATACAAATCAGGGTTTATTCCCTAAGCCAAATATGCCGGGTTTACGTATCTTTGCCCTGCAATTGTAAAAACGATGAACCAGGAACGGACCAAGCCCTACAAGCCCAGGAATAAGATCAGAATTGTTACCGCGGCCAGCCTTTTTGACGGCCATGATGCGGCCATTAATATCATGCGCAGGATCATCCAGGCCACCGGGGTGGAGGTAATTCACCTGGGCCACGACCGCAGTGCCGAAGAGGTGGTAGATTGCGCCATTCAGGAAGACGCCAACGCCATCGCCCTCACCTCCTACCAGGGTGGGCATAACGAGTACTTTAAGTACATGTATGACCTGTTACAGGAAAAAGGGGCCGGGCAGATCAGGATATTTGGTGGCGGTGGCGGGGTTATCCTGCCCGAGGAGATTGACGAGCTGCACAACTACGGTATTACCCGCATTTATTCCCCCGATGACGGCCGCCAGCTTGGCTTACAGGGGATGATTAACGACATGGTGCGCAAGTGCGACTTTCCTACGGGAAAAGATGTTGACAAAGAGTACAAATTGCTGGCCAAAAAAGACCCTAAAGCTATTGCCCGCATAATCTCGGCAGCCGAGAATTTCCCGGAAGAAGCGGCTGACATTCTTGCTGAAATCCACCGGCAGGCCAAAAAAGCCAATATCCCGGTGTTGGGCATTACCGGTACCGGTGGGGCGGGCAAGTCTTCGCTGGTAGATGAACTGGTGCGCAGGTTTTTGGTTGACTTTACCGGTAAAACCATTGCCATCGTGTCGGTTGACCCCTCGAAGCGCAAAACCGGGGGCGCCCTGTTGGGCGACCGCATCCGCATGAACGCCATCCGCAACCCGCGGGTGTATATGCGCTCGCTGGCCACGCGCCAATCGAACCTGGCCTTATCGGCCCATATAAAAGAGGCTCTGCTGATTTTAAAGGCTGCCAAATTCGACCTGATCATCCTTGAAACCTCCGGCATCGGGCAGTCCGACACCGAAATTACCGAGCACTCCGACATCAGCCTCTATGTGATGACCCCCGAATACGGGGCGGCCACCCAGTTAGAAAAAATTGACATGCTCGATTTTGCCGATATCATTGCCATCAATAAATTCGACAAGCGCGGCTCAATGGATGCCCTGCGCGATGTAAAAAAGCAGTACCAGCGCAACCACCACTT
>Ga0256839_1004931_pt1 | contig 12668 bp, 10 predicted proteins | sample 354166metaG_FD_185968 | JGI IMG/M metagenome (GOLD analysis project Ga0256839, IMG submission 185968) | Hydrothermal vent microbial communities from Mid Atlantic Ridge, Atlantic Ocean - 354-166 | ecosystem: Environmental > Aquatic > Marine > Hydrothermal vents | place: Atlantic Ocean: Mid...
TGGTGGCGCCGGTGAAGGCGCCCTTGCGGTGGCCGAACAGTTCCGATTCGGCCAACGATTCCGGCAGGGCGGCACAGTTGATGGTGATGAATGGCCGGTCGGCACGGGGACTGGCCTGCTGGATGGCATTGGCCAGTTCCTCCTTGCCGGTGCCGGTTTCACCGGAGATCAGCACCGTCACGTCGGTGGCCGCGACCATCTTGGCGGCACGCAGCAGGGCCTCGAAATTGGGTGCTTGGCCGATCAGCGTTTTGAACTTCTCCATCAGGTCCACCCCATTTCTTTTAATTTGTTGCATAACCCATGGGTTTAATTCCGGGAAGGCGGACAACAGGGCCAGGAAGATCATCACGATGCCGGCAAAATGGCGAAACCGCCGCATCCTGGCCAATCGGGTCATCCAGCTCGTCATTATACCGACCCCCATGACCGCCGGCAAAGTTCCCAGCCCGAATGCGATCATGGTCAAGGCGCCCCGATCCGGCCCCCCGGCGGTGGCCGCCAGGGCCAGGGCGGTATAAACCAGGCCGCAGGGGAGCCAGCCCCAGATCATGCCGAACAGAAACGCCTGGGAGAGATTGGTGACCGGAATGATCTTGCGGCCGTAGGGTTCGATGTGGCGCCACAAGCGGCCGCCCAGGCGTTCGAGGTAGGCGAAGCGGGGAAACCAACCGCCGATGTAAAGTCCGCCGCCGGCCATGATCACCGCGGCGGCGATCTGGAGTATCCGATAGCCCCGTCCGTTGCCGAAAGGCAGGTCGAGGACGTAGCGCAGGCTGCCGGCGATCAGCCCGGCCGTCGCGTAGCTGAAGATCCGCCCCAGGTTGTAGCTGAAGACGAAAGGAGTGAGGCGGCGTTTGCGTTCCCGGATCTGCCGGCTGAGGCTCAGGGTCAGGGTGCCGATGATGGAGCCGCACATGCCCAGGCAGTGAAAACTGCTCAGCAGCCCCATCAAGAAAGCGACCAAGTAAATGGGATCGAGATCGTGCCAGAGGTTCATGGGGGGAAACATACCATAAAAGTGGTTTAGGCCCGGGGTGTCGCTATCTGTGGATTCGTCTTTCCGCTCCCCTGGCGGCGATGATCAGCGGCGGAGGCGTCGATTAGTATCGATGAGAAGCAATGTGTCATATGCCGCACTTATTGTGGCATATGACACATCTAGTGGGGGCGGGCAAGCATGTCTGTAACGATAATGCCTCAATTATCAACAGGTTGTTATTGTGGCCCGATCGGTGCATGGAAAGGTTGGTTGACATGAACAAACTTTGTCGAGGTGCTTGTTGATGAAGAAACGAGAATCCATCCGATGGGTGCCTGGCGTGCTCGCGGCCGCCGTGGCCGTCCAATGTCCGATGGCGTGGGCGGAATACGAGGAGCTGCCTACGTTGACCGTCGAAGGCGAGGTGATGGCGCCGGGGTCTTTCTCCATCCAGCCGGGGACGGTGGGGACTCTGGATGCCGCCGACCTGCTCAAGCAGGTGCCGGGGGGCAACGTCAACCGCAACGGGCCGCTGACCGGCATCGCTCAATTCCGTGGCTTCTACGGTGACCGGGTGGCGGTGCGCGTCGACGGCATGGCTCTCAAGAACGCCGGGCCCAACGCCATGGACTCGCGTATGAGCGCGATTCCTTCCGCCTTGATTCAATCGATCAAGGTCTATCGAGGGGTGACCCCGGTATCCGTCGACCTGGAGACGATGGGCGGGGCCGTGATCGCCAAGAGTCGCCAGGTGGAATTCGGCGAGAGCGAGCAGTGGACGCCGCAGTTGTTCGCCACCGCCGGATGGAGCAGCGTCAACGACGGTGTCTTCGGCGGCGGCCTGGTCGGGGTCGCCAACCGGAACTATCGGTTCGGTTTTCTGGCCTCCCATGAAGACGGGGACAATTACCGCTACAACGATACCGACAACGTCAAATACACCAACTACGATCGCCAGACCTACCAGGCCCAGTTCGGCCTGCAGCGACAGGGATATACCTTCAACGCGGCCTATAGCCACAAATACACCGGCGACAGCGGCACGCCTTCGCTACCGATGGACATCCGCTGGATCCGCACCGATACCGTCAACGCCGACTATAGCTGGCAGCTGAGCGACACGGTTTCCCTGAAGACGGCGATGTTCTTCCAGGACGCCGACCACGAGATGACCAACTACCATCGCCGCAATCCGCCCGCCGATCCGGCCCGCTGGCGGCAAAGCAACACCGACGTGGTCGCCGGGGGGTACAAGGCGGCGTTGGTCTGGAGCGGGGTGATGGGCGGTGAACTGGAAGTGGGTGTCGATGGGGATCTGGCGACCCACAACGCCTCCGTCACCAACCCCAACAATGCCGCTTTCTTCGTTCGTCTCTACAACGACATCAACCGTAATCGCTACGGTGGTTATCTGGAATGGCGCGGCGAGCCGGTGGATCGCCTCCACGTCAACGCCGGTGTCCGCTATCGTTATACCTACATGGATGCCGGCAAAGTCGACGGCACGCCGGCGATCATGGGCCAGATGAACCCGATGATGGCGGCGGGAACCATCCTGCGTGACCGTTTCAACGCCGCCGACCGGCGTCAGGATCAGCACGACGTCGATATCGCCCTCGATTTCAACTATCGTCTGAGCGACAACCTCAACCTGGCCTTGGGGTTGGCGCGCAAGACCCATGTGCCCACCTATCAGCAACGTTATACCTGGTTGCCGATGGAATCCACCGGCGGTTTGGCCGACGGCCGGGTTTACATCGGCAATATCGGTCTCGACAGCGAAAAGTCCTATGAAGTGGTGGCCGGCTTCGACCTGAATTTGCCGCAGTTGGGCAGTGTGGTGCACGACGTCTATCTGGAGCCCCGGGCTTTCTACCGCTACGTCAACGACTATATTCAAGGTCAAGCGGTCGATCCCGCCGATCTCGGCCTGACGGCGATGCAGTGGAACATGTTTCTCAACATGATGCTGCCCAACGGCTGTCCCAACAATCCGAGCGGCGACAAGACCCGGTGCGCGTTGCGTTGGACCAACGTGGACGCCCAGCTCTACGGGGTCGACATCCAGGGGGGAATGGCCCTGGGCGAGCACTTGCGCGTGGATGGCATCATGACCTACACCCGCGGGGAAAAGCTCAGCGGCAAGGACGACAACCTCTACCGCATCGCGCCCCTCAACGGTAGGGTTCGTTTGACCTACTCGATCCTGGACTTCGCCTTCTCTACCGAGTACGTCGGCGCCCTGCGCCAGGACAAGGTGGCCGATTACAACGACGAGCGCAAGACCTCCGACTGGAGCGTGGTCAACGTCCGTTTCCAGTATCAGCCCTCGTACAAATACGTCCAGGGCCTGAAGCTGGCGGTGGGGCTCGACAACATTTTCGACAACCGCTACGCCGACCACGTCAACGGTATCAACCGGGTTCGGGAAAGCCGGGTCGGAATCGGCAATCGGGTCCCCAATCCGGGTCGGAACGTCTACGTCACCATGAGTTATACCTTCTAACCTGCCAAAGCACTGGCATATCCTCCGTGGGCGCGTCTTCGGACGCGCTTTTTTTATTCCCCGAACAGGGTGGCGATCTGGCGTTGGATGGCGTAGGCCGCCGCCCTGGGGTCGGCGGCGTTGCGGATGGGACGGCCGACGACGATGTGGTCGCTGCCGTTGACGAAGGCTTGGGCCACGGTGACCACCCGTTTCTGGTCCTGGGAAGCGCTGCCTTCGGGGCGGACGCCGGGCGTGACGATCAACGGAGCGGCGCCGATGGCCTCCCGAATCAGGCCGGCTTCCAGGCCGGAAGCGATCACCCCGTCGAGACCGGCGTCCAGGGCTTGGCGGGTCCGTTTGAGGACCAGGGCCTGCAAGTCTCCCTGATAGCCGAGGTCCTCCAGTGCTTTTTCGTCCATACTGGTGAGAACGGTGACCGCGAGAATTTTCAGATCTCCCTCCCGACCGCGGGCGGCGGCCTCCATGATGGCCCGGTCGCCGTGGACGGTGGCGAACGTCACCGGATGGCGGCTCAAGGCCCTGACCGCCCGTTCGACGGTGGCCGGAATGTCGTAGAACTTGAGATCGGCGAAGATTTTCTTGTCTCGGGCCGTGAGCCACTCGATCAGGTCGAAGTAGTCACCGGCCATGAACAGTTCCAGACCGATCTTATAGAATGTCACCGCATCGTCCAGCGTTTCCACCAATCGCTTGGCTTCGGCGTGACTAGGCACGTCCAGGGCGACGATGAGACGGTCCTTGACCGGAATCGGTTCTTGGGACAGAGACATGGACTGTAACCTCGATTCAGGGAAAACCCCATGATACAGGATTCGGGTCCCAAGGCAGGAGGCGTCCGTCACAGGGCAAAGGTGTCGAGGTGTTTGACGTTCTGATTCGGATGTTTCTGCTGATCCTGTGCGGTGCGGGCTGGCGTCTGTTGCGCCCGGCCGGTCTGGAAGCCGATCGGACGCGCCGGGTCTTGACGGCGGTGGTGTACTACCTGTTCCTGCCGGCCCTGATCCTGAAGTTGATGAGCCGCGCCGAATTGGGCGGCGAATCGTTGCGGATCGCCCTGTTCGGTTTCGCTGTCATGGGATTGGGGGGGATGATCGCTGCCGCCTACGTGTTCGGGCGCCGCTTGCCACCGCCTCAGGCGGGGGCGGTCTGGCTGGCGGTGACTTTCCCCAACGTCACGTTTCTGGGCCTGCCGGTGTTGCTGGAAACTTTTGGTGACTGGGCCGCTCTGTTGGTGATTCAGTTGGATCTGTTTTCCTTCACGCCTGCGGTTCTGAGCGTGGGGGTCGCCGTCGCCCGGACTTTGGGTCGCAAGAACGAGGGCCGTCCGGTCAACGCCTTGCTTCGGGTGCCGCCTTTGTGGGCGGCCATCGTGGCCGTCGGTGTGAACCTCGCCGGCTGGCACTGGCCGGCATGGCTGTCCAACCTGTTCGACCTGCTCGCCCAGGGCGTCACCCTCCTGATGTTGCTGTCGCTGGGATTGGCGCTGGAATGGCCGGGGGAAGGGCGGCGGCTGTGGTCCCACGTGCTGCCGGTGGTCGTTCTGCGGCTGCTGCTGATCCCCCTGGCGGCCACCTGGCTGGTGGGATGGTTGGGTTTCACCGGTATCAAGGCGGCGGCGCTGGCGATGGAGGCGGGCATGCCGAGCATGCTTTTCGGTATCGTGCTGTGTGACCGCTTCGGTCTGGACAGCCGCCTTTACGCTCTCCTGGTCACCGTGACCACCCTGCTGGCGGTCGTCACCCTGCCGCTGTGGTATGCCTGGCAAGGTGCTGGCATCCCCTGGCCCGGTGCAAGATAATAGGGCTATTTAGAAACGAACGTAAGGGAGGAAATCCATGGGGTTCATGCAAGGCAAGCGGGCGCTGATCGTCGGACTGGCCAGCAATCGTTCCATCGCCTGGGGGATCGCCCAGGCCATGCATCGGGAAGGTGCCCAACTGGCCTTCACCTACCAGAACGACAAGCTCAAGGACCGGGTGGAGAAGCTGGCGGCCCAGTGCGATTCCGATCTGACGGTCGCCTGCGACGTCAGTGACGACGAGCAGATCCAAGGCGTATTCGACTATCTGGGGCGGCACTGGGACGGGCTGGACGTTCTGGTGCATTCGGTCGCCTATGCGCCTCGTCGCGCCCTGGAGGGGGACTATCTGGAATCGGTGGACCGGGAAGCGTTTCAGATCGCCCACGACATCAGCTCCTACAGCTTCGCCGCGCTGGCCAAGGCGGCAAGACCCATGCTGCGCTCCGGCGGTGCGTTGCTGACCCTCAGTTACTTGGGGGCCGAACGGGTGATTCCCAACTACAACGTCATGGGCGTGGCCAAGGCCAGTCTGGAAGCCAACGTTCGCTACATGGCCGCTTCCCTGGGACCCCAGGGAATTCGGGTCAACGCCATCTCCGCCGGTCCCATCCGGACCCTGGCGGCTTCCGGGATCAGCAATTTCCGGGAAATGCTCGGCAAGGCGGAAGGGGCCGCCCCCTTGCGCCGCAACGTCACCATCGAGGAGGTGGGTAACGCGGCGGCCTTCCTGTGCTCCGATTTGGCCTCCGGCATCACCGGGGAAGTGGTCTACGTCGATGCTGGATACAACATCATCGGTCTGGCGTTCGAGATCTGAACCATTGGCGGGGCAATCCCCGATCGACCAGCGCTTCGAAGCGGGACAGCGGCATCGGTCTGCCGAACAGGTACCCCTGTCCTTCGTCGCAGCCGAAGCGACGCAGCAGTTCCAGTTGTCGGTGCGTTTCGATGCCTTCGGCCAGGGTGGACAAATGTAGGCTGTGGCCCAGTTGCACGATCCCCTGGATGATGGCGTGGCTGTCGGGATCCTGGACCATGGGTTGCACGAAGGAGCGGTCGATCTTGAGGGTGTCCAGGGGAAAACGGCGCAGATGGCTCAAGGAGGAGAAGCCGGTGCCGAAGTCGTCCAGGGCCAGTCTGATCCCGAGCGCCCGCAGTCGTCGCAATACCTGCACGGTGTGGTCGATGTCGAGCATGGCGGCCGATTCGGTCAGTTCCAGCTCCAGTAGATCCGGATCGACCGGGTATTCCTGTAGCAATTGCTGCAACAGTTGCGGTAACTGCTGTTGGTGGAACTGATAGGCGGAAATGTTGACCGCCAACCGGAGCCGGGGATATCCGGCTTTTTGCCAGCGTTGCAGTTGCCTCAGGGCCTGTTTCAGCAGCCATTCGGTGATGGGGCCGATGAGGCCGGCTTCTTCCGCCAGGGGAATGAAGTCCTGGGGCGGAAGGAGGTTGTGTTTGGGATGATGCCAGCGCAGGGTGATCTCCGCGCCGCACAGGTGCCCGTCGGACAAGCGTACCTGGGGTTGAAAGTACAGTTCCAATTCGTCGTGCTCGATGGCGTGGCGCAGGTAGCCTTCCAGGGCCAGGGGTTGGGGGATCGCCGGTTCGAATCCCGGCCGATAACGGCACCAGCGATTGCCGCCCCGGCGTTTGGCCTCTTGCAGGGCGAGATCGGCGGCCCGCATCAGCTGCATGACGTCGTGACCGTCCCGGGGATGGACTCCCAGACCGATGCTGACGGAAACGCAGAATTCCCGTCGGTTCAGGTAGAGGGGTCGATGGAAGGCTTCCAGCAGCAGACGGGCGATCCGTTCCCCCGATTCGACGCCGGGAATGAGGAGGGCGAAGGTGTCGGCCTCGAAGTGGTATAGCTGTCCCGGGATTCCGCCAGCTTCCAGCCGCCGCTGCAGGCGCCGCGCTACTTCCAGAAGCAATTGGTCACAGCAGAGATAGCCGAGACTGGCGATGAACAGGCGGAAGCGGTCGACGTTGATGAGGAACAGGGCGACCGGCTCGGCGGGATGGGTTTTCAGCACCTGCTGAAGCCGACGGTGCAACCGGTGGCGGTTGGGTAACCGGGTGATCGGGTCGTGACCGGCCTGCCAGTCGAGCGAGCGGATGATCACCAGTGTCAGGCCGGAACGGGCCAGGGTGGCGATGAGGAGACCCGCCAACGTGGTTTTCAGGAAAGCCGACAGGCCGTCGGTGATGAGGGGAGCGAGCAGGGCCAGGACGATGAGTCCATCCAGCGCTGCCATCAGAAGTGCCAGCGTTTTCAGGGTGAAACGGGGCGCCATGGTTACGTCCTTGTCAGGGTCGATGAGGCTATTGTAGCCTTGCCTTGCCCCGGCGCGGCGAAAAACCGCCCTCCTTCAGGGGGTGGGACGGCTGTCCCAACTTTGGGGAAAGGCTCGGTTTTCCGGCGTCGTGATCGAGGATCGCTACTAAACTGTTAATGACCGGCCGAATCTGCGCGAATAGGCCGTCTGTCTTGGAAATCCCAAGCTGGGATTGAACGAGGAAATTGGGCCGCCTCACCGCCGGGGCGCTACAACGGCTATGACCTGGCATTGAATCTGCGACGGTGACCGTTACCGAAGATCTCTATGTCCGCGTGCGGCGCCTCATTCCATTGCATTTGTTACCGCAGGTGGAATGCCGGCGGTTGTGCGAGGGGTTGGAGGTCGAGGAAGCAGGCAAGGACGAGATTCTGTTTCGCGAGGGGGAAGTCCCGAGTCACTGGTTCTATCTGTTGGACGGCCGGGTCGCTCTGGAAAGCGGGGGAATCCTCATGGAGGAGGTGACGGGAAATAGCGATGGCGCCCGTTTCCCTCTGGCCCATCAGGTGCCATACAACGTCACCGCCAGAGCCTTGACGCCTTTGCGGTACATTCGTATCGACCATAATCAGTTGAGAGCCATGGAAAATCATCGAGACAGCACTGCTACGGCGGTGCCCACGACCGATGCCGACTCCCAAGATTGGCTTACCCGTCTGTTGAAACTTCCCGTCTTTCAGCAGCTTCCGGCCAGCAATCTGCAAAAGATCCTCAGCAGTCTGGAGGCGGTGGAAATGCCGGCCGGCGCCCGGGTCATCGAACAGGGGGAGGCTGCCGAGTGTTTGTACATCGTCCGTTCCGGCACGTGTCTGGTGAGTCGCCAGCCGCGCCCCAACGCCAAGGAAATCAAGCTGGGAGAGTTGCATCCCGGGGACATGTTCGGGGAAGACGCCCTGTTGTCCGGTCAGCCCCGCGCCGTCAACGTCACCATGACGGCCGAAGGGGTGCTGCTGCGGTTGCGGCGGGAGGCGTTTCTGGAGTGGCTGGCCGAACCGGTGCTCACCCGCATCAGTTTCGAATCCGCCTACCGGGAGGTGGGACAGGATTCGATTTGGCTGGACGTGCGGGACCCGGATGCCTTTCACTCGTTCCATATTGAAGGCAGTCAGAACATTCCCTTTTTCTCCTTGCGAATGCAACTGGGGACTCTGAGCCGCCAGCGGCGTTACATCACCGTTTGCCAGAACGGCAAACTCGGCTCCGCCGCGGCGTTTCTCCTGCTCCGCTACGGCTTCGAGGCCGTGGTCCTGGAGGGGGGGCTAGAAAGCGTGCCGCGCAAGTGTCTGGCGGGCGTGGAGGAATCGGATTCTCCCGAGGACGACCCGCTGGCTCCCCATCCTGCCGTGGAAGGAGAATCCAGCGGCGTTTCGGCATCGTCACGGACCGATTTGGAAGACCTGCTTCGGGAAAACCGACGGTTGCAGGATCAGTTGGCCGAACTGCGTCGGGAAAGGCGGTCGTTGATCGAGCGGCTCGAGGCGCTTGCCGATCGGGAGTCCGAAGAGTCGGAGGAACGCCAGGCCCTGGAAGAGGAGCTCCAGACCATGCGCCAGCGGGTTGCCGAATTGGAGGAGCGGATCCGTCAATACCAGGAGGCGATCGACGAGCGCAGCGCCGACGAGATCGTGCAGGCGCTTCAGGCGGAATTGCAGATGGTCCGCGACCAGGCCGACAGCGACATTGCCAGGATGCGTCGGCAAATCGAGCGGCTGAAGCGAAAATATCAACGGGTCGATCAGGAAGCGGAAGTTGCGGATCCGGCGCCGCTGCTCGATCGGCTGGAGGCCGTCGATCCAGAGCAGCTGCCTTTGCATTCGCCTCCCGAGAACGCGGAAGCGACGGGTTGGAAACGATCGCTCATGAACGCGGTGCTGTGGTTCCTGGTGGGATGGCTGGCGAGCCTAGCGTTGTTGGGGATCGCAGTCCAGACGGACAGTGGGAAAAGGCGATTGGCCGATTGGATTCAGTTGACGCCGGAAAGCTCCGCGGTCACGGCCGCCGAAAGGCGGAACAGCGAGCCTCCGCCCGAACCCCCGCCACCGCGAAATCCCGTGACGTCGGATGCCTTCGACGCCGGAACGGAAGCGGAGTTGTTCGCCCAGTGAAAACCCGCGGTCGGGCCGCGGGTTTCACGACTTATTTGATCTTTGCCTCCCGGAACAGCACGTGTTTCCGGACCACCGGATCGTATTTCTTCAATTCCAGCTTTTCCGGCGTGGTGCGTTTGTTCTTCGTGGTGGTGTAGTAATAACCGGTGCCGGCGGTGGAAACCAGCTTGATCTTTTCCCGCATGATGCCGTCTCCTTAACTTCAGACCTTGATACCGCGTTGACGCATTTCGGCGAGCACGGCGTCGATGCCCTTCTTGTCGATGATGCGCATTCCCTGACTGGAGACCCGCAGTTTCACCCAGCGGTTTTCACTTTCCACCCAAAACCGATGATAATGAAGGTTGGGCAGAAAACGGCGCTTGGTGCGGTTCTTCGCATGGGAGACGTTGTTGCCGCTCATGGGGCGCTTTCCGGTGACTTGACAGACTCTGGACATGTTCCAAACCCCGAATACCCAGTGAATTGAAGCCGTTAATTCTAGCGCAAATGCAGGCGGCAAGGCAAAACAGGAGGGATCACCTTCGGCCGCAGGGGGCCACGAAAGCAAATTGGTGAGCGCAAGTGGTACCATTGGCCATCATGATCCAGATTGACCGGCAGGAGCGATGCGTTCAGAGATTCGTCTGGGGATTTTGATGGACCCCATCGGTGGCATCGATATTCGGAAGGACAGCAGCTTCGCCATGCTGCTGGAAGCCCAGGACAGGGGTTGGGCGCTGCATTACATGGAAATGGGCGACCTTTACCTGCGCGACGGGCGCACTTTCGCCCGGATGCGGCGTTTGGAGGTGATGCGTGATCCACAGTGCTGGTACCGCTTCGAAGGAGAAACGGATGCGCCGCTCGACAGCCTGGACGTGATTCTGATGCGCAAGGATCCGCCTTTCGATCAGGAGTACATCTATGCCACCTATCTGCTCGAATGCGCGGAGCAGCGGGGTACGCTGGTGGTCAATCGGCCCCAGAGCCTCAGGGATGCCAACGAGAAACTGTTCACCGCCTGGTTTCCCCAGTGTTGCGCCCCCACCCTGGTGGCCCGGGAGCCGGAGCGTTTTCGCCGCTTTCTCGAGGAGCAGGGGCGAATCATCCTCAAGCCCCTGGACGGGATGGGCGGGGCGTCGATCTTCTATCTCCATCCCGAGGATTCCAACGTCAGTGTCATTCTGGAAACCATGACGGCGCGCGGTCGCCGTTTCGTGATGGCCCAGCGCTACTTGCCGGAAATCGCCGAAGGGGACAAGCGCATTCTGTTGATCAACGGCGAACCGGTGCCTTATGCTTTGGCGCGGATCCCGGCGCCGGGTGAAATCCGCGGCAATTTGGCCGCAGGCGGGCGCGCCGAGGGACGCCCGTTGTCTTCCCGGGATCGTTGGATTTGTGCCCAGGTCGGCCCGGAATTGCGCCGGCGCGGGCTGATCTTCGCCGGTATCGACGTGATCGGCGACTATCTCACCGAGATCAACGTCACCAGCCCGACCTGTATTCAGGAATTGGACAAACTGTTCGGACTGAACATCAGTGCCCAGCTCATGAACGAGATCGAAGCGCTGCTTCACCGATGACCATGTTTCGGGAATCCTTCGGCAGCCCCGCGGACCGGCTGTTGGTGGCCGTGCTGGCGGCGGCGGTGTTCCACGCGCTGCTGATCTTCGGCGTTCGTTTCCATCTGCCCCGGCCTGCGCCGGCCAAACCCGCCCTCGACATCGAATTGATGATGCAACCGGAGCGGGAGAGGCCAGAAAAGGCCGATTACCGGGCGGTCCATGATAGCCGGGGCGGGGGCCCCCGCAAGGCGAGACCGAGACCGTTGCCGAAAACCCCGCCCTCCGGCCGTCCCCGCGCTGCCTCAGGACAGCCGCAACCCCGGCAGGAGAAGCCGGTGCTGACGGCGGAACGGGCCGAGGCGGCGGTGGCCGCGAAACCGAATCCGCCGGAAGATCGCCCCCGCCTGAATCCCGGGGTTCTGGCGCGGCAGATCGCGCAGCTTGGCCGGACCACCAAGCGGCCGTTGCTGTTCGGCAGTGAACGGGTGACGCCGATACACCGGATCCGCGCCCACAAGTACGTCGCGGCGGCCTATGAGCGCGCCTGGCAGGACAAGGTGGAGCGGATCGGCAATCTGAACTATCCGGACGAGGCCCGCCGCAAAGGGATGTCGGGCCGCCTGCTCATGAGCGTATGGGTCGCCAGGGACGGCACGGTCAAGAAGATCAAGATCCACCGTTCTTCCGGCCATAAGGTATTGGATGCCGCGGCGATACGCATCGTCCGGTTGGCGGCCCCGTTCGCTCCCTTCCCCAAGGAATTGGCGGCCGAAACCGACATTCTGGTCATCACCCGGACCTGGAACTTTTATAATGATTCAGGCTTGGCCATGGGGCGTTGAGGGTTCGAAATTCGATGCAGCAAGATACGATTCATTGTCTGACCGGGCAATTTCTCATCGCCATGCCCACCCTAGCGGATCCAAACTTTTCCCAGACGGTGACCTACATCTGCCAGCACAGCGAGGAGGGGGCGCTGGGAATCGTCATTTCCAGGCCGATGGATATGGTGCTGGGGGAAATCCTGGCTTCGATGAAGATCGAGATCGCCCGGCGGGAGGTCGCTGAAATCCCGGTCTATTTCGGTGGGCCGGTGCAGCCGGAGCGGGGTTTCGTGCTCCACTCCCCTCTGGGGGAATGGCAGGGTACGTTGGCCGTCGACGAGGATATCGGTTTGACCACTTCCAGGGACGTTCTCGAAGCTATCGCCGCCGGGGAAGGGCCGGAGAAATTCCTCGTCGCCCTGGGTTATGCCGGATGGGGCAGGGGGCAACTGGAGCAGGAGATGATGGACAACGCCTGGCTCAACGTGCCCGCCGACCCGGAAATCCTGTTCGATCTACCCCCGTCCCGGCGCTGGAAAGCGGCCGCCTCCC
>Ga0256839_1004932_pt1 | contig 12667 bp, 17 predicted proteins | sample 354166metaG_FD_185968 | JGI IMG/M metagenome (GOLD analysis project Ga0256839, IMG submission 185968) | Hydrothermal vent microbial communities from Mid Atlantic Ridge, Atlantic Ocean - 354-166 | ecosystem: Environmental > Aquatic > Marine > Hydrothermal vents | place: Atlantic Ocean: Mid...
GAGCCGCCCGCCGACAAGCCGCACGGTTTGCGCGAGGCGACGATCCTGTCGCCCGAGGGCTACGCCTTCAGCCCGGCGGTGGCGCTGAAATGAAACGGGTGCTGGTGCTGGGGCAGGCCGGGGCGGGCAAGTCGCATTTCGCCGTGGCGCTGGGCGCGATCACAGGCTTGCCGGTGTTTCACATGGACAAGGTGCATTGGCAGCCGGGCTGGCAGGAACGGGACAGGGCCGAAAAGAGCCGGCTGGTGCATGAGATCATGTCCGGCGACGAATGGATACTCGAAGGCGGGCTTTCGGCGACCTGTCCTGAACCGATGGCGCGAGCCGATACGGCCATATGGCTGGATTTGCCGCTGGGGGTCCGCGCCCGGCGGATCCTGGGGCGCAGGTGGCAGTATCGCGGCGGCTGGACCCGCCCCGACCTGCCGGACAACTGCCCGGAAAGACTGCACCCGGCGTTCCTGCAATTTATCTGGCGCACCCGGCACAGCGCACGCGAAAAGGTCGCGCAGGCGCTGGCCGATGCTCCGCATCTTGATGTGCACCACATCCTCAGCGCCAAAGGGGCGAATACGTTGCTGGACTGGATCAGAGATGACCATCAGAACAACGATTGAACGGCTGGGCCATCGGGGCGACGGGGTCGCGCCGGGGCCGATCTTTGTGCCGATGGCGCTGCCCGGAGAGGTTGTCGAAGGCGTGCTGGATGGTGACCGGCTGACCGAGGTCAGGATCATCACCCCGTCGTCCGACCGGGTGCGCCCGCCCTGCCGGCATTTCAAGTCTTGCGGGGGCTGCGCCTTGCAGCATGCCTCTGACAGCTTTCTGGGCAGGTGGAAAACCGATGTCGTTCGAACCGCCCTTTCGGCGCAGGGGTTGTCTGCACCGGTCGAAATGATCGCTGTTTCCCCCCCGGCATCGCGCCGGCGCGCGACGTTTTCCGGGCGGCGCACGAAAAAAGGCGCGGTTGTCGGTTTTCATGGCCGTGCATCGGGCGCGATCGTCGAGATACCCGATTGCAAGCTGCTCCATCCCGGCCTGATGGCCGTATTGCCCGCCCTGCACGAGATCACGCAAACAGGGGCGTCGCGAAAGGCCGAACTGTCGTTGGCGGCAACCTGGAGCCCGGCAGGCGTTGACCTTGCGGTGGCAGGTGGCAAGGCGCTTGATGCCGAGCTGCGCCAGACGCTGGCCGGACTGGCCGACAAACACGGTCTGGCGCGCCTGACCTGGGAGGGTGAGACAGTTTCCTGTGTCCACCCGCCGGTGCAGGCCATGGGCCGCGCACAGGTCATTCCGCCGCCGGGGGCATTTTTGCAAGCCACGGTTGCCGGGCAAGAAGCGCTGGTTGATCAGGTTGTTCGGATGGCAGGACCTGCGCGCCGTGTCGCTGACCTTTTCGCCGGATGCGGCACTTTCGCCCTGCCGCTGGCCACATCAGCTCAAGTCGTCGCGGTCGAGGGTGACGAGGCGTTGCTTGAGGCTCTGGACATGGGCTGGCGGCATGCAACCGGTCTCAAGACGGTCACAACCCAGGCACGCGACCTGTTTCGCAGACCGTTGCTACCGGACGAGCTGGCGGGCTTTGATGCAGTCGTGATCGATCCGCCTCGGGCCGGCGCCGAGGCCCAGATCGAAGAAATTGCGATATCGCAGGTCAACCGTGTTGTTCATGTCTCTTGCAACCCGGTGACGTTTGCACGGGATGCGCGCCGCCTGGTTGATGCAGGGTTCGGCCTGGAGGTCGTGAACGTGGTCGACCAGTTCCGCTGGTCAGCCCATGTCGAACTGGTTGCCAGGTTTCTGCGATGAACCACCGGGTCACGATGCATCTTTTCGTTTCGCGGCGCTGACCGTAGAATGGCCGGAAAACGGGTAAACATGGTGAAGAGACGAGCAGTATTGGCAGGTGCCGGGGCGGTCGCCCTGGTCGGATGTGCGCCCAGGTTCCGTCGTTACGACGGCCCTGAGGTAACGCGCATCGTGGTGCAGAAATCGGCCCGTCGGTTGCACCTGTTGCACAATGAAACGGTGTTGAAAACCTATGCGGTCGATCTTGGGTTCGAGCCGCGTGGCGACAAGGTGTTTGAAGGCGACGGGCGCACGCCGGAAGGAAGCTATTTCATCGATCGCAGGAACCCGGAAAGCGAATATTATCTGTCGATCGGCATTTCATACCCCAACAAGCAGGATATCGCCGAGGCACAAGCGATCGGGAAAGAACCGGGGGGCGACATTTTCATCCACGGTGCCAGCGGCCGGGCCGGGCCGCGCGGCACCGATTGGACCTATGGCTGCATCGCCGTGACCAACAGGGAAATTTCAGAAATCTATTCGATGGTGCGCGACGGCACGCAAATAGACATCCACCCGTAGGGAATTCAGGTGCCGGTCACCAGCGTCCACCAGATCTTTCCGTTCGGCTCCTGAAACCATGCAAACCCGAGGCGCCGTGCGTTCGGGTCAAGAATGATTGCCCGTGTGTCCGGCTGCTCCATCCATGCGGCGAGCGTCTGAAGCTCGGTTTCATAGGACTCGGAAATATTTTCGCCCAGCACTTCGCCAGTATAGCCCACGCGGCGTGCCCGATCGATTGGCGATGATCCGTCAGAGCCGAAATGCCATGGCCGGTTCTGGATCGACATGTCGCGCGAATGCGTGGCGGCGGCCGCATTCAATGCCGGATCAAGCGTGACCGGCGCAAGCCCGGAGGCCTGGCGCAACGCATTGATCGAGTCCAGCACCCGAAACGGGATCTTGGCAGATTCACCTGACGTGATGCGATAAACTTTCGGAAGCGGCTTGCCGTCCGGGCCGATTGTTGTCGTTGGTGTCGAGCATGCTGTCAGCGTGAGCAGTCCGGCAAGCAATATGAAAAATACACGAAACATGTGACACCATGGTTTGTTTGACTTCGACATTCCCTAGCGGTTTGAGCAGGAAGGTTCAAATGCAACAGTTCGTGACTACATGGAAAACCGGCGGGTTGAATTGCGGCTGCCGCAAATAAGCAATAGAAGTGAGCAGGATCGTGACGGAGAAAAATCATGACTGACAGTGGTCTGAACCGCAGGAAATTTCTGGTAGCTGCGGCTGCCAGCGGGTTTGCAGCGCCGGCGCTCGGCCAAACGGCTGGGCTTGAGGCCCGGGCTTCCAGTCTTGCCCGGCGCAACATCTCGAGCTTTCGCATTTTGCAGTGGCGGCCCTATTTTGCCAATCTGCGAAATGGCGCCATTCTCGTCGATACCACGTCGCGGGCACTGCACTACTGGTCGGAGGACGAATCGGTTTACAAACTCTACCCGACCAGCGTGCCATTGAGCGAAGACCTGACCCGGCGCGGCAGGACCAAGGTTGTTCGAAAGGTCGAGGGGCCGTCCTGGCGCCCGACACCGGCCATGAAGCGGCGAAACCCGGAATGGCCGGACTATGTGCCGCCGGGGCCGGACAACCCATTGGGCACGCATGCGCTGTATCTTTCCTGGAAATACTATCGAATTCATGGCACCCACGACACGCGCAAGATTGGCCGGAGATCATCCAATGGTTGTATCGGGCTGTTCAACGAGCATATCGCCGATCTGTTCTCAATGGCCAAAGTGGGAACGCAAGTGTTGCTAATTTGACCACAACAGGCGCGAAGTCTTGCCGATGCGGAAAGTTTTGTCTGGATTCCGGCGGGTTTAGCTGCATATAGGGCTTTACACGCACCCTTATTGGCCGATGCAGTGTGTTTATTGTATTCGGCGTACCTGGAGGACAATATGAAGAAAATCGCAATCGCTGCCGCTATCGTCGCAGTTGCCGCAACCGCCGCATTTGCTGGCGGCATGGAAGCTCCGATCATGGAAGCTCCGGTCATCGTGGAAGAAACCTCTTCCTCTTCGGCAGGCGGCTTTGTCGTTCCGCTGATCCTGCTTCTGCTGGTTGCAGCTGCAGTCGCTTCGGCCTGATCGACGCACTCGGAATTTTGGAAGGGGCGGCAATTTATTGCCGCCCTTTTCATATTCCGGCCTCGTTTTCCGATGTCCCGGATACGGAACATCTGGACGGCGCCGATCAAGGGCCTTAGACTGCAGGCATAATTGTTTTTCGCTCTGAGGCGGGAACAACACTCTGGAGGATAATATGAAGAAAATTGCAATCGCCGCCGCTATCGTCGCAGTTGCCGCAACCGCCGCATTTGCTGGCGGCATGGAAGCTCCGATCATGGAAGCTCCGGTCATCGTGGAAGAAACCTCTTCCTCTTCGGCAGGCGGTTTTGTCGTTCCGCTGATCCTGCTGCTGCTGGTTGCAGCTGCAGTCGCTTCGGCCTGATCGACGCACTCGAAAAATCAAGAAGGCGGCATTCTCTGCCGCCTTTTTCATTTCGTCGGCACAGTCAGACCCAACCCGCCAGGTTGTCGCGCACGATGTCCGACAGCGCCCTGATATGGGCTGGTTCGTCGTTCAGACACGGCACATAGGTGAAGTGTTCGCCACCCGCAGACATGAAGCTGTCACGAATCTCTTCATTGATCTCTTCAAGTGTTTCGATGCAGTCGGCAGAAAAGGCCGGGGCAACGACCGCGATGTTGCGCGTGCCGTTTCCGGCCAGACGCGCGACTTCGTCCACGGTTGCCGGCGATAGCCACTTTTCGGGCCCGAACCTGGACTGAAAACTGGTGATGATCTGCGCCCGGTCCCACCCCAGTTTTTCGCGCAGCAAATGTGTCGTCCGGAGGCACTGATCGTAGTAGGGGTCGCCTTGTTCGCGATATCTTTCGGGCATGCCATGGTAGGAAACCACCAGCGTCTCGGGGCGGGGGTCGGCGTTTTCGTAGGCCCGCTCAATTGAAGCTGCCAGGGCCGCGATATAACCTTCGTTGTCATAATAGGCAGGAACTGTGCGAACAGCCGGTTGCCAGACCTGCTGCATGAGCGCCCGAAAGAAGTGATCATTTGCCGTGGCGGTCGTGGCTCCGGCATATTGCGGATACAGCGGGAAAAACACGATGCGCCTGCAGCCCTGCCCAATCAGCCCGGCCACGGCCGAGCTGACCGAGGGGTTTCCGTAACGCATACAGAAATCCACGACCACCTTGTCGCCGTATGAAGACGAAATGTCCTCTGCCAGTTTTTCGGTTTGCGCCCGTGTGATCGTGAGCAACGGGCTTTCATTCTTTTCGGTGTTCCAGATTGAGCGGTAGGCCTTGCCCGACGTGAATGGACGCCTTGACAGGATGATCAGCTGCAAGATCGGTTGCCACCGCCAGGCCGGATGGTCGACCACCCGCTTGTCGGAAAGAAACTCGTTCAGATACCGGCGCATCGACCAGTAGTCAGTTGCGTCCGGCGTGCCGAGGTTGGCAAGCAGCACACCGACTTTCATTTCATTCTCGGCAGTTGTCTCTTGGTCTTGTTTCGGCGCGGGGGCATCAGCCATTTCAGGTTCCTTGTTGTTCATGAAGCTCCATACCGGACTTGGGCGTGCCGTCAAATGCGGCCCGGTTTCGCAGGGTCGGGCAGGCTGTGTTCTTCGGTATTCAGGGCGTCGGCCAGTCGGGCCGCCGCCGAGCCGGGTCTGAGCGGTCTGGGTTGCTCTGCCGATGGTGCCCAGCCGGTCAGAACGATCAGCTCAAACGTGGCCGTGATGCGGTCGCCCTGGCTGAACTCTGCGCGATAGATGCGCTCGGTTTTTTCAAGCAGGGCGCGGGAAAGCGGCTTGCGCTCGCGGGTTGCCAATGCATTCCCTTCGCCCATGTTGCGCAAGTCGTTCATGAGATGCCGGACCGATGGATAGGTTGCCGAAACCCGGTGTGAGTCGGCAACAGGCAGCGCAAAACCCGCGCGCTGCAACAACGCACCAAGGTCGCGAATTTCACCCATCGGCAAGATCCGCGGCGAAAGCCCCCCGGTCAGCGCAACCTCGGCCTCGGCCAGCGATGCGCGCAATTCATGGAGTGTTTCGCCGCCCGGCAACACGCCCAGAAACAACCCCCCGGGGCGCAAAGCCAGACGGGCCTGGACAAGCTGGCCAACCGGATCGTTTGCCCAGTGAAGGGCCATGGCGTGGATGACCAGATCGTGATCGCCTTCCTTCAGGTCAAGAAGATCTGCGTCGTCCACAATACGGGCATCTGGGAATGCGGCCGCCCATTTTTTCGGGAAGGCGGCAACAATTGCCTTTGACGTAAAGGATTTGTTAATCACCAGAAGTCTTTCCTGAACATCGGCAATGGCTTCGTCGTGCAGGAACATCGCCCGATCGCCCGAAGCCGCGGCACGCGCACGCTGATGAACCAGCGCGGCGCGGTCTGTCAGGGCAGGCCCGATTGTCATGGTGTGTTCCTTGGCAAGGGTGGTCAGCAAAGACAGGCTTAATCAACGCAGGTGTGAATGCAAAGCATACTGAAAACCATTTTCCCGAACTTCTGCCTTACATGCGACGCCATAGTCGAAGAAAGTGGGGCACTGTGCGGAAAATGCTGGCAGGGAACACCGTTCATTTCCGGCACCATTTGCGACACATGCGGGGCCCCATTGCCCAGCGGCGACGAAATGGAGGCGCTTCACTGCGATGATTGCCTGTTGACGGCTCGCCCCTGGGAACAGGGACGCGCTGCCATGCTATATTCGGCCAATGCCCGCCGGCTGGTTCTTTCCATGAAGCACGGCGACCGGCCTGAACTGGCGCGACCGGCGGCGCGGTGGCTGTATCGAGCGATGAAGGATATCACAAGACCGGATGCGGTGTTGGTGCCGGTGCCGGCCCATCGGTCGCGGCTGTGGGCGCGTCGATATAACCAGGCCGCACTGCTGGCGCAGGAAATTGCGCGAATTGGCGGCATGATAACGAAACCCGAGGCGTTGATTCGGCATCAGAACACACCCACCCAGGAAGGTCGGACGCGTGACGCCCGTTTTGCCAACCTTGACGGCGCAATTCAGCCAAACCCGCGCCTGGCACAAGCCCTTGCCGGGCGGGATGTCATTATCGTTGACGATGTGATGACGTCCGGTGCCACGCTGGCCGCCACCGCCGAGGCTTGTCGTGTCGCAGGAGCGGCGCGAATAAGTGTCGCAGTACTGGCACGCGTTGCGAAGGATGCCTAAATCCCTATAATTCGCGAAAACCTGGAATCTGAGAATATGAAAACTGTTGAAATATATACGTCCCCGCTTTGTGGGTTTTGTCACGCCGCCAAGCGCCTGCTGACCAGGAAGGGTGTCGAGTTCACGGAATACAACGTGGCGATTGACCCGGAAAAACGCCGCGAAATGATGGCGCGCGCCAATGGTGGTCATACCGTGCCGCAGATATTCATTGGTGACGATCATGTCGGCGGGTGTGATGACCTGTTCGAGCTTGAACAAGACGGCAAGCTCGATTCCATGCTGGCGGCCTGAGTGCTGCGCGCGGCGCTTGTCCAGCTGAACTCTTCGGACAACCCGTCCGACAACTTGCCGGTGACCCTGGGGTTTGTCCGTGACGCTGCCGCGAACGGCGCCAAGTTCGTGCTGACCCCGGAGAACACTAATTGCGTGTCGCAGGACCGTGATTGGCAGGGGCAGGTCTTGCAACGAGAGGAAGATGATCCCACGCTTGAGGCTCTGCGCGCTCTGGCGGATGAGCTGTCGATCTGGCTGCTGATCGGGTCGATCGGAGTGAAAACCGGCGACGCGGATGGACGGTTTGCCAATCGGTCATTCATGATCTCGCCACGCGGCGAGGTCATCGCGCGTTACGACAAGATGCACATGTTCGACGTGCAGGTCACGCCGACCGAGACTTTTCGCGAATCGGCGGCCTATCGGCCCGGGTCGCGCGCGGTCTTGGCGCAAACCGACTTTGCGAAAGTCGGCATGACGGTTTGCTACGATCTGCGCTTTCCCGACCTTTACCGGGTTCTGGCCAAGGCCGGCGCGCAGATACTGACCGTTCCGGCCGCGTTTTCGCCCGTGACCGGGCAAGCGCACTGGCATGTTCTGCTGCGCGCCCGCGCCATCGAAACCGGCAGTTTCGTTCTGGCGCCTGCACAGGCCGGCAAGCATCCGATCCGTCACGGCAAGCCGCGTGAAACCTACGGTCATTCTCTGGCGGTCGGACCTTGGGGCGACGTTCTGGCGGATGCGGGAAAAGAGCCGGGTGTCACCATGGTTGATCTGGATCCCGGTGATGTTGAAAGGGCACGGGGGCGCATTCCCGCATTGCTTCACGATCGCGATTTCGGGGGGCCGGAATGAGCGATGCAAACGATCCGTTGGCGGTTACGCTGTTCAGCGAGATTTTCATGGTCGACCAACTGGCGCGGGCGCGCCTGACCAAGGCGCTGCCCAAGGGGATGGAGATCAGCCATTTTTCGGTGCTCAATCACCTGGCGCATGTTCAGGAAGAGCGCAGCCCCGCGCAATTGGCACGCACGTTCAACGTGACGCGCGGGGCGATGACCAACACGCTCGGCAAACTGGAGATTGCGGGGCATGTGCATATCCGTCCCGACTGGGATGATGCACGGCGCAAGTTCGTGGCGATCAGCCCTGCGGGGCTTCAGGCGCGCGACGTGGCAATTGCCGCAATCACGCCGGTGATCGGTGAAGTGGTGGATGCCATCGGCATTGAAAAGGCACGCGCGGCCTTGCCCGTGCTGCGGGAATTGCGATTGCGGATGGCTGGCGAAAAGGACTGAAACCGGCACTCATCGGTCCCTGCGGTCCCTCTTCGTGGCGCAGCGAAAAGCGCCCGTCAGGACGCGCTGAGCGCTTCCTGTTCGGGTTTGACGCTTGTTGTCACATAATTCACCGACAGGTCGCGATCAGAGATCGTCCATTCCCAACGCACCGGGTTGAACACGAATCCCTTTCGGTCGACCGGTTTCAACCCGGCGTTTTCCAGAAGGGCGAACAATTCATCCGGGGTGATGAACTTGTTCCATTCATGGGTGCCGCGCGGCAACCAGCGCATGACGACTTCGGCGCCGACAATGGCAACCATGTAGCTTTTCGGATTGCGGTTGATGGTCGAGCAGACCATCAGCCCGCCCGGCTTCAGAAGTTGCCGACAGACCGTCAGGAAGCCCTGCGGGTCCGCGACATGTTCAACGACCTCCATGTTCAGGATGACATCGAATTCTTCGCCGGCCCTGGCCAGCTCTTCCGCTGAAATGTGCCGGTAGTCTATGTCGAGCTCCGCTTGCTCGGCGTGCAGTTGTGCAACCGGGATGTTGCCACCGGCTGCATCGGCTCCGACCACGGTTGCGCCCAGGCGCGCCATCGGTTCCGACAACAACCCGCCACCGCAGCCGATATCCAGCAGGCGCAGCCCCTTGAAGGGCAACGGGCTGGTCAGGTCGCGGTCGAATTCGGCGGCGATCTGGCTGGTGATGTAGTCCAGCCGGCACGGGTTCAGCATATGCAGCGGTTTGAACTTGCCGTTCGGATCCCACCATTCGGCCGCCATCGCTTCGAACTTGGCGACCTCGGACGGGTCGATGGTGTTAGTGGCGGTTGTCATGGCGACCTCGGACATCAATTCGAAAAGGGGCCATAGCGGGCCCGGCAGTTGCGGTTTATAGTGTCAGAGATGGATAGAACAGCAGACCATATCAACGCTGACAATTTTTTGTACCCGGCGACCGAGCCCTTTGCCAAGCAGATGCTCGATGTCGGGGATGGCCATGCCGTCTATGTCGAGCAATGCGGCAACCCGGACGGGCTGCCCGTCGTGGTGTTGCACGGCGGCCCCGGCGGAGGGTGCAGCCCGTCGATGCGGCGGTTTTTTGACCCGGCGGCCTTTCGAATCATCCTGTTTGATCAGCGCGGCTGCGGGCTGTCGCGACCGCATGCCAGCGTTAAACACAACACCACCTGGCACCTGGTGGCCGACATGGAGCGGATTCGCAAGACGCTTGCCGTCGGGAAATGGGTGGTCTTTGGCGGCAGCTGGGGCGCGACGCTGGCGCTGATTTATGCGCAGAAGCATCCGGAGCATGTGCTGCAGATGGTGTTGCGCGGCGTGTTCCTGATGACACGTGAAGAGCTGGACTGGTTCTACGGCGGCGGTGCCGGGCGATTCTGGCCCGACCTGTGGCGCCATTTCGCCGAGATGGTGCCCGAAGACGAGCGCAGCGATCTGATTGCGGCCTATCACAAGCGGCTGTTTTCCGGCGACGCCATGCAGGAAATGCGATTTGCCCGTGCCTGGGCGTCATGGGAAAACGCGCTGGCGTCGATCAGCAGCAAGGGCCGCGGTGGGGCGGGGCCTTCGCACTATGCTCATGCCTTCGCGCGGTTGGAGAATCACTATTTCCACAATGCCGGTTTCCTTGATCAGGACGGCCAGATCCTGCGCGACATGCGACGCATTGCACATATCCCCGGGACGATCGTTCAAGGCCGCTTTGACATGATCTGCCCGCCCGTGTCAGCACACAAGCTGCATCAGGCCTGGCCAGGTTCGCGGTTGCGCATGGTGACCCCGGCAGGCCATGCGATGTCAGAGCCGGGCATTACACGCGAACTCGTGCGCGCCACCAATGAGGTTGCCGCGCGTTTCGGGCGTCGCAAGGGCGCCTGAACCTGCGGCCCGCTCCTGCCGCGCAAACTGGACAGGAAGGAAGCCAGATGTCCGACGATGATGAACCGACCTCCGGTGCGCGTGAAAACGGCCCGCTTGTCGCGCGCAATATCTCAACCATGCGTGACGCCCGTGGAAACGACGCAGAGACCACGACCGACATGGCGCCTTGCCGCAACGGCCACATCCAGAACAAGCCCCATCGCGATGCGGGCTGGAAAGACGATAGCTGATGGGCGCGACCCCGTGGTTCTGGAACCGGCTGGCCCGGCTTTATGAGCGCCAGCAGATATCGGACGTCGTCGCCTACGAAGCCAAGCTGGACAAGACGCGTGAGTATTTCACGCCGCAATCCGAGGTGTTGGAGCTGGCTTGTGGCACCGGGACAACGGCGATTGCCCACGCACCTTTCGTCAAGCACATTCGGGCGGTCGATTTTTCGAAAAAGATGATTGCCATCGCGCAGGGCAAGGCGCGCGACGCCGGTGTCGAGAATGTCGATTTCGAGATTGCCTCGATCGACGACATTTCCTCGGCCGATGGCAGGTATGACGCCGTCCTGGCGATGAGTATCCTGCATCTTCTCGATGATCGTCGCGCCGTGATCGGCAAGGTTTTCGACCTGCTGAAACCGGGCGGCGTGTTCGTGTCGAGCACGGTTTGCATCAGCAACCCTTCACGCCTCTTGCGCGTGCTGCTGCCGGTCGGCAGCGCGCTGGGGCTGATGCCGACGCTGAATTTCATGGGCAAGGACCAGTTGATCGGGGACTTGCGCACAGCCGGATTCGAGATCGAGCACATTTGGCAACCGAATGAACGGGCCGCTGTATTCGTGGTTGCCCGCAAACCGGGCTAGAGCGCATCGCATTCACGCGAAACGCTCCAACTCCTTGTTTTCGCATGTCCGAGAAGCTCAAAACCGGTTCCCACTTTTGAGCGACATGCTTTAAGGCGCGAGTTACGCCTTGCAACCCCGGCGCTTCGGGCCTATATGGCTTTCAACAGCGGCGCGTCGGCTTCCACCCCCGAGGCTCCACCGGAAATTCTGACGGGCCGCGCGCCCGTTTTTTTGTGCCCGGAAGGCCAACCCGAATGAATGATCTTGTCGCCAAAGCCGCGATTGACCGGCGCCTTGCCGAGATCGTCCAGCCCGTGATCGAGGGCATGGGGTTCGAACTGGTGCGCATCCGCCTGATGGGCGGCAAGACAAGCACGGTGCAGATCATGGCCGAGCGCCCCGAAGGCGGGATCGAAGTGGACGATTGCGCCCGGATTTCGATCGCGGTCAGCGCGGTTCTGGACGTGGAAGACCCGATCGAGGAAAACTACACGCTGGAGGTTTCCAGCCCCGGCATCGACCGCCCGTTGACCCGGCTCAAGGATTTCGAAGCCTGGGAGGGCTACGAAGCAAAGGTCGAAACGACCGAGCTGATCGACGGGCGCCGCCGCTTCAAGGGTGTGCTGGCCGGGGTCGAGGGTGACGAGGTGTTGCTCGAGATCGAAGAGGGCACGGTCGGGCTGAAGTTCGACTGGCTGAGCGATGCCAAGCTGGTGCTGAGCGATGAACTGATCCGCGAAATGCTGCGCCAGCGCAAGGCGGCTGGCGTGATAGACGAAGACAATTTCGACAAAATAGAAACCGAACCCGGTTCTGAGGAGGACTGACAACATGGCCATCACATCCGCAAACCAGCTGGAACTGCTGCAAACCGCAGAGGCCGTTGCACGCGAAAAGATGATCGACCCGGTGCTGGTGATCGAGGCGATGGAAGAAAGCCTCGCCCGCGCGGCGAAAAGCCGTTACGGCGCGGAAATGGACATTCGCGTGTCGATCGACCGCAAGACCGGCAAGGCGACATTTACCCGTGTGCGCACCGTGGTCGAAGATGATGAGCTTGAGAATTACCAGGCCGAGATGACCGTGGAGCAGGCCAGGCAGTATCTGGATGACCCGAAGGTTGGCGATACCTTTGTCGAAGAAGTCCCGCCGGTCGACATGGGCCGGATCGCAGCGCAGTCGGCCAAGCAGGTGATCTTGCAGAAAATCCGCGAAGCCGAGCGTGACCGTCAATACGAAGAGTTCAAGGACCGCGCGGGCACGATCATCAACGG
>Ga0256839_1004933_pt1 | contig 12664 bp, 12 predicted proteins | sample 354166metaG_FD_185968 | JGI IMG/M metagenome (GOLD analysis project Ga0256839, IMG submission 185968) | Hydrothermal vent microbial communities from Mid Atlantic Ridge, Atlantic Ocean - 354-166 | ecosystem: Environmental > Aquatic > Marine > Hydrothermal vents | place: Atlantic Ocean: Mid...
CATGACGGCAACGGGTTCGGCAAAGGTTAAATTGGAAACCGCCCAGTACTTGGTGAGTTGGTCTAACACCACTAAAACCACCGCCACCCAAATACTGGTGAGTGCGGTCTGTTTTAAGTTGCGTTTTTGAGAGGGTTGAAAACTTTCTCCCCCCCCCTCTTTTTCAGTTTGTGGTGTTGAATCTTGATTAGGCATAGTGTCGTACTTCTCCATCGCCTTCAATGTTGTCTACGCAACGTTGACACAACTCTGGATGCGCTTCGATTTGCCCGACCTCTTCTCGGTGATGCCAACAACGTGCGCATTTTGGATGTTCGTTTGCGCCTGCATCCAGCCATAATCCAGCCAACTCGGACTCAATCGCAGAATCACTTTTTTCGGATAACGGTTTCAAAACCGCCTCGGAAGTAATTAAGACAAAGCGTAATTCATTCTCCAAACTTGCGAGTTGTTCAAACAGTTCACCCTCACAATAGAGCGTGACTTTTGCGGTTAAGGAGCCTTTAATCACTTTATCGTTTCGCAACTGTTCTAACTGTTTGGCGACGGCGGAACGTACTGCGATCATCTCATTCCAATAAGCGGAATTTAACGGGGTCGATTCATCTAAGGCTGTTAACCCTTGATACCAAGTAGCAATAAATACTGTTTTAGAACGATCTCCCGGAATTTTTGACCACAACTCTTCGGCGGTAAAGCTTAAGATTGGCGAAATCCAGCGAGTTAAGGCTTCTATAATGTGATACAACGCGGTTTGTGCCGAACGACGTGGCAGGCCTTCGGCTTGACAAGTGTATTGGCGATCTTTAATCACGTCTAAATAGAATGCGCCCAGCTCGACCGAACAAAAGTGGGTAACGGCTTGGTAAATTGCGTGAAAGTTATAGTTGTCATAAGCGGCAATAATCTCTTCTTGCAACTTAGCGGCATGACCAATGACCCACTTATCCAACGGCAGTAGATCATCATAGGTGACGCAATCGGTTGCGGGGTTAAAGCCGTTAATGTTCGCCAATAAAAAGCGCGATGTATTTCGAATACGGCGATAAGCATCGGCGGTACGGCTGATGATCTCATCAGAAACGGTCATCTCATAACGGTAATCGGCGGCAGAGATCCATAGGCGTAAAATGTCCGCGCCCAGCTTATTGGCAATTTGCTGGGGTGCGACCACGTTGCCTTTGGATTTGGACATTTTCTTACCGTCTTTATCCACGGTAAACCCGTGAGTCAGCACTTGTTTGTAAGGGGCTTGCCCATCGGTTGCCAGTGCCGATAGCATGGAAGATTGGAACCAACCACGATGTTGATCGGACCCTTCCAAGTAGAGGTCCGCAGGGGCATCCAGTTCGTCACGTTGCCCTAACACCGCAAAATGTGAAATACCAGAATCAAACCAAACATCTAAAATATCGGTCACTTGCTCGTAATCATTTACTTCATCACCCAATAAAGTCGCTGGGTCTAGGTCATACCATGCATCAATGGAGTTCTCTTCGACCATTTCAGCAATTTTTTCCATCATCTCAACGGTATTTGGGTGCATTTCACCCGTGACTTTATGAATAAAGATGGTAATGGGGACCCCCCAAAAACGTTGACGTGAAATACACCAATCGGGACGACCATCAATCATCCCTTCAATACGATTCTGCCCCCATTCGGGTACCCATGAAACGTTTTGAATCTCTTTCAACGCTTTATCACGCAAGCCGTTTTCCGTCATGCTGATAAACCATTGCGGGGTGGTGCGGAAAATCAATGGGGTTTTGGTGCGCCAGCAGTGCGGGTAGCTGTGTTCAATGATTTCAATGTGCAGTAACGCTTTGTGCGCTTTGAGTACTTCAATGACGTGATCGTCCACTTTTAAGACATTTTCACCTTCAAACAGTGGCGTACCTGCGACATAGTTTCCACGACCGTCGACTGGGCAATCAATTTCAAGATCGTATTTTAACCCCACGGCAAAATCTTCTTGACCATGCCCTGGTGCGGTATGCACACAGCCTGTTCCCGCTTCGGTGGTGACATGATCGCCCAAAATCAGTGGCACGACTCGCTCATAAAATGGGTGTTGCAGTTCCACTAAATCAAACAGTTCTCCACGACCGTACGCAATGACTCGGTAGTGATCAAAGCCCCACTTATCCATGGCGTCTTTAATCATCGCTTCGGCAATAAACAGACGCTCAGGTCCATGCTCACCTTCGACCTGTACCACCGAATACTCCAGCTCTGGATGAACTGAAACGGCTTGGTTAGCCGGCAGTGTCCAAGGGGTGGTCGTCCAAATTACAACGGACAAGGGGCCTTCGCCTAAATGGTCTTCAACATGATGGCAACGTTCAAAAAAGGCTTTATCATCCAAGACTTTAAAACGTACATCAATGGATTTAGAGCGTTTGTTCTCATACTCCACTTCCGCTTCCGCCAGTGCGGTATGCCCGCCAACACTCCAATAAACAGGCTTTGTCCCTTTTACCAGATGACCGTTTTGGATGATTTTAGACAGGGCACGAATTTCATTGGCTTCGTATTTAAAGTCTTTAGTGAGGTAGGGGTTTTCCCAGTCCGCCATAATGCCCAAACGTTGAAAGTCAGCCATCTGACCATCCACTTGTTTTTGTGCATACTCTCGACAAGCTTGACGAAACTCCGTTGCGCCAATCTTCTGTCCGACTTTGCCTTTTTTCTTTTCAACGTTTAACTCAATTGGCAAACCGTGACAATCCCAACCGGGCACAAACGGCGCATCAAAACCGCTTAATCCTTTCGACTTCACAATCATATCTTTTAAGACTTTATTCACCGCGTGACCAATGTGAATATTGCCGTTGGCGTATGGAGGGCCATCGTGCAAAATAAACTTAGGGCGACCCGCCATGGCATCACGCACCGTTTGGTACAAGGCTTCAGATTGCCAAGCTGCCACTTGCGCAGGCTCTCTGTTAGGCAAGTTGCCACGCATTGGAAAGTCAGTTTCAGGTAAGTTTAAAGTCGATTTATAGTCAGTCATGTGAGTACTTTACAGTTTAGAGAGCGTGAAAAAATGCACGTTCTACGTTTATAATTTAAAAAAATGCTTTGCTTGTTCAGCATCAAGGCCGATCTGATGTTTTAGCGCCTCAATGCCATTAAATTTTTGTTCTGGTCGAATAAAGTGTTGCAAGGTTACCGACACATGCGCACCGTATAGATCTTTCGTCCAGTTAAACAGGTGTACTTCAATGGAAGGTCGCACCCCATCGACGGTTGGACGTAAACCAATATTGGCAACCCCCGGCCATGGCGTATCGGCAATACCACCCACGGTTACGGCAAAGACTCCTTGAACAGGCATTTGAATCCGTTTTGGATTCAAATTTAAGGTACGAAACCCGAGGGTTCTGCCCAGTTTTTGACCATGGATCACCCGCCCATTAAAGTGAAAGGGTTTGCCCAATAACACTTGTGCCTCGGCTAAGTCGGGGGTTTGCAATGCCTGACGAATACGGGTACTGCTCACTCGCTGACCGTCGACATCAAAGGTGGGCATATCCGTTACAGAAAACCCTAAACGGTTTCCTGCTTGCTTTAGGTAAGAAAAATCGCCTTGGCGTTGCTGCCCAAAACGGAAATCATCCCCCACCACCAAGTGTTTGACATTCAGGGCTTCCACCAAAATGGTTTGTACAAACGCCTCGGCACTCAGGGCAGAAAAAGCACGGTTAAACCGCACGCACAACACATAATCCACTCCCGAACCCTGTAAGGCTTGTATTTTTTCACGAAAGTTCATTAACCGAACTGGCGCTTGTTCTGGCGCAAAGTATTCAATGGGCAACGGCTCAAACAGCATCACCACACTGGGTAAGTTTTGCGCTGTTGCCTGTGCAACCATCCTCTGTAATACTTGCTGATGCCCTAAATGCACGCCATCAAAATTACCGATGGTTAAAACACAACCACGTTGCAATACGGACTGAATGCACTCTATATTGTGTAAACCTACTATCAGTTTCATGAAGTTAATCGCACTGGGTTGACGAGCATGTTAAGTGAGCCTAAAAAACAGCCCTAAATTATAGCGGATTCAAACGCTTATAGGTTAGTAACTCCCCTCATCGTTATGTTTTTTTCTTCCCCCCCTCTTTAAAAACCCATTCAAGAACTATTCAGGCGTTTTGAGCATTTTTCTAGGATTCAAACCCAATAACAACAAGCTAACCGCATAAAGCGCAATGACGGAAAACACCAAGCCAAGTAACCAAGTAAGTCTTTCTGCCCAATCAAACAACAACCACTCTGCCACGGGCGGGGTAAACCAAAGTAAAAATATGACTAAAATTACATTAGCTAGAGCCACCTGAACAAACAGTTTCACCCAGCCTGACAGTGGCGCAAAGACATTCTGTTTGCGCAAATACCAATACAGCAATCCAGCGTTTACAAAGGCTGAAATAGTTGTTGCCGCGGCTAACCCCACATGAGCAAATGGACCAATTAAGATTAAGTTTAAGACCATGTTGGTGACCAGTGCGATAATCGCCACTTTAACAGGGGTTTTCATCTCTTTACGTGCATAAAAAGCCGGGGCTAAAATTTTGACTAAAATAAAGCCCAACAAACCAAATGAGTACGCCATCAAACTCATCCCCGACATAGAGACATCTCTTGCGGTAAACTCACCGTAATAGAATAAGGTAGTAATCAACGGCTCTGCTAACAACAGTAAACCTAACGTGGCAGGCAAGCCAATAATCAGCACCAATCGTAACGCCGAATCAAGGTCTTGCCGAAACCCTTTCCAGTTTTCATTAGCGGCTTTTTTAGACAGTCCCGGTAATACGACGGTGGCGAGTGCGACCCCAAATACACCCAGTGGAAACTCCATTAAACGATCGGAATAATAGAGCCACGACACGGAGCCTGTAATTAAAAATGAGGCCAAAACAGTGTCTAACAATAAATTAATTTGCGCGACCGATACACCAAAGAGCGCGGGGATCATCAAACGCTTCACTTCGCCAACGCCCGGATCGGATTTTCTGGTTGGACTGGGCAGTAACCCTAGGCGATATAGAAAGGGCAGATGAAACAGCAGTTGCACCACGCCCGCCACTAATACGCCCCACGCCAAGGCCATAATGGGAATATCCAATAAAGGCGAGACCCAAATCGCAAAGGTAATGAGCACCAAATTTAAGAACACGGGAGTAAAGGCGGGAACCGCAAACTGATTATAGGTATTCATAATCGCGGATGAAAACGCCACCAAAGAGATCAACAATAGATAAGGAAAGGTAATCGCTAACATATCGGATGCTAGCGCAAACTTTTCAGGTTCATCCATAAATCCGGGGGCAAACACCATCATCCAAATGGAAGAGCCAAACACGCCAAAAGCGGTCACAACCAGTAAAATACCGCCTAATCGAAAACTCAGCGCGTCCACTAAATGCTTTACTGCTGCGTGCCCCCCCTTCTCTTTGGCTTCAGCCAACACAGGAACAAATGCTTGCGAAAAAGCCCCTTCAGCAAACAGTCGTCTGAAGAAATTCGGGATTTTAAAGGCAACGAAAAAGGCATCCGCTCCCATACCCGCACCAAAATACCGAGCAATCACCATATCTCGAACAAAGCCCAAGATGCGTGAAATCATGGTCATGCCACCTACCGTGGCTGCTGCTTTAATAATTCGCTTCAAAAATAACCACACCCCAGTTCATTAAACTCATTCACTCACTCATTGATAAGATAAATTTACGCAGAAGAATTGTACCAGAAGTGCCTATAACAAGCCTAAAAACCCCGCATTCAACCCCATTACATCATCATTCACTAATGTCAGTTTCATTCTAATACAGAATATGCCAAACTGGTCTCCGAATTCAAACAACACACCAAGAGACCTTTGCACGAAAGGATGCACGGATAAAAAAGGCTGAAATACGCCTGATTTTCGTTGAAAACCTTGCGAATACCTAGGTATTCCCTGCGTTTTCCGCCTCAATCAGTCGCATTTCATCTCATTTTTCTCTTGCGCCCCTCTCGTGCAAAGGTCTCACCAAACAAAATAGGATGCATCAATGAAAGCTTCAGAACTCTTTGTAAAATGTTTAGAAAATGAAGAAGTTGAGTATATTTTTGGAATTCCCGGTGAGGAAAATCTAGATGTAATGGATGCCTTACTCGACAGTGACATCAAATTCATTTTAACCCGACATGAGCAAGGCGCAGCTTTCATGGCGGATGTTTATGGACGTTTAACCGGTAAAGCTGGGGTTTGTCTTGCCACCTTAGGGCCTGGTGCAACCAACTTAGTCACCGGGGTTGCCGATGCCAACATGGATCGTGCCCCCATCGTTGCGATTGCGGGACAAGCCAGTACTCAGCGACTACACAAAGAGAGTCATCAAGTATTAAATTTAGTGAAGCTATTTGAGCCGATCAGTAAATACAGCACTCAAATTTTAACTCCCGATGTTATTCCTGAAGTGGTGCGTAAAGCCTTTAAAGTGGCCGAAGCTGAAAAACCAGGTTGTAGCTTTATTGATTTTCCTGAAAATATTGCAGGGATGCATAATGTCGATAAAAAACCCTTAAAAAGACAGAGCCCACTTGCCCCACAGCCTAACCCAATCAAAGTAAAACAAGCGGCGGATGTTATCGCAGCGGCTAAGTTCCCTATTATTATTGCTGGAAACGGCGTGGTTCGTTCCAGAGCAACGGAAGCTTTAGAGGACTTTGCCAGCAAACTGAATATTCCCGTCTCCACCACCTTTATGGCAAAAGGAGCACTGCCCTCAGACCATGATCTCTCTCTCGGAACCATTGGACTACAAGCACATGATTATATCTCTTGTGGTATCGACCGTGCCGATGTCGTCATTTGCGTTGGTTACGATATTGTGGAGTATCACCCTTACCTATGGAATCACAACCCTGACACCAAAATCATCCATATTGATACACAAGCGGCTGAAGTCGATGAAAACTATATTGTCGAAGCTGGGCTCATTGGTGACATTGGTCAATCTCTATCAGGGATTGCCGCAATCAGTAAACATCATTCAGGTAAAAACTACCTAAATCTACAAGAGAGTATTAAAACCCAATTTCATATTTACGATGAAGATGCTAACTTCCCAGTGAAACCACAAAAAATTCTGCATGATTTAAGAGTCGCTTTAGACCGTGAAGACATCATCATTTCCGATGTGGGTGCACACAAAATGTGGATTGCTCGCATGTACGAAGCGTTAAGCCCAAATAGCTGCATTATCTCCAACGGTTTTGCTTCCATGGGAATTGCGCTACCAGGAGCGATTGCAGCCAAGATCGCTAAACCAGATCAAGTGGCGGTTGCGGTGACCGGCGATGCGGGCTTCTTAATGAACGTACAGGAGATTGAAACCGCCGTTCGCTTAAATATTCCAATTATTGTTCTGATCTGGAACGATGGGAACTACGGCTTAATTAAGTGGAAGCAAGAGAATCAATTTGGGCGTGAAAGCAATATCGCCTTCACCAACCCAGACTTTGTCAAACTGGCCGAATCATTTGGTGCAAAAGGTTACCGTGTTGAAAATACCAATGACCTACTGCCCACCTTACAACAAGCGATTAAAGACAACACCGTGGTTTTAATTGATTGTCCAGTGGATTACTCCGAAAACCTAAAACTGACTCAAGAACTGGGGGAGATGATTTGTCCGACCTAAAATTATAGGGGCACTCCTTGTGGAGTGCCAACACCACACCCATCACAATCTAGGCAACCACAGCGGGTTTCCCCTACCTTTTTTTTAATACTTTTGCTTTATATACAAATGTACCAAATGGCAAAAAAGACGCTATAAATCCTGTAAACCCTTGCTCTTCCGTAAGGTGACCTTTATAAACAAAATAGAGCAGTACCACATTAAATCCAACAAATAACCAACCGTGTATTGGCCCTGCCAACGTTACCGCTTCTGGCATTCCATAAAAATATTTAAGTGGCATCGCCACAAAAAATAGCGCGAGCAAAGAAATTCCTTCCAACAAAGCCATAAAACGTAAAAACTGCATACTATTTTGCCCCCCCTACTTTAATTTTAGACATAAAAAAACCGGGAATTTCCCGGCTCTTTTACAAAACTTAATTTAGTGATTTAAACTAAGATTAAGCCATTGCTTTAATGCGTGCATTGATACGACTCTTCGTACGTGCCGCAGTATTTTTTGCAACAATCTTCTTACGCGATAGACCGTCTAACTTAGACTGTGCAACACGGAAAGCCGTGTTTGCTGCATCTTTATCGCCCGCTTCAATTGCAGCCAATACTTTTTTAAGTGCCGTACGCATATCTGAACGTTTTGCAACGTTCTGTTGACGAGTTTGCTCTGCCTGACGTGCGCGTTTTTTTGCTTGTGCTGAATTTGCCATGTTCTTAAATCTCCAATAATTAGTTTTTACACGCTAACCGATCCGTAGACCTCTATTAACATAACCTTAAGCCAACCTAATAAAGCGACATAAACGAAAGGAATTCGGAATTATACACACTTATCAACACAAGACCAAGTTAAAAATTTAACCCAAATCCACACTTAGAAGTGTGAGAGGGTACGTAAGATCTTGGTTTGGATTTAAGCTTTTTTAAGCGGCTGGCTTCACGCTTAACGAAAGTCCCAAAGCATGGAATAGTTTAGCAATCGTCTCCAATTTAGGCTGGCTACTTCCCTCTATAATACGGTATAAATGCTGACGATTTAAACCTGACAACCGAGCCGTCTCACTAATTCCTTTCGCTTTGACAATATGCCTTAAGCCAGTAATCAACCCTTCAAAATCATTCTCTTCTAAAAAAATAGACAGATACAATGCCATATCTTCGGCCGTTTCCACGCCCTGTGCAAACACAAACTCTTGAATACCATTACTCATCAGCCACCTCCCTTAATAACTTCTTAGCCTTAGCAATATCGACCTGCTGCGAAGACTTATCCCCTCCGCAAAGCAACAAAACCACTTGCTCATTTTGAATCGTATAATAAATACGAATACCGCCAGAAAAAAACAATCTCAACTCAAATAAATCCGCTTCAATTGCTTTACAGTCACCAAAATTACCCTGCTCCAAACGAGATAGTCTCGCCTGAATACGGAAAAGCGTCGATTTATCTTTAACCTTTTTTATCCACTTTGCAAAAATAAACGTTGTTTTTATTACATAATTCATAATAACAATGTAACAAGTAAGCGACAGTCTGGCAAGGTAAAAAAGATCAAAAAAAATGTAAATGAAAGGAGAAGGATAAAAATGAGCATTTTTGCTCAAATTCAAGGCTTGCTTTAGTGAAGTGTACTAACGGTACATGAGCTAAAGCATAACGCAGAAGTTGAGCAAAAAGGCCATTTTTATTCGCGGTGGTAGGGGTGGTTTTGGATGACTGACCACGCCCGATAGAGCTGTTCTGCCACCAAAATACGCACCATCGGATGGGGCAGCGTTAAATTGGAAAGCCCCCACTTCCATTGCGCGGCATCAATCAACGACTGCTCAAGACCATCTGGCCCTCCAACAATCAGCGCGATGTCTTGCCCACCCCCCAGCCACTCTTCTAGTTTATTTGCCAGTCCTTTGGTGGTTACTTGCTTGCCATGCTCGTCCAACACAATAATTCGTGCGCCTTTGGGAATAGCCGCAGTAATGCGCTTGGCCTCTTCGGCTTTCATTTTTTCGATCGAGTTGGTTTTGCCTCGTTGTGCCATTGGCAACTCAACCAACTTTAAGGCACAAGACTTTGGCAGTCGCTTGGCATACTCTGCATAGCCTTCTTGCACCCATTTAGGCATTTTTTGCCCTACGGTAATAAAGTGAATGACCATTACTCCACCCCGCCTTCTACTTTCAGCTGAGAATAAGGCACAACGGCATAACACCCCCTATTACGTTTAGAGGGGCTGCCTACATCAAATACGATCATTAATTTTTCTCCCCCCCCATCTCGTATAGGCGTAATACCTTCGGCGTTCGATAGATCCAGCTTTCCAGCAATTCGTACTCGGCGTGGTGCTTGACTTTCTTGACCGCTCCACCACCATAACTTAAATTTTTTGCCTTTTTTCTCATGATGACTCACAATCAAATAGCCTTTTAAATAAGGATCAAAGGTAATAGAACGAATACCACCTTTGTCTAAATCTAAATAGATTGGAGTCTTTTTAAAATCTGGACGTGCATCCTGTTCAAAAACTGCTTTAGGATTTTTCAGTACCAATAAAACCGCTTTTTTATTTATAACAGGACTACGTAACCCAATCAGTAAACGCTTTTTATGTTGATCAAAACTGAGGCCTTCAATATTAAAACCACCGTCTTGTTTGACATCGCGTGCCTTGCCAGCTGTTTTTAATGCATCATTCAGCTTGGTCATCTCTTTACGCAAATGATTCACAACCGTTACATCACGAACACCTAAACCATCGACTTTAAAGCGCACCAATTTTTCACGTGCTTTAGAGCGCTTACCATTATGGGTTCGAGAGTGAGACGTGATGACATAAATAAAGCCTTGCTCATCCTGTGCGACCCCTTCAAGATCCGCTAAAACGCCTAAACTCCCTTTTCCAGAAAGAACCGAAAAAAATGCGTGTGATTGTAAAGGCTGAACGGAGGCGACCAAAGCGTCATCCAAAGCCATCAGGCTAATAGGATTCTGCTGCTCATCCTCAACCACTAAAATACGAGCATCAAATAATTGCACGATCCCTGATGGCTCATAAACAGCACTACATGGCTGTCGTTCAACAAAAACACCTTTATCACTCGTCGCAACTGCATAAGGCATAAACCCTGCAATCATCAATCCCATAACAAAAATAAAGAGATTCATGACTGATTTGATTCCCAAGGCATCGTACTGTTTTCAACGAGAACAGCACCCAATAAAATAACACTCAACACCAAACCAACCATAAACACATTATAGGAAATATACAGTCTTGCATAAGCAAAATCGGCACTACGTCCAAAATGATGAAGGTGCCCAATCATATTTCGATAGATACGATTTTTATCACTTACCATCTCTTCCATGAGGTCAATATAATCCTTCTTTTGGAGCTTTGAATACTGCTCAAATACCAATAAACCAGAACGGTCAAATCGAAAATCATCAAGAGTGTGTTCTGTTTTATCCACTAATGGTCGGGCTGCTAAGACAGCAAATATGACAGAAACGGTACACGTTAACAGAAAAACGGCAAACGGAATAATGAGCATGGGCATAATAACTAAAAAATGTGAACTTGCGATTAATAGAAAAGAGACCATTAACCCATTCAAAGAGATCATAATATTGGCTTTTGTTGCTGCTAAAGTAATCATATCCAGTTGAGCACGATACGAGTTCCGAAATAAAGATTCAATGCCTCGAACACTTCCTAACTGAGACTTTTTATTTTTTTTAGCGGATGTTTTACGCTTTTTAACACCATTTTTTTTAGCACTCTCTATTTGAGTGCTACTCTCTTTTTGAGCTGCTTGAATCATACCTGTTTCAACTTCCATCACTATACCTACCTCTTCTCTTCTACAATCATCTCCCCCCTAAAGATTTGCAACATTATTTACATCAAACGACTTAAAGAGACCTTTGCACGAAAGGATGCACAGATAAAAAAGGCTGAAATATGCCTGATTTTTGTTGAAAATCTTGCAAATAGCTCGCTATTCCCTGCAATTTTCGCCTCAATCAGTCATATTTCATCTCTTTTTTCTCTTGCGCCCCTCCCGTGCAAAGGTCTCTTAAAAAAAACACTTACTCGGTATTTGTTTTCACATCCCAAAGTTTCTCTAATGCATAGTGCGCACGAGCGCCTTCGGTCATCACATGTACAATCGTATTTCCTAAATCAATCAAAACCCAATCAGGCTGAGGTCCTGCTTCCACGCCCATCGGAGGCTCTCCTAGGTCTTTAAAGGCTTGCGCCACAAAGTTTCCACTGGACTTTACATGAGTGGTTGACGTCCCCGTTGCGACAATCATTATATCAGCAAAACTGCTTACTTTCGAGATATCAATTACTTGAATATCACGTGCTTTGGCATCTTCTAAGGTTGAGACCACTAAGTCTTCAACCGCTTTTAAATCCATACTCATACTGTTATATTCTCTTCTTTAAAGGATCTTTATACAAACCCTGTTGTTCAATAAAATTTGTCACAGAAGGCGGCAATAAATATTCAACCGAATCCCCACGCTGAAGATGCTCTTTAATATTTGTAGAGCTTATATCCAGCTGGGTGACCGCCACGTCAACAATTTGTCCATTTTGTTTAGTTAATTGATCCACATGATGCGCTTGATAAATAACTCCAGACTCACTGTCCACTGGCACAGGCTCACCAGGGCGATGCATCACAGCAATATTCGCCAAATCTAAAATACGCTCCCAATCATGCCAGGTATGAAACTTTGCAAACGCATCTGTCCCCATCATCAAAACTAAGCTGTCCTGCTGAAAGTGCTGTTTTAATGCCAGCAAAGTGTGCACCATATAAGAGGGGCCTGGTTGTTCCATCTCAAACGTATCAAGCTCAAACGCATCTTGATAGCGAATCGCCGCCGCAATCATTTCACAACGCAGTTTTCCATTGGCTTGTGGTTGCTCACGATGCACGGGTTTATAGCA
>Ga0256839_1004934_pt1 | contig 12663 bp, 7 predicted proteins | sample 354166metaG_FD_185968 | JGI IMG/M metagenome (GOLD analysis project Ga0256839, IMG submission 185968) | Hydrothermal vent microbial communities from Mid Atlantic Ridge, Atlantic Ocean - 354-166 | ecosystem: Environmental > Aquatic > Marine > Hydrothermal vents | place: Atlantic Ocean: Mid...
ATCCGGCTCAGAAGAAGGGGTATTCGGGGACGGCGATTTGGTCGCGGGATGGGCTCAAAGAAGAAGGGCGTGGGGCTGGGGAAGAAGATGTTGAAGGTCGGGTGATTGTGGGGCGGGTGGGGAAGGTGCGGGTGGTGTCGGTGTATTTGCCTTCGGGTTCGTCGGGTGAGATTCGGCAGGCGGAGAAGGATCGGTGGTTGGGGTTCTTTATGGAGTGGGCTGAGCCGATGTTGAAGTCGAAGATTCCGACGGTGATTGGAGGGGATTTGAATATTGCGCATACGGAGCGGGATATTTTTTATGCCAAGGGAAATGCCAAGTCGTCGGGATTTTTGCCTCATGAACGGCGGTGGATGGGGGAGATGATTGAGATGGGGTGGAGTGATGTGGTGCGGGAGGTGAGCGGGGATGTGGATGGGCCTTATTCTTGGTGGTCGAATCGGGGGCAGGCGCGGGCCTTGGATCGGGGGTGGCGGATTGACTATCTGCTGATGAACAAGGCGGCTCGGGGGCGGCTGACGGGGTGTTTTGTGGATCGGGAGAGTGGGTTATCGGTGTCGGATCATGCGATGGTGGTGGCGGACTTGGATGTGTAGGCCGAGAGTCGGGGTTTTTACCTGTTAATCTGGGGATTTGGGATAAAAAAGTCTTGTGAATTGGGTTTTTGGGGCTTGTGTTGGGTTTCTGGGGGTAGTACAGTAGAGGTCGTGTTTTACGCCGTGTTCTCAATTTGTTTGAGGCATGGGACTTTTTTGAGAGAAGAGAACATAGAGAACATAGGGAGACAGAGATGAGAAACTTACTGATGGCTGCGGCTATCGCTTCGTTGGCTGGTGCTGCAAGCGCTGAAATTTATAGTGATCCAACCGGTGATATTAATACTGGAACCTTTGGTGGGTTCCCGCACCTTGACATTACTCAGGTTGAGATAACCAACGATGCCAACTTCCTGTACATTGACATCTCCGTCGCTGGCGATATTGATGCGACGAACTGGGGCAAGTACCTGGTTGGGTTTGATATGGGATCTGGAACAACCAGCACCTCTGGTGGCTGGGGTCGCAACATTACTTGGGGCGGCGGGATCGACTACTTTATTGGTGGTTGGGCTGACGAAGGTGGTTCAAGCGTTGGTGCTGAACTCCGTAACTTCGATGGCTCTGTATGGAATGTGATCGACGCAACTTATGCTGCCGGTACTGACATCATGGGTTCGGATGTTGACCACGCTGCTGGCGTGCAGAGCTACATCGTTTCGCTCGCAGCCCTTGGGCTGAGCGTCGGTGATACCTTTGGCTTTGATGTCGCAACCACCGGCGGTGGTGGTGGTGATCCAGGCGTTGATATGTTGAGCTTGGCTGGCGAAGCGACTCCAGACTGGGGCACTGGCTCCACTTCGGGTACTTTCCTGAACTACACCGTTGTTCCGACTCCGTCTTCAATGGCGTTGCTTGGTCTTGGTGGTTTGGTTGCTGGACGCCGTCGTCGCTGATTTGTCTTTGACGAACTGTCGAATACAGACAGAATGTAAGCGGGGCTGGATTGATATCCAGCCCTGTTTTTTTATGGGGGTCGTACCTGATTCTGATTGATAAAAAGAAACGGGCTGGAAGCCCGTTCTACCAAGAATACATGAGTTATCAAGCACGATTTAGGGGCAGCCGGCTCCGAAGGCGGTGAGGAAAGCGGAGACATCGAGGAAGTTGTAGTTGCCGTCGGGTTCGAAGTCTGCGACTGGGTCTTGGTTGCCAAAGGCGGTGAGGAAGGCGGAAACATCGAGGAAGTTGAGATCGCCTTCGCCGGTGAGGTCTGCGGGGCAGAAGAGGCCACCGATGATGACGGTTTCGGTGACGATGTTGGTGGTGCCCGATTCTTCGATGGCGACCATGGTGATTTTATGGAGGCCGTCACTGAGGGGGCCGTCAAAGGTGTGTCGGTATTCAAAGCGGTCGTAGGGGATGACTTGTGAGTTGGAGTCGATCAGGGTGAGTGGGTCGGTGCCGTTGGGGACATCGAGGAGGAGGTGGAGTTTGCTGGTGGTGCGATCGAGGGCTCGGACGATGAACTGTGGTTGATTCTCTTCGAGGGTTTGTCCCGCTTGGTCAAGTGAGATTTGTGGGGGAAGGCGGTCGATGTAGACGACTTTTCGGACCTCGCGGAAGATGGGGGTGGTGCCTGGGTCGCGTTTTCGAAAGGCGATGACGCTGAGGTAGTGCATGCCTTCGTCCATTGTGGTGGCGTCGATGACCTGACGGTAGAGCCCAAAGGAGTTTCCTGAGTTATAGAGCGGGCTATTGACGGTGAGGAATTGTTCGTAGCCGGCGAGCCCTAGGGCGGCGGGGGAGATGTCTGGAGCACCGTTGCCGTTCCAGTCGCGGGTGCGGTCGTCCCATGTGAACATGGCGTTGTCGTCGGTGTTTGGATCGAGTGGATCGCTTTGGGTGGTTTGGAGACGGATTTCAAAGGTGTCATCATTGATGACGGAGATTTCAGCGAGGCGTTGGATCCAGTCTGGGAAGTTGGTGGGGTCTGGGTTGATGGTGCCGTCTTGTCCGATGAAGGTGACGGTGGCTTCTGGGAGGGCTTCGGCGTAGATGACATAGCCCTTGCCATGGGTTCCTGCTGTGGAGGTGTTGTTTGGGATTTTGAGTGTGACTGAGCCGGCGACTCCGACGGTGATGATTTCGGGGATGTCGCCGTTGGGATCGACGATTGGGTCTGCGGCGTTTCCAGTCATTTCGTGGAGGCGTGTGCCTTGGGGGTAGGAGGAGAAGACGGTGACGGTCTGGAAACCGGCGTCGAAGCGGTCGTTGACGGCGGTGATGGAGTTTGCTTGGCCGTTGAAGGCGCGTTGGAAGACCATGATGTCGTTGAGATTTGAGTTGAGTTGGAAATATTGTCCGAAGCCGACCTGGTTGCGGATTTGGACGAGGGTGGTCATGGTGTCGTCGAGTTGTTGGTTGACTGGATCCCAGCCGAGTGCGATGGGGACGCCTTCGCGTGGGTAGAAGCCGCTGGAGCGGGCGATGATTCCTCGACCGTTGTGATAGACGATGGCACGGCCTGGGCGCATGAGCATGTAGGCGTGCATGGGGTAGCCCTGTTGTTTGGCGGTTGGGAATGGTGGGAGTGAACTTCCGGTGCCTACGGTGCCGTTGTCGTGGGAGAAGACATGGTTGACGCCCATTGAGCCGTTGATGATTCCATCGTCGGCGAAGTCGAGGTGTCCTGAATCTACATTGGAGTTGATGCTTCCCCATGTTCCAAGGCCATTGGCGTTGAGGAGGTCGCGGAGGCGGGCGGCGCCTTGGATGTCGAGAGAGCCTCTGTTTGCAAAGGGGTCTTTTCGGATTTGGTTGTTGAGCATGTCGAAGTTGCCGCTGATATTTTCGCCGAAGGTGAATGGGTTGACGGAGGTGCCGTCGGGGCGGATGCGGAGGTTGTGAATGGCGGCGTCGAAGAATCCATCCCAGAACCAACTTGGAGTGTGTTTGTGGGCATCGAGGCGGAAGCCGTCGACGCCTTGTACTTGGATCATCCATTGTGCCCATCGCATGAGGAGGCCTGTGCCGTTGTCTGTGACGGGATCGCCTGCGAGGGGGTTGTCGGTGTTGTATGGGTATCGGGTGAAAGTGAGTTGGCCTGGATTTCTGCTGGTGCCTGGGTTGTTGATGGTTTGGCCTGGGAGTGCTTGGTCTGTGTAGAAGCGAGCGTTGTTGGTGTCTGGGAGATTCCAGACGGTGCCTGCGGGGATGTTTTGAGGGTCGCCTGGGGTGACTGGGTGGCGGATGAATTGGTAGTTTGATTCTTGGGAGATATCGACGAGGGCGACGAGATCGCCATTGAAGAGGTGGTAGTTTGGGCCGCCGGGATTTTCGGATTGGAGGTAGCCCTGGGCGTTTCCATTGTGGAAGTCGCCCCAGTTGTCTGTTGGGAGTTTGTTGCGGGGCGGATCTTCTCGTGGGATCCAGAAGCCGGGGTAGCCGCCTTGGGCGAGGAAGGCGTCTGAGGTGGTTCTGCCGCCGTTGTGGTTGAAGATGCCGTCGATATAGACTTCAGCACCGGCTCGCTGGAGTTCGTTGACCATGGCTTGGAAGGTGGCTTCGGTGCCGTAGCTTGTGCGGGCTCTGGAGGGGGAGAATGTGAAGAGGGGTGGTTTTCCCAGGTCAAAGCGGTCGAAGGGGTCATAGCCGACAGAAGCGAAGGAGGCCTTGGAGGGTGGCGGGAGCCAGAGTGCGTCATAGCCAGCGAGGAAGAGGTCTGGGGTGCGGCGTTCGATGTCATCCCACTCTGTTTCGAACCATTGGAGGTAGTTGAGTTTATTTTGAGCTTGTGCCGAGTGGGTGGCGATGGCGGTGGTGGCGATCAGGGCACCGAGAAGGATTGCTGAGGGGCTTGGAATGGAGATGGATGACATGGATGTCCTTTCGGGGAACTCGTCAATTTGTTTGGTGTACTGACTCTAAAACGAGTCGTATTTTGTTTGGATGCACAGACTTCTTGATTATGGTCTATTTTGGTCTGATTGTGAACTGAAATTTTGGTAGTTTGTCAATGTTTTTGACGGATTTTCCAGCACGAAAGGCGTCCGAGAAGTATGGTGGTGGGGCAGATATTTTTCTTGTGCGCGGAGCATAAGTCTGTACGCCTACGAATTGAGGTTATCGCGTGAAAAAGTCGTCGTTTAGCGTGTTTTTTGTGATTATGGGTCTTTCGTTTGGGTTTGTTGGGCAGGCCATTGCTCAGGTTGCTCAGGTGATTGGAGAGCGGATTGTTCGGTTTGATCGTTCGCATGAGGCCAGGCATGAGCGGAAACCGTCGTTTGCATTGCAGCATCGGTTTGAATCGTTGGGGGATGTGGGGCTTGACAAGCTTTTGACAGTGCCGGTCTATTCGATTGATCCGGAGACTGGGCGGACGGTGGCCTCGATTGCCATTGATTCGGGGACTTCGTTGTATGGGACGGGACAGGCGGCGGGGCCTTTGCTTCGCAATGGGTTTGTGACTGAAACTTGGAACTTTGATGCTTTTGGATATGGGCTTGGAGATCCGAATCTGTACACCTCGCATCCTTGGGTGCTTGCGGTTCGTGAAGATGGGTCTGCTTTTGGGGTGCTGGCTGACACGACCTATCGGTGTGAGATTGATTTACGGGACGGGATTACTTTTCGGGCTGAGGGTGGTGATTTTGCGGTGATTGTGATTGAAGGGAATTCGCCTCAGGAAGTGATGATGGGGCTTGGGACACTGACGGGGACGATTGCGATGCCTCCCAAGTGGGCGGTGGGGTATCACCAGTGCCGGTATTCGTACAACCCGGAATCACGGGTTCGGGAAGTGGTGACGGAGTTCCGGAATCGGAAGTTGCCCGCCGATGTGATCTGGATGGATATTGATTACATGGATGAGTATCGGGTGTTTACCTTTGATGAGGAGCAGTTTCCTGATCCCAAGGGGCTCAACGACTGGCTTGACACGATGGGGTTCTCGAATGTCTGGATGATTGATCCGGGTGTCAAGGATGAAGATGGGTACTTTGTTTCGGATTCGGGCGATGCCCATGACGCTTGGGTCAAGGATAAGGATGGGAATGTCTACAACGGCAATGTGTGGCCTGGGGTGTGTGTGTTCCCGGATTATTTGAATAAGGATGTTCGGAAGTGGTGGGCGGGGTTGTATGAAGAATTCATGGCGTACAACATTGATGGGGTGTGGAATGACATGAATGAGCCGGCGGTGTTCAATGTGGAATCCAAGACGATGCCTGAGAGCAATATCCACCGGGCTGATCCTGAACTTGGTGGAACCGACACCCATGCACGGTATCACAATGTGTATGGGATGCAGATGATTCGTGCGTCGCGTGAAGGGGTGATGGCGACGAATCCTGACAAGCGGCCGTTCTTGCTTTCGCGGGCCAACTTTATTGGTGGGCAGCGGTATGGGGCGACCTGGACTGGGGATAACAGCGCCAACTGGGCGCATTTGGATATGTCGATTCCGATGTCGATCAACTTGAGTTTGTCGGGTCAGCCGTTTGTTGGGCCTGATATTGGTGGGTTTGCCTACAACGGGGATGGGGAGTTGTTTCAGCGGTGGATGGGGTTCGGAACGCTGTTCCCGTTCTCGCGTGGGCATACGGCCAAGGGAAATATTGATAAGGAACCCTGGTCGTTTGGCCAGGAAGTGGAAGATACCAGCAGGCGTGCACTTGAGCGGCGGTATCGGTTGATGCCTTATATTTATACGCTTTTCCGTGAGTCGTCCAAGACCGGGATGCCGATCGCTCGGCCTACTTTCTTTGCGGATCCTGCTGATCCAGCGTTGCGGTCGGAGGATGATTCGTTCTTGTTGGGGGCGGATTTGTTGATCGTCACCAAGGCGACGCCTGAGGGGGATCGGGTTTCGGTGATGCCGCGGGCTGTCGATGGTGTTGAGTGGGCGGAGTTTGATTTTCCTGACTTTGATTCAGGGCGGGATTCAAAGGATGAGCATTTGCCTCGGTTGTTTATTCGGCCTGGGGCGATTATGCCTTCGGCGCCGGTGACGCAGTACTTTGGTGACCGTCCTGACTCACGCGATGAGTTGACACTGATTGTGCATCTTGATGGGCGCGGGATTGCTCAGGGGATTATGTATGAGGATGAAGGGGAGGGCTTTGGCTACTTGATGGGTGAACACCTGACGACGGCGTTTTATGCTGAGGAAACACAGAGCGAAGTGGTGGTGTTTGTCCGCGCGATTGGAGGGAGTATGTCGTATCCTGAACGGGTGATTGATGCACGGGTGATTGGTTCGGATAAGCCCGTTCGGGTGATCGTTCGGTAAAGAAAGATTGTTCGGGAAAGAAGGAAGTGGTGGTCTGTTGATTTTTGCCTTTGCTCAAGTTGCTTGAGCAAAGGTTTTTTCTTGTGTTGCCAAGGTGAGGATATTGGTTTGGGTCATTTGGTCTTCGGTGAGTTGGCCTTTGATTTGGCCGTCGCCCATGACGAGGATTCGGTCGGAGAGGGCCAGGAGTTCGGGCATTTCTGAGGAGACCAAGAGGATGGCGAGGCCGTCGTCGGCGGCGTGGCGGATGAGTTTGTAGATTTCGGATTTGGTGCCGACATCGATGCCTCGGGTGGGTTCGTCGAGGAGGAGGACTTTGGTGTTTTCGGTCATCCAGCGGGCGATGAGGAGTTTTTGTTGGTTGCCTCCGGAGAGTTCGCCTGGGGTGGTTTGGGAGAGGGAGGCGGTTTTGATTTGGAAGCGGTTGATTCGTTTGGCGACGGCGTCGAGTTCTGTGGCGCGGTCGCGGATGCCCAGGGGATTGGCCATGGTGTGCATAACTGGGGCGAGGATGTTTTCGTCGATGCCGAGGTTGAAGAAGAGGCCTTGGATGCGGCGGTCTTCAGGGACATAGCCGAGTCCGGCGGCCATTGCGGTGCGGATGCCTTTGCCGAGGATTTGGGTGTTGTCGATGGTGACGGAGCCCTTGGCGCGGGTGTCGATGTTGAAGATGGCGTCGAAGAGTTCGGAACGACCTGCGCCGACGAGGCCTCCGATGCCGAGGACTTCGCCGGGGTGGAGGTCGAGGTTGCAATCGTCGAGTTTGCCTGGGGAAGAGATGTTGCGGACTTTGAGGATGGGTTCGGCTGAGAGATCGACTGGGTGGTCGGCGGTGCCGATTTGGGTTTTGAGGGCTTGGGTTTCGATTGATTGGCTGGAGGATTGGTTGGTGTTGTCGGATTTATTTTTGAGGGCTTCGATGCGTCGGCCGATCATTTGTTCGACGAGGGTGGGTTCGTCGATTTTGGAGACGATATTGGTGGCGACGAACTTGCCGTCGCGGAGAATGGTGACGCGGTCGCAGCAGGTGAAGATTTCGCTCATGCGGTGGGAGACATAGATGATGGTGAGGCCTTGGGAGGCGAGGTCGCGGGTGATGTCCATGAGGATGGACGCTTCGGAGATTGAGAGAGAGGATGTGGGTTCGTCGAGGACGATGACTTTGGCGATCATGGAGCCATCGGGGTTTTTGTCGAGGGAGGCGGCGATCTGGCAGATTTGGCGTCGGCCTGGGGAGAGGTAGCCGAGGGGTTTGGAGACATCAATATCGGGATCGAGTTGGTGGACCAGGGCGGCGGCTCGGCGTTTCATCTCGGCGAAATCGACGGTCATGCCTTTGGTGGGGATGTCGTGGAGGCAGAGGTTTTCTGCGACGGAGAGGTTTGGGCATTGGGCGAGTTCTTGGTGGACGATTCGGATGCCGGCGTGGAATGCGTCGTCGAGGGAGCCGGGGATGAGTTTGCGGCCGTTGATGACGACGGTGCCTGTGTTTTGTGCGTGGAGGCCTGCGAGGATTTTGCCAAGGGTGGATTTGCCTGCGCCGTTTTCGCCCATGAGGGCGTGAACCTCTCCGGGATAGAAGGAGACGGTGACATCGTCGAGTGCTTGGGTGATGCCGAAGCGTTTGGAGATGTTGGTGGCGATCAGGTTGGGGGTGGGATCAGACATTCCTAAAGATCAATCTTCGCCGAGCCAGAGTTTCCAACCCTTGGCGAACTCTTCGGCGTCTTCTGATGTGACAATGTCAAAATCGGCATAGACCATGGAGGATGCGGGGCTGCGGTCGAAGTGGAGTTTGTCGACGATCATCTCGACGGATTTTTCGCCCCAGCCGAAGTAAGGTTGTCCGACGAGGACTTGGACTTGGCCTTTCATGGCGTATTCGAGTGGGAGTGGGAGGGGATCCATGGAGACGATTTTGGCGTTTTCGTAGATGCCGTCGAGTGCGTTGTCGGTGTAGAGGGGCCAGCCGCCGACGAGTGCCCAGCCGGTGATGTCTGGGTTTGCGGTTTGGACTTGCTGCATTTTGGCGGCGGCTTCGGTTGCGGTTTCGGGCATGAAGGAGTAGACCATTGGGGTCTCGATGCCTTCGTACTCGGCGGCTTGTTCGACGACGCCGTTGACTCGGGCTTGGAGGTTTGTGGCGGCGGGGTTGCCGGTGAGGACGGCGACTTTGCCCTGGTTGCCCATGACCTTGGCGAGTTGGCGCATGACTTCTTTGCCGGCTTGGAAGTCGTCTACGCCGTAGTAGGCCATGCGTCCGGAGTCTGGTGCATCGGAGTCGAAGGTGACGACGATGACGCCTTTGTCGACGGCGGCTTTGAGGGCGTTGGTCAGGAGGTTGGCGTCGGTGCAGGAGATGGCGATGCCGTCGACACCTGAGGCGACGAGTTGTTCGACATACTGGGCTTGGAGTTGGGCATCTTCCATGGACGGGGTTTGCCAGAGGATTTCGACGGTGGCGCCGTCGAGTTCTTCGGTAAGGCGATTGCCTGCTGCGAAGGCGCCGTTTTTGGCGGCGAGGAAGACTGGGTTGGAGTTGCTTTTGGCGATGACGCCGATTTTGTAGGTGATTTCGTCGTGGGCGTGATCGCCGTGATCGTCATGATCGCCGTGGTCATTGTTTTCGCTGTGGTCGTGGCCGTGATCGTCGGTGGCGGCTTTTTCGGAATCGGTGCTGCCTGAGCAACCGACCAGAGCGAGGGCGGACATGGAAAGGAGTGAGAGGAATGTGTTTTGGATTCGCATGATTGCTCCGGTTCGTGTGATTAGGCCCTGCGGGCTTGGATTCTTTGTTTGGTTTGATCGATGACCACCGCGATGATGATGGCGGCGCCCATGACGATTTGATTATAACTGGTATCGACCGAGAAGATAATCAGGGTGTTGTTGATGAGTTGGATGATGATGGCTCCGAGGACGGCTCCGATGACGGTGCCTCGGCCTCCCATGAGGGAGGCGCCGCCGATGACGGTGGCGGCGATGACTTGGAGTTCGTAGGCGTTGCCAGCGTTGGTTTCGGCGGCTCCGTAGTAGCCCAGGTAGATGCAGGCCGAGAGGCCGCAGAGGGCACCGGTGATGGTGTAGACGAGGATTTTGACTTTTTTGACGGGGATACCGGCGTATTTGGCGGCGGTTTCATTGCCGCCGATGGCGAAAACGCGGCGACCAAAGACGGTTTTTGAGAGGACGAACCAGCCGGCGATGGCGGTGAGGATCATGATGATGACGAGTACGGGGTAGACGCCGTAGAACTCGGCTTTGAAGAATCCTGTGGTGAAGGAGGTTGGGAAGCCGCCGATGGATTGTGTGCCGAAGAGTCCTTGTGGGATGACGACGGTGAGGCCTCGGAGGATGGCCATCATGCCCAGGGTGATGACAAATGGGTGGACGCTGAGTCCTTCGCTCATGGCGCCGTTGGCAAAGCCGCAGATTGTGCCGACGGTCATGCAGGTGAGCAGGGCAAGGGGGACGGCGATGTACCATCCGGTTTCGGGGGGGAGGTTGGTGAGGACCATCGCGCCGACGATGGCGCAGAGGCCATAGATGGAGCCGACGGAGAGGTCAATGCCTGCGAGGATGATGACGCCGGTCATGCCGACGGCGATGATGGCGAAGAAGCTCGCGTTGGTGGCGATGAGGACGAGGTTTGATTTGTTGAAGAAGCGGTTGACGGAGCGGACCTGGATGAGTGTGCGGTCCGCTGAGTCGTAGCGTTCGATGGTGTTGGAGGAGTATTCGGTGGTTTGGCCGTCGAGGGTGACGCGGTAGCCGGCGATTTTGTTTGCGGCGAGGAATTCGTGTTCGTTGCCTTGGGTGTCGAGGCGGACGATGGTGGCGTTTTCGTGGAGTTTGATGAGGGTTTTTTGTTTGATTGGCGGTGTGAGGACGCCGTAGAGGGAGAGGAGTGCCATGATGAGGATGATGACAAGGACCAATCCGGACTCTTGGTGTGCCAGGAGCCGTTTGAGGAGTGGGGGATTGGGATTTTTTGGTGGAGCGTTTTTCGCTTTGGTCACGGGTCGCCTCGATCAATCGTCATGGTCGTGGTGAGGGAGGGTTGTTTTATGTGTTGAGTGGATCAGTCCATTGTGCGGACATAGCGGCTTCGGCCTGGTTTGTAGAGATTCATGCTGAGGCCTTCGGATTTTATTTCGTTTCGGAGTTCCTCGGAAAGACCATTGGCGTTTGGATCGGCGAAGAAAGTTCGTTGTGGATTTTTGGTGATAAACTCAACATGACCATCCGTGAAGGCGAAAAAACCACCTTCATCGCCATGGTTGTCGATTTCAGCGTACCCAGTTATCTTGTTGTATTTCACATCATCAAGCACCGATTGGGTTTCTTGACCTGGTTGATCCGATTGCCAGTTGTATCCATACCACGCATTGAGTGCAATGTCATTGGTGTTGGTTTCGTCGCCGAAGAAGGGGATTGAGTATGGGAGTCCGGGTTCGTCTAGGCGAAGGCCAGCGATGTAGATGTAGCTGATGTTGTATCCGATGACTTGATTTACAGACCCGGCAGGTTCTGGGACTTTATCAATCCGGTCAGAATCGCTGTATCGATCGTTATCAGCAAAGGGACGAGGGAAATAACTGTCAGCGTTGTCGCGGGCACAGAGAAGGGCTTCAAAGGCGTCCATGTACCCTTCCATCACAGGGGTTTTTTTGCCGTTTGGGTAGGCCCCGAATCCGCCAATCATCGAACCGACATATCCGACATCGCCTGTTGTTGGGGCAGGGCCTCCGTCCCAGGTGGCGTCGCCGATCTGCATTAGTGAGAAGAATCCGGCGAGCCCACCAGCACCTGACTGTTTTCGGATCACGGTGTCACGGTCTGGATAGGGTTGAGATCGATTTTCTGTGGGAATCATTGGGAGCCAGCCCTTATTGTCATCGCCATACATGGTCATGGCTTGGGCAATTGTTCGATTGCTGACTTGGCATTTGATGTCTTGTGCTGATTGTCGTGCTTTGCCGAGTGCTGGGAGGAGGATTCCTATGAGCAGGGCGATGATGGCGATGACGACCAGGAGTTCGATGAGGGTGAATGCCTGTTGCCGGCGGGTGGGGTGCATTTGGTGGTGTCCTTGTTTGAGCGAGCGGCTTTGATGTTCAGCGTGGTGTTGGCTGATGGTGTATGGTTCAGTTCTGCAAAAATGAGGGCAATTCAAAAATAGCCCTTTGTTTCCAACCGCGACTTTACTGGATCAAATCCCTTGCGTCAACAGGTAATGGCCATGTCTGCAAATCAGTTTTCAATTTCTTCAACTTATTCCACACTGTGGCGGGTGATTTTGGCCGGGATGTGGCTGATCTGGGTGGTGGAATGCCCGGCCAATACTGGTTCAGGATTGATGGTTGATCGGGAGGGGAAAGCCCAAGAGGGCTTGAAAACAGGGGATTCTGTGCGATTGGGGCCTCGATTTGGGCCTCAATGGGCTCGGGGGATGGTGTGGTATCAGGTGTTCCCGGAGCGGTTTGCCAATGGGAATCCGGGGAATGATCCTGAGCAGCGGGGGAGTACGACGGTTTTATGGGACCAGCCCTTTGATGAGCCGACGATTGAGGAGATTGAACGGGCGTGGATGCTCTCGGCTGGGGAACCGACGCGGTATGGGTATGACCCAGGGCGAGCCGGGGGGGCGATTGCCAATGTGATCTATCAACGGCGATATGGAGGGGATTTACAAGGGCTTTTGGCCCGGCTTGATGATTTGCAGGCGTTGGGGGTGGGGGGGATCTACCTGTGTCCGGTGTTTACTTCGACCTCGCTGCATAAATATGACGCGGCGGATCATCGGCATATTGACCCGACGCTTGGGCATCCTGG
>Ga0256839_1004935_pt1 | contig 12661 bp, 10 predicted proteins | sample 354166metaG_FD_185968 | JGI IMG/M metagenome (GOLD analysis project Ga0256839, IMG submission 185968) | Hydrothermal vent microbial communities from Mid Atlantic Ridge, Atlantic Ocean - 354-166 | ecosystem: Environmental > Aquatic > Marine > Hydrothermal vents | place: Atlantic Ocean: Mid...
CCAGCATGGCCGAACGGTACTCCGGTGTCTCCCCGAAGCCGACCTGCGCGCGTGGCAGGGCGACGGTCAGCGTGACGAACCGCGCCCCTTCCGGCATTTCGATCACTTCGCGCACCGGTTGCCCCGGTTGCGTAAACCCGCGAAACACTGGCCAGAGCGGGCAGGCGTTGCCGTGGCGCGGCAGCGGAAAGCCGGGCAGGGGCAGCCGCCGCAACGCCTGCCCCGCGGCATTGACAATCAGCAACCCCATGGCCGGCGCCTCCGACCCTTCGCGTTTCAGACAGGCCAGTCGCTGGAACACCGCGTGCAGCGATTGTCCGTAGCGTTGCGCCAGCGCCACCGGATCATAGGACGCCGCCACCGCATCGGCGCGAAACTGCTCCAGCGGCATGGCGCGGGCATTTTCCAGATAGGTTTCCAGCATCCGCCGGATCATGGCGCGCGCCGGTCCGCTTTCCACCTCGCCCAGCAGGGCCTCGATGTCCGTTTCCTGCGCCCCCGGCGCATCGAGTGCCGGAAAATGGTGTGCATGGCGGGCCAGAAACCGGTCCACTTCTTCCTCCGGCGTCGCGCTGCGCTCGCTGGTCTCGGTCGAGCGGTCGAAATACTCCACCAGCGCCGTGGCCGCATCGGACAGGCGGCGGCTCTCGTCCTTGATGGCGGCGTGGAAACGGGCGCGCTGTTCCGGCTCGATATCCTCGACCGAGGCCAGAATCCCGTTGGCCGAGCGGATCGCCGTGATGTTCGACAGCATCAGGTGCAGGCTCTCGGCCAGAAACGGGTCGTGCGCCAGCCGGTCGGACAGGGCGGCAACCGTTGCCTCCTGATCCCGCGCCTGCCGGTAGAGCGCTGCCAGCAATCCGGCCCAGCCCGGAAAGCGGCCGATGAACGCATCGGTCTCGCCGGTTTCCGGCCCGGTTTCGCTGCGGTAGGCGGCGGCTTCCTGCAAGGCCCCGACCAGCGCCGCATCCGCCTCCTCGCTCAGTTCCGCGGCCGGAACGCCGAGTGCCCGGGCGATTGCCAGCAGCACTTTCCCCGCGATTCCCCGTTTGTTGTGTTCTATAAGGTTGAGATATGACGGTGAAATGCCTGCTTGACGTGCAAGGGCGGTCTGGGAAATGCCCGCACGGTGGCGAATCTCGCGAATACGGGTGCCTGTCAGGGTGCGGACCATGGGGCAATTCCTTGCATTATCAGCCGGTTGCTGCGTCGCAGTGTAAAATTATTTACATTTTTACCATTTGGTAATGACAAAATTTTACAAGAAAATCCAGCAAATGCAATCATTTATTGATTTTTTGACTTGAACTGCCGCATGGTAAACATCGGGCGCGAAGCCCACCTGCCGTTCATGGCAGACAAAAAATGACACGAATGGGAGGAAATTCATGTCCAAACTTATCACAAGCCGTCGCGGGTTGATCAAATCGGGTGCTGCCATCGGCGCCGGTCTGGCGACACCGACGATTTTCGGCAGCAGCGTCTGGGCCGGCAGCCACGGCGGTTATACCAACGCACCGACCGGCAGCACCGTAACCCTCGGGTTCAACGTTCCGCAGTCCGGTCCCTATGCCGACGAGGGCGCGGACGAGCTGCGCGCCTACATGCTGGCAGTCGAGCACCTGAACGGTGAAGGCGACGGCGGCATGATGAACACCTTCAGCTCCAAAGAGCTGAAAGGCAACGGCATCCTGGGCCGCAAGGTCGAGTATGTCACCGGTGACACACAGACCAAATCCGACGCGGCACGCGCATCGGCGAAATCCATGATCGAAAAAGACGGCGCGGTGATGATCACCGGCGGTTCTTCCTCGGGTGTGGCAATCGCCGTGCAGAGCCTGTGCCAGGAAGCGGGCATCATCTTCATGGCCGGTCTGACCCACTCCAACGACACCACGGGTAAAGACAAGAAAGCCAACGGCTTCCGTCACTTCTTCAACGGTTACATGTCCGCTGCCGCTCTGGCGCCGGTGCTGATCGACCGTTACGGTGCGGACCGCAAGGCCTACCACCTGACCGCGGACTACACCTGGGGCTGGACGCAGCAGGCCTCGATGGCTGCCGCGACCGAGGCCATGGGCTGGGAAACCGTTGCCAACGTGCTGACGCCGCTGGCGACGCAGGACTTCTCGTCCTATGTTGCTCCGGTTCTGAACTCCGGCGCCGACGTGCTGATCCTGAACCACTATGGTGGCAACATGGTCAACTCGCTGACTTCCGCCGTTCAGTTCGGCCTGAAAAACAAACAGGTCAACGGCAAGAACTTCGAGATCGTCGTTCCCCTCTACTCGCGCCTGATGGCCCGTGGTGCCGGCGAAAACGTCAAAGGCATCTTCGGTTCCACCAACTGGCACTGGTCGCTGCAGGATGAAGGCTCGAAAGCCTTCGTTAAATCCTTCGGCGAGAAATACGGCTTCCCGCCGAGCCAGGCTGCGCACACCGTTTACTGCCAGACCCTGCTCTATGCGGATGCTGTTGAACGTGCCGGCACACACAACCCGTGTGGCGTTGCAGAGGCCCTCGAAGGCTTCAAGTTCTCCGGTCTGGGCAACGGTGACGTTGAATACCGCGCCGAGGACCACCAGTGCTTCAAGGACGTGCTGGTCGTGAAAGGTAAAGAGAACCCGACATCCGAGTTCGACCTTCTGGAAATCGTGGAAATCACTCCGCGTGCCAAAGTCGAATATGCACCGGACAACGAGTTCTTCGCCGGTGGCGATCTGGGTCAGTGTAACCCGGGCGCATAAGTTTCCCCCTCGGGAACACCTTCCGGTCGCGCCTTGCGCGCGGCCGGCTTTTATCCCTTCGGCGGGACAATCATAACATTACGGGACGGAAACGATGGATGACATCCTTCTGCAAATTCTGAACGGTCTGGACAAGGGCAGCGCCTATGCGCTCATCACCCTCGGCCTGACTTTGATTTTCGGCACGCTCGGCGTTGTCAACTTCGCCCATGGCTCCCTGTTCATGCTCGGGGCTTTCGTCGCCGTGATCGTGCGCAAGATCATGATGATATCGAGCGTGACGCTCGACCCGACCCGCACCAATTTCCTTGGCAAACCGCTGGAAATCAAGACAACCTATATCGAACAGTGGTTCGGCAGCTTCGGCACCTGGATGATCGACTATTCCGTTCCCATTGCCGTGCTGGTCGCCATCCCGGTGATGATGCTCGTCGGTTTCGTGATGGAGCGCGGGCTGATCAAGCATTTCTACCACCGTCCCCACGCCGACCAGATCCTTGTGACCTTCGGCCTCGCCATCGTGTTGCAGGAAATCGTCAAGAAATTCTTCGGCGCCAACGCAATCCCGCAGGCCGCCCCCGAGGCCGCATCCGGCGCACTCGATATCGGCGTCTGGCTGGGCTTCGCCGAAAACGCCGTCATCTACCCCGAATGGCGCCTGATCTACTTCTTCTTCGCGGTAGCTGTCATCGCTGCGGTGTTCAGCTTCCTGCGGTTTACCACCTTCGGCATGGTGGTGCGTGCCGGCATGGTGGACCGCGAGACGGTCGGCCTGCTCGGCATCAACATCAACAGGCGGTTCACCCTGATGTTCGGCATTGCTGCCGCTGTTACCGGCATGGCCGGCGTGATGTATGCGCCGATCCTGTCGCCCAACTACCACATGGGGATGGATTTCCTCGTGCTGACCTTTGTTGTTGTCGTGGTCGGTGGCATGGGCAGTCTGCCGGGGGCCGTTCTCGCCGGTTTCATGCTGGGCATACTGGAAAGCTTCGCCTCGATGAACGAGGTGAAATCCATCCTGCCCGGTATCGACCAGATCATTATTTACCTTGTCGCCATCATCATTCTGCTGGTTCGCCCGCGCGGGCTGATGGGCAAAGCCGGCGTCATGGAGGACTGAGCAGATGCTGAAACTGAAAAACAACGATACCGCCCTGTTCCTCGCTTTCTGCGTGATGGTGCTGGCCGGCCCGATCATCCTCGCCCCTCTTGGCGCGGGGTATCCCGACCTGCTGCAACGTTTCGCGATTTTCGGGATTTTTGCGGTCGGCTACAACATCCTGTTCGGCCTGACCGGCTACCTGTCCTTCGGGCACGCCGCGTTTCTGGGCGTAGGTTCCTACTCCGCCGTCTGGATGTTCAAGCTGCTGAGCATGAATATCATCCCCGGTATCATCCTTGCGGTTATCTTGTCGGGCATCTTTGCCCTGCTGATCGGCTTTATCACCCTGCGGCGGTCGGGGATCTACTTCTCCATCCTGACGCTGGCCTTCGCGCAGATGTCCTACAGCCTTGCCTATTCGGTCCTGACCCCGATCACAAACGGCGAGACCGGCCTGCAGATCCACCTGGCCGACCCGCGCATCCTCGATACGAAATCCACCGACGGATCGCTGCCCTCGACCAACCTGTTCGGGTTGGAGATGAACGATACATGGCGCACCACGCTGTTCGGCATGGACTTGCAGTTCAACGTCGGGTTCTATGTTTCGGCTATTCTGCTGATCCTGTGTTTCTACCTCAGCATCCGTATTTTCCGCTCGCCCTTCGGGTTGATGCTGCGGGCGGTGAAAACCAACCAGAACCGCCTGATGTATACCGGCGTCAACACCAAGCCCTACCTGCTGACCGCTTTCGTCATTTCCGGCATGTATGCCGGTCTGGCCGGTGGCCTGCTGGCGGCAATGGACCCGCTGGCCGGAGCCGAGCGCATGCAGTGGACCGAATCCGGCACCGTGGTGCTGATGACGATCCTTGGCGGAACGGGCACCCTGCTCGGACCGGTGTTCGGGGCGGGTGCGATCAAGTATTTCGAAAACATCTTCTCCAAGGTCAACGACTCGGTGCTGGCGGGCTGGTTCAACTTCATGCCCGACTGGATGACCGATACGATGGTGTTCCTGCTCGGTCCGTTCTTCGGCAAGGGCTGGCACCTGACCCTCGGTCTGGTGTTCATGGCGGTTGTGATCTTCCTGCCCGGCGGGCTGATGGAGGGCGCCAGCAAAATCGCCAACCTGTTTGGCAAACGCAAAAACAAGGGGTCGGTGGACAGCACCGGCACCCCGGCCGAATAAGGAGCGAGACCGATGGGAATTCTAGAAGTCCAGAACGTCAACAAGCACTTCGGTGGCTTGCATGCGCTCAACAACGTCAACCTGAGTGTCGAGGAAGGCACCGTGCACGCCATTATCGGGCCGAACGGGGCGGGTAAATCCACCTTCCTCAACTGCCTGATCGGCAAGCTGAAGCCCGACACTGGCACCGTCCTGTTCCAGGGCAATCCGGTGCTGGGCAAAAAACCGCACGAGATCAACCAGATGGGCATCAGCCGCGTGTTCCAGACACCCGAGATTTTCACCGATCTCACCGTGTTCGAAAACGTGATGATCCCCTGTTTCGCCAAACGCGACGGCAGTTTCGAGCTGAACGCCCTGAAACGGGTGCGCCGCGAGGCCGACATCCGCGAGAAGGCCGAACAGATGCTGCTGGACGTCAACATGCAGGACAAGATCCACGTCGAGGCCGCCTCGCTGTCGCGCGGGGACAAACGCCGCCTCGAAATGGCGATGTGTCTGGCGCAGGATCCGAAGCTGCTGTTGCTTGACGAGCCGACGGCCGGCATGGCCCGCGCCGACACCAACAACACTATCGACTTGCTGAAGCACATCGGCGAGACCCGCAATATCACCAAGGTGATCATCGAACACGACATGCACGTGGTGTTCAGCCTCGCGACCAAAATCTCGGTTCTGGCGCAGGGTGCGATCATTGCCGAGGATATACCGGACAACATCAAGGGGCATCCGAAGGTGCGCGAAGCCTATCTCGGGGAGGCAGAAGTATGAGCAAAACCGCGGAAACCGCATCGGCACCGGCCTATTTTTCGGTCTGGGACATGCACTCCTACTATGGCGAGAGCTATATCGTGCAGGGCGTGTCCTTCAACATCCACGAGGGCGAAATTCTGGCGCTTCTGGGCCGCAACGGCGCGGGTAAAACCTCTACGCTGCGCTCGATTGCCCGCATTGGCGACCCCGAGGTCAAAAAGGGCGAAATCTGGCTCGACCACCAGCCGATCCACGAAATGGAAAGCTGGCAGTCCGCGCAGGCCGGCATCGCGCTGGTCCCCGAGGATCGCCGTATTATCCAGGGTCTGACCGTTCAGGAAAACCTCGAACTGGCGCAGATCGCCCCGCCCATCGGCTGGTCGATCGAACGCATCTACGAACTGTTCCCCCGTCTGGGCGAGCGTAAAAACCAGGAAGGCACGACCCTTTCGGGTGGCGAGCAACAGATGCTGGCCATCGGCCGCGCCCTGGCCCGCGATGTCAAACTGCTGCTGCTGGACGAACCCTACGAGGGGCTGGCGCCGGTGATCGTGCAGGAAATCGAGCGCACCCTGCGCCAGATCAAGGAACTGGGCATCACCACGATTATCGTGGAACAGAACGCTGTCGCGGCCCTGAAACTGGCCGACCGTGCCGTGATCCTCGACACCGGAGAGGTCGTGTTCGACGGCACCGCGCAAGAGGTGCTGGACAACGAGCAGCTGCGCGAGGATTATCTGGCTATCTGATCCGCCGGCAAAACGGCAATAAAAACAACAGGGGGCGGGGCTTCCGCTCCCGATTTCAGGAAGAAGAGTTATGGAACAGCACATCTATCCCCCCTCGGACGAAATCGTCAAACACGCGCTGGTCAACGACGAACAATACAAGGAAATGTATGCGGCATCCGTTGCCGACCCCGATGCTTTCTGGGGCGAGCAGGCCAAGACGCTGGACTGGATCACCGAACCCACCAAGGTGAAAAACACCACGTTCGAATACCCCGATGTCTCGATCAAATGGTTCGAGGACGGGGTGCTGAACGTCTCCGCCAACTGCATCGACCGCCACGTTCTGGACCGCGGCGACCAGACCGCGATCATCTGGGAAAGCGACAATCCCGAGGACGACGCCAAAGTTACCTACAAGGAACTGCTGGAACACGTCTCGCGCCTCGCCAACGTCTACAAAAAGCTCGGCGTGTCCAAGGGCGACCGCGTGGTCCTCTATATGCCGATGATCCCCGAGGCCGCCTATGCCATGCTCGCCTGCGCGCGCATCGGTGCGGTCCACTCCATCGTTTTCGCCGGTTTCTCGCCCGAGGCACTGGCCTCGCGCATCGCCGATTGCGGCGCCAAGCTGGTGGTCACCGCCGACGAGGCCCCGCGTGGCGGCCGCAATACGCCGCTGAAGGCCAATGTGGACAAGGCGCTGGAAATCTGCGGCGACGTCACCACGCTGGTGGTCGAGCGGACCGGCGCGAATGTCGGCCTGAAGCCGGGCCGCGACCATTCCTACCGCGCGCTGACGGCGGATGCCTCCACCGATTGCCCGCCGGAACCGATGAACGCCGAGGACCCGCTGTTTATCCTCTACACCTCCGGCTCCACCGGCAAACCGAAGGGGGTTGTGCATACCACCGGCGGCTATCTGCTCTATGCCTCCATGACGCACCGCTATGTGTTCGATTACCACGACGGCGACGTTTACTGGTGCACCGCCGATGTCGGCTGGGTCACCGGTCACAGCTATATCGTTTACGGCCCGCTGGCCAACGGCGCGACCACGCTTATGTTCGAGGGCGTGCCGACCTATCCCGACGCCTCGCGTTTCTGGCAGGTGGTCGAGAAACACAAGGTCAACCAGTTCTACACCGCCCCGACCGCCATCCGCGCGCTGATGGGACAGGGGGACGAGTATGTAACCAAATGCGATCTTTCCTCGCTGCGGATCCTCGGATCGGTGGGCGAGCCGATCAACCCCGAAGCGTGGGAATGGTATAACCGCGTGGTCGGCAAGGGCAAATGCCCGATCGTCGATACATGGTGGCAGACCGAGACCGGCGGCATCCTCATCACCCCGCTGCCCGGCGCTACAGCGACCAAACCCGGCTCCGCCACCCGCCCGTTCTTCGGGGTGCAGCCGGTGGTTCTGGACCCGCAGAGCGGCGAGGTGCAGGAGGGTAACGGCGTCGAGGGCGTCCTGTGCATCAAGGACAGCTGGCCGGGCCAGATGCGCACGGTTTACGGCGATCACGACCGGTTCATCTCGACCTACTTTGCGGATTACAAAGGCTACTACTTCGCCGGCGACGGCTGCCGGCGGGACGAGGACGGCTACTACTGGATCACCGGTCGTGTGGATGATGTGATCAACGTATCCGGTCACCGCATGGGCACGGCGGAGGTCGAATCCGCACTGGTCGCCCATCCCAAGGTTTCCGAGGCCGCGGTGGTCGGCTATCCGCACGATATCAAGGGGCAGGGTATCTATGCCTATGTCACCCTGATGGGCGGCGAGGAACCGTCCGACGAATTGCGCAAGGAACTTGAAGTCTGGGTGCGCAAGGAAATCGGGCCGATTGCCAAGCCCGACCTGATCCAGTGGGCGCCCGGCCTGCCGAAAACCCGCTCGGGCAAAATCATGCGCCGCATCCTGCGCAAGATCGCCGAAAACGATTACGGCTCGCTGGGCGATACCTCAACACTGGCCGATCCGTCGGTGGTGGACGAGTTGATCGAAAACCGCATGAACCGCTAGGCGGGTTTATGCGATGGAACGGCGGCTCCGCAATCAAATGCGGGGCCGTTTTGCGTGCGGGAAACGGTGCGAATTATCTACACAACGTTTCCAGATAATACGCTGATTTCAATATAAAAAACCATAAAGTTGCCAATTGGCAATTTTCCGGCTTATGGCACGATTATCACCTTGCCGTCCGGCAGTCCGGTCGCCTCTGCCAGCCCCGTCATGACCTCGGCGAGTTTAAGGCGTTTCGCGACTCCGCAAAGGCCACCCGTTTGCCCGCCAGCCCTTCGGCCCCGCACCGGAAATTTCGGGGCCGGTGGATGTGCCGGAATAGCCGTCTTCGTTCAGAACAACGGCGAACATGCGCTAGGTTTTCCGCACGCGGATCACCACGTCGATCTTGGAAATGGTCGTGCCCTCGGGCGCCTTGGGCATGCTGGCGAAGGTTACCGCATCGGCCGGCGCATCGGTCAGGGTTTCGTCGTCCTCCCAGTAGTAATGTGGGTGGTCGTCAAGGCGCGTGTCGAAGTAGGAGCCGTTGCCGTCAACGGTCACCTCTTTCATCAGGCCGGCCTCGCAAAAGGCGCGCAGGGTGTTGTAGACGGTGGCTAGCGAGACCGAGGCACCGCTTTCGCGCACCGCCTCGAACAGGTTCTCGGCCGTGATGTGGCGATCCTGTCCGTCACCGACCAGCAACTCGGCCAGGGTCAGGCGCTGGCGGGTCGGGCGCAGTTCGGCGCTGGCCAGCCATGTGGCGGCACGTTGTTCGGGAGTGAGTTTTGCTGTGTTCATCCGGGCACCATTCCAAAGATTTGTCACAATATACAGGAAAATCGTGCCGGATTGCCAGCCCCAACATCGCCGCTATTGCGCGGCGTGACCTCGGGGTGGTAGGTAGGACCAACAGCACTGTTTAGCGGAGAATTCCCCGATATGACCGACCGTCCCACGAGCTTCGATTACGACGACCTGATTTCCTGCGCCAAGGGCGAGATGTTCGGTCCCGGCAACGCGCAATTGCCGATGCCGCCGATGCTGATGATGGACCGCATTACCGAGATTTCCGCCGATGGAGGCACCAACGGCGAGGGGCATGTGGTGGCCGAGCTGGATATCAAGCCGGACCTGTGGTTTTTCCCCTGCCATTTCGTTGGCAACCCGATCATGCCCGGATGTCTGGGGCTGGATGCGCTCTGGCAGTTGACCGGGTTCAATCTGGGCTGGCGCGGGATGCAGGGCAAGGGCATGGCGCTGGGCGTGGGCGAGGTGAAATTCACCGGCATGGTGACGCCGGAGACCAAGCTGGTGCGCTACGAGGTGGATTTCACCCGTGTCATCGACCGTCGCCTGAAACTGGGCCGTGCCAATGGCAAGATGTTTGCCGACGGCGTGCATGTTTACACCGTGACCGACATGAAGGTCGGCCTTTCCCAAGAATAAATCCCTATAAAGGAACAGAAAATGCGTCGTGTTGTTATCACCGGTCTCGGGATCGTCTCTTCTATTGGCAACAATGCCGAGGAGGTCACGGCCTCGCTCAAGGCAGGCAAATCCGGCATTACCTTCGCCGAGAGTTATGCCGAACACGGGTTCCGCAGCCAGATACACGGAATGCCGGACATTACCCCGAAAGACCTGATCGACAAGCGGGTTTACCGGTTTATGGGCGAGGGCGCGGCCTATGCCTATCTGTCGATGGAACAGGCGATTGCCGATGCGGGGCTGGAGGAACACGAGGTTTCCAACGAGCGCACCGGACTGGTGGTCGGTTCCGGCGGGCCGTCCACCAGCCATCTGTTCCAGGCGCATAAAATCGTGATCGAGAAGGGCGCGCCGAAACGCATGGGGCCGTTCATGGTGACACGGGGCATGTCCTCGACCACTTCGGCCTGTCTGGCGACGCCGTTCAAGATCAAGGGCGTGAACTATTCTATCACCTCGGCCTGTTCGACCTCGGCCCATTGCATCGGCAACGGGGTGGAGCAGATCCAGTTCGGCAAGCAGGACATCGTTTTTGCCGGTGGCGGCGAGGAACTGGACTGGACCCTGTCCTGCCTGTTCGACGCGATGGGGGCGATGTCGTCGAAATACAATGATTCGCCGGAAACCGCGGCGCGGGCCTTCGACGCGACCCGCGACGGTTTCGTGATTGCCGGCGGCGGCGGCATTGTCGTGCTGGAGGAACTGGAACACGCGCTGGCGCGCGGCGCCAAGATTTACGCCGAGGTGACAGGCTATGGCGCGACCTCGGACGGGTATGACATGGTGGCACCGTCGGGCGAGGGCGGGGAACGCTCGATGAAGCTGGCGATGTCGACCATCGGTGATCGCAAGGTGGACTATATCAACGCGCACGGCACCTCGACTCCGGCGGGCGATGTGACCGAGGTCAAGGCGGTGCGCAATGTGTTCGGCGAGGGCAACACGCCGGTTATTTCCTCGACCAAGTCGCTGACCGGTCACAGTCTGGGCGCGACCGGCGTGCAGGAGGCGATTTACAGTCTGCTGATGTTGAAGGACGATTTCATTACCGCCTCGGCCAATATTACCGAGCTGGATCCCGAGATCAGACCGGAAGAAATCGCGCTGGAGCGGATCGACAATGCGGGGCTGGATACGGTACTGTCCAACAGCTTCGGTTTTGGCGGCACAAATGCAACGCTGGTGATGAGCAAATACCATGGCTGATCTGATGAAGGGAAAACGCGGCCTTGTGATGGGGGTCGCCAATGAACGCTCCATCGCCTGGGGCATCGCGAAAACCCTTGCCGACGAGGGGGCCGAACTGGCCTTTACCTATCAGGGCGAGGGCTTCGGCAAACGCCTGCGGCCGCTGGCCGAAAGCGTGGGGTCGTCGCTGGTGCTGCCGGCGGATGTGCAGGACGAGGCGTCGCTGGACGCGGTGTTCGACACGCTGAAGGACGAATGGGGCAGCATGGATTTTCTGGTCCACGCCATCGCCTATTCCGACAAGGAGGAACTGGCGGGGGAGTTTGTGAACACCAGCCGCAAGAACTTCCTGAACTCGCTGGATATTTCCTGCTACAGTTTTGTCGATGTGACGCGGCGCGCGGTGCCGTTGATGGAGAACGGCGGCTCGATCATCACGCTGACCTATCTGGGCAGCCAGCGGGTGCAGCCGAATTACAACGTCATGGGCGTGGCCAAGGCGGCGCTGGAATCGGCGGTGCGCTATCTGGCCAACGATCTGGGACCGAAGGGGATCCGTGTGAATGCGGTCAGCCCCGGCCCGATGAAAACGCTGGCCGGCGCGGCGATCGGTGGGGCGCGCAAGGTGTATCGGGTGATTGGCGAGAACGCACCGCTGCGCTCCAACGCGACGCCGGAATCGGTGGGCGGCACGGCGGCCTATCTGCTGTCGGATTACGGCGCCTATACCACCGGCGAGATCATCCGCGTCGATGGCGGCTATCATGTGATGGGGCTGTTGCAGCCTGAGAACCTCTGAGCCGTCGCCACGTCGCGGAAATCCTGTGTTTTATCCGTTTCCTTCCTGTGCCAGACTGGGCGCAGGAGGAACCCCTATGCCCATAACAACCTGTGTTTTCGATGCCTATGGCACCCTGTTCGATGTAGCCGCCGCCGCGCGGATTGCCGCCGCCGAGCCGGGGCGCGAGGCCTTTGCCGCAAACTGGCCGCAGATCGCGCAGGACTGGCGGTTGAAACAGTTGCAATATACCTGGCTGCGCGCTGTCGCCGATGCGCACACGGATTTCTGGCAGGTGACGCAGGACGGGCTGGACTATGCGCTGGACGCGGCCGGTTTGCAGGACGCCGAACTGCGCGAACGGTTGCTGGCGCTGTATAGGGAATTGTCGGCTTTCCCCGAGGTTCCCGCGATGCTGGCGGATTTGAAGGCGGCGGGGATGCAGACGGCGATATTGTCGAACGGCTCGCCGGATATGCTGGCCTCGGCCGTGGAAAGCGCCGGGATCGGCGGTGTGCTGGACGACGTGCTAAGCGTGCAGGACGTGGGTGTTTTCAAGCCGCATAAATCGGTTTACGACATGGTCGGCCGGCGCTTCGGTTGTGCGCCGGAGGAGGTTCTGTTCGTGTCCTCGAACGGCTGGGATGCGGCGGCGGCGGCGGGCTACG
>Ga0256839_1004936_pt1 | contig 12653 bp, 9 predicted proteins | sample 354166metaG_FD_185968 | JGI IMG/M metagenome (GOLD analysis project Ga0256839, IMG submission 185968) | Hydrothermal vent microbial communities from Mid Atlantic Ridge, Atlantic Ocean - 354-166 | ecosystem: Environmental > Aquatic > Marine > Hydrothermal vents | place: Atlantic Ocean: Mid...
GCAGTTGCCAATAACGCCAATGTTATACCAATCGCACTGGCACCTGTGAAATCCATTGCCACATCAGCTGCAGCTATCGCTGTAGACAATAAAGCTAAGGCGACACCTGCTAAGGCAAGGTCACGATTACTTTCCGCGACTTTTAACATGCTTTGTAAATACGCGACGTTAAAGTCTCTAAATTCTTTGTACTGTGTTGCCAATAACCACATATCATAAGCAGCAAAACTAGCCCTCGCCGCTCCATTGGTCTGCGATAAAACCTTTGGGCAATTCAGAGCTCCTGACAAACCATTAAAGCTCATTGCCACAACATTATCATCGTAATTGTTTTTATGCGATTTATGTGGCTTTTCAAATTTAACACCCGTCGCATTGACTCCATCAAACAGATTACCATCATTATTGGCATCTATTAATCCAGCATCTGCTAGCACATATGCCATATTAATCGCAGCAGTACCTATATTGATTTGAGTGTTATCTGCTGCACTAAGGCTGGCTTGTTTTAAGGCTAAACAAAAATCCAACCCCCCAAGTTGGTTTGAAGTCTCTGAATTCGGTAATAAAGGTTCATAACGATCCTTAAGTTGAGCTAAGTCCGCATCATTTAACAAAGTAGCACTTGCTTTTCTGTAGACTCCATAACGAATAGACAGCCCCTTTTTACTTTGATTTGTTGACTCGATTCCTAAGGTGTTAACTGGCAAAAAGCCCTGTATATTAACGATGGCACAGTCTTCATTGCCATCATTATTGGTGTCTGGACAAGGCAAGCGACTATTGGATAAAGCAAACCCAATTAAAGCTTCATTGGCTCGTTCTAATTCATTTTTAAATTGCTGATTAAGTGTTTGTGTTCCAATTTCAGTTAGAAATTTAAGACTAAAAAACCCAATGATTCCAATCACCACCAAAACAAGTGACATTTCAACCAAGGAATACGCTTTAAGATAGTTTTTTTTCATTACCTTTGTACTCCTTTTTCATCTGCTGCCTGTAGTATATCGTCAACCCCAGTTGATAGGTTCAAAACAGTGGTCGATGGTGGAGGGTTATTACCACCCGTATTTTCTAATTGAGTGGCACTTGCTTCTGCATCTAATGCACCAGTAATTGTTTCCAAAGCCTCGGTTGTCTGACCTTGTGCAGCATTTATTCGACCCAATTCTGTGCCTATCCACGTACTAAATATGTTATCCAAAAAATTAGGGTCAAAAGGATTTAAAAATACCTCATCTATGCGTGCAATAACCGCATCCGCTTTAGCCTCTGCATCATCTAATATTGCTAAATAAGCGTTTCTGGCATTAATTTGAGCTTGAGTGGCATTAATTGGCAAAGCTGGCAAGTTAGTTCGTATAAAAATAATTCTATTTTTTGCATTAATTGCTGATGTTTTGGTCGATAAATAACTGTTGCTCAGGTTGGTAAATTCAGTGCTTGCTGTTGTTATATCGGGTTCTGCTAATTGCAAATGCGTTTCCGCCAATGGAAAATCCGCGTTAGGGTATGAAATAATTGGCGGCCCTAAAGGATTGTTAGGATCAATCGTTGATAAAGGAGCACCCACTGCTGCAACAGCATTGTTGGCATCACCTAAACCATCATTTAACCCAACAATGGCAGCATTGGATTGATTTAGATTAGTTTGCACTTGGTTATTTGCCGAAAGAGTTTGAGCGGTAAAAAGTGCATCTCCAACTGCTGCATTGGTATTAACCAGAGCTTGTGTTTCTGCTTTTAAGGTGGTAAATCTGTTGCGAATAGTAAGGGCTAGTGAGCGTGCGTTATTGATACTATCACGCGCAGCAATAACTTTTTCGGCGGCATCTTTTTTTAGCATTTCTGCTGTTGCTCGTGCTTGAGCTGCAAGGTCTGTATTAGAGGTAACGGTGCCAGTATTTGGATCTGTTACACTATTTGGATTGGGAGGTGATATAGTAGAACCTGCTCTATTAGCGACATCAATAGTTTTTGCAATAGCAATGCCTTGTGCTACTAATGCAGCTATATTTAAGCCAACAGAAACACCTGCAGCAACAACAGCCGCTACAGCCGCAACCAAGCCAGCTATAGCAACAGCAACTAATCCGCATGCCGTTCCCAAGGATGCCACACACGCAGCAATTGCTGAGGCTAAGGAAGCCGAGGCGACACCCACAAGAGCTCCAGCTAACGCCAAATTATAAACAGCTATGGCGGTGTTCGCAACACCTAATGCTGTTTGCATAACGGTAATAATTATGGATAATTCCACGGATTCTTTTATGTTTTGTGCTTGAGCTACATTTTCAACATGAGTGGCTTTTGCATCGGCTAATAAATTAAGCGAATTTATGGCAGTATCACAATTTAAAGAAGTGGCAAGTTCTTCGAATGTTTTGGTTAAAACAACATCATCGTAGTTGCCATCTTGAATCTTGTTCACCGATTCGAAGTCCATTGCAACACTTGCGTTCCTGCCATCAAAAGGGTTTAAATTGCCATCTTTATCTGCTAAACCTGCACTAACAATAATATAGGGTATGGCTTTTGTTACACCACTTGGCAGAACAATATGTGCAAAAGAGGCTGAAAAAGTTGCCGAAGCCCCATTATTTACTGCTGTACAAAAATCCAAGCCGTTGACATGGGTAAAAGTTGTTGTTGTTCCATGGGAATCTGTGGGGTTGAATAAGTTATTAATATTGGCAAGATCAGCATTGGCTGCAGCATTGCGATAAACGGCATAAACCAATGGTATGGAACCCACTCCCGCGTAATCTTCATTTAACCCTAAAGTTTTATAAGGCAGAGTGCCACTGCTTGCGGTGGCATCTTCTAGACCATCTGCATTACTGTCGGGATAAGGCAAACGGTTGTAGGTGGCAATAAAACCGAGTATTTGTTCATCAACCTTGAGGAGAATGGTGTTATCCAAATGGACATTATCTCGTTTTATAATGTAGGGCATTATATTCACTAATGCCACAAATAAGCCCACCATGATTAACATAACCAATGACAATTCCCATAAGCTAAATCCATATTGCCGAACGATTTTATTATGACGATTAGTGGACACGGTTATTTACCTCCTAAGATTCCAACTTGACCAATGAGTTTATAAACGGGCAAGAATAAGGCAACTATCATCAATATAAACATCATACCAGCAAAGATTATCACCAATGGCTGGATGATTTCATTGATTGAAGCAACGGTGTGTTCAAAACGTTTGCGGTATTCTTCAGCCAAATAACTGAGCTGCTTATCCAAGGTTCCTGTTTGTTCACCTATGCTAGTAAGGCGTAACACAAAACTTGGAAAGACATCCGCTGCTCGCAATTCATCCGTTAAGGTGTTTCCTCTACTAACACCTTGTTTTACTTTGGCTATTTTAGCTTTGTAGACTTCATTGGTAATGGATGATTCTATTATGTCAAGACTGGTAATAATTTCAACGCCAGAAGAAATGAGTAAACTCAAGTATTCGGTTATAAAGGCCAAACCTGATGACTTGACTATGGTACGAGACACGGGCAGCTTAAAGAGCAATTTATGCACTTTATAACGAAAGGGTTGGTTGTACCGATAAAGCACAATTAAGAAAATAATAAGCAAGAAAAATAAGACGATATACAAAAAGAAATAATCGTGAATATGGTTTGAAAAAGCAATGGTAATCTTGGTGATAGATGGCAAATCCACTTGCATGTGTTTAAACAAATCTGCAATATTTGGCACCACATAATACAGCCAAAATATTGTCGCTCCAATAATACTGGTAAAGACAAAAGCGGGGTAAATCATGGCTCTTTTAGTATCACGTGAAATGCTAACTATTCGATTCATATGCTCAGCTGCATCATTTAAGGTTCGGTCTTGGTTGCCTGACTTTTCTCCAATTAGAGCAAGGTGTCGAACCGTTTTCGGAATGGTATCGGCGTGTTTTTCAAGACTCTGTGCAAAAGTTAATCCTGAACGCATGGACTCCAATAAATTGTCTGCCAACTCCCTAATTTTTGGCTCCGAATCATCGGATGACATCTCTTCCATCGCCGTAAAAATAGGCACTCCCGCTTTTAACATAACAGCAATATTATGAAAAAATTCAGCTAATGACGCTTTAGAAATATCATTCCCAAGCAGCCTATTCCAAAAATCATAGACATAAACAAACCAGTTAGGCAACATGAATAAATTAAGAATAATGGCGTCTTTACGTTTTTCCAAATATATCTGTGCCGAGCGTTCATTTTCCATCAGTAATTTAGAAACACCTCTGCGTGTTTTTCCTGATTGCAATAATAATTTGTGGTAATAACAACGCATTTAATCCAGCTCCGAACCAATAATTCTCATGAATTCATCGACTGAAGTTTCTCCAGCAAGCACTCTTCCTTTTGCCATATTTCTTAAATCTAATAAACCTTTTGTTGCAATAATATCAGCGATTTGTTTTCGTGAAGAATCATTCGCAATGGCATCAACTAAAGATTTACCTACTGGCAACAACTCATAAATTGGTGTGCGACCCAAAAAGCCACTGTCCGCACATTGTGGACAACCAACGCTTCTTTTTAAGGGTTTTATGTCTTTGTCTTGACTTACGATTGACCATTCCTCAACCGTTGGTATATACGATTCACAACAGTGCTGACATAATTTACGCAACAACCTTTGACTGACCACACCAACCAAACTATCGGCAATTATTTGAGAATGAATACCTAATGCTTTTAAACGTGGAATCACACCAATGGCACTATTTACATGCAGTGTGGAGAGAACTAAATGACCCGTTTCAGCAGCCGTCATCGCTGCTAATGCGGTTTCTTTATCTCTAATCTCACCAATTAACATCACATCAGGATCATGTCTTAAAAAATGTGCAATGGCTGTTTCAAAGGTATAATTTGCTTTTCTATTGACTTGCGTTTGGCAAATTACTGGCAACTTATATTCAATTGGGTCTTCAATGGTTAATATATTTTTCCCACTTAAACCGTGTGCTCTTAGACCCGCATGCAATGTGGTTGTTTTACCACTACCAGTTGGACCCGTAAGTAAAACAATACCAGCAGGTTGGGAGAACATTTTCTTCATCACTGCAATGTCTTTTACCAAAAAGCCCAATTGACTCAAATCACGAACCAAAACACCTCCAGGCAAAAGCCTTAGTACAACATTTTCACCAAATTCTGTGGATAGAGTTGATACCCGCACATCGTAAGGTGTCTCAATAACCTCTGTTCCAAAACTGCCATCTTGAGGCAATCTTTGTTCGGTAATATCCATTTTTGAACGCATTTTAATGCTCGAAATAAGCCGTACAACTGCTTTAGACATACCAACAATTGGCTGCATAACTCCATCAATACGAAATGAAATGTGTGCACTATTGTTGTCTGGTTGTATGTGAATATCGGTTGCCCGGTGTTTAACCGCTAAATGCAATAAATAGTCTAATAACACCTCAGGATTATGCACTTGATCGGTATCATTCTTGAGTAAATTAATTTCTTTTTGGACTAAATCTTCAATAGGATAGTTACTGAAAAAATAATGGTATTTTATGCTGCGCGTTACTTTGCCGAAATCCGCCATTATTAAATGAGGACGCAAACCAGAACGCTTGGTAATCATTTGAGAAACATACTCCAAATTGGCATTACCTACGATAGCTTCAAGAAACTCTCCTTTTCTTTTAATCGGCAAAAACTTAGTTCGCAAACATAACTCTTGATTGAACATGTCTAACACCTTAGGATCTGGTTTTTCTATTTCATCTGTATTTAAATACGCTAGACCCAATTGCTTGGACAAAATAGGTGAGAGTTCACTGTCGGTAACCATTCCAAGTCTGACTAAAAGCTCCCCTAACTTTTCTTCGGTAACTTTTTGCTTTTGAAGTGCGTATTTTAACTGTTCAGAAGTAATTAATTTATGGGTTAATAATAAAGTCCCAATTGCGACTTTGTTGCTTATCTGTTCACCCTCTTTAGTTATTGCTAAATTTGTCATCATTTTACTCATTATCGGTAGTTAATGTTCTGAATTGAACTGTCATAAGCCAGTGCATTTTTATTGCTAAGTTGATATGGCTTATTTTTATTATTACTTACGTTTTTATTGTTCTGTTTTTCACTTAAGTAAGTGTTTTCTTTGGGTGTCGTATTGGCTGGATTGTGCTGTAAAAAATACAGAGTTAAATCATTTGGAAAACCACTGGCATCAATGCCGTAATCTTTTTGCAGCGAGGTGATTCCTGCTAAAGTTTTATCTCCAACTATCCCATCCACATTAAAATGGTAATAGCCTAAATCTTTCAAACGGTTTTGCAGTAGATAAATTGAATCCGAATAATAGCCTTGGTAAAAAGCCTTTAGGGTTATTTCTGGTTGCCAAAATGTAATCCACTTTTGCTGTTTATTTTCGTCAATAACACGCCAAAATAAGTGTTTGTTTTGGTTCTGCTGTAATTGCGATGTGATTAATAACTTATAGTCTGTTAGTTGCTTAACCTGCTGGGCAAGTTTGCTCATATTGGACTCTTTAATGGCATTGGCGATGCCAGTAAGATTTTCTCCAAAGTCAAAGTTTGTTAAGAATTCATTTAAAGTAAGTTGCTTGTTTTCCGAAGATTTTACTTTTTCTTTAGGAATAGAGTCCATTACTTGTGGTTTTATTTTCTGTTGAGAATCAAATGAATGAGTTAACAGCAATGACTCATTTTGTTGTACTCGATAAACACTTTCATCAATTGCATGGTTTCCAATGGATTTTTTATAAATCGCAACACCCAGAAATGAGCCAAATACAACCACGGCGGCATAGGTTGATAAAGCTTTTGCTGATAGTTGTTTATTTTTAGTTTTGCAATGCAACGAAATTTCTTGAAACGCTTGCGATACTAAATTTTTGTCTATTGTATTTTTATCATACGCAGCCACCACATATAAACAACGATCCAAAATCAAGTTGATTTGTCTTGGCAAACCATGAGTTACTTTATGTAAATATTTCGAGGCAGTATTGTCTATTCTAATTTGACCATTTGAGCCCGCGCGTGCTAATCTGAAATCGATGTATTGCCTAACTTCGAGCAAACTAAATGGTTCAATTTTCACATTAAGAGCAATGCGACTCTTTAACTGCCTTAAGTCATTTCGATTTAATGTTTCTAAAATCTCGCCTTGTGCAACCAAAATAATTTGCACCAATTTATTTTGATTGGTCTCTAAATTTGAAAGCTGCCTAATAAGCTCTAAGCTTTTTGTGCTTAATTGTTGCGCATCATCAATAACAATAACACAGTTTTTTTTCAAGGCGTATTGAGTTAATAAAAAACGATTTAGTGCATTTAATTGGTCTTCAATGTTATCACTTTTAATAAAAATATTAAAATCTTTGTTTATGGCTTTCAATAAGGATTTTTCTTGTAGAAAGGTATTAAAAACAAGAGACGTGATAATATTACTTTGAGCCAGCTTAGCTAATAACAACCGACTCAAAGTCGTTTTCCCCAACCCCACTTCTCCACTAATAAGAATAAATCCCTTGCGTGCAACTATGCAGTGCAAAATATCATCAATTGACTCACTCATTCGATCAGTCATAAAATAGTTGTGAGAATCTGGAACCACTGGGAACGGATTAAACTTCAAGCCTAAAACTTTTAAATGAGGCATGTTTTGAGTCAATAGGTTCACTTCATCACCTCAATCTTTTTAATGTAGGCTTTAATATTCTTATTGCTTGGATAATAAACTTGCAAAGACTTTAATCGTTTTAATGCTTGTTCAATTTTATTTTGTCGAGCCTCAATAAGAGCCAAGTTAGTTCCAGCTTGAATGTCATTAGGCTTCACCAACAGAATTTTTTTATACATGCCAATAGCGGTTTCATCGTCTTTTTGTATTGTCGACCAATACGCAAACATGCGAAGATAAACCAAGCTACTGGAGCCTGAACTTTTTTGTAATTGTGCTAACAAAGACTTCACTTTAGGCTCATTTCTTTCTTCAATATACATTTGTAAATTATTCACCAAATGGCGGGTTTCTTTTACGGTAAGTTTAGGCTTTTGTTCTGACTTGATTTCTTGCGTTTTACTAAATTCTTGTACTTTACTGAGTTCTTGAACTTTACTGAGCTTTTGTACTTTACTAAAGAGCAACGGTGGGTTCTTTTTTGTTACCGCTGGTTTTTTTGGGATAATCTTTTGCTGTGAAGTGACTCTTGGCACAACGTTTTTAGGTGAAGAGTTCTTTGCTGGTACAAATGTCTTTTTTGTTTTTCGCAGACTGACCTCTGCGGTTTCTTTTTCAGTTTTATTAATCTTTGTTGCAGGTTGTGCAATAACAACAGACGCATCTATCGCCTCATGAACCAAAGACGGGTTCTTGCTTGTTTGATTCTTATACTTTGTTGTTATTAATTCACCACGTTCATTAATGGGTTCGACTGGATTCAGTAAATCAAGGTTATTAAAACCTATGTTTTTATAACTTATGAGGACGAAGATAATCAATAAAACAACAAACACCAACAATCCAACAACCCACGATTTATTAAACAAACTTTGTTGTGTTGTATCAACATAGCCTGTGTAAACATTAGAATCTGTCGCAACCTTACTTAATTGCTTTGATTCTAACCTTCGCAATGAATCGTGGATTAAACTCATAACACTTTAACTTTTAGCACGATAACCAACTCTCGACTGGAGGTGGATTGACTGCGGTTTTTAAACATGTTTCCAACCAGGGGAATTTGAGAGACAAAAGGCACTTTCTCACCAGTCGAATGACCACTTTCACTAATTAGTCCTCCCAATAACACGGTATCTCCATCATTTAATGCAAGTGATGTTGTGACTCCTTTAAAATCAATTTGTGGCAAGGTTATTTTTGAGCCTCCCACATCTTGCAGAGCTAAACTGGCTTGGTTTACCTCTGATTGCATGGGATGAATGGTTAAATTTACCGTTCCATCTGCCGAAATAAATGGCAGCACGCCAACCACAATACCATTAAAAACAGAGTCTGTAATAACATTATTAGTCGTCACAGAGCTCCCACCCACGTTATTAACAATGGCTTCGGATTGGGAAACAAATCGGGTAATGCTTCCCACACTTATCATGGAAGGGTGTGAGTTTTTTGCACGAATAGTCGGGTTCGATAAAACCCGAACATGCCCATAAGTATTTAATAATTTAATTGCCGTATTAAAAGAACCATCACTGTAAGCTAAGCCAAAACTATTGCCATCTTGAAATCCTGTCGAAGAACCTGGAATAATTATCCCATTGCCTTGATTCACCGCTCCAGGTATTGCTGATTGAATACCACCTACTGTGATTCCACCCGACCCCAAGAATCCACCAGCCAAATGGTTGCGAAGACTTGTCCAGTCTACGCCGTATTCATACCCATCTTTTAGTGTCACATCAAGAATTTGAGCCTCGATTAATACTTGGCGTCCCATCACATCTTCGTAACTGTTAATTATTCGAGAAACAGCTTCTATTTGTGAAGGTCTTGCATTGACGTATAACGTTCCTGTGACTTTATTTAAAGAATATTTAGGCTCATTGTAAATGGGAGTAGCAATTTCTTTAAAATCATTAACACCTAACATTCCTGGTTTGTTTTGTGAATGCTTTTTATTGGATGGTTTGGTTCCAATAAGTCGCTCTAACATATTTTCCATTTGTTCATAGGGATCATTATTATTGGCGCTCTTACCATTAAGGGTGAAATTTGCCCTAAGGTTATTACCGCCACCACCACCGCCATTACCTCCAGCACCTCCGCCACCACCACCAGCACCTCCACCACCGCCGCCATTACCACCACCAGCATTCCCTGAGCCAAACACATCTCCACCCGTGCTAAAATCAATTGTGGTAATATCTTGTAAGAAATTTACATGAAATATTCGTTCTTCAAAGGGCTTGATAACAAGGATGTTTCCTTTGATTTCCCCGTGTAAGTCCAGCATATTCATTAATCTCTCAAAGACCAAACTTGCAGACACGTCTTCCAAATGCAAACTAATTTTACGTTCTAGGTGAGAAAGGTTAGGTGACAAGAGCAAATTCATTCCCGCTTGTTTTGCCAATGCTTGTAAAACAAATTGAGAGTCTGCATCATCGGCATTTATAGTAACATTAACCGACTCCAAAGGATCAAATTTTGGAGCAACTGGCTCAAGGGCTTTCTCCCGTTTAGCGACATTTTCAATGCGAGCAATCAGCTCTTGTTGTTGTTGGTAAAGCTTTTGAGACTCTAAAGCTGTCCGTTGAGTAATTAATGCTAAAGACTCCTCATTAATTTTCTCTATTTCCTTAGCATTTTCCCAACTTGGCCTATTGGTTGCACATGAGGAAAGCATGAATGTTGAAGCCATTAATACAGCTATTGGTGAATTTATGCTTATAATTTTCATATTATTCTCTTTTTTATCATTAGTTTATTGAATTCATTTTTCCAATTAAGGATTGAAAGTTCATGACCAACACCTTGTCATCGTATTGGTTGCTCATTCTTCTTTTACTTGAAACAAAACATTTGCTGCCCGTTCCATCTTGCTTTAAATTAGTGTTAACGCCATCAAAAACATTGCCATTATTATCGGCATCCTCAACTCCTGCTGAAACCAAAATATAGGCATAGTTTCTGGTGACGATGGTGGCACAGTTTTCATTGCTGCCAATACCTGTGGTGTAAATATAACTGGAAGTTTTAGGCGTAGAGTTGGCATTGCTTAATGCTTTAATAAAGTCATAAATATTAATATAATATTGGCTCCCAGCTGCATCAGAAGTGCGTTCAATTGCTCGGCTTAAATCCGCATCATTTGTCGCCGTTGCATTCGAATTTCTATACACACCGTATACAATATTTTTTTTTATTAGTTGAGTTTGGGTGTTTGACATTTGACTCATTTCCAATGTTTTATAGGGCACTGAACCCGTTTGATAAAGCCCAGCACTGCCACAATTTCCATTACCTGAGCCTTCATAGCCATCGCCATCTACATCCGCACAAGGCAACCGCTTATTTTGCAAAGCGAAAGTGATAAGTGACTGGCTTATACTGACTAACTGGGAATCTATTTTTATGTTATTACTTGTTTTAATTGTCGAGCGGTAAAAAGCTTGAGCCGATGAAATAATAATTCCCACAATAACCAAAACAATCGACATTTCTATCAATGTGAATGCTTTAATTTTTCTTGAGCATTTTGGAGTTTTATTATTCGTCAAATAGTGCATTTTATTTATTATTTTGTTTTTTTAGTTCAACAATAAGGTCATTTCTTAACTCTTTTATTTTTTGGTAAACCTTTTCATCTATTTTTTTACCATCGTCTGTTTCTATAAATAAATCTTTGCTTAAATACGCCATTTCTTTAGCTATTTTAAGGTTATATTTTGCTTGGTTTATTTGCTTAAACAATTCAACTGAATAGTTTTGTGTACTCACTTTTTTTTGGTTCTTAAGCATTAATTCACCTAAAGTTGTATAGGCTTGCCCTTCTTCGCTAAATCTATCGTTGTCAAACGTTTTGCGTTGTTGCATACTTATTTTAGGTTTTGTTAAATTGCCGATTAAATTCGTATCTTCTTTTGCTTTAGTTGCGTCTTCACTTTGCTGTTCTAGTTGCACTGGTTTAATAATATTTAGTCCTATTTTCTTAATGGAGTCTTGCTTATCTGGATTGACATCCACACCAAAATCAACATTAGCAACAATAAGAGCTAAACTAATTAAGACTAAAATTAAAGTTATTTTAAAGTTCATTTATCTTTACTTAGTTATCCTATAAAACATTAACTGCTCACTTTCACTTGGCACGTAACTCCGTATTTTTTTACCTGTATTGTGTTGGGTGAAACGCTAACAACCTTAAATTTATTATCTATGGCTTGCCCTTCTCTAACAAAGTGATCATTAATAACAGCGTATTTCTCTTCATTTGTTACAAATGACATCGAGACTTTTAACTTTCTTGCTTGTCGGCAAATTGCTGCGGCAATTCTCTTTTGTTTTTCTTGTTTTGTGGGGTTTCCAAGAATAGGTCTCTTAACTTTACTGGCTTTTGGAGACAGTGCAATTGACACTGAATCACGTTTGACATCTGTTGTATTATCAGTAATATTAGACACTGTCGAAAGCACCTCTTTCATCACTTGTAATGATGCAAAGGCTTCTGGTTTTATTTTTATGTCTCTAATCAGTTGCTGAGATTCCAATGCATTGGGACGACTAACAAAAAAAGACCTCTTTTGCTTTTTATACATGCTCCAACTAAAAATTATGGCAATGATTGCCAATAAAAAAAGCGTAACGCCTGAGTATTTATTTATCATTATAATCAACCTTTAATGTCATGCGAAAATCATTGTTATCGCCCAATTCAATTGAACTATTATTCATCATCTGATAACCCCTTCTCAAAAGTTCGCCACTCATCAATTCCAAATCTTTTAAGGCTTGTTGCAAAGGTTTTTCAATCACACCTTTAAGAACAACCGTAGCTGGAGACCGACGAGAATCCAAAGAAATTCCCACAATCAGTACATCCTCTGGCAAACTGCTGCCCACATCATCCACGAGTTGTTTTGGATCAGGTGCTGATTGAATTCCGTTTAAATC
>Ga0256839_1004937_pt1 | contig 12653 bp, 10 predicted proteins | sample 354166metaG_FD_185968 | JGI IMG/M metagenome (GOLD analysis project Ga0256839, IMG submission 185968) | Hydrothermal vent microbial communities from Mid Atlantic Ridge, Atlantic Ocean - 354-166 | ecosystem: Environmental > Aquatic > Marine > Hydrothermal vents | place: Atlantic Ocean: Mid...
AAGAGATGTGGAGCGCAGGGTGATGTACCTGCTGGAGAAGGCAACAGGCGCAGAGAGCGTGAGGAACGTGAAGGAGGTTGCGCCGAAGGTGCTGGGGTACGCGGGCTACGTGGAGGAGAGCAAGATTGGAATGGAGGAGATAATGTACGTGAGAAAGTGCAGGAATGGTGGAGTTGGCTCAATACTGCTCAGAGGTGGAAATGAGAAACTGGTGCTTGAGCTCAAGAGAAGGGTGGAGGATGTGGTTGAGATATTCAGCGCCCTGCGAAAGCACCGCCGGGTTGTGCCGGGCGGCGGCGCCGTGGAGGGGGAGGCTGCAAAGGTGCTGAGAAGGTTTGCCAGGAGCATTGAGACCAAGGAGCAGCTTGCTGTTGAGCAGTTTGCAGAGGCGCTGGAGGAGCTGCCCTACACCATCGCCAGAAATGCGGGCATGGACGCGGTGTACGCTAAGATGAAGCTGAGGGAGTGGCACCACAGGGGAAAGAAGGGATACTGCGTGGATGCCATGCGCAGGGGGATGGCTGATGCCTATGTGAAGGCGATTCTTGATTCTCATCTGGTGAGAAAGCAGGTGCTGAGCTCTGCAACAGAGGTGGCATGCGCAATACTCAGGGTGGATGATGTGCTGATCAGACGAAAGAGGGATGGCAGAGCGCATGAGAAGAAAAAGCAGACGCAGAAGATGCCCGACTACGTGAGAAGGGACGGGAAGATTGATCTGAGGTACGCTTTCAGGGGGCTGAGGTGAGCAACTCAGCGCCGTAGTCAGCGTCTTCCAGCGCCTTTATGAAGGTGCTTTCGTCCATGATGGCAGGAATCAGCATCTCAGCTCTGCCATCTTCAAAGGATACCCTCACATTCTCTGCTCCTGCTGCCTCAAGGATACCTTTCACCACATCAGCACAACCACGGCAGCTCATACCGGTTATCCTGAGTACAAGCTTTTTCTTTTCTGGTTCTGGAGATGAGACCTGAGCCCCACGAGCCTGTTCCCGCACCCCCGCACGGATCAGGTAACCCTGGATGATGTCCTTCAGATACCATTCGCAGCACCTGCCAGAGGGGTTGGTGGTGAGACACCACCTGCCTTTTCCTGCACCTGTGAGCTCCTGAACCTCTTCCAGAGTGGTGCAGCATCTCTGCTCAATAATCAGATGCACGAGCATCTCACGGGTTACACGGCTGCAGTAGCAGAGAGGGGAGGGAGGAGAGGTCTCCTTTATGCCAACTCTGGTCCTGAGGTCAGAGGTGCGAAAATAAATGCCTGTCCTGGTGCTGAAATACACCACATCGCAGGTCGGAGATGGGCAGAAGTAGAAGCTGTCGTCAATTTTGTCCCAGTTCTCCTCCCTCAGGTGAACCCCTATGGTGAGAGGCAGAACCTTCATGCCGCGGATGCCGCAGGAAATGCAGATGCCTTCGGTCAATGTTATCCCCCACTGATACGGTGTTGGTGGAAATGGGCCCGCTGGGCTTCGAACCCAGGACCTTTCGCTTATCAGGCGAACGCGCCACCAGGCTACGCCACGGGCCCTGCCTATCTACCCAAGGTTTATATCCTCATCCACCAATATTATAGACAGGGTGATAAAAAGGTGGACATAAGGGACTTCAGAACCACCGAAGAGATAGAGGTACCTGGCAGTCTCATAGATCAGGTTATAGGGCAGGAGAAGGCTGTGGAGATAATCAGGAAAGCTGCCCTGCAGAAGAGGCACGTGCTGCTCATAGGCGAGCCCGGCACAGGGAAGAGCATGCTGGGCCAGGCCATGGCAGAGCTCCTGCCGGTGGAGGAGCTTGAGGACATTCTGGTTTACCCCAACCCCGACGACAAGAACAACCCGAGGGTTGAGGCGGTGAAGGCGGGGGAGGGTGAAGCTATAGTGCAGCGCTACAAGGAGCAGAAGCGCCGTGTTGAGGCTCCCATAAACACCATGTTCAAGGTGCTCTTCATAACCGTCATGCTCATGGTGCTCTACTACATGCTCGTGCTTCAGCAGCCCTACGTGCTCTTTCTCGGCATAATAGCCTTCGTTTTCCTGCTGATGGGCAGACAGTACATAAAGGTCAAGGACGAGGTGCTGGTGCCCAAGCTCCTGGTGAACAACAAGGGGATGAAAAAGGCACCCTTTGTTGACGCCACAGGTGCGCATGCCGGCGCGCTGCTGGGAGACGTCAGGCACGACCCCTTCCAGAGCGGCGGGCTTGAAACGCCTCCCCACGAGCTGGTTGAGCCGGGAGCAATCCACAAAGCCCACAAAGGCGTGCTCTTCATAGATGAAATCTCAACCCTGAGCATGGAAAGCCAGCAGTCCCTGCTCACCGCCATGCAGGAGAAGAAGTTCCCGATAACCGGGCAGAGCGAGCGCTCCAGCGGGGCGATGGTGCGCACCCAGCCCGTGCCCTGCGACTTCATACTCATCGCCGCCGGCAACCTGGACGTGGTGCGCAAGATGCACCCGGCGCTGCGCTCCAGGATTAGGGGTTACGGGTATGAGGTTTACATGAAGGACGTCATGGACGACACCCCCGAGAACCGGGACAAGCTGGTTCAGTTCGTCGCCCAGGAGGTTGTAAAGGACGGCAAAATCCCGCACTTCACCCGTGAGGCGGTGATGGAGATAATTGAGGAGGCGAGGCGCCGCGCTGGTAGGAGGGGCAAGCTCACCCTCAAGCTCCGTGCCCTCGGCGGGCTTGTGAGAGCCGCAGGAGACGTGGCAATCAGCGAGGGTTCGCCCTACGTGGAGGCGAGACACGTGCGCAAAGCCAGGAAGATAGCCCGCACCCTTGAGCAGCAGATAGCAGACAGATACATAAGCCAGAAAAAGGACTACGAGGTTTACAGGGTTGAGGGAGCGGAGGTGGGGAAGGTCAACGGGCTTGCGGTCATAGGCTCGGACAGCGGGGTTATCCTGCCCATAGTTGCGGAGGTTGCCCCGGCTCAGAGCAGGGATGAGGGCAGAATCATTGCCACGGGAAAGCTGCGCACCATAGCCAGGGAGGCAATTCAGAACGTGAGCGCAATAATAAAGAAGCACACGGGCAGGGACATCTCCAACTACGACGTGCACATCCAGTTCCTGCAGACCTACGAGGGGGTTGAGGGAGACAGCGCCAGCATCAGCGTGGCTACCGCCGTGTTCTCGGCACTTGAAAACGTGCCCGTTGACCAGAGCGTTGCCATGACGGGCTCGCTGAGCGTGCGGGGTGATGTGCTGCCCGTGGGGGGCATAAACCCGAAGATAGAGGCTGCAATCAACGCCGGCATAAAGAAGGTCATAATACCCCAGGGCAACCTGAAGGATGTTATGCTTGACCCTGAGAAGCGGAGCAGAATAGAGATTATACCCGTGAAGAGCCTGCCCGAAGTTCTGGAGCATGCGCTCTGCTGGAGCGAGGACAGGAAGAGCCTGCTTGACAGGGTCAAGAGCGTTATCTCCCTGCCATCCGTTGACAAGGCGCTGCCGAAGGTGGACAAGCAGAGCGGGTGATGCTGGCTGTGCGTGAGTTTCATGAGCTTCTCTCCCAGCTGAATGTGCGCTTTGCAGACCTCAGAGTGCACCGCACGCAGAGCACCGCGCTGGTGCTGAAGGATGGCAGGGCAGAGGCTGTGAGCACCGGCATCACCCGGGGCTTCGCCGCACGCGTGCTTGACAGGTGCTGGGGGTTTGCCTGCTCAAGCACCGAAGAGAGGCTGGAGGAGATGCTGGAGCAGGCACGCAGAGCAGCCAGGCTGGGGGAGGGGAAGGTGAGGCTTGCACCGGTTCGCCCCGCAAGCTACAGCGGAGAGGTGAGGGTGAAAAAGCCTCCCGCCAGCTTCAGCAGCGAGGAAAAGCTTGAGCTGCTTGAGCGAGCCCACAGCGTGGCTGGGGAGCACGCGGAGATAGCGAGCGTCACGGTGAGCTATCACGACGCCCTGGTGGAGTTCAGGTACTGCAGCACCGAGGGCGGGGATGTGCTGCTCACCTACCCCTGGGTTTCTCTGCAGGTGCAGGTGGTTGCGAAAAGGGGCAGCACGCTGCAGATGGCACAGGAGCGTGCCGGTGGAGTTGCGGGTCTTGAGGCTCTGAGCAGGGTGGAAGAGCTCGCCGCAAGTGCCTGCGAGCGGGCGATAAGGCTGCTGGATGGAAGGCAGGCTCCTTCAGGCAGAATGAAGGTGGTCATGGATGCGAAGCTCACGGGGGTGTTCATCCACGAGGCGCTGGGGCATGCGGTGGAGGCAGACCACGTGCTCAGGGGTGAGTCGGTGCTGGCTAACATGCTGGGCAGGAGCATAGCCTCAGAGGAGGTGAGCATATACGATGACCCCTGCATCCCGGGTTCGGCAGGCTACTACCTGTACGACGCCGAGGGCGTGCCGGCTAAGCGAAAGGCGCTGGTGGAGAAGGGGGTGCTCAAAAGCTACCTGCACACACGCGAGACTGCAGGGGCAATGGGGCAGGAAGCCAGCGGAAATGCGAGAGCCCAGGGATACAGCTTTCCGCCGCTGCCCAGGATGAGCAACACCTGCATGCAGGCCGGGGATGCGGAGCTGGAGGAGCTGCTGGAGTGCGCGGGCACTGGCGTTTACCTGTGCGGCTCACGCGGCGGCGAGGTTGACACCGCCAGAGGGGTGTTCCAGTTCAGCGCCGAGGAGGGGTTCATGATAAGGAATGGCGAGCTTGCAGAGCCGCTGAGGGATGTCTCGCTCTCCGGTGAGACCCTTGAGATTCTGCGGAAGATTGAGCTCGTGGGCAGAGAGGTGGAGATGCACCCGGGATACTGCGGCAAGGACGGGCAGCTCGTGCCCGTGGGCGACCTTGCGCCTGCGGTGCTCACCACAGCCAGCGTGGGAGGCAGAATATGACGCCAGCAGTAGCGGTCAAGCGCATATCAGAGCATGGATGCGAAGGTGAGGTTTACATGGTTGAGGGCAGGAGGTTCAGGCTGGAGTACAGCCCCATGGAGCTCAGAGCAGATGCAGCCTACGAGCGCGGCTTCGGTGTGAGGGTGCTGAAGAAGGGCAGGCTGGGTTTCGGGTATTCCACAGACCTGGAGACGGCGGTGGAGAAGGCACTGGAAATCGCATCATGCTCGGAGAGGCTCAGGCTGGAGTTTGCTTCGCCAGGGAGGTACCCGGGGGCAGAGGTTTATGACAGCCGGGTGGAGGAGCTGGAGATTGAAGGCGCCCGGGAGCTGCTGATGCAGGCAGTGGAGGGGTGCAGGGAGGAGGGCGCTGCACCGGCGCAGGTGAGCATGAGCTGGAGGGTCACCAGAAGGGAGGTGCACAACACCTCAGGCGTGGAGGCGGTGGAGCGCAGCACTGAAGCGGGCGTGTACGCCACGGGCGTGGCTGAGACCTCAAGCGGCATGCACTTTGCCTCTGCACGCTCCCTGAGCAGAATGGATTTTGAGGAGGTTGGCAGAAGAGCAGGCTGGCTTGCGAGCAGCTCAAGGGGGGCGGTTAGAGCTCCGGAAAAGGTGGAGGGCGTGGTGTTCAAGCCTGTAGCCGTGGCAGAGCTGCTTGAGAGCGTCCTTGTGCCAGCCTTCAGCGCCGAGAACGTGCTCAGAGGAAGGAGCAGGCTGGCTGGCATGCTGGGCGAGCAGGTCTTCGGCGAGAACATGAGCATCCACGACGACCCGACGCTGCCCTTCAGCGCCGGAAGCTGCAGCTTTGACGACGAGGGCGTGCCGGCTAAGCGAAAGGCGCTGGTGGAGAAAGGAGTGCTCAAAAGCTACCTGCACAGCCTGCTCACCGCATGCAGAGCCGGCGAGAGGAGCACGGGCAACGCCTTCAGAAGCAGCTACTCTGCACAGCCGGAGATAGATGCAACCAACCTGGTGGTGAGCGGCGACGGCGGCGCTGAGGAAGATGGTGCGCTGGTGGTGCACGGGCTCATAGGCGCACACACCGCCAACACGGTGAGCGGAGACTTCTCCGTAGAGACGAGAAACGCCTTTTACGACGGTACTCCTGTGAGAAAGGCAATCATAGCAGGAAACATCTACGAGCTTCTGAAGGAGGCAAGCTTCGGCTCAGACGCTGAGGAGGTTGCGGGAGTGATTACGCCGAGCATGCGGGCTGAGAACCTGAGGGTCACGGGATAGGTGGTGCGGGTGAAGCTGTTCGTCAGAGCCCAGCCGCTGCAGAAGAAGCTGCACGCCAGAGAGGAGGAGAAGATAAGCAAGAGGTACGACGAGATACTGAGCTACTTGGACCTGAGCGACGATGAGATATCCACCACCTGCTTCAGGGTGGAGGAGGTGATAGAGGGTGTGCCGGACTTCCTGAGGGGCTACCTGCTGTGCATAAAGCGGGGAAGGGCGAAGTTCAGGTACTTCATAACCCTGTACCTGAAGCGGGATGAGGAGATTCACGACCGCCTCACGCTGTTTTTTGACGACAGCGGCGAGCACGTTGAAACTGAGTACATCCACTCCCTCGGGAGGGTGCACAGAATGGAGGACAACACCAGAATCAGGGAGTACGAGTGCGCCATAGAGGGACTGTTCTCCCACGTGCTCGGCGAGAGGGTTGAGCTGATAATTGAGCTTCCGTGAAATGAAGTGCGCCTGCTCTGCTGAACGCGGCTGCGAGCTCGGCAGAGAGCTCAGGGAGAGGCTTGAGCTGCACAGGTGCAGGAGCATGGAGGAGATGCTTGAGGTGCTGCGCAGGAGGGCTGGCGAGTACATCGCCTTCACCTGGACTCGTGGGGATGAGGGAGTGCTGCTCAGTGTGCATGGGGGAATGTTTTTCCACGCTATTAAACACACGCATATTGAGAGGCTGAGGCAGGTGCTGTGCGAGTCCCTCAGAGGCTTCGTGTCCTCATCCACAGGATTCAGGGCGAGATGCGTGAGGTGCGGCGAGAGGTGCGAGATGCTCCTTGAGAATGAGGTGGTGCAGGATGAAGGAGGCTGTGAGCAGGCTGCTGGCTGAAGGTGGCAGAAGCTTCTGGAGCATAGTGGGCAGGTGGGAGTACAGGCTCAAGGACCTGGTGGATGCCCTCAACGAGATGCACGAGCAGGGGGAGCTTGCAGTTAGAAACGGCACCCTTGAGCTGAAAGGGGGCGAGAGGCTGCGCAGACTGGGAAAGCGCACCTGCAGGTGCTGCAGGGGCAGGGGCGTGGACGTGAAGAACACCTCGCTGCTCAGGCGCTTCAGAAGGCTGCTGAAGGAGCGTCCGCCAACCACTGCAGACTACTTCCAGGGAAACATGGACGCCGAGAGCGTGGTGGCAAGGGTTCACCTGATGGACGCCAGGGACGGGCTGGCCGGCAGGAGGATCTGCTTAGTGGGTGATGACGACTACCTCAGCCTGGCGCTTGCACTCACGCACCTGCCCGAGCGCGTGTACGTGCTTGAGATTGATGAGAGAATAGGGGAGTTTATTGAGCGCTGCGCCAGAAGAGAGGGGCTGGAGGTTGAGTTTATGCAATACAGCGTTGAGGAGCCCCTGCCGGAGGAGCTCAGGGGAAGGTGCCACATCTTCTCCACCGAGCCCTTGGAGACGCTCTCGGGCTTCCTGAGCTTCTTTGCCAGAGGTGCGGGGACGCTCGCCGGCAGGAACTGCGCCGGCTACGTGGGGCTCACCAACTTGGAGTGCTCCATAGAGAAGTGGAAGAGAATTCAGGAGGAGATGCTCCGCATGGGGTTCGTGATAACCGAGCTGCGCAGAAGGTTCTCCTCATACCCCATGGAGTACCCGGAGGATGAGATGTACGTGGAGCAGGTGGTGAAGTCGCTGAAGTTCAGGGTGAAGCCGAACAGGAAGGGCACGTGGTACTTCTCCCACCTGTTCAGGGTGGAGGCGGTGGAGACTCCAAAGCCTGTGCCTGCGCCGGAGGAGAGGACGGAAATTGAGCTATTTGACCCCGGGGACGACATGACTTACCCCAATTCCATGCGTCGTTAGTGTTGCGGGTTGAGCTATGCACTGGCTGATTCGCCCGGACGCGGTGACAGCCTTCAGCGACAGGGGCGTGAGAAGGGCGCTCTCCGGCTACATTGAGGTGGCTGAGGACAGGAGGGAGGCTAACTTCAGGGTTGCACGCATGGTGGCGGTGGAGGATGAGCTCGGGGAGATGCAAGTGGAGGAGCTCTGGAGGCTGCATTCAGAGCTGATGCAGAGGTACAGGAGGCTGAGGAAGAGCCCGGAGGGTGGCGAAGCCCCGGAGCGCAGCCTTCTGCACCTGAAGCATGCGATTGCGCTGAAAATGCTGGAGAGGTGCGAGTTCTGCGAGCGCAGGTGCAGGTGCAACCGCAGAAGGGGAGAGCTGGGATTCTGTGGCACGGGCGCCGAGGCGAGGCTGAGCTCGGAGTTCATACACATGGGCGAGGAAGCCTGCATGGTGCCCAGCCACACCATCTTCTTCACCGGATGCAACTTCTACTGCGTTTACTGCCAGAACTGGACGATTTCCCGGCAGGTGGAGAAGGGGACGCCTGTTACTGGAGGCATGCTGGCGGAGATGGTGGAGCGGCGCAGGCTCGGGGATAAGAGCAGAAACGTTAACCTGGTGGGCGGCGACCCCACGCCGAGCATGCACGTAGCCCTGGAGATGCTGTGCCACCTCAGGGTGAACATCCCGGTGGTCTGGAACTCAAACATGTACATGAGCGAGAAGGGCATGAGCCTGCTGGAGGGGGCGGTGGACGTTTACCTGGCTGACTTCAAGTACGGCAGCGATGAGTGCGCGCTTGAGCTCTCAAGGGCTGAGAGGTACTTTGAGGTGGTTACCAGAAACCTGCTCGCCGCAAGGGTGCAGGGGGCAGAGCTGCTCATACGCCACTTGGTGCTCCCGGGGCATGTGGACTGCTGCACCAAGCGGGTGCTGGAGTGGGTGGCTGAGAATCTGGGCAACTCCGCAAGGCTGAACATCATGCCCCAGTACCGCCCGGAGTTTGAAGCCTACAGGCACAGAGGGCTCACGAGAAGGGTCTCCAAGGCTGAGATGCGGGAGGCGATGGATTATGCCAGGGAGCTTGGGCTGTGGAACCTGGAGGGCTGGTAGATGAGAGTTGTGCCGCTTATCTCAGCGGGCTACGACTCCAACGCCTATGTGCTGCTGGCTGAGAGGGTGGCTGTGATTGACACCGGGCTGAGTGCTGAAAGCATGCGCAGCAGGCTCGCGGGGGTGGTGCAGCCGGAGGATGTGGAGGTGGTGGTGAACACCCACGCCCACATAGACCACTGCGGCGGAAACGGAGCCTTTGCAAATGCCAGAGTGATGCTGCACGAGCTGGATGCAGAGGCGGCTGAGAGCGGCAGCTTCTACGGCACCGCCTCGCTTTTCGGAACAGGGAGCGCCTGGAAACCTGAGAGGCTGCTCAGGGAGGGCATGAAGATTGAGCTGGGCGATGCGGAGCTGGAGGTTATCCACACTCCAGGACACACACCCGGGAGCATCTGCCTGTACCTGAGGGAGGAGAGGGCGCTTTTTTCTGGAGATACGCTGTTTGCCGGCGGCAGCTTCGGAAGGACGGACCTTGAAGGCGGGAACATGAGGCAGCTCGTGGAGTCGCTGCGCAGAATTGCCGAGCTTGAGATTGAGGTGCTGTACCCGGGGCACTTGGAGGTGGTGGAGGGAGAGGAAGCAAGAGAGTGCGTGGAAGTTGCCTGCGAGGCTGCGGAGAGGTTTATTTAGCTTCTCCCTCAGCCACCCTGAGGTAGACCATCACGAACACCAGAAACCAGGCAGGAAAGATGAAGTAGCCGGCGTAGTCGTGCACCAGCCTCAGCGTATCCCAGCCGTAGTGGTAGCCCGCCAGGACTATAAGCACCAGACGGAGAATGTTCTGGGCAGAGGTGCCCAGTATGCCGAAGAGGAAGAGCCCCAGCCTCTTCTTCCAGCTCATGGGATAGTCCAGGCTCATCAGCGCAAAGAGCGAGAGGAATATGGTGACGGAGGCTATGCCGGAGCTGGGCATGCCTATCCATACTGCTATGGGGTTGCCGGAGAAGTCTGTGAAGCTTATTGTCTGACCCTCCCTGACAAACTCGTAGCCGAGCAGGCTGAGCACACCCGCAAGAATGCGGGTGGTGGTGAGGGAGTACCGCTCCTCCAGGTACATGCCGAAGATGTGGGGGAAGGCAACCGCAAAGGCAAACACACCCGTTACAACCGCGGGAATGGTCCCTGCTCTGCCGTACACCGCAAGCGTGAGCCCCGTGAGAATGCTCACGGCACCGAGGGCTACAAACCTGGGCTCGGTCACCGCAAGCAGAAGCCACAGCCCTGCAAGCAGGAGCACACCGCCCGCCGCCCTGTGGTGGAGCTCGGGTGTGCCGAGCTCTGAGAGCAGCCTCTCACGGTTGATGTAGAGCCAGAAGATACAAAGCCCGAGAACCGCCCAGGCGTAAATTCCTGTCTCACGAAAGTAGTTTTCTGATACCGAGCTCATGGCACGGTAAAAGGAAAGCACGAAAATGAGCAGTGTTAAAACAGCCCCCGCCAGAAAGATTCTGCGTCTTCCCGAATACTCAGCCATGCTCCATCCTCCGTATATCATGCACGGGTAACGCTGGAAATAAATTCTCCACCTGAGAAACACAAATTATATATAGCCATCCGGAAAAGAAATCAAGGGTGGTTGGTTGCTCTGCCACCGTGTGATAGCCGGTTGCCGCAGTGTCGGGGGATGCAGGCTACTTGTGTTTCTGGCTTTCTTAGGCTTATCTTTCGGTGCTGCTGAGGCAGAGGTTCTGACCGTTGGCAGCAGCGGCGCAAACTTCACCAGCATCCAGGAGGCTGTGAGCTACGCCTCCCCCTACGACACCATAATCGTTCTTCCGGGTGTTTACTACGAAAACCTCCTCATTGAAAAGCCCCTGACCATAACCGCACCCGACGGCGCGGTGCTCTTGCCAGCAGACCAGTACCTGCCGGTGATTCACCTGCTGGCTGTCAGCGGCGCCAACCTGAGCGGCTTCACCCTGAGGTATGCGGAGAGCGGCGGCACAGGTGCTCCGGGCGTGCCGGGAATGCTCGGCATATACCTGGAGTCTGCCAGCGGCAGCGTGCTCAGCAGGCTGACCGTGGCTGGCTTTCCCACCGGGATAATCCTGAACTCCTCCAGCGGCAACGTGCTCAGGGACATAAAGGTGCTCTCCTCCACCTGGAATTCGCTGTACCTTGGAGCCTCAAGCGACAACCTGATTGAGGGGGTGCACCTCAACGGCAGCGCAAGGGCGCACGGGGCGGTGCTGCGCTTCTCCCACAGAAACACCTTCAGAAACCTTACCGCCGGCGACAACCACGGCTACGGAGTTCTGCTTGACCGCTCAAGCTCAAACACCTTCACTGGCGGGCTGATCACAAACAACACCTTCGGCTTCTTCATTCAGAGCTCCATCAGCAACACCATCGCCGGCATGAGGATAAGCAGGAATTACGCAGAGAATATAAGGTTTGAGGATTCTTCATACAACACGGTGCGTGACAGCATCGTCGTGGAGTCGGTCACAGAGAATGGCATCTATCTAAATGAATCGCATCATAACAGCCTCATAAACCTCACACTCGCCTACAACAGGTGGAACGGTGTGTATGTGAACAACTCCATCGGCAACAGGGTGGTTGCCAGCGAGATATACGGCAACAATCCCGCTGGAGTTTACGTGCTCCGCTCCCCCTCCACCCTCGTTCAGGCTTCCAGAGTGCACGGCAACCTGTGGAGGGGCATATACGTGGTGGCTTCTGATGGGGTGAGGGTTGAGAACAGCACCATCTACGAAAATCAGGAGGGGATTTACTTTGAGCACTCTCAGAACGTAAGCATAGTGAACTGCACCCTCAGCTCCAACCTGCTTTACGGCATACGTGCGTTCAGCTCCTCAGGCGCCACCATCACCCTCAACACCGTGCGGAACACCACCGGCAACGCCTGGGCGACGGGTGTGGCGCTTGAGGGCGTGAGCGCCTCCGCGGTGTACCACAACGCCTTCATAGGCAACGCCGTGCAGGCTTCCGACGACTACGGGAATGCCTGGGACTACCGTGGTGGAGGCAACTACTGGAGCGACTACGATTCTCCAGCAGAGGGATGCTACGACTCTGACCTGAACAGGATGTGCGACTCCCCCTACACCATCTCTGCAAACGCCAGCGACAGGTACCCCTACACCCGCCCATACCTCTGGCTTGGAGTGCCGAGAATCAGCGCAGCATGGGCAGATGCCACGGAGGTTGCGGTTGGCGGGGTGGTGAACCTGAGCTTTACCCTTGAGAATCCCGGCACCAGCGCCTTCCAGGGCAGGGTTGAGGGCTCGGTATGGCTTCCAGATGGCAGCGGCGAGTACTTGGGGATAAAGAGCGTTTACCTGCTGCCCGGGAGCAGCCTGAACGTCACCTTCCCCTACACCCTCTCCCAGGGGGGCATGCACGACTATGACCTCTACTTAGAGCCAGCAGATGGAAGCTGGCGCAGCGCCATTGACCACGTTTACGTGAGGGACGGCTTCAGAGGAAGGGGTGTGAGGGCGCTTGAGGAGAGCTTCAGCTCGCCTCCTGACTGGAGCACCCTGCGCTGGCGGTTTGCGGGAGGTGAGTACATCGGTAACTCCAGCGGACAGGCTATAGCCTACCTTCCCGCATACCATGCAGCCGACTTCAACTACAGCGCTGAAATGAGGGTGTATGAAGCCAACGCAAGCCTGAGCGGCACCGCTGGT
>Ga0256839_1004938_pt1 | contig 12653 bp, 13 predicted proteins | sample 354166metaG_FD_185968 | JGI IMG/M metagenome (GOLD analysis project Ga0256839, IMG submission 185968) | Hydrothermal vent microbial communities from Mid Atlantic Ridge, Atlantic Ocean - 354-166 | ecosystem: Environmental > Aquatic > Marine > Hydrothermal vents | place: Atlantic Ocean: Mid...
TGGAGCAATTCACGCGCGGCCACGGCGAGGGTGTGGGAATCGCGCTCGCGGTCGCTCTTGTGCTGGAGCTGCACCTGAATATCGCCCATCCACGGCTTGTTGCGCAAATATGTATGGCGCACGAGGCCGTTAAAATTAAACGGGCTGGCGGTGCCGGCATAGGTTTGCAGGGCGGTCACTTCAGGAATGCTGCGCAGCTCCTCGGCCAGTTGGCTGACCACATTGGCGGTCACGGGCAGGGCGGTGCCATCGGGCATATTTACGGTAACGTTGAATTCCGGCTTATTATCATTTGGCAGCATTTTAACGGTGACGGCGGTGGTGTAAAACAGCACCAAGCTGAGCATAAACACGATGATCAGGCCGGCAGCAAAGCTCCAGCCCACCACGCGTTTGGTGATCAGCGGGACCAGCAGTTTTTTGAAAAACCCGTGCAGCCACTCGGCCTGCTTGTGCTCGCTTTTTTGCGCCTTTTCCAAGCCTTTAATGCTGGGCTTAATGCGCTGGGCCAACCACGGGGTAAAAATGAAGGCGGCAAACAGCGAGAAGATCATGGCGACCGAGCCAAGCGCCGGAATGGGGGCCATATAGGGGCCCATCATGCCGGTGACAAAGCCCATGGGGAGTAGTGCGGCGATCACCGTGAAGGTGGCCAGAATGGTAGGGTTACCCACTTCGCGCACCGCGTCTACCGAGCATTCTTCGCTGCATTCACCAATTTTAAGCCAGCGGCGGTATATGTTTTCGACAACCACAATGGCGTCATCCACCAAGATACCGATGGAGAAAATAAGGGCGAAAAGGCTCACGCGGTCAATGGTGAAGCCCAGCAGCCATGCGGCAAAGACCGTCATCAAAATAACGATCGGAATCACGATCAGCACAACGATGGCGGCGCGCAGGCCCAAGGATAGCCAGATCAGCAGCGTAACCGCGCCGGTCACGACAAACAGCTTGAAGATCAACTCGTTGACCTTTTCATTGGCGGTTTCGCCGTAGTTTCGCGTGACCTCGACATTGACATTGTCCGGAATAAGCGTGCCTTTAAGCTGCTCGACTTTGGCTAATATCTCCTCGGCCACAGAAACACCGTTGGAGCCGTTTTTCTTGGCAAACGCAATGGTGACAGCCGCCGCACCACTCGGGGCAAGCTGCTCGGAGCTGTCCAGATCGCCGTAAGCGGGGCCGGTGTAATAGGATACGATATTGCTGGCATCGCGCGTGCCATCTGTCACCAAAGCGATATCGCGAATATAGGTGGGCGAGCCGCTGGCCACGCCGACCATCAGGTTTTCTACATCCTGTTTGGTGCGTAAAAAATCACCGGTATAGATGGTAAACGTGGTTTGGCCGGTTTCAACAGAGCCAACATCGCGCGCCGAATTGGCGTTGCGGATGGTCATCGCGAGTTCATCAAGCCCAATGCCAAAGCCCGCCAGGCGCTCGGGGAAAACCTCAACCCGAATGGCATTGCTGCGGCCACCAACCACAAAGGTTTGCGCGGTATCATCGCCTTGTTTTACAGCCTGAATCACGTCTAGCCCAAGCGAGCGCAGGGCGGCGTCATCCACCGAATGCGACCAGAGTGTAAGGGTAACCACGGGCACATCATCAATGCCTTTGGGCTTGATCAGGGGCTGGGAAACACCGGGGGGGATGGCGTCAAGATTTGACTGGATTTTGTCGTTGAGCTTCACCAGCGAGGGGCCAAGCTCCTCGCCGACATCAAACTGCACCGTAACCATGGCCCCGCCGCGCTCGGACACGGAATAAACATGGTCCACCCCCGGGATTTCAGAGAGCATGCGCTCTAACGGGTCGGTGGCGAGAGAGGCCACTTGGGTGGCGGTCGCACCGGGGTAGGAGAAGAAGATATCAACCATCGGCACCGAGATTTGCGGGTCTTCTTGGCGCGGGGTCGAGATGAGGCCCATGATGCCAAGGCCAAGGCTGGCCACAAGCAAAAGCGGCGATAGGGGCGAGGTGATAAAGCCCTTGGCCATGGCACCGGCAAGGCCGAGCTTGGCTTTGAAGCCAGCTTTTGGCGCGTCATTATTTGGTGCGTCACTCATATTTAAACCCTCCCGAATTCGTTAATTGCCACCCGAAACCAGCGTGGCAGGAGGGTTGAGAATGACGGTTTCACCGCCGCTCAGGCCCGAAATCACAGATACTCGATCATCACCCACAGGATAGCCAACACGCACCAGACGCAAGGAAGGCTTGCCGTTTTCAAGCACAAAAACCGAGGGCAGCGAGCCGCGCCACACCAAGGCCGCCGTAGGCACCGCCGCTTGGCCCTGCACAGGGATGGAGGTGTCGGGCACTGTGACCTCGACATACATCCCCGGCCCACCCGGGGTGCCATAGGGAAGGTCAAACTTCACCTTGACCGTATGGCGGGCCTGATCGGCGATCGGGAATATTTGCGCCACGCGGGCCTCGATCGGGGCACCGCCGATATCAAGCCGCGCCTCTACGATGACGCCCTCGGAAAGGCCGGCAGCCAAGCGCACAGGCACATCGGCCTCGATGCGCAGATAATCGGTATAGGCGAATTTAAGCAGCGGCATGCCGGGTTGGACATTGTCGCCCACCTCCACCATGCGCTGAACGATGATACCGCCAAACGGGGCCAGTTGGGTGGCATCGCGGAGCTGCACATCTAGCGCCTCGACCATGGCTTGCGCCTGCATCAGCCCGCTTTGGGCCTGGTCGACGCCCGAGGTTTGCGCATAAAGATCTGCTTGGCGCTCTAGTGCCGAGTTGCTTTGGCCCATGGCGTCGGAGAAACCACGGGTGAAGAATTGGTCAAACATGCTTGGCACGCCCATGCCGGGGAAGCTGGACACCGAATTACTGCGTGGCGAATAAAGCTCACGCGTGTATTGCATTTGGGCGTTTTGCAGCATGGCCTGCGCCTGATAAACCTGTGCGAGGGCGGCATTGCGCTGGGCGATGATATCAGCATCATCAACCGTAAGCAGGACCTCGCCCTCACTCACGCGGGTGCCTTCAACGCCGGCCATCGAGGTAACGGCACCGGGGATTTGGGCTGAAATTGTGACTTCTTTAAAGGGAATGACCGTGCCGCCGATCGTGGCAGAGCCACCAACTTCAGAGGTGCTGACAATGGCGGTTTGAAACGATACCGCGCTACTTTCTTGCGCACTCACGCCTGATGCCATTGCCACGCCAACCAGCGCCGAAACTATACCAATGCCTCGCATCCTTCTCCCCTTACATAGCCTTGCGCCGCTTTGGCGTCTTATAATCCACTATAGCCAACTGTATTTATAAATCTATTCTTTACATCCACCCGGCTCGATTTGATTTCGTTCACCATATAGATATATTTGAATATGAATACATGGCAATTTGCCCCACATGCTTAGAAGGGCATTACATTCCCCCACATATATGACATAGGCTGGCTAAACGCATAGGCGGCCAACCCGAGATCATATGACATTTTGCCAACGGCTTGCGACATGTTGAGCATGGTGGCGTTCATCTCGGGCAGGGCCTCGGCCATGATGGTGATATCACCAGACATGCTGGCAACCGAGGTATCAAGCGAGGCCACGCTGCCGCTCATGGCGTGAATATCGGTGGCCATGGAGGTGATGGTTGTGTTCATAGAGATCACGCTGTCAGACATGTCAACCACAGCGGCATTCATGGATTTAATGCTCTGGTTCATTTCCAGCATCACATCAGACAGCACAAAAACCTGTTTGGCCATGCCATACATAACCCATGTAAACACCGCCATCACGATCACGATGAGAAAGGTCGTAAGGCCAATGAACCGGCCGGAATTGACACGTCGATACATTCGACACTCCTAATTGAGGCGGGCGGGTCAAGTTAGCCTTACATGCGCGCGCTAAATATCGGTGAAAGCGGCTGTAAAACAGACACATAACAAAGTATTCAAATAACTGTATATTAGTTTTACGGCAAAGTTAAGTGTTTTGTTTGCCACAGGGTGGGCAGGAAGACTTGGGGCAGGGCACCGGTAACCTTGACCCCATGAAGAGAGCGTTAATCCCGCGTAGCTATTAACCTAGGTTAGTAGGTTAATGAATGTGTATATTTGTGTTTATTATTCAGTAGGATAAGGGGGTGGTGGGTGGTAGGTTTCGCCCATTTTAAAGGCGGGACCTCTAGAGGTGCCGCCTTCTGTGAGTGCCAGATGCAGGCCCCGCTAGCAGCAGCTCTGGCCGCTCTTGGTGGGCGTGCAACAGGCTTCGCCCTCTTCTGGGGCCGGGGCGCTGCCACCTGCGGCCTTATCAAAGGCAAAGTCGAGCTTTTCCGCTGCTTCGTCGCGGATGTGGCGGGCGATCTCGATAACCGCGTCGATCTGGTCTTGCGGCACGCCCGCATGGCGCAGGCGCTCCAACTGGCACTGGCCCATGGCGGGGTGGTTGGCGGCTATGCCCGAGGCCAGCGATACCAGCGCCACGATCGAGCTGTGCAACTGCGGCGTGCTCATGTTTTGATCCAGTCTTCAATCTGGGCCGCACCGGGCACGCTGCCCGCGTGCACAAGCGCCTCGTCGAGCACCACACCGGGGGTGGACATAACACCATAGCCCATGATTTCACCCATATCGGTGATTTTTATGATCTCGACATCCACGCCGGCCGCTTTGGCTGTGGCCGCGATCATATCCGCGGTGGTGGCGCATTTTTTGCAGCCGGATCCAAGGACTTTGAAGGTTTTCATAGGGGTCTCCTTTTAGACAATAAGAGCGTTAAACAGATAGCCGACAGAGATGAAGGCGACAAAAAGAATGCCGGTAAAGGTGGCAATCAGTTGAGGCTTGAGCACCTTGCGCAGGATCACCATTTCCGGCAGGGAAATTGCGGCGACCGACATCATCAGCGCCAACACGGTGCCAAGGGGCACGCCTTTGGCCAGCAAGGCCTCGACAATGGGGACAACGCCGGTGGCGTTAGAATAAAGCGGAATGCCGGTAAGCACGGCGGCGGGCACGGCGAAGGGGTTATCCGCGCTTGCGTATTTCAGGAAAAAGCTTTCGGGAATAAAGCCGTGTAATACGGCACCAATACCAATGCCAACGAACACATATATCCAAATGCGTCCGAGGATTTCTTTAACCTGTTCAATGGCGTAGTTAATACGGGCTTTGAATGAATTGTTGGCTTTTTGCAGCGCGGCTTCGCCCATTTTTATTTTCCAGACGTAGTCTTCCACCCACTTTTCAAGCTTGAGGGCTTCGATAAGCAGCCCGCCAACAATGCCAACGGTCAGGCCCGCAGCCACATATAGCGCGGCGTATTTCCAGCCGATGGCGGCGGCGAGCACAACCACCGCCACTTCGTTAATCATTGGTGAGGCAATCAGGAACGCCATGGTGACCCCGAGCGGAATGCGGGCCTCCAGAAAGCCGATGAATAGAGGCACCGACGAGCAGGAACAAAACGGGGTCACCGCGCCAAGGCCGACGGCCATGGGGTAAGACACATAGCGCGGGCGGCCAGCCACGGCTTTGCGGACACGCTCAGGGGTGAGGAGGGCGCGAAAAAAGCCGATCGCGAAGATGATGATGGTGAGGAGAAAGAAGATTTTGGTAGTGTCTTCTGCGAAGAAATGCACGGCTTCGGCCAAGCGGGTGTCGGGCGTGAGGCCGAGCAGGTCATAGGTGACAAAATCGGCAAACAGCGTGAATATTACAAACATATCAAGGCTTTCAGGTGGGGCAGCGCGCGGGGCGGTTAGGCATGGCTTGCAGGCGGGAGAGATCTTGTGCAGTAACGGCGCTCTCTTTCAGGCCCAGCATGGCGGCGGTAATGACCTGCAGTTGCCAGTCTGGTAGACAAGGGTTGGGGGCATAAAACACCCATTGCGCATCACGGCGGGGAATAACGATGCCCGCATCCCGCATCGCCGCCATGTGGCGCGAGATTTTGGGCTGTGGGAGGTCAAGCGCATGCACAAGTTCGCAAATACAGACCTCGCCAGCCGATTGCATGAGAGCAAGGGCGCGGAGGCGGGTTTCATCGCTGAGGATGTGAAAGAGGGCAGTTTGTTTCATTTAGCGCTTATGCGATGATTCGAATATACAGTCAAACGAATATGCAAATAAACGTATATGCGTATGTCTACCGAGCGCAGCGAGGCCACGGCCAGCGGCAGGCGTTTTTTAATTTATTGAAAAATGTGCTTTTTCGACGGGGGCTTGCCCCCCTTGGAGAAAAAGCAGGCCCGGGGGGTGGATAGTTCCGGAATCGCGCCGCCTCGGCGAGCTGAAGTCGGGGCTGCGCCCCTTGGTTCAGCCCACCTCGTTGGCGCGGGGCGGCAGGCCGCCTATTGCCCTACGGGCCCGCGCCTCGCTGTGCTCGGGGGGACGGTGTGACGGGTATTTTTCAAGAGCGCGAAATCTGGGCTGTAAATTGGTTTTCGGGGCGGGTATAGTTTGGTAAAGCAAACGTGAGGCTATGATGACTAAAGCATTTATTTTTCCCGGGCAGGGCGCGCAATCTATTGGCATGGGCAAGGCGCTGGCCGAGGCGTATCCGGCGGCCAAGGCGGTGTTTGACGCGGTGGACGAGGCGCTGGGGGAGAAGCTCTCGACCCTGATATGGGAGGGTGACATTGCGGAGCTGACCCTGACAGAGAACGCCCAACCGGCCTTGATGGCGACCTCTATGGCAGCGATGGCGGCCTTGAATGCGGAAGGGATTGCCGTTGAGGAAGCCGCCTATGTGGCGGGGCATTCGTTGGGGGAATACTCGGCACTGTGTGCGGCGGGGGCGCTGACATTGGCGGATACGGCGCGGCTGTTGCGCATTCGCGGCAAGGCCATGCAAGAGGCAACGCCGGTGGGTGTGGGGGCTATGGCGGCCATTCTGGGCCTTGGGTTTGAGGCGGTTCAGGCCGTGGCAGAGGAAGCGGCACAGGGCGAGGTCTGCACGGCGGCCAATGATAACGACCCCGGGCAGGTGGTGATTTCGGGCCATAAAGCGGCGGTGGAGCGCGCGGCGGTGCTGGCCAAAGAAGCCGGGGCCAAGCGGGCGGTGATGCTGCCGGTGAGCGCACCGTTTCATTGCAGCTTGATGCAGCCTGCGGCAGAAGCTATGGCCGAGGCGCTGAGCCATGTGGATATTAAAATGCCTAAAACGCCGCTGGTGGCAAATGTGAGCGCGGCGGATGTGCATACGCCGATGATGATCCGTAACCTGCTGGTGGATCAGGTGACAGGCTCTGTGCGCTGGCGGGAGTCGGTGCTGTTTATGGCTGGAAAGGGCGTGACAGAGGTGCTGGAAATTGGCGCAGGCAAAGCGCTGTGCGGTATGGTGCGGCGGATTGACCGGAGTATGGCGGTGGGCAATATCGGCACGCCTGACGATATCGCCAAGGTTTTGGAATAGGGTGGTGCGTGGAGGACCACGCACCCTACGGATTGGTGGGGTGAACCCCACCCTACAGGAGAAGTGATATGTTTGATTTGACAGGGAAAACAGCGCTGGTAACCGGCGCTTCGGGTGGCATTGGCGGGGCGATTGCTACGGCCTTGCATGGAGCGGGGGCCACAGTAGCGCTTTCGGGCACGCGGGTGGACCCGCTGAATGCTTTGGCGGCCACGCTTGGTGAACGCGCGCATGTGGTGCCGTGTAACCTGAGCGACCGTGAGGCCGTGAAGGCGCTGCCCAAGGCGGCGATCGAGGCTATGGGCGGGCTTGATATATTGGTGAATAACGCCGGTGTAACCAAAGACAACCTGTTTATGCGCCTGAAAGACGAGGAATGGGACACGGTATTGGAGATCAACCTGACCTCGACCATGATGCTGATGCGCGCCGTGATGCGACCAATGATGAAGGCGCGGGCAGGGCGAATTATTAATATTTCAAGCATTGTTGGGGTGACTGGCAATCCCGGGCAGGCCAATTATGCAGCCTCCAAGGCCGGGGTGATTGGTATGGGCAAATCTGTGGCGCAGGAAGTGGCGAGCCGCGGGATAACGGTAAACGCGATTGCGCCGGGGTTTATTACCACGGCAATGACGGATGTGCTGACGGATGAGCAGAAAACGGCGTTGCTTTCTGGAGTGCCGATGGGCCGGATGGGGACGGCAGAAGAGATTGCCGCCGCCGCGCTTTATTTGGCCAGTGACGAGGCGGGCTATGTGACGGGGCAAACACTGCACATAAATGGCGGCATGGCGATGTTTTAACCGGAGCAAGATCTCGCTATGAAGCCCGAGGTGCTGGCGTTGATACTCTTTGACGATGTTGCAATACTTAAAGCAATTGCCACTAATAGTATTTGACAGTAAAAATACAGAATGTAGTTCAAAGCGCTGGAAGCTTAAGAACCGCGCTTGACGGCCTTGGTGCAAAGCCATGACACAAGGAGAATAATGTGAATAACCCATATATGAACCTCCCATCGGAAGCCTTTTGGCGGTCCGGTGTTGCAGACCTTGATATGATGGACATCAAGGGGTTGTGGACGCCCAAATATAAAATGGGGCGTTGGCAGCGCTTCGCTACTTTTGGGTCATGCTTTGCGCAGCACTTTGGAAAGGCGCTCGCGCGCGAAAGGTTTAAGTGGCACGATGGCGAGCCTGCACCCGTTGGCATGAGTGCCGATAACAAAAACCTTTTTAACTATGAGCGTTTTTCGGTTAGAACCGCGAACATTTATACAACGTCATTGCTTAACCAGTGGGTTTCATGGGCGCTTAACATAAAATCTGCGCCAGAGATTTTTTGGGAAAAAGACGGGCGGTTTTATGACCCGTTCCGGCCGCGCATCGAGCCAAACGGCTTTGCCAGCGTTGAGGAAATGCTGCGCTCTCGCCAGCTTACCATTGAAGCGCTCGGGGAGGTTATCCGAACGACCAATGTTTTCGTGTTTACGCTGGGGTTAACCGAATCGTGGTTTGATGTTGAAGGCGGCTTTGAATACCCGATGTGCCCGGGCACGGCTGCGGGTGATTTTGACAAGAAAAAGCACAAATTTATGGCGCAAAGCTATGATTTTGTGGAGAAAAACCTTAATACGGTAATTGGTTTGCTACGCGCGGCGAACCCCGATATCAAGATTTTGCTTACGGTTTCACCCGTGCCGCTCACGGCAACAAATTCTGGCAAACATGTGCTTGTGGCCTCAAGCGCCTCAAAATCTATTTTACGGGCGGTGGCGGAAACTACGGCAAATAACATGCCTTATGTTGACTATTTTCCGTCCTACGAGATTATTAACAGCCCTGTATTCAAGGGTGCGTTCTTTAAGCCAAACCAGCGCGAGGTCCAGCAATTCGGCGTTGATTTTGTGATGCGCAATTTCTTTGCCGGCATTGGCCATGAAATGACAAGTGACGAAGAGCGCGCACGAATTAAGGTTGCGCATCGGAAGAAGGTAGAAGCGCAGCAGAAAATGGAAGACATAGCCTGTGAAGAAGAGATATTGGCGCAGTTTGCCGGTGAGGGAGCGAAGACTTGAAGATTTGTATAATTGGAAACAGCCACACGGTTTGTATTGATCGTGCCTGGCGCGATATGCATGAGAGCTACCCCGATGTGTCATTGACCTTTCATAGACGGTCTGGCCAATATTTTAACCAATTTCGGGCCGATACGCATAACAAAATACTTACAATCACCGATGCTTCAAGCAAGAGCCGCATACAACAATCATCCGGTGGGGACGGCACTATCGACTTTAGCCAGTTTGATATATGCTTACTGATCGGGGCGACCAGATACAGATGGCCGGCGAGGGTTGCGCAGCTTGGCGGGCAGGCAAAAGCGGGCTATTCTGCGCAGGCGATTACAGCTGCTGCAAAGGATTTGTTTGCGTCTTCGCACCCCAGCGTTATTTTTCCGGTCATTCGGGAGGTATCAGACATTCCTGTTTATCAGCTTCATGACCCCTTTCTGGCCCATCCAAAGGGGTGGAGCGGCGCACAGCTAAAGCATGATTACAGGTATTATGATTACCCGCGGGGCGTGGATTTGATGAATGAAATTGTCTACAGCCCGCTTGGCAGCGAGTTAATTCGGCAACCTGCCGAGACATTTGCCGCCGAGAACTGGACGAAACCCGGCTTTGCTGTCGGCCTCAAAAAACCGTTTCCGGCTCAGGTAAAGGCAGGCTTCACGGATGAAATGAAAGACGACCGTCGGCACATGAATTCTGATTTTGGCAAAATAAGATTGCTTGATACATTTGATAAACTCGGGATTAAACCTGCGCCGTAAGCCGGAATTATCTTACGGCTGAAAAAGGTAGAAGTGAAACAAAAAATGGAAGATACTGCATGTGAAGAAGGGATGTTGGCGCTATTTTACAATTCGGGAGAGGCGTCTTGAAGATTTGTGTAATTGGAAACAGCCATACGGATTGTGTTGCTGCAGCTTGGAGCGAAATGCAAGCGAGCTACCCCGAAGTGTCACTGACTATTCATAGAAATGCTGGTCATTACTATGACCACTTTCAAGCCGATAAAAATAAAAATATACTCACAATAACGGATAGTTGGAGCAAAGAATGCATACAGAAAACATCCGGTGGGGACGGAACTATTGACTTTAGCCAGTTTGATATATGCCTATTGATTGGCGGTTATAAGCATAAATGGCCGGCGAGGGTTGCGCAGCTTGGCGGACAGGCAAAAGCGGGTTATTCTGCGCAGGCGATTAAAGCGGCTGCCAAGGATTTGTTTGCATCTGCACATGGGAGTCTTATTCTTCCGATTATTCGGCAAATTTCGGACATTCCGATCTATCAGTTTCATGACCCCTTTCTGGCCCCTCCAAAGGGGTGGAGCGGTGCACAGTTGAGGCATGGCTTTAGGTATTATGATTACCAGAATGGTGTGGATTTGATGAATAAAAGTGTGTTCAATCCACTTGGAGGTGAGTTGATTTCGCAACCGGCCGAGACATTTCTCGCTGACAGCTGGACGAAGTTTAGCCTGGCTGCCGGCTTCAAAGAACCGTTTCCAGCCCAGGTGAAGTCAGCCGTGACCGGTGAAATGACGGAAGACCGTTGGCACATGCTCCCGGAATTCGGCAAAATAAGGTTGCTTGATTTATTTGATAAGCTCGGGATTAAACCTGGGCCGTAAGCTGGAATAATCTTGCGCCGCCTTGAAAACGGAAAAATACTTGCCAACTTGTCAGAGTATGCTATAGCCCCCATCAGGATTGACCGGAGGCGCTGACTTGCGGGCAGATTTAGTTTTTCTATCGGAAGAGTTGGCCGTAAGCCGATGACCCCTTATAACCCGAGCGGCTTATCGCTCATTTGCAAAAGGATAAAACCATGAGCGACATTTCAGATCGCCTGAAAAAAATCGTTGTCGAGCACCTGAGCGTGGAAGAAGACAAAGTTGTTGAAGGCGCGTCCTTCATTGATGACCTGGGCGCAGACAGCCTCGACACTGTTGAGCTGGTTATGGCTTTTGAAGAAGAGTTCGGCATCGAGATCCCTGACGACGCGGCTGAAACCATTCAGTCTTTCGGCGATGCCGTGAGCTACGTCACCAAAAACACCTGATTTTTTGATCAGATTGTGATAAACGGCATTCAGCGCGGCTGGGTGCCGTTTTTTTGTGGAGAACCGATTATGAAATTGAAAGCGATTTTTGGCGCGGCAGCGGTGGCTTTAGGGCTGGGCAGCGGGGCGCAGGCGCAGTTTTTAACCGCCGCCGAGGTGAAGCCGATTTTGGAAATGACACAGGGCAACTGGCTGGGCGTGCGGGTGTATGATGGCAATGACCTGCTGTATTTCACCCATCTCGTCACCTTTCGCTGCGGCTTGGAAGAGGTGCTTTACGGGCTGAATGGCGAGATGCCGAGCCAGCCCTTGCCGCTGGAGCCATGCTATGAGGGCACCAACGCCCCCGCCGCTATGGATCCGGTTAAATATCCACCTTATATGACCTTTCCCGTTGGCTCGATTCACTCGGTTTCGCTGATGATGCTGTATGATGACGGCGATATTCAGGAAGTCACCTTCGAGCGGGCGCAGATACAGATTCAGTAGCCCTTGCCCTCGGGCTTTGGCTTGGGGTAAAACAGGTGAAAATAGATAAGATAGGGGCTGATATGCGTCGAGTTGTGGTTACCGGGCTGGGGATGGTTTCTCCGCTGGCGGATGGTGTGGAAGAAACATGGAAGCGGCTGCTCGATGGGCAGTCAGGCGCAGGGCCGATCACGCGGTTTGATACCGAGGGTCATAAAACCAGCTACGCCTGCGAAGTGCCGTTTGGTGACGGGACAGATGGCACCTTTAACCCAGACACCTATATGGCCCCCAAAGAGCAGCGCAAGGTGGATACCTTTATCATGTTTGCCATGGCGGCCGCGCAGCAAGCAGTAGAGGATTCGGGCTGGCTGCCCGAGGATGACGAGGGCCGTGAGCGCACCGGCGTTATGATCGGCTCGGGCATTGGCGGATTGGCGCTGATCGAGAAAACCACCCTGATGATGGCCGAGAAGGGGCCTCGCAGAGTGTCTCCGTTTTTCATCCCCGGCTCGCTGATTAACCTGTGCTCAGGGCAGGTTTCTATTCGCTACGGCTTTAAGGGGCCAAACCATGCGGTGGTTACGGCCTGTTCAACAGGTGCGCACGCCATTGGTGACGCCGCGCGGCTGATCATGCTTGATGAT
>Ga0256839_1004939_pt1 | contig 12649 bp, 4 predicted proteins | sample 354166metaG_FD_185968 | JGI IMG/M metagenome (GOLD analysis project Ga0256839, IMG submission 185968) | Hydrothermal vent microbial communities from Mid Atlantic Ridge, Atlantic Ocean - 354-166 | ecosystem: Environmental > Aquatic > Marine > Hydrothermal vents | place: Atlantic Ocean: Mid...
ACTACACCCACCACTTGGCCGGCGCGTTGGCCCGGCAAGGCCTTCGCGTCGCCGTGTTGACGCGCACGGCCGCGGGCACATCCTCCGCGGCCGGCCCCGGTCACGTGGAGCTGTTCGCCGACGTGGAACGCTGGCGCCTTTCATCCCTGGAAGCAGTGCGCCGTCGTGCGCGGGCCTACGATGTGGTCCACCTGCAGTACCAAGCAGCGGCCTTTGACCTGGGCGCGGCCGCCCCGCTGATGCCCGACTGGTTGCGCCGGCGGGGTGGCCCGCCCGTCGTGGTCACCTTTCACGACCTGCGCATCCCCTACCTGTTCCCCAAGGCCGGCCCCCTGCGCGCGGCGATCCTGCGCCGGATGGCCCGCCGGGCCCACGCCGTCGTGGTCACCAACCAGGCCGACGAGCGGCGCGTGCGCGCTTGGTTGCCAGGCGATGGCGAGGTGCGCGTCATTCCCCTGGGCACGAACGTGTCGCGCGCGCTCCCACCCAACTTCGACCGCGCAGAGTGGCGCGCCCGGTGGGGGGTTGGGCAGGACGATGTGCTCGTGGTTCACTTCGGCCTGATCAACAGGAGCAAGGGCATTCCCACCCTCCTGCGGGCCCACAACCGGCTGCTGCGCGCCGGCCTGCGCGTCAAGCTTCTCTTCCTGGGCGAGGCCTTGGGGGCCAGCGACCCCACCAACGCGGAGCACTTGGACGAAATCCACGCCCTCATCGATGACCTCAACTTGGGCGGCGGGTGGACGATCTGGACCGGCCACCTGCCTCCCGAGGAAGTGGCCGCCGGGTTGGCCGCGGCCGACGTGGTGGCCCTTCCCTACCGGGACGGCGCCTCGCTGCGGCGCACGACGCTCATCACCGCCCTGGCCCACGGGTGCGCCGTGGTGACCACGGCGCCCGAGGAGCCTCTGCCCCTGCTCCGGCCCGATCACAACGTGGTCTACGCGCGGCGGAACGACCCCGGCGACTTGGCCCGCCGGCTGGCCCTGGTCATTCGCCGCGAGGACACCCGCAGGCGGCTGGCCCGGGCGGCCTCCCGCCTGGCCGGTCACTTCGACTGGGAGGAAATCGCCACCCAACACCGGGAGCTGTACGCCCACGTCTGCCGAGGAGGGACGCCGTGACGTGGAAAGAGCGTGTGCGGCCCATTTGGGTGGCCTGGGCCATTGCCCTGGCCGGCGCCGTCTTCTTCGCGGCCCTGGCCGTCCAGCGCCACAACGCCTTCCTGACCACGGCCTTCGACCTGGGCAATTATGATCAGGCCGTCTGGAACACGGCCCGGGGACGCCCCTTCCGGCTCACCAACATTCCCGGCGTCACCACGCGGTTGGCCCACCACGTGGAGCCGATCCTGCTGCTCATCGCCCCCATCTACTGGGTGTGGAGCGATCCGCGCGCCCTCCTGGTCCTCCAATCGGCGTTGGCCATGTTGGGAGCCGTGCCGGCCTACCGGGTGGCCCGCCGTCACCTGGGCCACGAGTGGGCGGCGTTGGCCTTTCCCCTGGCGTGGGTCCTCTTCCCGGCGCTGGAGCGGGCCCTGCTCTTCGACTTCCACGCCGTGGCCCTCGCCCCCCTTTTCCTGGCCGCTGCCTTCGATGCCCTCGACGAGGGACGGGACCGGCGTTTCGCCCTCTTTGCGGCCTTGGCCGCCTCCACCAAGGAAGAAATCGGCTTTCTGGTGGCTCTCATGGGCCTGTACGCCTTGGTGGTCCAACGCCGCCGTCGTTTCGGCCTGGTGACCATGGCCCTCGGCGCCGGCTGGTCGTTCGTGGCCATCGACGTGATCACCCCCCGGTTCAGCCCCAAGGGGGAACACGTCTTCCTGAGCTACTACGAGGGCTTGGGCGACGGCTTCACCGGCCTGGTGATCACCGCGCTCACCAAGCCCTGGGTCATTGTGCGGCGGGCCCTGGAGGGGGGCGCCATTCCCTACCTGGCGGCCCTGATGGCACCTGTGGCTTTTCTGTCCCTCCTGGCGCCTCACGTTGTCCTCATCGCCTCCCCCTCGCTGGCCGTCAACCTCCTCAGCTCCTACGAGCCCATGCGCACGTTGGAGGGCTACCATTACCCCTCGCCCATCGTGCCCTTCGTGGTCCTTGGGGCCAGCGTGGGCCTGGCCATCCTCGCGCGCGGCGCGGCCGCCGTGGCCCGCCGGCAAGGGTGGAGGGGAGACCTCCGGCGTCACACTGTGGTGGTTGGCGCCCTCGTCGTGGTCATCGCCTCGCTCCTCTACCACCGCAGCCGTGGGGCCACGCCCCTGGCCGCCGGCTTCGAGTGGCCCCAGGTCACCGAACATCACCGCATCGGCGAGCGCATCATCGCCCGCATCCCGCCGGAGGCGGCCGTCTCGGCCCAATGGCGCCTCAACCCTCACGTCAGCCAGCGGGAGCGCGTCTACCAGTACCCGGACGTGCGGGACGCCGAGTACATCTTGCTCGACGTCACCATCAATTCCTGGCCCCAACACCCCAACGATCTCTACCGGGACGTACAGGCTCTGTTGGCCGGCGAGTGGGGTGTGGTGGCAGCTCAGGACGGCTGGCTTCTCCTGCGGCGGGGCAGCGGCCAGAAGGCACTGCCCGACGAGTTCTACGACTTTGCCCGGGCTCCGAACGCCACCCCCTCGGTGCCCCTTGATGTTCAGTTCGGGAACGCGCTCCGCCTAGTGGGCCTCGACGTGGAGGATCGCCCCGACGGCGTGCAGACCACCATGTACTGGGAGCGCACGGGCGAGCTGCCCGCCGTCGGCCCGGTCCGCCTGTGGCCGTACTACTTCTCGCCCTCGGACGGCCGCGTGCTGGAGGACACGTCCCAGCGCCCCCTAGTGGAAGCCCTCTGGTATCCTCCCGAGCGCTGGAAGCAGGGCGAGCTCGTGCGCGTGCGCACGCTCCCTTGGCCCGTGCCCGAGCCCTTCGGCTTCGCCGTGAGCGTGCGGGCGGGAGATGTGTGGCTTGCCCCCACGGTGAAGCAGGCTGACCGGCCGGCCCTCTACCTGCCCGAAGGGGGCGTGTGGGTGTGGACCCGCCCGCAGCCGGAGCGGGGAGCGGCTGTCCAAGGCCCCTGGTCCCTGGAGACCGAACCGGCTCCCACTGTTTTGGAGCGTGTCACCGTGCCGAAAGCGCCGGTGCGCGCCGGCACAGCCTACACGGTGACCCTCCAATGGCGCGCCGGCGGCCCCACTTCGGTTCCCCTGACCGTCTTCACCCAACTGCTCGACGGCAACGGGCGCCTTGTGGCCCAACACGACGGGCCGCCGGCCGGGGGCCTGCGCCCCACCAACGACTGGCGGCCCGGCGAACTCATCGCCGATCCCCACGTGATATCGTTGCCCAACACCCTTACCCCCGGCACGTACCGCCTCATCGTGGGCCTCTACGACGGCCAAACCGGCCGGCGGGTGCCGGCCCCCGGGCCCAACAACGCCATTCAGGTCACTGAAGTGCGCGTGGAAGGGTGAGCGAGTGGGACAATGGGGAACACCTTCGCGAGGGCCGACGTGTCGAGTGCGCTCAGCAGGAGGAGTGCTTGGGCACGCGGAGTTCGCTGCCCCACACGAAGGTGCGATTGCGCCCGGCCTCCTTGGCCCGGTAGAGGGCCTGGTCGGCGCGCTCGATGAGGTCGTCCAAGTCGGCACACTGTTCGTCCAGCTCGGCCACGCCCAAGCTGATGGAAATCTCCAAGGGGCCCACATTGGTCTCCAGAGGGGCTTCCATGACCGCTTGGCGAATGCGCTCGGCCACGTGGTACGCCTCCCTGACAGACGTTTCGGGGAGGAGGACCACGAACTCCTCGCCGCCGTAGCGCCCCAACAAGTCGAGGTTGCGCAAGTTGCTGCGGATGCGCTGAATGAGCTTCACCAGCACCTGATCGCCCGTGGCGTGGCCGAAGGAGTCGTTGACGCGCTTGAAGTGGTCCAAGTCGAACATGATCAGCGAGAGGGGCCGCCTGAAGCGCACGGCACGGGCCACCTCCCGCCGCCCGAGCTCGAAGAGCCCCCGGCGGTTGTAGGCGCCCGTGAGGGAATCGATGATGGCCTGCCAGCGCACCTCTTGGTGGAGCTGGGCGTTGCGGATGGCCGCCGTGGCCGTGGCCGCGAAGGTCTCCAGCAGGTTCAGGTCGTCAACGGTGAAGGCATTTGGCCTGGTGGCATCCAAGGAGATGGCCCCCAACACTTGGCCGTGGAGCACCAAGGGCACCACAATGGCCGAGCGGATGCTGCGGACCTCCTCGATGTCGCCCGTGTAGCGGATGTCGGGCTGGTCGGCGTCGGGCACCAGGAGCGGACGGCCCTCCCGGATGGCCTTGGCCGAATAGCCACCCGTGCAGGCGAACTCCATCGCGCGCACGCGGGGGTCGGTGTATCCGTGGAGGGCGCGAATGGTCACCCTGCCGGTCTCATCGGCCAGCAAGAGGGCCCCTTTCTCGGCAGCCGGAATGGCGTCAATGGCCGCTTCCAGGACCCGCTGGAGAAGGGTATCGAGGTCCAAGGTGGAGAGGAGTGTCTGCGTCGCCCGGTAGAGGGCCCGGAGCTGCCCCGCGTGGCGCTGGACGCGGGCGAAGAGGCGGGCGTTCTGAATGGCCACGGCCGCCTGAGCGGCCAAGGCTTCGGCAATCTGGCGGTGCTCCTCGGTGAAGAAGTTGGGCTCCGCCTTGTCGAGGGAGAGGATGCCCACCACCTCGTGCATGGCGATGAGGGGAACGCCCAGCCAACTCCGCACGAACGTGGTGCCCGGCGGCTCATCGGGGATCCACCCCCGGAAGCTGCTCGTGTCCGCGATGATCAAGCTGCTCTCGTGTTCCAGGATGTGCCGCAGGTGCGGGTGGTTGTCGAGGTGGAGCACGTGATTTTTGAGCCTGCCGGCGTCGGTCCACCGCTCGTATCCCCGCAGGGTGTGAAGGCGCACCCGGTCGCCCCCCTCACAGAGGAGCACGTTGGCCGTGTCGCACGGGATGAGGCGTTGGGCATGGTTGAGGAGCGTCTCCAGCACTGCGTCCGGGTCGAGCTCCTGGGAGATGGCAATGTTCACCAGGCGCAGGGTTTCGGCCACGCGGCGGGCCTGGCGTTCGGCCTCGTACAGGCGGGCGTTTTCGCGGGCCTTGTGCTCCACGGCCCGGTGCAGGCGGGCGTTCTCGATGGCGATGGCCACTTGGTCGGCGAAGGCTGTGACCAGGCGCACGTGCTGGGCCGTGAAGTGGTGGGGAGTGGTGCTGTCAATGGACAACATGCCGATGACCTTGTTGCGCACAATCAAAGGCACGCCCATCCAGGAGCGAATGTGGTTGTGAGGAGGGTGGCGGAAGGAGGGGTAGACGGCAGGCGCGTCGCCCAAGACCACAGGGCGGCGCTCCAACACCACGGTGGTGTTCGGGTTCCCCCCGGGAATGGGAAAGCGAAGACCGCGCACTTGGGACATATCCTGCCACCCCCACCCCCCCACAATTTCCAGGAACATCCCCTCCTTTTCATCGTGGTGGAGCAGTTGGACCGAGGCGCTATCGTGGGGAATCACGCAGGCCAATTGGGCCAAGATACGGTCGATGGCCTCGTCCAAGTCGAGGGTGGAGGCCACAATGGTGCCGGCCTGGCGCAGCGTTTCGGCCTCCTCGGCGCGGCGGTGGGCCGTTTCCACGGCGTGCAGCCTGGCAATGGCCAGTGCCACTTGGGCGGCCACGCGCTCGGCCACATCGATGCGCTGGGAGGTGAGCTGCTCCTGACGCCTGAACTCGACCAGGATGGCGCCCAGCCAGTGTTGGCCGCTCGCCACCGGCACGGCCAGCAAACGCTGCTCTTGGACGCGGGAGGCGGCGCTGGAGTGGGGGGGCATGGGCACGCGGTTCATGGTTTGGGGACGGCCGGTGCGCAGGGCCGTCTCGATGAGCACGCGCACGCTCTCCGGGAAGAGAGTGGCCGGCGGGATGATGGTCTGGCCCGATGTGGCGGCCGGAACAAACGTGTGGTTCAGCCGGTCCCACAGGGCAATAGTACACGTGTGGGCCTCGAAGAACTCGGCCAGGTGGGCGGCCACGGTCTGGAGCATGTCGTCCAGCCGGTCAGCCCGCAGGCAAACGCCGGTGATCTGGTTCAAAAAGTGAACCTCTTCCATCTGGCGCTGGCGCTCTTGGTCCAACTGCCACCGCTGCACGGCCGCGCCGAAGAGGGCTGCCACGCTCTTCAGGGCGTCGAGCTCGGCGTTCGACCAGATGTGGGAGTGCGTGTGCCGGTCGAACCCCACAAACCCCCACCACGTGTTGCCGGCGAAGACGGGCAACAGGGCAACAGCCCGGGCTCCCTGTCGCGCCAAGAAGTTCCGCTCCGCGGCCGACATGACATCGGCCAGCCCGTAGACCGGCATGCCCCGCTGGAGCACCCGAACCCACCGTTCCAGGCCCTCCTCCTCGAAGGCGAAGTTCGCCCACACGCGCTCCTCGTCGCCCGCCTGGAACGAAGTCCAGAGGTAATGGCGCCGGGCCAGGGTGGAGCCGTGGGGCCCCGAGGAGACGGAGAAGAGGAAGGCCCGGTCGGCCCCCAGGGCACTGGCCAGGTAGGCCAACGTGTGGTGGATGTAAGGCTCCCAGTTGCCGGCGCGCAACAACGTCTCAGCCGCGAAGGCGACGGCCTTGAGCACGGTTTCGCGCCTGTGCATGGCCGACCGGTTCTGTTCGCGCTCGACGGCCAGGGTGACCAGATGGCCGGCGCGCTCCACGATCTCCAGTTCGGCGCCGGAAGGGGTGTAGCGCCTGGTGTGATAGATCGTGAGCGCGCCCACCAGTTCCTTGTCGGGGGTTACAATCGGCACCGTCCAGCACGACCGCAGCCCATACGAGAGGGCCACATCGCGCCACTCACGCCACATGGGGTCACGCGCAATGTCGGCCACCACAACGGGCTTGCGATAGTAAGCGGCGCTCCCAAATGAGCCGGCGTTGGGGCCGACGGGAACGCCGTCGATGGCCTGCACGTAGCGCTCGGGCAAACTGGGCGCTGCCACGTGGTAGAGCTGTCCCTGTTCTTTGTCTATCAAGAGGATCGAGCCAATCGCCCCTGGGATGAGCTCCTCGATGGTGAGCACGATGTGGTCGAGGATGGAGTTCAAGGAAGCGCCGGTCACGAGACGGCTCAAGATCTGGGTTTGCCCCTCCAACATTTGCTCCACGCGCTTGCGTGCGGTGATGTCCCGGAGGACCACAAGATAGCCCACGGGCACACTCTCATCCCCTTGGCCGGCCAAGGGAGTGGTGGTGATTTCCAACGTCATCTGTCCTATCTGCACCTCCGCGTGACCGCCGTGCTGCTCGTGGGCGGACATTAGGGAATGGGCCAAGGCCGGGCAGACGCGATCCAAGGTGTGGCCGACGAGTGCGTCGCCGTGGGTCTGGAGCACAACGGCCGCCTGGGCGTTGGCGTCCACGACGCGACCGCGGGCATCCAGGATGAGCACGCCGTCCTGCATGTGCTCCATAACGCGATCCCGGGCCAGGGGGGCGATGTCGAGCAGTTGGAATCGTCCCAGCCCCCAGAACAGCATCAGGCCCGTCACGCCAAAGGCAAAGGGAGTTGGGTCCATCTGCAGGGGGAGACGAAGGCCCATCAGGTAGAGGAGGTTCGCCGTCCACGGGATGAAAATGCCCAGGGCCACAGCAGCAGCCTGGCGGCGGTAGAGCCTGAACGGACGCCACAGGTTCCGAAAGAGCACGGCCGAGCCGACGGCAAGCAGAACGTTGGCGTAGGCCACGAAGAGAAAGAAGAGAGGACCATACGTGACCACCAGAGGGGCGGGCATGTTGCCCTCTGCCGCGCCCACCGTGGTCCAGAAGAGCCGGTGATACTCGTTGGTCCAGACGGCGGCCAAAACCAAGAAAGCCACCCCGACCGAGAGGCCCGCGGCGTGCGGAGTGCGCAGCCAAGGCCACCGGTCGGTGTAGGTGAGGGTGAAGAAGAACCACGTGACGGGCACCAACACAATGGCCATGTACTGCACCTTGGCCCAAGCCACCTTCGCCTCCAAGGAGGGGCTGATCAGCTCCAGGGCGTAGGAACTCGCCCACCATCCAATTTGGATCATGAGGGCGCTGAAGAGGCGAGTTCCCCGGCCGGCGGTCAGACGAGCGGCGTGGCGGGCGAGGGAGAAGGATATAGCGCTGACGACGAACAATACGACGACGGCCACCAAATGACCACTCAACGTCACCTCGACTTTCTAGGGGAAGAGTGCGCTCTCCAGTCGGCGTTAGCCGAGTGCCGGCCTGCGGTATGGTCCCTGTCCCCTCATTTATGCGGGGCCATCCGAACCGGCCGGCGCGGGTGAGGCCTCCAAGACGCGCAGGAAGACCTCCACGACTTGTGGGTCGAAGTGTGTGCCGGCACAACGCTTCAGCTCGGCGATGGCTTCTTCCCTGGAGAGTGCCCGGCGGTAGACGCGATCTTCGGTCATAGCGCTGTACGCATCCACCACGGCCAGGATGCGCGCGCCGATGGGAATCTCCTCGCCTTTGAGCCCTCGAGGATACCCGCTGCCATCATACCGTTCCTGGTGGGCCAAGATCAGCTCGGCCACGGCCCGAAACTTGCGCACCGGGGCTACGATGTTGGCCCCGATCTCCGGGTGGCGCTTCATGACCTCCCACTCCTCCTCGGTGAGCGGGCCGGGCTTGCGCAAGATGGCATCGGGCACGCCGATTTTGCCGATGTCGTGAAGCTGGGAGGCCAGCCAGATGGTGTGAACCATCTCCTCGTCGAAGCCCATGCGGCGGGCCACGGCTGTGGCCAACTCCGCAATGCGTTCACTGTGGTCGCTGGTGTAGGTGTCGCGCGCGTCCATGGCCTTGGCAAGGGCGAGCACCGTCTGGAAGTACGCTTCCTCAAGTTCGACGTGGGAGCGAATGCGCTGGAGCGCGTTGGCCGTGATCTCGGCCAGCGTCGTCAACAGCGCTTCTTCCCCTTCGGTAAACGGGGGCGTGGGGTCACCCTGGTTCGCCCGCCTGGCCACAACGATGGTGCCCAGGACATCGCCGTTGTCCGTGCGGAGGGGTATGTAGAGGCCAGGGCCCATTTCCCGCCAGATGTCCCGGCAGGCGGCGCAGAGGTCCCGGCAGATGTCGTCGGTGTGATAGGGGCGTTGTGTGGCGATCACCTGGCCGATGATGCCCTCGTCCAGGGCGAGCGGCTCAGGTCGGCGATCGGCGGTGAAGCCGAACTCGCCCACGGGCACCGCTTGAGCACGGTCTTCGTCGATGAGGTAGAGCAAGGCCACGTCGGCACGGCCCAAGCGGGCGGCGTGCTCGACGGCCGTGGCCGCGCATTCCTCCACGTCCGCGGCGCCGCGCAGGGCCGTGCTGGCACGGGCAATGATCGTGAGCTGCTCTATGTGTTCCCGAAGTGACTGGACCAGCCGGGCGTTCTGAATGGCGATGGCTGCCTGGTCGGCGAAGAGTTCCAGCAGGTGAAGCTCCTCCTCGGTAAACGTGTGGGGCGTGCTGAAGGCCACGTTCATCACGCCCACCACGTTGGCGCCACTGCGCAGCGGCAGGCTGGCAATGGCGCCGCCCCACGGCCAGTCCTGGAAGAGGGGGTGGTGGTTCACGTCGGAGATGACCATGCGCTTGCCCGTGCGGGCCACGGTGTTGGTGATGCCGTGGGGGCGCGGCTGAGCAAGGGGCTTCTCCTGAAGCTCGCCCTGCCACACGGCGGCGCCGAAGCGGAGCCCTCGGTCGTCGAAGAGGAAGATGTGGGCGTCGTCTGAGCCCGTCAGGCGGGCTGCGTGGCGGACGATGGCCTGCAAGACTGTCGAGAGGTTCAGGGAGGAGGTGAGCTGCAAGCTGGCCTCGCGCAGCGCTTCCAACTGGGCGCGCTGTCTCTGTTCGGCCTCGAAGAGCTCGGCGTTTCTGAGGGCAATGGCCGCCTGGCGGGCAAAGGCGTGGAGAATCTGCACCTCGTCCTCAGCCCAGATGCGGGGCTCCTGAAAATAACACGAGATGGCGCCGACCGTCTGGCCCTCGTAGACGAGGGGTAGAATGCCAATGGCCCGATAGTCAAACTGCTGGGCGAGCTCCTGGAGCAGCGGAAAGTTGGTGGCCTGGGCAATGTCGGGCACCATGAAGGGCCTGGAGTGAGCAATGACCCAGGCGCCGGGCAATCGCTTCAGGTTGGCCAACACGATTTCCGGGTAGGACGGGGGTAAGTTGTGGGTCCACGCACAGGCCATCTCTCCCTCTCTGGTGAGAATGAAGACGGCCGCCCGGTCGGCCCCGGTCAACTGGAGAGCACCCTGCCCGATGGCCGCCACCACCTCGTCCACCACCAGGGGACGGTTCAGCGCGGCCCCCATCGCGGCCAGCTCGGAGAGCTGACGAGTGCGCTCCCGCATGTTGGCCAACAGGTTGAGGCGTTCGAGCATCTGGCTCACTTGGGCGGCCACGTGCCCGGCCAGGGCAATTTCCTCCTCGGTGAAAGTGTGGTGGACCACCATGTCGATGCCCAAGGTGCCGACAACTTGTTGGCCGATGGCGAACGGGATGAGCAGAAGGGAGATAGTGCCCCGCCGGCGCATGAGATCGCGCACCGGCTCGAGGCGTGGATCGCGCTGGGCATCGGCAATGGCCAGAGGGCGGCGGTGTTCCAGGATGTAGGCCATGCTGGGGTTGCCCTCGACGGGAATAATTTCCCCCAAGCCGCTGGGCCGGTCGGGCGTGCGGTACTCGGCGATCACCTGAGCGGCCGTGCGCTCCGTGTTCATGAGCGCGAAGGCGGCCTGGGGAGCGCCGAAGAAGTGGGCGAGCTCCGCGCAGACGCGCTCCATGGCCGAGCGCAGATCTTCGGCGGCGGCCGTGGCCGCGGTGATGCGGCTGAAGAGGGTGATTTCGCGCACGTGGCGCCGGTTCTCGGCGTAGAGGAACGCTTGGGCCACGAGGTTGGCCATGTGTGTGGCGAAGGTGACTTCCTCCGAGCGCCAGTTCCTCGGCGCCCGGTGCTCGCAGGAGAGAATGCCCACAATCCGCCCCCGCATTCGGATGGGCACGTTGATGGCCGCGCCGATGTCGAAGCGCTGCCAATAGGGGGTCAACTCGCGGGTGCGCGGTTCGGCGAACACATCTCGGGCCACCACCGCGTGGCCCGACTCCAGGGCCACGCGGTAGCGGGGCGTGGCCCGAAGGTCCAAACGGGTCTCGGCCGGCTCAGCCTCCCGCCGGTCAAAGGCCCACAACTGCTCCGCCTCCTCGCCGTTGGCGCAGAGGCGCCACACGGTCACCCGGTCCGCGTCCAACATGTCGGCGGCCACTCGCGCAATGGTGGCCAACGCCTCCCCCAAGTCGCCGTCGGTGAAGATGGGGCTGGTCACCAGTTGGAGGAGGGCTCGGCTCTGGCGGTCGAAAAAATCGGCCCCAAGTGGTGGGGCAGGCGGGCTCTCTTCTTCCACCTTTTTCAAAAGAAGATGTCTTAAGCGCCGGGCAAGACACTCCAGTTCCTGGTCGAGAGGAACAACTTCAGCAATGACATCTGAAGCCGGCAGCCCCTCTTGGCTCGACACGCACAATACTGTGGGCACAGAATGCACAAGGGCCTCATCGGCCAACCTCTCAAGACTTTCAATCGTCACGTCGTCTTGAAGAAAAAGCACTAGATCAACGGGAAATTGACCCAATATTGTGCGGACTTGCTCCAGGCGAGAGGCGAAGATGAGTATTACATTCGGAAAAGCCTTCTGAAGCTTTGCCAACACATGTTGAAGAACGCTCTCCTGGCCTACAAAGAGGATATGAAATGTGCGCTCGCGAAACACAACTGCCTGTCCCATGTATCCCGCCTCAGAGATGATTTCGGGGCCCGGAGCGCGGAATTGAAGAGGTTGTGGCCATAGTGCCCCCCCCGTCTCCCCCGTTAATGCTAATACTATACTTGTGGCTCTTGGGGATGTCAACAGACAACCTCATTTGTGTTATCCTCAGATGATCTGTTGGAACCCAAAAGTGTTCCTGTGGAGGAAGTGCCCATTTGCGCATTTTAGCACTCTCTGGTATACTCTGCTGGCACTCGCACCGCAAGAGTGCTAAACCACCCCAAATTGGATCAAAGGGAGGCTGAAGCATGGCCAAAGAGCTGCAACCGCTTGGCGACCGCATTATCGTGGAGCCCATCGAGCAGGAAGAAGTCACGCCCAGCGGCATCATCCTGCCCGAGACGGCCAAGGAGAAGCCCGTGGAGGGCAAGGTGATCGCCGTGGGCCCCGGCGCCGTCCAGGAGGACGGCTCCCGCCGGCCCCTCGACGTGCAGGTCGGCGACCGGGTCATCTACGCCAAGTACGCCGGCACGGAGTTCAAGCTGGACGGCGACAAGAAAGTGCTCATCCTGCGCGAGTCGGACATCTTGGCCAAAGTGGTGGACGCCTAACACGGCCCAAGTCCAGGCCGATGGGGCGTTCGTCGTACCTCTATTCCATCCCCGTAGAATTCACAGAACATACGAACTGAGGAGGCAGTAGGCTATGGCGAAACAACTTGTCTTTTCCGAGGAAGCCCGCCGGGAGCTGAAGCGCGGCGTGGACACCCTGGCCAACGCGGTGAAGACCACCTTGGGCCCCAAGGGGCGCAACGTGGCCCTCGACAAGAAGTGGGGCTCCCCCACCGTCACCCACGACGGCGTCACCGTCGCCAA
>Ga0256839_1004940_pt1 | contig 12649 bp, 15 predicted proteins | sample 354166metaG_FD_185968 | JGI IMG/M metagenome (GOLD analysis project Ga0256839, IMG submission 185968) | Hydrothermal vent microbial communities from Mid Atlantic Ridge, Atlantic Ocean - 354-166 | ecosystem: Environmental > Aquatic > Marine > Hydrothermal vents | place: Atlantic Ocean: Mid...
GGCACTGATCGCCGCGGCCACGCGGGTGCTGCCCTCGGCATCGAGCAGCATCTTCAGCTTCGGGGTGACAACCAGGTTGTCGCGCGCGGCGGCGACCAACTCGGGCGGCAGGCCGATCTGTTGCATGCGCTCACGCAGGTAGTGATACTGGATCTCGGCCTGCAGGTAGAAGATCCGCAAGGGACGCGGCGGGGTGAAGCCGAGAAACGGCACGCCGGCGGCCGTGTGCACGAGCCAGGCAATCAGCAGATCACTCTTGCCGACCTTGGGTGCACCACCCAGCACCAGGAGCCCGCCCGGCGTCAGCACGCGGGGGCCGATCAGGTCGGCGGGCATCGGGCTCGTGTCGTCGAGCAGCTGCCCCAGCGTGAAGGTAGGCAGGTCCTCGGGTGCCGGTGCTGCGCTGTCAAGCCGGACGAACGGGGGGCCATGGCGTTCGACATGGAGTGCCCAGAGGCGTTCGGATTCGCGCTTGAGCCGTTCCACCGGCCACTGGGGGCGCAGCATGGCGGCGTTGTAGCCGCAGATCGCCTCCCAGCCCTCGCTCTTCGACAGGCGGCCTTCGTGGACCAGCCGGATGAAATAGCCGATGGCGGCGGAAGCGCCCTCGAAGCGGGACCAGTCGTCGGCACCGCCCTCACGCACCGGGGTGACCAGCACATCGTCCACGGCAGGCTTGTCGGGCGTGGCGAAGTCCGGTGTCAGGTTCACGCCCAGTGCGGGCGGCATGTCGGCCACGGCCTCGATGAATTCGTCGAGATCGCGCTCGAAGGCGGCGTTCAGCTCGACGATGCGGACCAAGGTCTTGAGACCGTTCTTGTAATAGACCGAGCCCGCCACGCGGATCGGCTGATGCGCCGAGCGAAAATGCATGTCGCCCCCGACCTTGGCGGCGATGTCGCCGCGCAGGCGCGTCACGTGCCGGATATCGTCGCCTTCAGCGGGCTCGGTGAGTTTCCACCAGACATGGGCTTTCCGCTGCCCCTCGCGCGTGACCCCGCCGCTTTCCACCACCATCGTGGGTGGGCCGAGGTGGCGGGCGAGATGGGCGCGCTTGGCGGCGATGTCGCCGCTGTCGATGTCGACGACGACGGCCTGCATCTGGTGAACGTCGGCGGCCTTGGCCTGGCCGGTTTCCGCGACCGTGCCCGGAATCACATAGACCGCGGCGCCCTCGCGGGCGGCCCAGTTCGCAAAGGTCGCCATCTTCTCGGGGGCGGTCTCGTCGGCTGTGATCCAGATGTTGTGCGGCCGGCCGTCGATCCTCTGACCCTTGTCGATGAAGCTGCGCACCGGGATCAGCCCGTCCGAGTAGCCGAACACCACCTCCATGAAGGTTGCGATCTGTTCGGGGTCGGGCTCGTCGCCGAAGACGTCGATCTGCGGCGCCGCGTCGTTGAAGTCGCGCCAGGGGTTGAAATGAACGAGGTTGGCCTCGGGTTGGTCGGGGGCCGTATCATCGCGCATGTCGGTGTCCTCGGGCGTGTCCGGTGGGTCGATGGGCTCGTCACTCATGCGGGCAGTCCCCAGCAGCGTTCGGCCCAGGGGCAGAACCGGCATTCGAAGAAGTCGCGGGAGGTGGCGATGCGGGGAAGCAGATCGCCGGCGTCCGTTGCCCGCAGGATGCGCACGGCGCGATCCGACATGCGCTGTGCGAGCTCGGCATCGAAGGGCACAAGCTCGTGATGCAGCTCGGCCGTGTCCTTGTTGATCGCGGTGAAGAGCGCCGGATTGGCGGAGATGCCGGGCACAGTCGCTTCCATGTAGGCCTGGTAGAGCGCGATCTGGGCGGCATAGACGGGCTTCGAGGCCGCAACGCCGTCCTTGACGCAGGCGCGCCAGTTCTTCGCGTTCATGGTCTTGCACTCCCAGAGCGCGGGCGTGCGCAGACCCATGGCGGCGGGGGCGCCCATGATGATCCCGTCCACATGGCCGCGAATGCGCCCGCCCGCGACCGAAAACCCGAACTGGCCACCGTCACGCTTCCGGGTGACGAGATCGAGCCCGGCGGTCCGGAGCCACTTGATGGCGAGATCTTCAAGCACGTGCCCGATGGCGAAGATCCGGAGCGACCTGCCCGAGAACTCCTGACCCTCGTCCTTGGGTGCGTGAGCGAACTCGAACTGCAGCGCACGCTCGCACGGCTGCCCCAGCCGGGAGGCGCCGAGATAGTCACGCGGTGGGGTCGCCGCGCGTTCGGCTTCAAGTGCGGCATCCACTGCCGTGTTGATCCGCTCACCCATGGAGGGGCGCTTGTTGAAATCCAGCATCAGAACGGCACCTCCGCCTTCCTGGCGACACGGGACATCTCGGCGCCGTAGCCCTCCAGCACCTCCTCGATCAGGGCCGTGACCTCGGTCTCGGAGAGGTCACAGAGGCGCTTCTGCCAACCGATTTCGCCCATCAAGCGGCCCAGCCGCTTCATCACCAGTGCGATGGCGAGACGCTCTTCATCAGTCGTTCCGATCATGGTCAGTCCTTTCCTGTGACGGGCTGCGAACCACCGCTGGCAGGACATCGAGCAGAACCAGAGGTGTTTGCGCGGGCGCGGTTTGTTGGGGTCGAAGAAGCCGAAGCCCTGCACCGGGCGCAGGCAGACGGCACAAAGGTGGAGGCGCGGATGCCAGAGGCGATCACAGCCCGGGCGATGCGCAGGCGATGCGGGCGGGGGTGAGACTTGCGCGACATGGTTCACGCGGCCCTCCGTTCCGGCATGGCGACCGACCGGACAAGCTGCCGGATCGCGCGCCTGTTGAACTGGAAGGAGATCAGCGCCGAGGCGTGATAGCGGGTGATCCCGTAATCCTGCCGCGCGCTTGCAGGCAGGTATTGCAGTTGCTTCTCGGTGGGGGCCTGGCGCAGCCAGCTGCGGGTCTTGAAGGCGCTCTCGTCGGTCTCGTGCTCGTTCAGCCAGTCATCGGCCTGTGCAAGGCACACCGCGCGTTCGCCGATACCAAGAAGCCGGGGCTGGGCGCCGCGCCGGCCGCCGACCGCATACCAGAGCCCATCCAGCCAGAAGATCCCGGCCCAGGCATTGAACCCGGTCGCCATCAGCGCGGCCTCGTCTCCGAAGAGATCGACCCACTTGAAACTCGAACGCTTGAGGAGATCGATCTCGGTCATCACGAAGCCCTCCAGCGCGTCGCTTGCGGCCTCAATCTTCGGCTCGACCAGCAATGCGCCACAGAGCGGGCATTCCCGCGCGGCCAGCGGGATCTCGGCCTCGCATTCGGGGCAGGTCCTGGTGGGCGCGTCGGCGCTCGGCTCGCGGCCGTCGAGGTCCACGTCCTGTTCCAGCGTGCCGTGCATCAGGCTCGACGTCCCGAAATCCAGCACCACGCAATCGGTCTTGACCAGCCCCGGGTGTTCCGCGGGATCGACGGTCCGCAGGCCGCGCCCGACCATCTGGATCATGGTGGACTTGCAGGAACTCGGGCGCAGCAGGATCACGCAGGAGGTAGGCGGGTGGTCAAACCCTTCCGTCAGCACCGCGACGTTGACCAGCACGGCGATCTCGCCCGAGGCATAGGCCGCGAGGATGTTGCGGCGCTCGTCGGCCGACAGTTCGCCGTGGATCAGCCCCGCCGGGATGTCGGCCGCGTTGAACGCCTCGGTCACATGGGCGGCATGGGCGACGGTGGAGCAGAAGACGATGGTGGGTCGATCGCCTGCTTTTTCCTTCCAGTGGCGGATCACCTCGTCGGTGACCGGCGCGCGGTCCATGATGCCCGCGACCTCGGTCATGTCGAAATCCAGGGCAGTCCGGCGGACCTTCTGCAGCTGTTCCCGGACGCCCACGTCGATCACGAAGGTGCGCGGTGGCACAAGGTGGCCCGAGGCGATCAACTCGCCCAGCCGCACCTGGTCGGCGACGTTGTCGAAGACCTTGCGCAGCCCCTTCCGGTCGCCCCGGTTCGGGGTGGCAGTGACCCCGAAGATGCGGGCCTCTGGATTGGCGTCGTGTACCCGGTCAATGATGCGGCGATAGCTATCGGCCACCGCATGGTGCGCCTCGTCGATCACCAGCAGATCGAGCTTGGGCATGGCCGCGAGATTGGCGGCGCGCGTGAGGGTCGGCGCCATGGCGAAGGTAACCTGTCCGGACCAGTCCTTCGAGGCGGCATCAACCACCGAGGTGATCACGTCCGGGTTGACCCGGCCGAACTTCGCCCGGTTCTGAGACGTCAACTCGTCGCGATGGGCCAGCACGCAGGCCTTGGCGCCGCGCTCGACCATCTCGCCTGCGACGGCGGACAGCATGATGGTCTTGCCTGATCCGGTCGGAGCGATGCCCAGCGTATTGCCGTGGGTCGAGAGCGCAGCGAGGCTGCGCTCCACGAAGAGTTTCTGGCGGGGACGAAGGCGCATGGGATCACCCTCACTCGGCCCAGGACGGACGGCCCGGGGTTGCCGGAGCGGTGGGGGCCTGCGGGGCACTGGCCGGAGCCGTCGGACCCGTGGGCGCCATCGGCGCGGGTGCCGTCCCCATGAGGCGGGCATAGTCGCGGTGATCCGGCGTCACGGCCGCGCGGATCTCGTTCTTTTCCTCGCCCATGGCATCGGTGCCGACATCGATCCGAGCCACGAACTCCAGCCCGTCGAGATCGGCAAAGCCGCTGATCCGCCGCGCCGCCTGCGCCTGGGGCGACTGGTCCTTGTCGGAAATCCCCCGCGCCGAGTTCAGCATGCCCCGGATCAGGCTGCGGCCCATGTTGGCCCAGTCCGGCCCCTTCGGGCTGTAAAGCCCGATCAGCGTGAAGATCTTGCGCCGGGCATACTGGCCTTCGAGCACGGTGAACTCGCCGTTGAGATACACCGCACCGGTCGAGCCGCGGGTGGCATAGCCCCCGGTCCAACCCTGCGCGGGGTCGTCGAAGCCGCCGGGGCGTAGGCCCAAGCGCACCTTGGCCAGCGTGCCCTTGGGGATGAGGTTTGCGTTGGATTGCGCGTCGTTGAAGTCGTTCCACAGGCCAGACATGGCATTGGTCCTTTCAGTTGGAGGGATCGGTTTGAGGTGTGTCGGCGGGCGCCGGGATGGTCGGCGGATCGATCACCAGCGGACGCGCATCGAGCGGCAGCGGCTGGTGGATCTTGTCGATCAGGCGCCCTAGGTCGGGAGGCTCGAGCATCTCCAGCCGACCGGAGCGGTCCTTGGCCGGATAACCCCATGGGTTCTGCGTCTGGCAGACGAAGACGCGCCGCGGCACGCCCTGATCGTCGGGCAGCGCGGTCAGCGTCAGCACCTCGTCGACGATGCCGGGCAGCTCGAGGCCCGTCTTCGAGCCGTCGATCTGCGGCACGAAGACCTTGCGATTGAAGTCGTCGAGCTTCTCGTCGAGGATGCCGACGAAGATCACGTTCTTCGCCCGGGTGTGCTGGAGATGGGTGAGCCAGCCGATCATCTCGCGCCCGTGCAGCCCGTAGGCGCCGCGCAGGTCGGGCTTGCCGGTCTTCTCCGAATGCGCCTCGGGTTGCCCCTTGCACCACTGGAAACACAGCCGGCCAGCCACGGTGATCGAGTCGACGAAGATCGTGTCGTACTTGTCGAGCGCGGCGGGATCGCCGAACTTCTCACAGACTGCATCGAAATGCGCCCGGCTGTAGGGCTGGTCGTCGCGCAACGCCGGGTTCGGCCCGCCGATGAACACCGCGAAATCCCGGCATTCGGTCCAGGTGCGCGGGCGGATCGTATCGATCGCCAGCCCCTCGACGGCGAGATCGCCTGCTTCGAGGTCGAAAAACAGCGTCGCGCTTGCCTTGAGCGTGCGCAACAGCGTGGTCTTGCCGATCCCACTCGCCCCGAAGATCGCGGCCTTCACGCCGCGCATCTCGGCCAACCGCTGATCGGCGGTGATGATGGGAAGAGTCATTGATCCGCCCCTTCCGGCAGGATCTCGACCTTCAGCGCCCCCGGTCGCACTTTGCGGGCAGGCTCGAAACCGGCGCGGATCGCCTCGGGCCAGGCGGCGTATTTGCGCTCGGGCACCTTGTACGCGACGTCGATATACTGGCTGGGGTCGTCGCCCGCGGCGCGGATGCGCTCGACCATCGCGGCGAGCCGCTCCTGGTCCCAATCGACGCGTTTAGGCAGGTCGGTGACCACGGTGAAATCGCCATCGGCGAGGCGGACGGTGCCGGTGTCCTTGCCGCAGGCGCGGCGGGCCTCGGCGGCGCGGGCGCCGTAGCGAACGTCCAGCGCGGCGTTGAACCGGGCGGTGACGGCACGCATCTGGCGGGCGGCCTCGGCGATCTCGCGCTGCATGGCGGCGAGCAGATCCACCGGTAGCTGGGTAATCTCGCCGGTGGGCAGGTTCAGCAACGCGTCGATGCTCGGGGTGTTCTCGGGATATGGCATGGGGATCTCCGGTTTGGGGGGATTGGTGTCAGGCGGCCTCGAGCAGCCGCATGGAAAGGGATGCGCCGGGTGGGCCCGGCCTGGGGCGGGCGATGGCGATGTAGGCGAATTCGTCGGGGCCGAGCCGGGTCTGCACGAGATGCACGAGCCCCTGGTCCGCCGCGCGCAGGGCCGCCGCCGCCACCTGTTGCAGGTTGCGCCGCTGCTTGGGCGAGAGCCGCGAGACGACCGAGGTCGCGTCTACAGCGAGGAAGCCGCGGTGATAGATCAGCGTCTCGCCGGGCGCGGCCTGCGAGATCCAGGCGCAGAGCCCCACCTCGTCGAGGCCCGGGCCGTTCAGGCCATGGATCGGCACAACCTCGGCTTCGGTGATGGGCAACAGGCGTCCCGTCACGCTGCTCCCAGCGCGGTATCGGTGGTCTGTTGCAACTGGCCCTGCTCGAAGGCGATGATGTCCTCGAGCCGGTAGACCACCCGGCCGCCGATTTTCATGTAGGCCGGGCCTTCACCGGCCCACCGCCAGCGTTCCAGCGTGCGGTGGGAAATGGTCCAGCGCCGGGCGAGTTCCTTCTGGTTGAGGCAATGTGGTTTGCGCATGCGTCGCTTCCCCTTGTTGATGACTTCGGGGAAGTGATGCCAAATCCCGCAAGGGGATGTCGTCAGGATCAGCGGGGGATACGGAGGGGGATCATCTGCGCCTTGCGGGGCTGAGGTTTGCGGTCAGGTGGGGGATGGCCGATCCCCCACCATCCCCCAGCCCATCCCCCTTTGGGGCGATCCGCGAGTCGGATCACGGGTGCAAACGACGACTCAGTCCACGTTCAGGCGATAGCCGCCCTTGCGGTCGGAGCGGATCAGCTGGCGCCAGTTCTTCTTCGACTTGAACACGTCCGCCATGCGCAGGCTTTTCGAGCCGGCCATGCTCAGGATCGCCTTGCCGTTCTGCCAGGGCTGACCGGCTTGCGCGGCCGCGTGCAGCGCGCGCACCACCTCTGCCTGGATCGGCCCCAGCTTGAAGCGGTAGCCATTGCAACGCACCTCCTGGTAGTCGGCCGAGGCGATGAAGGTGTTTTCTTCGCCAGCCTCCGAAAGGCCGGAGAATCCCGATTGGATTTCAAAGCGGTCGCGTTCTTCGCGCCGCAAAAGGAGGTCTCCGATCAACACGAGAACCGGCACCGCGCCATCCTGCAGGGCCGCGTAGCCGGCCCGATCCGTGCGGAACGCGCTCACGTGGATCTCGCCACAGCGGAACAGCTGAAACACGTCCCGCGCGTGCAGATCCAGAAGGCCGTTGTAGCTGGTCTGCTCCCAAGGCACCGGGAAATGCTCCCCCTCCGGCGTCTCTTCGAAATCGCCGAACTCGATGGGCACGCCAAACACCCGCACCGACAGCCGAAGCTTGTCATTCTCGGCAAGGTAGACGAGGTCGTCCTCGGTGATCGACCAGCGATCCAGAATCTCGGGCAGCGTGAAATACAGCTTCTCGATATGCACGCGCGCCCTCCGAATCCCGCTCCGTTTGTTTACCCTTTGTTCTTATTTGCTTGACGCCTTACGATCAATCCTGTTTTATCCTATTTGATCCACAACTGGCTGGGGATAACATGACCGTGCACCACACATTGGCCGACCGTCTGAGGGCCCGCGCGCGCCAGCTCGGGCTCAGCCCCGCGCACGTCGCCGAGATGGCCGGGGTCAATCGGTCCTTCGTCTACGACATCCTGCGGGGCCGATCGACCCGCCCCGGTATCGACCGGCTGGCCGAGGTCGCGCGCGTGCTGAAGGTGGACCGAGACTGGCTGATCCACGGCATCGGCGAGGTCGAGGGCACACCCCCCTTCATCGACAACCCGGACGAGGCCTTCGTCTCCATCGCCCACGCCAGCCCGCGCCCCTCCATGGGCGGCGGCGCGGTGGTGCAGGAGCACGACGACAGCGCCGGCCGCGCCTATCACTTCCGCCGCTCCTGGATAAAGGGTAGCCTCGGCGCCAGCCCCTCGCAACTGCGCATCATGCATGTGGAGGGCGACAGCATGGCGCCGACGCTTCTGAGCGGTGACACGGTGCTCGTCGACATGGCCCGCCGCACGCCCAACCCGCCGGGCATCTTCGTGCTGGACGACGGCATGGGGCTGGTCGCCAAGCGGCTCGAGCACATCCCCAACAGCGACCCGCCCGCCGTGCGGGTTATCTCCGACAATCCCGTCTACAGCCCCTACGAGCGAACGGCCGACGAAATCCACATCGTCGGCCGCATCCGTTGGTTCGCAAGGGAGATTTGAGTGAATAGGCCCAACTAGATGGAGGGGAACTTAGCCTCTACGAAAAATTTCCTCGTAGACGACGACAGGTTTGACGTGATCAATCTCCTGCATCAGTACTTCGAGCTCGTCCTTGACCCTCTGGCTTCTTACGGTCACGTCGGTGATGAGATCCGGAGCAATAGGATCGAACACCTGGACCTCGGCCGCATTGTCCGTAGGTTCACAATCCGCTCTCTCAAACACATCTCGATATGATCTATTGTCCATTGAGCTAATGGCTCGATCGTCGAACATCTTCGAGAAAGCCCACGGCCCTTCCATGAAACCGATTTTTCCTCGAATTTCGGATGTTGCCGCGTTCTTCCAGCAGAAACGGCAGGAATGGGTCCAGAGCAGGCTAGCGTTGATCTCGAAGATCAGCCACTCACCACCGTATTCGCGCTTTTTCGCTGCGAACATGCTTTCATTTATCGAGTGTATCGATACGGAAACGGCATCCAGCTGGTCATCCAGACGCATGGTATCGGTGGCTAGAAATTCAACACCGTTGGCTAACAAAACGTTTCGCGAGACAAATCCGTTACTCAGGATACTTCGAGCATTTCCTGCAGGCGTGAAATGGTACAGTCGTGAAATTCCCCTTGTGACCGCTTCATTCCTGATATCGTATTGGTAACGTTGCAAATTCTGTTTCCCACATGGCAAGTAGATTAACGGGTGTGCGTCTCAGAACAAACTTCCCTGAATCCCCTGACCATCTTCTTTGACGCTTGCAGCCGCCTCTACACGAAGAAAGGCTTCTTTCGACGACAGTGCCGCTTGGAGTTCACCACGACGAACCAAGGCGACATACAGCGCTACGGCGCCAGCTTGGCAGTTGATCGATTTTTCCGGATTAAAGGCAATATCGGTGAAAATATCATAGCGCGTCACGGCATCCGCTAGCTCTGGTTGCCGATGTAAAGCATTGATATAAATCCAGTCGTAGAATGCAGTGAGCGGCTCATTGGGCCAATTCTCCCCCAAAAAGTGGAACCCAGTCAAACGCCCCGCATTTTGAAGTCGCGGATCACGTTTCGCGTCGGCAGGTCTTACCTCGAGCAAATCCGTGAATGGTCCGCCCCGCTCGAAAACCTTTGATGCTTGAAATGCGCATTCGACTGAAATTTCTCGGCTCAGTTCCCGAGACTCAAGCGTCAAATTGAAGGCACTCAGCTGCTCGCCCAAAGGTTCGTCCGACATGCGCGAAACCTCGAGAATTCGCGATTCCGGATGAAGCGTGTGTGCTGCCTCCTGCAACGAGCGCATTGACATTTGTCTGCGCGATTTCGCCATGCCAGCGTACCAAGTGAAGTCAACGGACTTAACCCGGACGAGAGTGGGGCCAGCCGACTCTGCGATGAAGATGGGACGCGTTGCCATGTCGGCTACCTTCCTATTTTTGGCGGACTTGCGCGCGGGAAGCGAACAACCCCTTACCTTGTCCAGCATAAATGGTTTCAATCCCTCCCAGAACTGATGACCACTTTTCTTTGTCAGCTTTCGTTTCGAAGGCAACGGTCTCAATCAGGTCAGGTTCAATCTGCTCGTAGACCATAACCTCCGCCTGTGGGTCGGTCGGATCGTAGGCACGTAGCCAATGGTCCCGGAGTGAATCTTTTGCCTCAAACATTTCCCGAAAAGCCTTGGGCGTGGATGCCAACTCACGGGGCAAATTACGCATCCGGGAGTCAGCTGCATTACACCTGTAGAAGGCGCACTCTTTCTCCCAAAGAATTTTAGGTGAAAGGATCAGAACAGCCCAATCCGTATCGGTAGCCAGCTGGCGATACTTGTAGAACATCCGATAATTTGGGAACGTAACCGACAAAGAAATTCCATCAGGCTGCGCATCTAGCCTCATGCTATCGTTGCGAAATGCTTCGATCTTATGTTCTTTGCAATCTTTGATCGAAAGAAAGCCATGGCGCAAGATTGATGATAGGTTATCGCAACGCGTGAAATGCACGAGGTGCGGGATGCCGAGGCCCTCGGCCAGAGAGCGGATTTCGCTGGACCCCGGTCTTGTCTTAACCGCGAGTGGCTGCTCGATGTCGTTCAACATTCCCCTGGAATCGAGAGGTGGATGCTCGGTTTCTGCGAATACTACCTTGCCTAATTGCCTTTTATCTCGAGGTGATTTTGAGAAAGACCCGTCAACCTTCCGCGCTCGTGAACTCACAATTGTTTTCGGTGCAGCGGGCCGAGTAATTGCCTTTGGCGACTCCCTATTTTCTGCCTTGCCCCCTGATCCTAGTGATTTTCGTGTAGCAGGCGGCGATTTTATTGGATCTCGCAATTCTTCAATCAGCGCGAATCCGATCAAACCAGCTAAAAGGAAGGCAGGCCAAAAAGCGAACCCGACTAAGATGCACAAAATACAGGCGCCCACACGCAGAGGGACATTCTCAACCATTACAGGGGCTTCCAGACTTCTTTCGATCTGCTCAATTCGTCTCCTGTTTATCGAGCTGGGTCAAGGAGATGCAAGGGTTTACGAGACAGTGTATCCGTAATGTTCTTTGGCAAGAGGACACCGCTATCGCCATCAATGCAGACGCGATTGCTTACGCGCCACTTCTTGGAAACACGACAGCCCTTTGATTTCCCTTGAAATCCGTCCCCTCGCGCGGCGAACACGGAGCAAACCGCCTCAAGAGGTTCGCTCCCCATGCCCGACGACATCACCTTTGCGCCGCCCGCCGACACGCTCACCACCGATGAGAGTCTGACGGAACTGGCGGCCATCCTTGCCGGCGCCATCGCGCGCACCAACCCATCGAAAACGCACGATAATTCTCCGCTCGACGGAGACAGTTCGCTGGACATTCTCGCCCTCAAACGCCGTCGTCGGAGACAGGTTCGAAACCGAGTTGGAGGCGAAGAATGAGGAAAAACACAAGGAAATCAGGCACGAAGGCCGCACCCACGCGCCGGGCAGCGGGGATCGACGTCCTGGCCCAACTGGCGGCGCTGAAGGCGATGACGGTGCCCGAGTTGCAGGAGAAGTGGCTGGCCATCTTCGGGGAGCGCGCTCCAAACGCCAGCCGCGGCAATCTCGAGCTTCGGCTCGGCTACCGCATCCAGGAACTGGCCCATGGCGGGCTACGCCGCGAAACGCGCCGCACGCTCGACGTGCTGGCCGATGAGGTGGTCGCCGGCAAGCTGGGCGGCATGGTCTCGGACCCGCGCAAGCCCGCGCCCGGCACGAAGCTGGTGCGCGAATGGGCGGGCGAGGAGAATGTCGTCACCGTGCTGGCGGATGGGTTCGAATGGCAGGGGCGACGCTTCAAGTCGCTCTCGGCCGCCGTACGCGCGATCACCGGCGTCAACTGGAACGGCTGGCGCTTCTTTGGCCTCGACCGGACGGGAGGGGTGAAATGACCGCGCGACAAACGCCTGCGCGCCGCCTGCGCTGCGCCATCTACACCCGCAAGTCGAGCGAGGAAGGGCTCGACATGGAGTTCAACAGCCTCGATGCACAGCGGGAGGCCTGCGAGGCCTATATCGCCAGCCAGCGCGCCGAGGGTTGGGCCTGCCTGCGGGAACGCTACGACGACGGCGGGTTCTCCGGCGGCACGCTGGACCGCCCGGCGCTGAAGCAGCTGATCGCCGATATCGAGGACGGGCTGGTGGACGTGGTGGTGGTCTACAAGATCGACCGCCTCAGCCGCGCGCTGATGGATTTCTCCAAGCTTGTGGAAATCTTCGACCGCCACGGTGTCACCTTCGTTTCCGTCACCCAGTCCTTCAACACCACCACCTCGATGGGGCGGCTGACGCTGAACATCCTGCTCAGTTTTGCGCAGTTCGAGCGCGAGGTCATCGGTGAACGCATCCGCGACAAGGTCGCCGCCTCGAAGAAGAAGGGCATGTGGATGGGCGGATTCGTCCCACTGGGCTACGACGCCATCGACCGCAAGCTGGTGATCAACCCGGCCGAGGCCGAGAACGTCCGCACCATCTTCGAGCTGTTCGCGCGGTCCGAGAC
>Ga0256839_1004941_pt1 | contig 12645 bp, 7 predicted proteins | sample 354166metaG_FD_185968 | JGI IMG/M metagenome (GOLD analysis project Ga0256839, IMG submission 185968) | Hydrothermal vent microbial communities from Mid Atlantic Ridge, Atlantic Ocean - 354-166 | ecosystem: Environmental > Aquatic > Marine > Hydrothermal vents | place: Atlantic Ocean: Mid...
CACAAATCCACAAGTTAGATGGCAAGCGGCATCAAATGATTTTACTATCATGCCACTTAACTACAGTGTATTTGGCTTCGTAGAAATGATTGTTCCCTAAACATATCAACGATATGAACTTTTAAAGCCCTTGCCGTTGTGTAAGGGCTTTTTTGTTAGTAGTACATGGTTTTCGAGCAAAATTTAGACATGCTGCACTGATTAAGTTACGATCAAATTAGCGATATTGTTAAATGATACCGTTACAATCCATGATGTTTTAACATTGAAGAAAGTCATGTTTTTATCTAGAAAGTTATTATTGCTTAGTTTTATAAGCCTTCTCACGGCTTGTGGTGGGGGGCGTTCGAGCAACGCTAATACAACAGGCGGTAATACGCCTGATAATATCCCTAACAAAAGGTTGCCACTGTTTAGTTGGTCGCCTGTTAGCGACGCTACACAGTATGAACTCGGCTATGAGAAAATAGATGGTACCGCTTGGCAAAGTATCGTGAGATCACCATCGGGATTTAATTGTCAATTAGGTTCGTGCTCATATTCTCCTAAAAATCTAACAGTAGGTACTCAATTTAGGTGGTTTGTAAAAGCTTATGTAGTAGGTAATTGGCAAAGCTGGTCAGTAGAAAAAACTGCAACGGTAAAACAAACAAATATAAGTACCGGTGGTGGAAATGGTGGTGCTAGTAATAGTGGTGATAAACAAGCGCCGACTACACCGACAAATTTAAAAAAAGATAAAGTTAAAGCAGACTCCGTTAGTTTCACATGGAATAAATCGACAGATAATCTAAAAGTTACCGCTTATAATATTTACAGAAATGGTAACTATTTAAGTTTTACAGAAAAGTCTTCTTTTAAAGATCAAACAGTAAAACCAGATACAAGCTACAAATATCAAGTGAAAGCAGTGGATGCGGCTGGAAATGAATCAGCAGCAAGTAATAGCTTATCTGTAAGAACAGAAAAGCTAGGTATCATAAGCATTAAAGAACCTGCTGGAATTTATAATACGGCTAAAAATGTTTTACAGGTGGCAGTGAAGACAATTTCTGGCAGTGGAGCTTGTAAAATAGGTCAATATGATGGCTGTACTTTTGGTCAAGTACTTAATGACTTGAATTGGCAAGATGATTTTAAACCAGAAGTTAGAGCGGAATTTTCGACAGAAGATGGTTTTAATGCAGAGGCAACAATTCGACAGCGTGGTGGATATACACGTTTTAACCCAATGAAGTCTTTTCGTGTCAAGTTAGAAAAAGGTAGTAACGGTAAGAAAACTTATTGGCAAGGTGAGAGAAAAATTCAGTTACTAAAATCATTTGATGATATAACGCGTGTGAAGCATAAGCTTAGCTATGATTTGTTTGCAGAAGTTGATCATTTACCCAGTATGCGTAGTCAATTTGTGCGTTTAAAAGTAAAAGATAAAGGCTCATTCAACTTTTCTCGAAATCCCAGTTATTCTCCTCAGTCAAGTTATAAAGAAACCGATATGGGCTTGTATCTACAAGTTGAATACTTTGGTAAAGAGTATCTCGCACGAAGGAATTGGAGAAAAGGATCAAATATATATAAAGCTGATAATTTTGCTTTTGAATGGGATAGCGCCACTCAAGCAGCTTTATCGGTGGATGAGAAAGGCAAGCCATATGATGAGAAGGCTTTTGAAAAGTTGCTAGATATTAAGAGCGGAAAAGATCATCGTGAGCTTACTAACTTTATGGAAGCGATTCATGACGATTCTAATGACTTTAATACTGATGTGTTAGGTAAATATCTTGATCGTGATAATTATATAACGTGGTTGGCTATTAATATTTTAACTGCAAACAATGATACCGCGAGACATAATTATTATTTGTATAACCCCAAGGGAACTTCAAAATTTTACTTTGTACCATGGGATTATGACTTTGCTTATAACGGCTCAGATGTTACGTATATGGTAGCGGGGAAAGCTGTAAAGACTGAAAAGCCCCCGTATTGGTATACGCATGCAAGCCGTTGGGGTAACGATTTACATGGACGGTTCTTAAAGAGTTCAAACAACCTAGCCGCACTAAAGCAAAGGGTGATTGTGTTAAAACAATCTATTTTTTCAAATACTAATATCAAGGCCAAGTTAGCAAGTTATAAGTCAGCAATTGCCTATTATGTGACTAACGATGTTGATGATCAGTGGGATATTTATCACCAATCTAGTGAATCTGCTCGTATAGCAGCTTATGGAAAAGAGTTAGATGCCCTAGCGGGTAATGTCGAAAAAAACTACAGTAATTTCTTAAAGTATTTTAATAGTCCGATGCAGTTTCATATGGAGCCTGCTTTAGTTACTGGAGGAGAGTTTTATATAACTTGGGATGACTCGGTTAGCTTGCAGGGTAATTCGGTTAGTTACGATGTGATTATTTCAACAAGCCCTCACTTCAATCGTTCTGATATTGTTGAAGAAAATGTAGGAATAAGCGGACATAAACTTCGTATCAGTTGGGCACATTCTAGCGGACAATTTTTTGTAAAAGTTATTGCACGAGACTCACAAGGTAACTGGCAGGGTGCGGGAAATGATTATGACGTAACGGATGCCTCAGGTACCATTTTATATAAATTACGTGGCATAGAAAGCTTTAATGTAAATTAGAGAGGTTGAACTGGGTTATTTATACTTTGCTAAAATAGGGTGATTAAAAAGCTTTTTCCCTATGTAACGAGCGCCTTCTTTAGTTAAATGTCCGCCGTCAATAGAAATAGGCTGGCCATGGTCGGTAAAAAGAGGGCAAGTATCTGGTGAATGACAGATCGTACTCTGTAGATTTACAAAAATATCTTTACGGAGAGCTGCCTCCATTTTAGCGTTAATAGTACTTTGGCCTTTATCAATAGCGATTCTAATTTTAAGTAAATCAGCTTTTGATAGATTTATGTATTGACTGGATATATATCTCCCAAAACTTTTAGTACCAATAATAATTAGTTTTTGACTAGGAGATAAATGTAGGTTTTTTATTGTTTGTGGCAACGAATTAGCCGACCAATCTCGCCATTTAGCCGCAAAAATAATAAGATCAGCCTCTCTTATTTGTTTTTTTGCATGTTGCAGGTTATCTGAGTTGTTGCACAACGCTTTATCATTGGAAGTTATGTTCTTTGCTAATCCTGCTCCTAAAAAAATCTGGCAACGCGTCGGAATATAACGAGTACTTACTTGATATTTGCTTAAATAACCATTCTCATGCACTGCGTTTAAAAAGTCCTGAGCGTGGCTGTCACCAATAATTAAAGCTTTTTTTTTGCCATTTTGAATAAATGGTTTTTTCATTAGCTGTAAGTAATAACTACGAATGTATTTTCCATTGGCTTTTAAATTAATTTCTTTAGTGGGGGATGCTTGAGCGAAGCAAGCTGACAAAAGGAAAATTAAAAGACTCGCTTTTAATGAGAAAGTATTCGTGAAGTAAATGAAACCAATATTTTTCATAGGTTATTTTCTATCTGAGGATTGGAGTTAAGTTGTCGTGTAGTTACTTGTTTGAGTAACGGCAGTAGTAAAAATAAAGCTAATTTCATCTGCTTGATACCATCCTGTGTGTTTTTTCGTTATTATCGCTTTTCTTGTTGTGCTATGAGTGCTAACTCTCCTCATAAGTTCAGAACAATACTAAAAGTTTTATTAATAAATCATTCATATTAAGGATAACGGTTAATGCAAATTTTTCAAATAGAAGGCGGTACGCCACTTGAGGGTGATGTAGTAATCTCGGGTGCAAAAAATGCGGTGCTACCTTTACAAGCAGCTACATTACTGGCTGATGGTAAAATGACTATTCGTAACGTGCCACGTTTGAAAGATGTTGCTACGCTTGCCAAGCTGCTTGAAGGCATGGGTGTTAGTATAAAAATTGATAAAGATAATAATATAAGTAGCGATACCTCAACCATTAAAAACCAAGTTGCTCCGTATGAATTAGTAAGAACCATGCGCGCCTCAATATTGGTGCTTGGCCCGTTGGTTGCGAGATATGGTTATGCTGAAGTATCCCTTCCTGGTGGCTGTGCGATTGGTAGTCGTCCGGTAAATATTCACCTAACAGGTCTTGAGGCGATGGGGGTTGAGATTACTGTTGATGAAGGTTTTATACGTGCTAAGTGTGATCAATTACAAGGCGCAAAAATTGTTATGGAAGCCGTTACCGTAACAGGTACAGAAAACTTATTAATGGCGGCAGTGCTAGCAAAAGGTACATCGGTTTTAGAAAATGCTGCACGAGAGCCTGAGGTTGTAGACCTTGCCAATTGCCTAATTGCAATGGGCGCAAAAATAAAAGGCGCTGGTACTAATACCATTACAGTTGAAGGCGTTAAGTCGTTAAAAGGGGTTGATTATTCGGTATTGCCAGACCGTATTGAAACAGGTACTTATCTGGCAGCAGCGGCGATTACAGGTGGGCGCATCAAATGTTTGAATGCCGCACCTGATGATTTACATGCGGTTATTGGCAAGTTTGAAGAAGCCGGCGCACGAGTTGAAGTGGGTAAAGATTGGATTGAACTCGATATGCGGGGCAGAAAGCTTAAATCAGTCGATATTCGCACCGAGCCGCACCCGGGCTTTCCTACCGATATGCAGGCTCAATTCATGGCAATGAATTGCCTCTCAGAAGGTATTGGTGTGGTGGTTGAAAATATTTTTGAAAACCGCATGATGCATGTAGCTGAGTTAATGCGCATGGGCGCGAATATTCGTCTTGAGGGTAACACTGCCATTGTTGCAGGTATGCCGTCATTGCGTGGTGCACCGGTAATGGCAACGGATTTACGGGCATCGGCTTGTTTGATTCTAGCGGGCTTGGCCGCAAAAGGTATGACTATTGTTGATCGTATTTATCATACCGATCGTGGTTATGAAAAAATTGAAGATAAGTTAACAGCAGTTGGTGCTAAAATCACCCGCGTAACCTAGGAGCCTGTCCGAGAACTCTAGCCGTATTAGGATCATCAGTTCTCGGATATACTCTTAATATCCAACCTTTACAAAAGCCATTTATAAAATGAAAGATACCCTTACCATAGCCTTATCCAAAGGGCGCATTTTTAAAGAAACCATGCCCTTGCTAAAAGCAGCGGGCATCGAAGCGCTGGACGACCCTGAAACCAGCCGCAAGCTGATTTTAGATACCAATCACGATAACATTAAATTGGTTATTATTCGCGCGACCGATGTGCCTGTGTATGTGCAATATGGTGCTGCTGATTTAGGTGTGACGGGTAAAGATGTGTTGATGGAGCATGGCGGTAAAGGGCTGTACGAATTACTCGATTTACAGATTGCCAAATGTAAATTAATGACTGCCGGTTTTGAGGATAAACCATTACCTGAAGGTCAGTTAAAAGTCGCTACAAAATTTGTTAATTGTACGCGAGACTATTTTTCCAAACAGGGTAGGCAAATAGAAATCATCAAGCTTTATGGCTCAATGGAACTTGCCCCCATAGTTGGTTTGGCTGATATTATTGTTGATGTGGTTGACACAGGTAATACGCTACGAGCCAATGGGCTAGTACCTTTAGAACATATGGCTGATATTAGTTCGAGGATGGTGGTGAATGCCGCGTCGATGAAAACCAAACATGAAAAGCTTACCGCTTTGATTGATCAATTAAGAACAACGATTGCAGAAAAGCAGAAGTAGGCAGAAAATGAGTCAACAACCTTCAACCCCAAAAACGTCTATAAAAACGGATGATTTACGTATATTAGAAGTCGAAACAGTACATTCTCCTGCGACCTTATTTAAAAGCTATCCAATAACGGAGAGCGCCGCAAGCACCGTATCTATTGCGCGCCAAGCCAGCCATAAAATTCTACATGGTGACGATGACCGGCTTATTGTTATTGTAGGGCCGTGCTCCATTCATGATACTAAAGCAGCGCTTGAATATGCTGATCGTTTAGCCAATCTACGCGAAGAATTAGCGGATCAATTACACATTGTAATGCGGGTTTATTTTGAAAAGCCACGTACCAGTATCGGCTGGAAAGGCTTAATTAATGATCCAGATATCAGTGGAAAGTTTAATATTAATGAGGGGCTTAGAGTAGCTAGAAGCTTGTTATTAGAGCTGGCTGAAAAAGGCATGCCGACAGCAACGGAATTCCTTGATTTAATTTCACCTCAGTATCTAGCAGATTTAGTCTCATGGGGAGCGATAGGTGCACGGACCACTGAATCTCAAGCTCATCGAGAGTTGGCATCCGGTATTTCTTGTCCAATCGGTTTTAAAAATGGCACTTACGGCAATTTAGATATTGCAATAAATGCCATCAAAGCGGCGACCCATTCGCATCATTTTTTGTCAGTAACTAAAGAAGGACATTCCGCCATTTTCACCACTAAAGGTAATGATGATTGTCATATTATTTTACGCGGTGGTAAACGGCCTAACTATGATGAAGTCAGTGTTAATGAGGCTGTTCAGCAGTTAAAAGATGCAGGGCTTCCTGCGACCTTAATGGTTGATTTTAGTCATGCTAACAGCAATAAAGACTTCCGTAATCAGCCCAAAGTATCGGCTAATATTGCAGCGCAAATCGCTTCAGGAAATTCAGCAATCAGTGGCGTAATGATTGAGAGCCATTTGATTGAAGGTAATCAAAACGGTGAAGGCGAGGTGAAGCGAGAAGACTTGGTTTATGGTCAAAGCATCACCGACGCATGTATTGGCTGGGATGATACCGAAAACGTTTTACGAGAATTAGCCAGCGCTGTAGATGCGCGACGTGATGTTGTTGGGACGCAGTAAAGTAAAAATCTTGTAGGTAAATACGATGAACATACAAAAATTAACAACCAGTGATAGCAATTTTTGGCAACAATTAGATGAGCTACTCGCATGGGATAGTGACTCTGATCAAGCTGTTTTTGATACGGTCAACGGCATTTTGCACGACGTAAAAGATCGGGGTGATGCTGCGGTTATTGAATACACCAATAAGTTTGACAGCATGAGCGTAAGCTCAATGGATGAGTTAGAAATTCCGCAAGCGCGCTTACAACAGGCATTGGATGCGATCACATCTGAGCAAAAAACAGCACTTGAAACAGCGGCAGCTCGTGTAAAAAGTTATGCTGAACACCAGAAAATGGATTCATGGAGCTACACCGAAGCCGATGGCACGGTACTAGGTCAACAAGTAACGGCGTTAGATCGTGCGGGCTTATACGTGCCAGGCGGTAAAGCGGCGTACCCATCATCCGTATTAATGAATGCAATTCCTGCTAAAGTAGCAGGTGTGCCTGAGCTAATTATGGTGGTGCCAACTCCTGCGGGCGAGGTGAATGAACTGGTGTTTGCTGCAGCGGTTATCGCAGGGGTTGATCGTGTGTTTGCTATCGGCGGCGCACAAGCCGTGGCGGCAATGGCGTACGGCACAGAAACCATTCCGCAAGTTGATAAAATCGTAGGCCCAGGAAATATTTATGTAGCCACCGCGAAGAAAATGGTTTTCGGTACCGTTGGTATCGACATGATCGCAGGGCCTTCTGAAATTTTAGTGGTGTGTGATGGAAAAACAGACCCAGATTGGATCGCGATGGATTTGTTCTCACAAGCCGAACACGACGAAGATGCACAGTCAATTTTAGTCTCACCCGATGCAGACTTTTTAGAATCGGTACAAAACAGTATGGATAAGCTGATTCAAGAAATGCCACGTGCTGAGATTATCAAAGCATCTATGCAAGGACGCGGGGCATTTATCTTAGCCGCCGATATGGATGATGCCGTAGAAATCGCTAATTACATTGCTCCTGAGCATTTAGAGCTTTCTGTCGAAAACGCTGAAGAACTTGCTCAACAAATCCGTCATGCCGGCGCTATCTTTATGGGGCGCTATACAGCAGAAGCTTTGGGGGATTATTGTGCTGGGCCAAATCACGTGTTGCCCACCTCAAGAACAGCGCGGTTCTCATCGCCCTTGGGTGTTTATGATTTCCAAAAGCGCTCATCCATAATTGCTTGTTCGCATGAAGGCGCATCTGAACTCGGTAAGGTAGCCTCCACGCTGGCACATGGAGAAGGTTTGACGGCACATGCGCGCTCGGCAGAGTATCGGATTAAGTAACAAAAAAGCCTCGCAATTATCGAGGCTTTAAGGAAATTCCTGACTAAGTCCCGTAAAATTCTGTAAGTCTCTAGGGCGGTATGTCCTAGGCGTATTTTGAAATGAATGCTTATTGCCTTCATGAGAAACACAACAACGGAAATGCTGCCCTAGCCAAGTTCACTGCCTCTGTGTTATGTTTCACTTTAAAGGCTCGTTGCACCATGCCACAGGCGTTCATTAAAAGCTCACATGCCTTGATGCTGGAAATTTGGCGTTGCCAGAACTCAGCTAGGTTGTTCAGAGTTTCCCTAAGGAATTGCTTGCTCTAACTGTTGCTTAACAATTGCGGTACGTTGTCTTACAAAACTACGCAGGTCATTTTCGATATAATCGTTGTAAGAGGCAACATAATCACCTGCTGGCATACCTGCAAACTTCTCAAGGCGCATATAGTCTTTACGTTCATCGTTAATTTGATTAATGATGGGTAGCATAAAGTCTGCTGTAAATACCGTGTTTAACAAGGTGGTGAAGCGTGTTTTAAACTTCGTTTTAAAGGCGTTGTTTTTCATAAGCCCGTTAAAGAGTAGTGCCATATTTGTGGTAGAGCCTGAGTTCTTGATGTTGTTAAACTGGTTTGCTGCAAGCGCGGTGCCTTGGCCGGCAAAGTCGAGTTGGGCGAGAAAGCCCCAGTCAATATCATCTGCCATCCAGCGCCATTTAGCACCTGCTTTTTTCTCTTTCCAGGTGCGCATATTACCGCCAATCCAATCGAGATTACCGTTATAGATCATAAAGGCCATGTAATCTATGAAGTTACTTTCGTCAAAAAATGTCAGTGCCTGTTGGTAATTGGCCGTTGTTGATAAGTTATTCGTGCTTAAGAAAGTATTAAACTGACCGTAGGCTGTGTAGTCACCTTTTTTTACGATAAAGGCTTTTATAATATCGACCTTACCTAGGTTGGGATAATTGGCTTCTAGGGTCTCAGCGCCTTTCTTTTCGCGGATGTTGTAAATACCCCAGTATTCACCATTCATAAACATTTGCACCGCACGGTAAGCCTGATAGTCAATATCTAAGCCACCTTGTTCGATAAGTTGTGCACCGATAATATCACCGACTCGGTAACCACTGTTGGCAGTACGAACTTTGAAGTCTTTAATTTTCCCAAGATTTTTACCGGGGAAAAGTTTGTAACTTAAAGACTTTGTACCGTACTTTCCATCCAGCTCAAAGCCAAATGACTTCTTTGTTTTGCGACGTGAGCATTCACCGGTTAAACCTGTATCAGCCCCGAATGCTAATGCCCTGTTGTGGTTGTTATCAAAATACTCGACAAACACTGGTCTGTCCCATTCTTGTGCGTAGTTTGCAACCACATTGTTACAGCTCGTATGCGCGGTTCCATTGGTTCCGATGGTGTAGATGCCGACCGTATCATCAAATAAATAGTCATTATTCATTGAGAGTGATACTACCGGTAAGGTGGTCTGATGATTGATGAAGTAGGTGTTGGTTACAACGTCACTGGGTAGCTTTCCTGCAGTGAGAGCAATTGCTTTTACCACGGTTGTATTATCCAGCGTGATGGTTCCGTTGTAGCGTGTTGATGCTATTGTTGGTGTTGAACCATCGGTTGTGTAATAAATTTCAGCGCCATTTTGTTGTGATAGTTGCAGGTTTAAACGACTGCTATAAAAGCCACTAGCATTGTCAAAATTGGGTTTTACAGAACCTTTTTTGTCACTATACGACGTGCCATTTTGTGTCTTTGGTGTTGGTACAAAGTAGCTTAGGCTGCTACCTGATTTTGCAACGGATACATTACTCGGCAGTTTTTTATAGGTAATGGTATTGATTACCGACCCTGTCGTATCTGCTAGCGTTACCGTTTCACCTTTTGAGGATAAACTAAAGTTAGTGTGAAGTTCTTTTGCTTTAGTATTCTTTTTATCCGCCCAAACAAGTAGATACTGTTTAGCACCAAGCGTTGTACCCATAGGTATTTTCCACTTTTTGGCATTAGTGGCATCATCACTTAAATAGTAGCCACTGATATTCATGCTTTGATTCGTGCCGTTGTATAGCTCAATCCAGTCAGAAAATGCGTAGTAGTCTGTGTCCATATTAATGGAAGTGTTGCCTGCTAGAACTTCATTTATAATGAGAGCGGCTGGCTGTATAACAGGTGGCGTGGTTACGCTTAATACACTGCTGCGCGTTGAATTGTTACCTGCTGCGTCAAAAGCACTGACTGTATAAGTGTAATCTGTTGAAGGGCGAACATTAGTATCGCTAAAGTTAGCTGTACTGCTTGTAGCTACTTGGATGTTATTACGATAAATTTTATAGCCTGTAACTGCTCTATTATCTGTTGATGCATTCCAGCGAATATCAACTTTATTTGTAGTTGCAGATGTTAATCGCACATTAGACGGTACGGTTGGAGCTTGGGTATCAATCGCTTGTGGAATTATGACTGATAGACTATTGCTTCTTGCTGAAATGTTATTAGCCGCATCAAATGCGCTTACTGTGTAGATGTAGGTGGTCGCAGGCATTACGTTGCTATCATTAAATGAAGCCTCTGAAACGGTACCAATTTGTATGCCATTACGGTAAACACGGTAGCCTGTTACAGCGGTATTATCTGTTGAAGCATTCCAACGAATTGATGCGCGAGTAGCTGTTGTCGTGGTGCTGCGTAAATTTGCTGGTGTTGATGGGGCTTGAGTGTCTGTGCTTCCGCTTCCTGTTACTGTCGAGATGTGAGCAGCAGACCAATTCCCGATATTGGGTTTTACAAACCAAACAACTTGATCACCTACATTTAAACCATAATCAGTAGGAATAAACGAACACATGCCTGATTGACAGTTTAACTGACTTGCTGTTCGTGAATACTCTCGCCAGCCGGTACCATTTTGTCTTTCGATGCCGAAGGTGTAAGAGCTGGCACCATTGATAGGTGACCATGTGAAAGGCGTTAGTGTTGTTGTGCCTCCGTTATTTTCTGTTGTAACCACTAGACTACTGCTGTTAGCTGATAAATTATTAGCGGCATCAAACGCGCGTATGGTATAGGTATAACGCGTTGAAGGGCTTAAGTTGCTATCATTAAAATTTGTCGCTGTAGTGGTTCCAACCTGGGAGCCATTGCGATAAATTCGGTAGCCAGTAACAGCAACATTATCTGTTGAGGCATTCCAGCGAATTGAGGTAGTGCTAGACGTTGCTGCTGTTTTTCTTAAAGACGTAGGGATCGAAGGGGCTTGAGTATCACCACCGCCATTGCCCGCCGTAACCGTGAAATTAACCCCATTTGACCAGCTGCCTGCTGTAGGTCGAATCCACCAAGTGTATTTTTCACCTGCTGTAAAGTTATAACTAGGTGTAAAAGCACAGTTTGCTGCTTGACAGTTAACGGTGCTAAATGATGTCCAGTTTGTACCTGATTGTGTTTCGAAACCAAGCTCATAGCTTGAAGCTGAGCCGACTTTCGGCCATTTAAAGATAGGTTTTAAGGTGCCTGTATCTCCCACTGGAGTATAAGCGCCACTTGGAGGTGGTGTTGTATTGATAACCTTAAAAACATGAGCGCTTGACCATTCTTGCCACGTACCGTTTATTTCACCACGTACCCACCAAACTCTTTGATCGCCGATGTTGAAGGTATGATCAGTAGGTTTGTATGAACAAGTCCCTCCAGAAGCACAACCTGCACCTGCTGCAGCCACCGTATATTCACGCCAAATAGTACCGTTAGTATCTTGATAGCCAAAGTTGTAACGGGTAGCAAGTTGACCAGCGGATGTATACGCTTGCCAGGTGAAAGTAGGCGTTCGGTCATTGGTATCACCAAGCGGTGAGAAATTGTTTGATACAGCAACGTTTGCCCACTTAAACTGAGGGCGGGAAGTTGGATTTTCTGTTGCTTTATTATTTGACCCGCCACAAGCTGTTAAGCTTATAGTTGTTATTGTTAGTAATGAGTAAAGCGAAAATTTATTGTATCGAGACATACCAAAATCCTAATTAATTGATCTTGGTATTGTATTTAAGGGGTAGAAGCGAGACTGCTCCGATTATCTTAAATCAGGTGGCTCTGGGCTAAATTTGCCTTAAAAGTGACCTTCTGTCAGGAAAGGGATAAACCCCTAATCCCCAGATAGAAAACGCGATGATAGCACAAGCCTTTGATTTCATAGAATATCCCAAAAATACTCGATTAACCTATGGGTATTACGAAAGCCTACTTCAGTACACAAAAGAGAAAAAGCAGAAACGACTATTTTTCGAATATGCTATGTAAAACAACGTTTTGCACTCTCATTCGCGTTTCTATCTGGGGGTTAGGGAACGCGTTAGTGCATCACAATCGCTTTATTATTTCGTGATAAGATTTTAACTTTGTCGCCTTTTTTAAAAACCTCTTTAGTATCCTGAGTAACCACAACGAGTTCACCAAATTCTTTTTTGATAATAATTTCTTGCACTGTTTTGGGTTTGTTTTCGCTAAATAGTCGAGTCAGTGT
>Ga0256839_1004942_pt1 | contig 12643 bp, 10 predicted proteins | sample 354166metaG_FD_185968 | JGI IMG/M metagenome (GOLD analysis project Ga0256839, IMG submission 185968) | Hydrothermal vent microbial communities from Mid Atlantic Ridge, Atlantic Ocean - 354-166 | ecosystem: Environmental > Aquatic > Marine > Hydrothermal vents | place: Atlantic Ocean: Mid...
GTTTACGCCCATCGTCAAGGAGATGAGTTTGGCACTGGCTGATTTCGTCAGCGCCAACCAGGGCCGCATCGTCGGGTTTTTCCGCAACGTGGCCCAGGGCCTTCGCTCGGCTATCCGGTTTTTCCAGCGGTTCCGGCTAACCAGCATTACCTCGTCAGAGGGGTTCCAGCGGGCCATGGACCTGGTCAATACCATCTGGGACATGGTATCGCCCACCCTGTCGGACATGCGCAGGTCGTTTGCCACCATGGTCCGAGGGTTCGCCCGCCTGGGCCCCAAGGCCCAGGAGATGTGGACCGCTGCCGAGCCGATCCTGTCCGGCCTGGCCAAACTAGTTGGTGCTGTGGTGGTGGGCGCATTTCGGGTATTCGGGCGGGCCGTGGCCGGTGTCATGCGTAACCTGCCCCGGATCATCGAGCCCATCATCGACCAGGTCACCCTGTTTTTCCAGACGCTCAACATCGTCTGGGGCAACGTGGTGGAGGCAATCAGTGCCCTGGTCAAAGGTGATTTCCGGCGGGCCTGGCAGTCAGTCCGTCGCATCATCGCGGCCATCAAACGCTACTGGGTCCAGACATTTGAGAACGCTAGGGACCTGGTCAAGGCGATCCTCACCGGTCTGTGGGACACGATCAAATCGATCCTGGAGGACCTGGGCGTGGACATGGACGAGGGCCTGCAGACCATCCAGGGCTATTGGGACACGGCTTGGGGCGCCATGGCCGAGGTGGGAACCACCATCAGCGACGCCATCCAGACGGTGCGGGACAAGATCACGGAGATCAGGGACTGGCTGCAGACATTGATAATCCGTAACCCATTCAGTGGTATTGTCAACGCTCTTACAACCCTTACCTCAAAAATCCAGGATGCCCGTAATGCTCTGCAGGCATTTGCCGACTGGGTGAGCGGCCTGAACATCCCCAACCCCCTGTCAGGCCTGCCCATCGAGGCCATCAAAAAATTGGTGCCCGGTCTCCAGTTCGGCACTCTGTTCCACCAGGGCGGTCTGGCCCTGGTGGGCGAGGCGGGCCCGGAGCTGGTGATGTTGCCCCGTGGCTCCCGGGTGCTGTCCAACCCACGGAGCAGGGCCCTGGCTGGGGAGATGGGGGGCCAGGTCAACGTGACGATCAACGTTCAGGCCAACGTCCGGGCCGATGAGGACCTGGTGGCCCTGGGCCATCGGCTGGGCCGCATCGTCGAGCGCTACGCGGGAGGCACACCATGACCCATCGCCTGTGGCTGATGGAAGGCACGCGCACCATCAGCCTGACCACGGGCAAATATCGGCTGCTCCAGTATACCCCGGCCCAGGCCGAGGGCACCGGGGCCATGGAGCTGCCCGATGAGCACAATGCCCCCGTGGTGGACGAGATCCAGATCGAGGTGTTGGGCGACAATCCCCAGGACCTCCAGGCCAACTGGGCAGCCCTTGAGGAGATCCTGAACCGGGCCGCCCGGGCCGAGGAGACCGGCGCCGGTGAGCGGGTATATCTGCGGGTCCAGATGTCCGGCGAGACCGAGTCGTGGAGGAGCCCAGTCCTGTCCGGCCGCATCATCCCCGCGGACACCGCGTGGCGACTGTGGGCCAACAACGCGGTGGAGGCCACCGTCCTCATCACCCGGCGAAACTATTTCGAGGCCTTGTCCGAGCGTCGGGCCATGGTTGGCAACAGCGCCAATACCCTGGACTCTGGCATGTGGATCGGCGTGCGGACGGTGCCCACCTACGCCGAGGCCACCCTATCCAGCCAGGACAAGGTCCGGGTCCTCAACCACGATGACTCGGACCCGGGCCACGACAACTGGGCCCATGTGGAGAGCGACCAGGTGGTAGGTACCCTGCCCACCCCGGCCCGGGTCGTCATCACCAGCCAGGATCCAGCCCTGCTCAACTCGCCGTCCTACAGCGTGGTATGGCTGGGCCACCACGTGGACGGGGATCCGGCCTATCGCTCCATGGTCTACGAGGCCGAGGACGGCTCCCACGCGGTGGGCACCCGCAACGAGATCACCAACTCGGATGCCAGCGGCGGATCCTACCTGTCCATCTCCTGGACAACGTCCAGCCTGACCCCCCTCTGGTACATCACCGTTCCAGCCGGTGCCCTGGAGGCCCTATCCGGCCTGCGATGTATGGTCCTGGCCCGGTTCATGACACCTCCGGCCTCGGACATTCGGATCCGGGCCTATCTAGCCAGCGCCACCGGATTCCCCACAGGCTCCTACGATGTGGCCCGTGGCCCTATGGTCCAGATGGACGGTCAGAGATACTTCTGGCACCTGGGCAGCCTGCCGTTTCCGCCGGCCCTGCGGGGCATCCAGGATGTGGGCCCCCTAGCCCTGCACCTGGAGGCGATTGCCACCAGCGGCTCCGGCACCGTGGACCTGGATTTTGTGGCCCTGTTGCCGACCCAGACGTACCGAGTCCTGGAGCTGGTGCCAGGCTATGTCTCCTATGCCCAAGGCGATCAGCTCATTGACGATGCCATGGAGGAGGTGGCGTACTATCGCCACTATGTGAGCGGTGTCCCGGAGTCCTACCCGATCTACGCGACTCGTGGACCGGGTATCTGGCTCTACCCTGGTCGAGACCAGCGTATACACCTATGGGCCTACGAGGGATCGTTTGGCGGACAGGTGGACATCACCAGGGAGTTTGACATCGAGCTGTTCTACCGCCCCCGTCGGAGGACGCTATGACCCTGAGCGTGCGCCTGTGGGACAGGGATTTCCGCGGGCTGCCCATCCCGCCAGGCCTGGAGATGTCCGTCAGCGGCCTGGGCTGGGCTGTCCCGGGTGGCCCGGCATGGGCGGACATCCAGGTTTCCGGCCGGCCGTCGAACCTGGAGCAGGTCCTCATGTGGCTACGGTGCCCGGTTGAGATCAGCAATGATACAGGCGATCACGTCTGGTGGGGATACGTCCACCAGGTGTCCGTCACCCTGTCCGGTACCCAGTACACCCTCTCCCTGGACAAGGTCAGCAATCGGGTTACCGCATCCTGGCGGGACACGGACAACCAGGAGCACTGGACCGACTGGGCGGAGGATACCGGCTCCATGTCCGAGTACGGACGGATGGAGATGCGGGTCAGCCAGGCCGGCGACAACATGGGGGCTGCGGAAGCCCGCCGGGACCTGGAGCTTGCCCTGAGATCCTATCCCCATGTCGAGATTGCCCCCGCAGGCAGTGCAGGAGATGGGGCCACCCTGTCCTGCCGGGGCTGGTGGCATACCCTCGGCTGGGAGTACTACAGCCGGGCCGACGGCCTGGTGGAGCACACCGCAGGCAATGCCACACTGCCGTTGGGCCTGGGGCTGGTGGACAACACCATCGGGTTCGACGGAGACAATGAGCGGATCCTGGACCTGTATGCTCGGCTCAACCGGATCCGGGCCAACGACTGGGTCGAGGTGGCCGGCTCGGCCAGCAATGACGGCACATACCAGGTGGAGTCGTCCAGCAACCAGGAGGCCGAGGCATACACCAACACCACCATATCGTTCTCCGGCAACCGGATCAGCGACAGCGCCAAAGGCCTGGGGTTTATTGACGCCAACGACATCATCCAGGTCTCCGGCTCGGCGAGCAATGACGGCTATTACAGCGTGGCCGCAGGAGCCGGCGATGGATCCTGGGTGGACGTGGACCAGGCATTGACCACCGAGGCGGCCGGGGCATCTGTCACCATCCGCAATGGCAAGGGGATCAAGGTCAGGGCAAACCTGCTCGATGAGCTGCCCGGCACCAACAACGTCACTGTGTACCTGGTGGGATCATGGGGCATCCTCCAGCAGTTCCGCCAGTCGTCCGGGGTGGCCTGGACCGTGGACCGGGTGCAGGTCCACCTGGGCCGGGTGGGCAACCCTCCCGGTGGCCTGCAGGTGGCCATCCGGGCCGACAACGGATCAAATCAGCCCGGCACCATCCTGGAGAGCGTTACCCTAACTCCATCCCAGATCCCGGAAAAGGCCGGCTGGGTGGACGTGGCCCTCTCCAACACCACGTCCCTGGCCAGCGGGACACCGTACTGGCTGGAGGTCTACGCCCAGGGCCCCCTGGACCCGGCCAACCACTACCTGGTGGGCATTGACCCAGATGGCAGCTACACCGACGGCACGGCATGGACCTACGACGTCAACCAGGTTTACATCCCCACACCCGAGCCCATCTCCCTGCGGTTTCGGGTTTTGGGTGGCACCGACACCACAGAACAGATGTCCCAGATGGCCACTGCCGCCCAGTTCCTGGCCCGGGCCGTGGTGGAGCAGACATCGGGCATCGTGTCCAACCAGTATCGGGACGGCACACGGACCATCCTGGAGGAGATGGAGGACCTCCTGGCGATGGGCCACTCCGGGGCCCGATCCATGGTGGCCATCGTGGAGCGAGGCCGGGAACTGCACCTGTCACGGGAGCCAGACCCACCGTTCTCAGCCCGGTACCGGATCAGCCGGGACGGCAACCTGGTGGACCACTACGGCAGGCCCCTGCCCGAGGGCGTCTGCCCGGTGGGCGTGTGGGCATCGCCCCTGGAGGGGATCCTGGTGGACGCGTCGTCCGCCAGGATGGATCCGGTGTGGATTGTGCGGTGCGACTACGACCCGGAGACCGGAAGGCGGCGATGGCAGCCCCGTGGCGCCCTGGACCTGGCCGAGCTGTGGGCCCGGGCCATGTCCCGCACCCGATGAACGGAGGATGACATGACAACCAAAGCGCAGACCCAGACTCTCACCAACCAGACCACGTCCATTACCAACCCAACACCCGTGGACGTGAGTACCGCCGACCACGTGGTGGTGACCGCCACCATCGATCAGGTGGGCACTGCCACCACCGCGGCCTACATCACCGTGGAGGGCTCCCCGGACAACGGCACCACATGGATCGAGCTGGCCAGAGTGTCCGCCGGCGTGGATGCCGGGACATACCAGTTTGTGATCCCCGTCTCCACAGCCTGGCCGTCCATACGGACACCCTACAGCGCCCAGTCCGGCGGCACATCCAGCACGGCCAACGCCTGGGTCCTGACAGCGACCCTGTAGCCCATGACCTCCACAGCCCGTCGGCCTGACACGCCGATCCTGGACCCCAACAACCCCCTGACCAGCCACCTGATCGGGTTCTGGGATTTCCGCCGCGCCCTGCACGGCAATGGACCTGATTTCCACCCGGTGGGCCGGACGTTTCGGCCCTTCCTGGTCTACGATGCGGGACCGATCTGGCGCACTGGCTCCCTGGGCGATGCCCTGTGGTTTGATGGCACGGGCGCGTGGCGGCTGGAGCTGGACATTCGGGGAGGTCTGGGAGCCAACCTGATCCGCGACCTTACAATGCTGGCCATTGTGGAGCGGCCAGCGTTGGTAACGGACATCCTCGGTGGGCCATTCTCGCTGGCGTACCATACTGGGGCTGGCACGTCCGACGCGTTCGACATAGACGAGTCCGGCACACTGGCTTTGAGAATTCGAGCCCGTGGATCATCAGGTGTTAACTCGTTGCCTGCAGGCGTGCCAGACCAGTCCAACCCAGACATGCCCTATGTGGCCATCATCACGGCCACCCGTGACTGGTATCATCGGTTGGCTGTCTGGAGTCCAGAACCGCTGGGAGGATCCACCACCGTTTTCCGGAGGATGGCCTACGCGGACGAACCCGCCGGACTGGAGTGGAGGCCAGCCGATCCAACCCGATTTGCGGTTGGGACACAGGTCAACGCATTCAACAACTACTCCGACCCATTCCACGGTCTCGTCTACGCCGTGGCCATCTGGCGCCGGTCGTTGTCCCCCATGGAGATGCAGGCGTTGGTGCAGGATCCGTGGGCACCGGTGCGAGAGGACACGGTCCTGTTCTGGATCCCTGCAGGCACCGGCGGCATAACGGGCACCCTGTCTGCCACCCAACAGGGGGACACCCTGGCCGGGGCCGGGTCTGTCATGGTATCTGGGTCCCTGTCCACGGGCCAGGCAGGCAACACCCTGGCCGGGGCGGGTTCCGTGGAGGTGTCCGGCCAGGCTCAACCCATCCAGGCCGGTGACTCCACAGCGGCCAGCGGCTCTGTCTCCATCACGGGCCAGGCCCAGGTTAGCCAGGCTGACGATGCCCTGGCAAGTGCCGGATCCGTTGTCATTGTGGGCACCCTGGCCACCAGCCAGGCCGGCGACACCCTGACATCCACCGCCACCACCGGGGCCCGGGGCAGCCTGGACAGGGTCCAAGACGGCCAGACCATCACGGCGGCCGGCCGCGTGGCTGTAGCCGGTGTGGCCCAGCCATCCCAGGGCAGAGACACCGGTGCCGGGTCCGGATCCGTGGCCGTTGCCGGCGCATTGACATCGGTCCAGGCGTCGGATACCATTTCGGCAGTCGGTGCCGTGGCCATTCGGGCCATCTCCACCATGGCCCAGGCCGACCAGTCCCTGACGGCCCGCCAGATCGCTGCCCTGGTCGTGCTCCAGGCAGACGTGGCCATCCACACCGTGACCCTGGAGGATGTCGCCATCCGCACCGTTGCCCTGGAGGATGTGGCTGTGCGCACTGTGGCCCTGGAGGATGTGGCGACATGAGCTACACCAACCTACACGTCAACGACCACGGCTGGACCGCCAAACTGCGCCTGCTGGAGGACGGCCAGCCGTTGGACATCTCCACGTTCAGCACCCTGGAGGTGGAGTGGATCCGGCCCGATGGGACATCGTTTACCCGGACGGCCTCGTTCGATACCGACGGCAGAGATGGCGTTATCAGATACATCGTGGAGCCCGGGACCCTGGACCGCCCGGGCCGATGGGGCATCCGTGCCCGCATTGCCAACGCGTCCACCGACATCCGATCGGAGACCGTCTGGTTCCACGTCCGACGATAGATAGGAGGATAACGACATGGCATTGCAGTACTCCGTGACCCTGCGCAACAACCAGCTTGACCAGATCGAGGCAACGATTGGCGCCAGCGCCATCCTGGAGATCCGTAGCGGCAACCCGCCGGCCAGCACTGCCGACGCGGACGCGGGCACCCTGCTGGTGTCCATCACCCTGCCGGCAGACTGGATGGCCGCAGCGGCCAACGGCCAGGTGGCCAAACTCGGCACCTGGCAGGCAACCGCCTCTGCATCCGGCACTGCGGGTCATTTCCGGATCAAGAACAGCACCGGCACCACCACCCATATGCAGGGTACCGTAACGGCCACCGGTGGTGGCGGTGACATGGAGCTGGACAATACCAGCATCGCCAGCGGCCAGACCGTCACCATTGACACGTTTACCATCACGGCAGGCAATGCCTAGAGGCCAGCCGAGGATCTCCGCGGTCGAGTCACTGGAGACCCTGCGGACCTATTCCGACGGCTACCAGGTCTACCTGCCCCACCTGGCGCCGACCCCTGCGTTCCGCTGGTCGTCGGACCGGGTCCATGCCATCACGTTCCCCATGCCGGACGACCGGCCCGGAGCCCCTGCATGGATCCGGGGCATGAACTGGTACGATTGGGGCGCATCGGACAACAGGCCCGACCGGATAGACGGGCTCTACCTCAACATGGTCTGGTCCCAGCGGCCTGGGCAGCCGGTCAAACGGATCCTGGACCGCACCCGCCCCCTGCTGTACCTCAACGAACCGGATGTCCCCGGCCAGGCGGAGATGACACCCGAGGAGGTGGCCAGGGGCCTGTGGCTATACCGGGACTACCCTGGGGAGCTGTACGGGTTTGGCGTCTACTGGCCCAACCTTGATTTCCACCGGGCCTGCCTGCGGTCCTACTGGGACCTGTTCCACGAGCCGCCCAGGCTGGACGGCATCCACCTCCACGTCTACTGGCCCCTGGGCCAGGACGTGTCCAAGCTGATCCCCCACCTGCGGGCTTGGCGCCGGGAAGCTGCCGGTCGGCCCATCCTGGTCACCGAGTGGAACCTATACCCGGTGGAAAAACCTATGTTGGGCGCAGAAAAAGCCTTGTCGGAGCTGGGCGATGCCATAAAAAACGAACTGGAACCCCGGCGCATGTTCTATTTTTCTTACCGTATGCCTGAGAGATTTTCGCCGTGGGACAAGACAAGCCTGGACCAGGAGCTGGGCCAGGCGTGGCTGGCATACATGGCTGCGGAGGGATATCCGGTATGATGGACGCCATGTGCATCCACCACGAGGCCCTGCGGTATTACCGGGAGCGAGCTGGCATGAGCCAGGCGGATCTAGCCCGGGCGTCCGGGCTCCAACAGGCCCAGATCTCCAACTGGGAGCAGGGCCGGTATCAGCCCAGGGACATGGAGGCTGCCCTGGAGGCCCTGGCGGGCGCCCTGGGCGTATCAGCCGTTGACCTCTGTGGGCCACCACCGGACGAGCCCCTGGACGACCGCATCCCGGAGGATGTCATGGAGGGGCCCGTCGATCGGTTTGTGGCGTGGCTGGCAGAACACATCTACGATGATTGGGAGGATTTCATGGCATGGAGCCGGGCCCGGGGCAACGGATGAGCCCGGCCGGAGGCAACAAAAAGCCCCCCGGTGTGCTGGACACCGGGGGGTTTTGATCTGTACGGGAATATTGTTACTTGGCTGGCCCCAGTATCGCCTTGATCTCGGCGATCGGGGCCCCCTGTGTGAGGGCCCGGACCAAGCGGTGGGCATCCTCGCAGGCCACCGCCTTGCCGGCGTTCTCCATGGCCACCTGGCGGAGGAGCCAGTAGAACTCCTCCACCTGGCGACCGGCCAGGTGACGGTTCACGAAATCCTCCACCGCGGCCGGGTCCTCGATGTCAACCCGGATCGGGAGGTTCTCCCGTTCCCAGACGGCCCGGGCGAAATCGCCCTTGGCCGCCCAGGTGGTCCGGCCATTATACCGGACCTTCCGGGCCAGTCCGTACTTCCCGCTGAGGAGCTCCCGCTCCTCAGCCTCGTTCTCAGCGATCATGGTCCACATCCCATCAACCCGGCTTTTCTCGATGATCTTCATTGTGTATGTCACCTCCCGCTTGGACTCGTGTTTGTCAATTACATCTATACTATACCACGAGGCGCGCCGTTTGTCAACTCCCAATTTTGGGCAATTTGGCCCATCTCGCGGACATTACATTAACGCCATATTAAGTAGGGCTGGATGGGCCATGATGTCCCGACGCGTTTGCAATCTGGGCCTGAAATGGCCCAGTATTGTACGCCATTAATCTAGCGTTAATGTGAGTGGCAAATAAAATCCCCGGCCCACCACGGGCCGGGGATGATGGGTTGGGCTACCATGGTGGCCCGTCGTAGCCGGCCCATGGGTCCGGCTCCCATGGGTCGGCATCGTAGCGGACCAGGTGGCCCGCTTCGGCCTGGCTGGCCACCTCCAGGGCGGCCAGCCAGCCTCGCCTGCGGTGGATGCTGTCACCGCAGGCCGCCAAGGGCCAGCCCGCCATGTACATGTCGAAGCCGGCCCGGAACTGATCCAGCCGGAACTGGGCAAATTCCGGCCAGACCTTCTGGATGGTGCGGATCTCCGCGTCGGCCCAGACCATATCGTTGACCGACCGGAGGTCAGCATCGAACAGCATATCCCAGTCCATGTGCCACCTCCCGTGGATGGGCCCGGGACCCATGCGCCCGGGCATCGTGCCTACACCCCCATTGTACCCCACCTGTAGCCGTTTGTCAACTCTAAATACCCCACCAGACGCCCTCAGAACCGCCCCAGGGCCCGCCATGGACCTGGGACACGGATTGAGCCGCTATCGGCGCCCTGGGGCCGTCCGAGCGCCCCAGGGGCCGCCCTAGTGGCCAGACCTGGGGCTGAGCTGTCCACCGACCGTCACCGGGCCCGATGGGGCCGGGTTGCCCCCGTCATCTCACCCGATAGGTGGCCCAGCGGAACGACAGGCCCACGGGATGGGCCAGCAATGGACCCCAGCAGGCCGCCTGAGCCCACCAGACGGCCTGTATGGCGTTTTTGGGCCCACCTGCGTGTTGAGTCCACCCAGCGCCAAACAGGGGCCTCTACGGCAGTCTCACGGGCTCCACCAGAGGTCGGCATACCCACCAGGGGCCCGCCCTGGACGCCCGCTGGGCCACGTTGTTTGGACCCATTTCAGATAACGGGGTTCAAGTTTAAGACCAGATTACAAAATCAGGGTCCAAAATGAGCCTATTTTTTCAACCCTGCCCTATAAATATATATGGTTTATAGGGGAGGGTTGAAAAAATAGGCCCTTGAAAATCCTGATTTACCCATGGACATAATTTCATGGTGCAACGAATCAAATAAGAACCTTTTCCTTGAACGCCCATGTTTCAAGCTAAAATGAAACCCAGGCTCCAAAAAGAACAAGTGTACAATCCCCTTCGCATAGCTGTATTTGCTAACTCAAAGTGTACATAATACTTTATGCCGTCGGATCGGGGGCTGTCCACCCCTGGTGGGGATGGGGATTGACGTGGCGTGGCGGCTGTGCTACCATGGGGGTGTCCGCAGCCGTTGCCGTCATCCCACGGTGTCACCTCCGAGCGTTGTGGCAGCGGCATCCTCCCGGCCCGGGAGGTCCGGACGCCAGGCAGGCGGGGCGGTGGCCATGATGGCTGCCGCCCTGTCGTTTTGCGGCCCTTGACCGGCCCATGGGGGCGTGCTATCATGGCCTGGCCTGGCGTTTCGGGCCCTGGAGTCGGGCCCCCTCTCCTGCGATGTGCATCTCGACGGCCTCGGAGACTATGCCCGTGGACCCGCCGATCCCTGCAACAGCCGAGACACAGCCCCATGCCGCAGCCCTGGCCGATGCCCTGGCCCGGGTCCGTGCGGCCCGTGCCCGGGACCTGGCCCGGGTCTGGACCCCTCCTCCGGAGCCCCTGGAGCCACCGGAGGAGCCCCCCAGGCCGGACCCGTCCGTCCGCTGGGGGCCACCGCCGGCGGACTGGGAGGAGCCGGGGCCAGCCGTGTCCCTGGAGCAGGTCCGCCGGGAGCTGCCGGACCATCTCCTGGCCCATGCCCGGGGGGAGGGCCCTCGGGTCCTGCTGGTCTCCGCGCCGCCGGGCGCGGGCAAATCCTGGGCCGCGGTTCACGCCGCCCAGGAGCTGGCCCGGCAGGGCCACCAGGTCCTCTACCTGGCCGGCTACCGGGACTACTGGACCACCCTCCAGGCAGTCCCGGCCATGGACCGGTCCCTCTGGTACGAGTGGCTCCCCATCCACCTCAACCAGGGGGACGACGACCGGATCCCCACCACCTGCCGGTACGCGCCGGCCATGCTGTCCTGGCTCCACCGGGGCTATCACGGGCCGGACCTCTGCCGGCAACTGTGCCTCCTGGACGGCCACATGGCCCGCTGCCCGTTCCGCACCCAGCGTCGCCGCCTCCGCCGAGGCCAGGTGGTCTACGCCATGCACCACCACCTGGTCCACGGCATCCCCACGGACCCGGACTACGTCATCGTGGACGAGCTGCCCCTGTCCGCCCTGGTCCATGAGCGCCACATCCCCGCAGACCAATTGGCCATCCCCGACGCGACCGGCCCCATCGCGGAGCTGATCCAGGCCCTCACCGACGCCTGCCGCCGAGCAGGCCGCAGGACAATCTGGGGCCCTGATTTAATGGACCTAATCGGGGCCTTACTTAAGGACGTGTGGGCCCAGGTGGAGCATTTTGGCCTGCCGTTGCCGCCGGAGGTTGCCCGGCCGGAGGACGTGGAGGGGGTGCCGCACTACTACCTGGGGGAGCTGCTGGAGCTGTTGAGCCCGGAGTACGAGGCCTGGCGGCATGGGTGGCCTGACTGGGCCCGTCGGGTGTGGGTGGACCGGGATGGGCTCCACATGGTGCGGCGGATGGAGCTGGTATACAACTGCCGGATGGCGGTCCTGGACGCGACGGGGACGCGGGAGTTCTACCGGCTCCTGCTGGGGGTGGGCCCGGGCGACCTGGAGCACTACCGGCCCCGGGTGCAGCGGGTGGGCCGGATCCACCAGGTGGTGGGCCGGCTCAATGGGTCCACGGTGCTGTGGGAGCGGGGCCGGGACGGGAAGCGGTTGTCCCGCCACGGCATGAGGCTGGTGGACGAGATCCGGGTCCTGGTGGAGGGGACCCCTGGCCCCCATGCGGTCATCACATACCGGGACCTGGTGCCCAGGCTAACCCACATCGTCCCCATGGAGAGGATGGCCCATTTCGGCGCCATGCGTGGATCCAACGCCCTGGAGGGGGTCAGGACCCTGATCATCGCCGGGTCCTACAGCCCCCCGCCCCAGGACCTGGTGCGCATGGCCGCGGCCCTGTCCCCGGACCGGGTCGAGGCCATGGGCGCCAGGGACACCCAGGGACGGTGGCGCTATCCCTGGAGCCGCCGGCCCGTGGCCTACCGCCTCTCGCCCAACTCACCCCAGGCCCGAGAGCATCCGGGCCAGGTCCCCTGGCGGGAGCTGGGCGGATACTGGGACGACCCGGACCTGATGGCCGTCTGGCAGCAGGCCGCGGTGATGGAGGTCCTCCAGGCGGTCCACCGGTCCCGTGTCCTCCACCAGGACGTGGACGTGATCCTGCTGAGCCCCTATCCGCTGCCCGAGGAGGTGGACATGGTACACGACGACATCTCGGCCCTCATCGAGACGCCCAGGGGTGTCTCCCTGGAGATGTGGCGGGCCATCGCGGGGCATCTCCGGGAGGCATGGTCCCGGGGCCAGGT
>Ga0256839_1004943_pt1 | contig 12640 bp, 9 predicted proteins | sample 354166metaG_FD_185968 | JGI IMG/M metagenome (GOLD analysis project Ga0256839, IMG submission 185968) | Hydrothermal vent microbial communities from Mid Atlantic Ridge, Atlantic Ocean - 354-166 | ecosystem: Environmental > Aquatic > Marine > Hydrothermal vents | place: Atlantic Ocean: Mid...
CGACGGAACCGTACGAGGCGTGCGGGCGTGGTGCGGACGCGGTGGAGACCGTGTGCATGTGGCGCGCATCATCGGAAACGGGGGATCGCGGTGTCAACGAATCGGCCCGTTCGGTCGAACGCGGATCTTCGGGGGCTACGTCCCCGTGGGCGTGCGAATCGGGCGAGGGGCTGAACGGACGGATCGTGTGCGGGCCTTCGCCGGGACGGGGGCTGCGGCGAGATCACCTCCGGCCGCCGCCGGGCCGCTGGCCGAGCCCGGAGACCGGCGCGTCTCCCCATCCCCAGAAGCGACGGATCTTCGGACACGTGCGCGCGAGCGCTCGCGTCGCCCGCCGGTTGCCGCCGTAGGCCGGGTAGATGTCCACCAGCGCGATGTCGGCGCGAAGCCGCGGCATCACTTCGAAGGCGTCGCCCACCACGACCGTCAGGGGCTTGCGGATCGCCGGCCGCAGCACCGGCAGCAACCAGTCCACGAGCGTCGCGCTGCGCTCGACGAGGGTGATCTTGCGTACCTGCAGCCGCCGCGCCACCTCGCGCAACTGGTGGCCGAGCCCCAGGCCCGCCACCACCACGTGCCCGCGCGCGAGCGCCGTGCCCTCGTGCAAGGTCATGATCTCGGAGGGCGTAAGCGACATCCACGGGTGTGGGCCGAAGCGGCCGGTGCGCGGGTCCCGTTCGTACAGGGCGGGGATCGCCACGTCGCCGTCGAAGATCGCCGTTCCCACCTGGTCGCGGAAGAAGGTTTGCAGCGGTCGGCCCCTGCGGTGCAGCCGCACGCAGTAGCGAAACGACCCGTCCGGGGCGTCCACGAAGGTTCCGCGGTGCAGCTCGTCCACGGGGGTGTCGAGGGCGGGCAGGCCCGGGAACGGCGACCACACCTGGAAGCTCGCGGCGGTGAGGTTCAGCTCCGGCGACCACGGCATGTTCGCGCGAAACGGCACGCACCGGGCGAGCCTCGCCTCGAGATGGCGAGCCGGGTCGTGGGACGGGGGGGCCGCGGCCACGGGACGAGTCTACCCCGGCCCGAGGCCACGCGGCCCGGTCAGAACCGCGCGAAGAAGGTCCAGATCGCCGGCCCCGCCCAGGCCGGCCAGCCGTGGCCGCCGAGCGCGGGCTCGTCGTGGGGGCAAAAGACCACCGGAAAACCGCGCATGCAGCCGTCGTACTCGACGCACACGTCCGGGTCGGGCAGCGGGGTCGTGGTGTCGGCGCAGCCGTTTTCGTTCTTCCAGAAGTCCCGGCTGCCCTCGCCCTGGGAGAACGGCACGGTGGTGTCGGACATGCCATGGGCGATCCAGGCGGCGACGGGCCCGGTGCACCCGAAGAACGGGCCGCCGCCGGCCACGGCGCCGACGGCCCGCACCGTGCCCGCGCGGGCGCACGCCAGGGTGTTCGACATGTAGGCGCCGAAGCTGTGGCCGGTGCTGAAGATCCGCGCCTCGTCCACGCAGGCGCGCGCCGACACGAACGCCAGCATGGCGTCGAAGAAGGCCACGTCCTCTCCGTTCGTGTCGAGATCCCAGCCGGCGTCGTTGTCGAAGTCCGGCTGCGGCAGCCCCTGCGGGTAGACGAAGATCGCCGCGCCGGCCGCGGCCTCCTCGACCTTGAAGTACGCCCGCGCAAGCTCGGGCGTCCCGCCGCGCCCGTGCCAGGCGAACACCACCGGCGTCGGGATCGCCGGGTCGTAGCCGTCGGGCACGACGAACAGAAACGACCGCGCAGTGCCGGTCACCTCGACCATCTCCGTCGTGACCCCGGGTGCGAGGCGCCCCCCGCAACCGCCTCCGGTCGTGCCTGCCGTCCCCGTCGTGCCGTCCCCCGTGCCCGCCCCCGTCGTGGGGACCGCCGTCGTACCGGTCGCCGTGTCGTCCGCGGTCGTCGTTCGCCCGCCCGTCCCGGTCACCGTGCCGTCCCCGGTGGCCGCCTGAGCGCCGCCCGCATCGCCACACCCTCCGAGCGACCATGCGAGCAAGGAGGGGAGAAGACGGCGGCGACGGTCCATGTCGGGGAGGATAGCCGACGGCGGCCGCTTCGTTGCCTCGTTGCTGGCCGTGGGGCGCCTTCGCGGTCTTCCGATACATCTTGGCGCCCGGGAGATCGTGTCCTGGCCGACCCCGGTGCGCCGGGGGCGGGGGGGGCGCGGGCCCCGGCGCCGGTGCCGTGGTGTGCCGGCCGGGAGACGCAGCGCCGGGGGCGGTCCCGTGGGGTGGCCGGTCGTGGGTCGCACGCGGCGAACGAAGAAAGCGTGGTACGATGTGAAGGAATGGCCGGCGACGGGACCGAGCATTCGTCCGGGGCGTGCGGGGGAGGCGGTGGAGGCGGAAGACAGACGGCGGCAGACGTAGGTGAAGGCTCGCCGGGCCTGTGTCAGCCTGCGACGGGGACGCGGGCGGGAGCGCCGCCGTCGTTGGCGGGAACGCAGGCGGCGCCGTTTCGTTCGGGTGGGCTCCCGTCGTTGGAAGAGACACGAGCGTCGGGGCGGCCACCCGCCCCGGGTCGGCTGTCCCGCGGGGCGGTGGTGGGGCGGTACGTGGTGCTGCGGGAGCTCGGGGCCGGGGGGATGGGGGTCGTGTACGCAGCGTACGACCCGGAGCTGGACCGGAAGGTGGCGCTGAAGCTCCTGCGGGCGTCGGAGGGAGGCACGGGGACGGGAGCGGGTACGCGTACGAGCGCGCATGGGCGACTGCTGCGAGAGGCGAAGGCGCTGGCGCAGCTTTCACACCCGAACGTGGTGGCGGTGCACGACGTGGGGGAGCACGAAGGGCGGGTGTACCTGGCGATGGAGTTCGTCGAGGGTAAGACGCTGGGTTCGTGGGCGAAGGCGAGGCGACGCCGGTGGCAGGAGGTGCTCGAGGTGTACCTGGCAGCGGGTCGGGGCCTTGCGGCGGCGCACGCGTGCGGTTTGGTGCACCGGGACGTCAAGCCGGAGAACCTGGTACTGGGGAAGGACGGCCGGGTGCGGGTGCTGGACTTCGGGTTGGTGCGGCTGAGGAGCCGGGGCCCGAACCGTCCGATACAGGAACATCGAGGCGCCGGCACGGGTGCAGGCACGGAGTCGGGCACCGCGACGGGGGGGGGGGGGGGGACCGCCGCGGGCACGGGGACCGGCAGGGCAACGGGGGCAGAGGCCGGCACGGGGTCGGGGCTGGAGGCGGCCCTGACCGAGGCGGGGGCGTTGATGGGAACGCCGGCGTACATGGCGCCGGAGCAGTTCGCGGGCGGGGAAGTGGGGCCGGCGGCGGACCAGTTTTCGTTCTGCGTTTCGTTGTGGGAGGGGTTGTACGGGCAGCGTCCATTTGCCGGGAACACCCCGGCAACGGTCGCCTTCCAGGTACTACGGGGGAAGGTGCGGCGGCCGCCGGCGGAGCGGAAAGTGCCCAGTTGGCTGCGCCGGGTCCTGGAACGGGGCCTTTCGGTGGCTCCGCGGCGGCGCTTTCCGAGCCTCGAGGCGCTGCTGGAGGCGCTGGAGAAGGGGCAGGCGCGGTCGCGTCTTCAGAAGGCGGCGGCGGGGACGGTCGCGCTGGGGGTGGCGCTCGTGGGGGCGGAAGGCGCGCGCCGCTGGAACCACGCGCGCAAGGTGGCGGCGTGCGAGGCGACGGCGGGGGAGATGGCGGAGGCGTGGAACGACGAGGTGGCGCGGGCGGTGAAGGCCGGTCTCGTCGGGACGGATGTTTCGTATGCGGCGGACACGGCGGCGCGGGTCGTGACGGATCTCTCACGGCAAGCCGCAGCGTGGCGGTCGGCTCGGGTGGAGGCATGCCTGGCGGCGGAAGTGGAGGGGCGGTGGACGCCGGAATTGTACGCGCGGGCATGCTGGTGCCTGGAGGACCGGCGACTGGAGCTTGCAGCCCTGGCGAAGGAACTTTCGGCGCCGCCGCGCGACACCGCGCGTACGGTGGTGCAAAAGGCCGTAAAGGCCGCGGCGGGTCTTACGCGAGTCGGTTCATGTATGGACGAACGGCGTCTTGCGTACCTGCCGGACCCACCACCGCCGCAGCGGGCGAAGATCCTGGCCGAGGTGCGGCGGAAACTCTCGGAGGCGGCTGCGAAGCGTTGGTCGGGGCAGTACCGGGAGGGGTTGGCGGTGGCGCAGGCTGCACTTTCGGAGGCGCAGGCACTCGGATGGCCGCCGCTGTCGGCGCAGGCACAGGGGGAGGTGGGGCGGTTGCTCGGTCGGACCGCGAACTATGATGAAGCAGCGTCCATGCTTACGGAGGCATACTTCGCGTCGGCGACGGACGGGAGTTGGGAGACGGCGGCGCGAGCGGCAACGAGCCTCGTTTTCACGGTGGGCCGTCAAAAAGCGGAGCACGAGGCGGGGCTTTCGTGGGGGAAGCACGCCGAGGTGGCGTTGGCGCGTCTGGGCGAACCAGAGGCCGGGCTTCGGCGCGCTCCCCTGCACAACAACATCGCCATCGTGCACGTGGAACGCGGGGGGTATCTCGAAGCACAGGCGCTCTACGAGCGCGCGCTCGATATCTGGGAAAAGTCATTGGGTCCTGAGCACCCGCACGTGGCGACCATCCTCAATAACCTCGCCATCGTGCATCGTACGTATGGTGCATACGAACAGGCACGAGCACTTTCCGAGCGTGCCCTCGCCCTTCGACAAAAGACGCTCGGTCCCGACCATCCGGATGTGGCCCAGACCTTGAACAATCTCGCAAACATCCACCGAGACCGAGGAGCATACGCAGAGGCCAAGGTCTTGTACGAGCGGGCGCTCTCGATCCTCGAAACTGCGCAAGGTTCCCAGCACCCGACCGTGGCGTACCTGCTCAACAACCTGGGCGACCTTTATTTGGCCTCGGGAGCACCGGCCGAGGCTCACGAAAGGTACCAGCACGCCCTCGAGATCTTTGTAAACAAGCTGGGGCCCGATCACCCAAACGTGGCATGGTGCCTCAACAACCTGGCCGAGGTATATCGGTACCAGGGGGCGTACGCAAAGGCGCAGGACTTCGGCGAGCGCTCTTTTGAACTTTGGAGCAAGGTGCTGGGGCCGAACCATGTGGATGTGACGTACCCGCTGATCAGTCTTGCGAAGACTCATCTCGCGCAGGGCAGGTTCAAGAAGGCCCGGACCGCCTTCGAGCGTGCGTTGACGATTCGGGAAGAGGCGCTGGGACCCGAGCATGTCTCGGTTGCCGAACCCCTCGTGGGCCTCGCCGAGGTCGCTCTTGCCAGGCGAGATTCGGCTCGCGCGCGGCGGCTCGCGCAGCGAGCCGTGTCGATACGGGAAAAAGCGAAAGCACGCCCTGAGGAACTCGCCAAAGCTCGGTTCGTGCTGGCCCGCGCGCTGTGGACTGCGCCGCGTGCGAAGGGTCGCGACCGGTCGCGTTCGCTGGCGCTTGCCCGAACGGCCCTTTCGGGTTTCGAGGCCGCGGGCAAGGCCGGGGCGAAGGCGCGCGACGAGGTGCGGGCCTTCCTGGCGCGGCACGACCCCGCTTCCGCCCGGACCGAGGGGCCGTAGGTCTGGTGCTGTACCCACCCGCCATCGCTTGGGGCGCGCTCTGTGACCTCCCGTGTCGTGGGGCCGGCTGAAGGTGTGCGTGTCCGCGGTCGCACCTGCGTGTGAGGGGACGAGTGTGTCGCGGGCCTGGTGTCCGGTCGTGGCCCCCTCGTGCCTCGATGACACCCCAACGAGGTCGCGTGCGGGGCGACGGTGTGCAGGCAGATTCCGTCGCGGGCGTTCGGTGCGGGCGGACCAGGACGCGCAGGCGGAGACGTCGAGGCGTGGCGGGACCGAAGGTGCCCGGTGGCGGCGGGCGGTTAGGGGGCGGTGGCGCCCCGCGCAGGGCCCGGGCGGGGGCGGCGGCGGGGGCGGCAGCGCGGCTCGTCGGGGCCGCAGCGGATCCGCACGTGGATGTGGCCGTCGTGACCGGGCTCGTGCCGCACGAGCGCCCGGCCCGATCCCTCGCCGGGGGGCCACTGCAGGATCGGGCGGATCGTCTCGGGGGTCGCGCCCTCCCAGCGCGCCGCCTGGAACACCCGGCGCTGCAGGTGGATGTCGAGGAAGATCACCTCCACCTCGGCGCTCGCGGCGAAGCTGCGCAAGAGCTCCCAGGTGGCCGACCAGTCGATCTCGTCGGGGTGGGGCTCGGCCTTTTGGGGCACCCCCGGCAGCAGCGGCAGTCGGATGTCCACGTCGCGGCCGGACTGGTGGGACTTGTGCGGCGGAAAGCGCCGACCCCACGGCCGGGAGATCGAGCCGATCAGGATCGTGCCCTCGTATCCCGTGCGGTGGCGGAAGGCCGCCAGCGTTTGCATGAGCACGCGCAGGGTGTGGGACGATCCATAGGCGATCCGCGGCTCGCGGACCGTGTACCAGGGGGCGGGGGGGAGTTGCGCGCCGTGTTCGAGCCGGCCGCGGTTGGGTCGGCCCACGCTGCGGGCCCCCTCGGGAACGTCGAAGTGGTCGGGGTTCGGCGGACCCGGCCGGACGCCCACCGTGCGCGGGGGAAAGGCCGGGTCGATCCAGACGACGACCGTCTCGCCCGGGTCGGCGCTCCGATTCGGCCAATTGTAGGCCAAAAGGTCGCGGTACTCGACGCGGTAGCGCGCCGCAAGGGTGCCGAAGTCCTCCCCCGGCTCGACCACGTGCTCGATCCGCCGCCGCGGCGGGGGGATCCGGCGTGCGTACACGCGCAGGCGCTCGCCGGTCTTCGGGCGGCCGTAGCGTTCCTCGACGCCCTCGTTCCAGGCGCGCAGCTTGGCGATCCGCACGCCGTAGCGCACGGCGATCTGGCTCCAGCGCTCGCGCGGGCGCACCACGTGCCGGATCCACCGCGGGCGGTCGAGCACCACCGTCTCGGTCCGGGCCCCCGCCTCGCCCGCCGCCGCCTGGCCCCCGGCCCCTGGGGCCGGCCCCTGTTCGAGCAGACGCAGGGCGAGCAGGTAGGGCAGCAGCATGCGGCCGGATCAGGATAACCCCCGCACCGGCCCCGAACGCCTCGCGCCGACCGGCCCCGCCGGCGGGGGCGGGCTGCGGTCGGCGCGATGGGCGGGGCGGACGGGGCTCGAACCCGCGACCTCCGGCGTGACAGGCCGGCGTTATAACCAACTTAACTACCGCCCCGGGGCTTTGGAGTTCGTTGGGAGCGGGAGCATGGAAGAAGCCGGTGCCCATGTCAACCTCCGTTCGGCCGGGCGGGGAGTGAAGTTGCGCACATGGCGCAGATTGCGACCGCGCCCGTTCGACGTGGCCGGCAGCGTGCGGACGGGGCACCATGCCCCTCGACATGGCAGCCGCGACGCACGAGCCGGGCGAAGGACCGTTTCCCATGGAGGGAAAGACCGTGCTGATCACCGGCGGAAACACCGGCGTCGGTCGGTCGGCGGCGTCGGCGCTTCGCCGCCTGGGGGCGGAGGTGGTGATCACCGCCCGCGACCCTGCCAAGGGGCAGGCGGCCGTGGCCGTCATCGACGAGGGGTGTCCGCCCGGCACGCCCGGCCACACGGCCTGGCAGCGCCTCGATTTGGCCTCCTTCGACAGCATCGAGCGCTTCTGCGATCGGATCGCCGCCGAACACGAGGGGATCGACGTGCTCGTGAACAACGCCGGCGCCCTGCTCGGGACCCGCTCGCTCACGAAAGAGGGCTTCGAGGCCACCTTCGGGGTCAACCACCTCGGCCACTTCCTGTTGACCCGGCGGCTGTTGCCGCTGCTACGTGAGCGGCCCGGGGCGCGGATCGTCAACGTGGCCTCGGAGGCCCACCGTGCCGTGCGCGGCATCGACTTCGACGACATCCAGCGTGCGCGCGGGTACCGCCCGTTTCGGGTCTATGCCGAGTCGAAGCTCATGAACATCCTGTTCACGCGGGAACTGGCCCGCCGACTCGCGGACGAGAGGATCGGGGTCTTCGCCGTCCACCCGGGCGTCGTGGCCTCCCGCTTCGCGCAAGACGGCGACACGAGCGGGGTCATTCCGTGGTTCTATCGGCTGTTTCGGCCCTTCCTGCGCACCCCCGAGCAGGGGGCGGCCGGCGTGGTGCACCTGGCCCGTGCGCCCGGCGTCTTCGAGCACACGGGCGGCTACTTCATCGACGACCGCCCGAGGCGCCCGAGCCGCGCCGCCCGGGACGACGCGCTCGCCCGGCGCCTTTGGGACGCTTCGGAGGCATGGGTCGCCGCGCGCGGCCCGGGGGCGGGCTGACGGAGGCCGACCCCCCGGCGGGCCCCTGGGTCGGTCCCGAAGCCGCCGTCGGGGGTCCGGTGGTGGACAGACCGGGGGCCGGTCGGTAGGGTAACGCCACTTCATGCGCTCGCTGGCCCTCGTCTTGCTCACGGCGGCCATGGCCTCCCTGATCGCCATGGCGATCTGCTTCTTCCTGGCCCTGTTCGGCGACCTGTTCGGGCCGGCGATCGCCGAGCGGCACTGGTCGCGGCTGGCCCTGCCCTTCGGGATGGCCACGCTGTTCTTCTTCGGGATCGGCGGCGCCCTGTTGCGCGAGGCCAGCGCCCGCGACGAGTTGGCCCGGGCCATCGACATCATGCGCCGCGAGGTCGGCCGCGCCCTGGACGAAGCCGAGGACGCCCGCGACGTGCTCAACCGGGCGATCCCGGCCGTGGACCGCTTCCGCCGCGCCGTCGCCCAGGCCCCGGGACTGGCGCCGAAGGAGTGGGTGGACCTTTCCGACCTGGTGATCTTCGCCGAGTCCAACCCCGCCGAGGCGTGCGGGTACCTGCAAGACCTCTACGCCGCCCTCGAAAAGGGGCCGCGGGCGGCCGCGAAGCCCCAGCCGGCCGCCTCGAAGGAAAAGGCGAAAAAGGGCTGACGTCCCGCGCGCCGGCCGCGTATCCTCGGGCCATGACGCCCGTACCGTCCCCACGCCGGGTGGCGACGAGGGTTGCTGCCGCCGCCCTGCTCGTGTCCGGTTGTTCGCAGCTCCAGCTCGCCAGCGCCGGCCCGACCGCGTGCGCCCCGAAGGAGATCGAGATCTCCAACGTGCAGCGGGGCTGGAAGGAGGAGAGCTGGCAGGCCACCTGCAAGGACACCACCTTCCAGTGCAGCCAGGTGGCGACCGCGTGGGCCGTGGACGTCACCTGCACGAAGACGGCCGCCGGCGGGCCCGAGGGACCGGTGCCCGACGAGGCGAAGCCCGGCCCGGAGGACGATGCCACCCCGGCCCCCGCAAAGGCCACCCCGGCCGCGGACGACGAGGCGCCGCCGGCGGAGGAGGAAGGCGAAGCCCCCGAGGCCGAGACGGGCGGAGACGACGACGCGGCCCCTTCCGAGGGCTCCGAGGTCGCCCCCGGCGAGCCGGAGGGCGATGCCGGCGCGGGTGCGTCGTCCACCCCGGACGAAGACGCGGGCGCCGGCGAGGGGGACGACGCCCCCGGCGACGCCGGCCGGCCCTAACCGCGGCCGGCGAGGACCGCCAGCGCCATCCGTCCGCGTGGGTCGGTCCAAAGGCGCGCGAGACGAAGCCCCGCCTTGCGGGCCATGTGGGCCAGGTCCATGGGCCGGTACTTGTGGCTGTGCTCCGTGACGATGGCCTCGCCCGGCTCGAAGACGAACCGCAGCGCCCCCAGTGCGATCGTCGTGCGGCGGCGCGCGACGAGGGCCAGCTCCACCCGGCGGTGGCTCGCGTCGTAGCGAGCGCGGTGCTCGAAGGCGTCGATCTCCACGGCGGCCCCCAGCTCCCGGCGCAGGCGCACCAGGAGGTTGCGGTTGAAGGCGGCCGTGACCCCCTCGCCGTCGTCGTAGGCCCGCACCAGGGTGCCGGGGTCCTTGACGAGGTCCACCCCCACCAGCACGCGCCCGTCCGGACCGGCCGTCGCGCGAAACGAGCCCAGCAGCGCCACCGCCTCGCGCGGTTCGTAGTTGCCCAGGGTCGAGCCCGGGAAGAAGACGACGGTTCGGCCCGCCGCCGGGGCCGGCGGCAGGTCGATGGGGCGCGTGAAGTCGGCCTCGACGGGCGTGACCGCCACGGCCGGGTGCGCCCGGCGGACCCGGCGGACCGCCTCGGCCAGGAACGATACGGACACGTCGATGGGCAGATAGGCCGTCGGCTGCTCGAGCGCCGACAGCAGCAGCACCGCCTTCTCCCCCGAGCCGGGGCCGGGCTCGACGATGCGGGCGCCCGGGCCGACCGTTGCGCCGATCGACCGCCCCACTCGCCGCAGCAGTGCGCGTTCGGTCCGCGTGGGGTAGTAGGCCTCGAGGCGGCAGATCCGGTCGAACAGCGCCGACCCGGCCTCGTCGTACAGGTACTTGCACGGCAACGTGCGGGGCCGGCGGGCGAGCCCGGCCACGGCGTCGGCGAAGAACGCGGCGGCGGTCGTCATGCCGGCTCGTCCCGCGCCAGGCGGATCCCCGTAAACTGGTAGCGGCAATCCGCGGGAAAGAAGTTGCGGTAGCTCGGCCGGACGTGGCCGGGTGGGGTGGCGAAGGATCCTCCGCGCAGGACGTACTGGTTGCACATGAACTTGCCGTTGTACTCGAACAGGGGCCCGTCGTCGGGGCGAAAGCCCGGATAGGGTGCGTAGGCGCTTTGCGTCCATTCCCAGGCGTCGCCGAACAACTGCGTGGCGCCGCCGGCCGGGGCCAGCGGCAGCCGTGGCCGGCGGTCGGCGAAGTGTCCGGTGACCCGCTCGCCCGCGTGGGCGCTCGCGACCGCTTCCCACTCGAACTCCGTCGGCAGCCGCGCTCCGGCCCAGGCGGCGTAGGCGGCCGCCTCGTACAGCGACACGCACGTGACCGGGTCCGACGGGCGGACGGGGACCTCGCCGTGGAGCGTGCGGCGCACCCAGCGGTCGCCGTCGCGCCGAAAGTCGCCGGGGGCCTCGATGCCGCGCGCGCGCACGAAGGCCCAGCCCTCGGACAGCCACAGCTCGAATCGCCGGTAGCCGCCGTCCTCCATGAACCGCAGGTACTCCCCGCACGTTACGAGCCGATCGGCCAGGGCGAAGGGCCGCAGCCAGACCCGGTGCCGCGGTCGCTCGTTGTCGTAGGAAAACCCCTCGGTCCCGGCCCCCACCTCCACCAGCCCGCCGTCGTGGCGCAGCCACCGAAGCGGCCGCACGGGCGGCGCCTGGCCGAGATCGGCCGGCTCGTAGACCTGTGGCAGCGGGTGCGCGGACAGGAGGTCGAACACGTCCGTCAGGATGAGCTCCTGGTGTTGCTCCTCGTGGGCGAGCCCGACTTCGAGGACGTGTCGGGCCCGTGGGCCCGGCGATCCGCGCGCGAGCACCGTCCGGACCCGCTCGTCCACGGCCCGCCGGTAGGCCTGCACGCGCTCGCCCGACGGGCGTGTCAGCAGGCCCCGCTTCGGGCGCGGGTGCATCGTGCCGGCGCTTTCGTAGTACGAGTTGAACAGGTGGTCGAACGCCGGGTCGAACGGTTCGGCCGCGGCCCCCGCCGCCGGCAGGAAGAAGCGCTCGAAGAACCACGTGGTGTGCCCCAGGTGCCACTTGACCGGGGACGCTTCCGTGCGCGACTGCGCCACCATGTCCTCGGGCGAGAGGGGCTCGGCCAGCGCCAGGGTCGCCGCGCGGACCCGATCGTACCGTTCGACGAGGCTCGCCGGCGCCGGCGAGCCGAGGTTCGATGCCATGGGCCGACCCTATCGAGCGTCGTCGCGGGCTTCAAGGGCGCGGCCGGGGCGCCCGCACCGCCCTACGGCACCAGGGCCACGGCCTCGTCGTAGGTCGCGGCGCGACCCTCGGTGATCGCCAGCATCCGTTCGATGGGGCGCCGGGCGCGCTCCCGCAGCGGCGCGGGAACGTCCACCACGGGCTGAAGATCCCGCAGCGCCAGGTAGAGCTTTTCGAGGGTCGTAAGCTTCATGAAGGGGCATTCGTTGCAGGCGCAGGTCCCCTCGGGCGGTGCGGGCACGAAGGTCTTGTCGGGGCTTTCGGCCCGCATGCGCACCAGGATCCCCGGCTCCGTGGCCACGATGAAGGTCGTCGCCGGCGAGCGCTTCGAGCGGGCCAGCAGGGCGCTGGTCGAGCCCACGAAGTCCGCCACCTCCAGCACGGGCTCCTCGCATTCGGGATGGGCGAGCACCTCGGCGCCCGGGTGACGCTCCTTGAGCTGCAACAGCTTCTTGAGGCTGAAGGTCTCGTGCACGATACAGGAACCGGGCCACAGTTCCATGGATCGTCCGGTCTTGCGCACCAGGTAGCGGCCCAGGTTGCGGTCCGGCGCGAACAGGATCGTCCGGTCCTCGGGGATCGCCGCGACGATGCGCTCGGCGTTCGAGGAGGTGCAGATGAGGTCGCTTTCCGCCTTCACCGCGGCGGAGCAGTTGACGTAGCTTACGGTGACCGCTCCGGGGTAGCGCGCCTTCCAGGCACGGAAGCGGTCCGCCGGGCAGCCCTCGGCCAGCGAGCAGCCGGCGTCCAGGTCGGGAATGATCACCGTGCGCGTGGGGTTTAGGACCTTGGCCGTCTCGGCCATGAAATGAACCCCGCAAAACACGATCACGTCCGCCGCCGTGTCCCGCGCGGCCTGGGCGAGCTGCAACGAGTCGCCCAGGAAGTCCGCGAGATCCTGAATCTCCTTCTCCTGGTAGTAGTGCGCCAGGAGGACCGCGTTGCGTTGTCTGCGCAGCCTGTCGATCTCGCGCTCGAGGTCGAGGCCGCTGGGAATCGGGGGCCGGGCCGGTTGATCCATGGGCTGCCTTTCGCGGCG
>Ga0256839_1004944_pt1 | contig 12638 bp, 19 predicted proteins | sample 354166metaG_FD_185968 | JGI IMG/M metagenome (GOLD analysis project Ga0256839, IMG submission 185968) | Hydrothermal vent microbial communities from Mid Atlantic Ridge, Atlantic Ocean - 354-166 | ecosystem: Environmental > Aquatic > Marine > Hydrothermal vents | place: Atlantic Ocean: Mid...
CCCGCTGTTCGACGAGTTGGACAGTAAGCAGAAAGCTGCGATGGATGTGCTGCATGAGATCGACAAATGGCCGGTCGATGTCGGCAAGGACGCAGCGATGCTGAAGAAGCTTGCGGACTTGTACCCGGATGTAAACCTGGAGGAGGAGGCGTTAGGATACGCGTTGTGGTGTGAGCAGAAACGGACGAAACGCCCGAACCATCGGCTCGGATTCCGCAACTGGGTGAAGAGGGCTTATGAGTGGAAAGTCGTTCCAGGAAACCGTGGATCGTCTGAGAGACATCGAGTACCTCAGACAGAAGAACACGGAGGCGATGTCAGAGCTGTTGTCGACTGGTGAGTTCGAGCCGCCGTGCCGTGAGACGTGTTCGGGTTTGATCAGCTACGCGATCGAAGGCCGAGATGTGGAGGGATACTGTCCGCTGTGGATGGACGATGACCGATGCCTGCTGGCGGAGATGGAACGGCAGGATAGACGCCGTGAGATGCTTGCCCGCAGGTGGCCTGCCAGATATGTGGATGCCGATTGGTCACAGTGCAGGGCCGAAGATGTGTTGAAGTCGTGGTTGGATGAGAGGCCGACATCGAGCCTGCTTCTGCATGGCCCGGTGGGCACTGGCAAGACATCGGCTGCTGGGCTGGTGTGCCGTGACCTGTGGTGGGCGGAGTGGTCTCTGTTCACGCATTGGCAGGAGATGCCGCAGCTGCTGTCGTGGGACGCGGACGATGATGTGAAGAGGCTGATGAGGTCTGCGCCGATTCTTGTGGTCGACGACTTCGGCCTGTCGATGCTTCCAGACTGGTCGCTTGCCGAGTTCGACGCGCTTGTGGAACATCGGTACAGCAGCGGACGGGGGTTCGTGGTGACGACGAATCTTGCTCCGTCTACGATCCGTGAGGAGCGGGCTTGGCACAGGTTTGTGGACAGGTGGGCTGAGTCCATGCTTGCGGTTGCCATGCCCGGCGAGTCGATGAGGAGGGGTCGTGCAGAAGCGGAGGCGTCGTGAGCGTCGGAAGATCCGCGGGTCGAAGATCGGTATGACCTGCCGGTTGTGTAAACGGCCGCTGAAGAAACATCGGTTAGCAGAGTTCTGCCGTATCAAGGAGAGGCTGTGACCGGCAGGTCGAAGTGGCGAGCTGATGTGCTTGCTTTGAGAGGTGCGTTCTGCCGTGCGTGCGGCGACGTGTATGACCTGCAGATCGACCATGTGATCCCGAGGAGTCAGGGAGGTGCAGATGACGTAGAGAACGGGTTGCCTCTGTGCGGTCCCTGGTCGGTCAGGTCTCCGTTCAGGAACGGATGCCATGCTGCGAAGACCGAACGGAGGCTTCTGCTGACCAGGGACATGTTGGACGAAGATCAGGTGACATACCTGGAAGCGAAAGGATGGGTGGTTTTCGATGGATCGGAACCAGTTGGAGGACGCGGCGTCCGTGGCTTCACAGCAGGCGGAAATCTCAGGCACGGAGATGGTGAAAGTGTCGGTGGTTGGGATCAACGGCGAATGGCTGGAGGAACAGCCTTCGCTGGGGGAGACGGTGAAGCTGGAAATCGTCGGATTCGTCCGCAGAGTCGGGACCGAAGCGCTCGAAGGTGGTGACGGTGGGGTGAGAGAGTTCGCCCAGATCAAGGTCACCGGAGTGAAACGGATCGGCTGACGAGAAGCCCCCAGCGATGGGGGCTTCTTCTTTACAACGCCGAGCAGCAAGATACAATAAAGATATAGGCAGAGAGGGAGATGTGAAGCTGATTCGAGCTGGAGGTATGTTGCGATGAGCTTCGCCGTCTACTGGCATTGGTTTGACGTTGTGGCCGATGTGGTCGTGTCGGGGAACAAGTCGGGCAAGGCGGCTGTGACGATCGCAGATAACGGCGGCAGCGTCACGTTTCTCCTAGGCGAGGGTTGTCTTGATTCTGCTACAGCCTTGTTCAAAGAGGTGGTGGCCGAGCTTGAGGCAATTGGCAGAGAAAGGAGCGAGTGATGACACTCGACGACTACGAGGCGGATTTCCTTCGCCGTGTCCGTGAGCGTCGGCAGATGCAGCAGCGTGAAGTGAAGGACGTGGCGGCGAAGCCGGTCCTGCGTGAGAAGCAGGTCATGATTCTCGACGTTGAGGATGTCGAGGTGAGGCCTGCGACGAGAAAGTCGTGCACCTACTGCGGCGCTGAGACTCCTGCTGTTGCCATGTACCGGAGGACGAAGCATCAGCTGTGCTTCTCCTGCAAGACGAGGCTGGTGACGGTGCCATGAGGATCGGCGTTGTTACGAGGTCCGACAGGGATACCGTCGAGTCGTATCTTGGGTTCGGCTACGCGATCGTCGAGGAGGCACGTTCGTGGAGGGACGGGGTGGCACTGTTCGTAGTTGAGGGGCCTGACGATCATGCGGAATGGCAGGCGAGGCGGCTCGACGTGGGCCTGCATTTCACGACCGTGTTCAAGTCGGACGGAGACGAACAGGCATGGCGAAACCTGTGGATGAAGACATGAGCGATGACGCTGTGTCTCACGTCGAGAAGGTAGCTCTCGCAATGATCGACTTGATTCGGCAGTCCGGCGCGTATGGTTTAGACCTCGGATATGACTCCGATGGATGGTGGTCCGAGGTGTCGTTTCGGGACGGTACTGTGAAGGTGTCGGGCTATCCGAATCTGATGTCCGCCGTGAGATCCATGACGGAACGTGTCGTGAACATGTCGAGGTGTGGGAACTGCGGCAGGCCGATTGCGTTCGGGATCGTGATCATGTATGACGACACCCGCTGCGACCTGGTGCTTCACGACATGCCGGACGGAACATATGCGTTTTCGAGGCGATGCAAGGTGGAGAGATGAAGTCAGTGATCTTTGATGCTGCATGGTGGGGTTCACTGGTGGCGTTGGCATGTGTGGCGCTGCTGGCTGGTATGTATGGGGTGGCGGCTGCTTTGGCGATCATCTCGTTCGGCCCGGTCGCTCGGATGTTCGCGGTCGTGAAATGGCTGTGATGCAAGGGTCTCTGTTCTCCGGTAAGGGGACAGTGTGGATTCTCGTGCGCAGCGGCGGGGAGAAGCCGTTCAAGGTGATGACGGTCGACGGTAAAGGTCGCAGTGTGGCTGTCACAGGCTGGTGCTCGTCGCAGGGGTATGTCGAGGGGAAGGTGGCGAAGCTCCTTGAGGAAGGTTGGGAGTTCGCAGGACGCGCGGACGTGGATTCGCTGACTGATGAGCAGAGAGCCATGTTCAGAGTGACGGTGTACCACGTCGCAGAGTTGAGATCGGCAGTCCAGAAATACATTCGGAGGGGTCAGGTTCAGAAGGCCGTGGATGTGGCGTATACGCTGCTGGGTGACAGAGGTGAGATGTGGTGGCTGTCGAGGCGGCTGCCGGTGATCTGTGCGGAGGATGTCGGCTGGGGTTACATGCCAGCTCTGCTGGAAGTGATGGATGACCCGTCCGAGGCCGATGTGATCGAGATGGCTGCCAGGCTGGCGGCAGCTGAGAAGAACAAGGATGCCGGATGGCTTGTGGAGCTTGCTGTCCGCCGGAAGGAGAGGTTCGCCGATTCTGACAGGCTGGGTGACCTGGCAGCCGAGTTCGTTGTTGATGGTCGGTATGTGGATGCGTTGGCGTGCCTGTGGCTGTTGAAGGATGAGGAAGTCAGGGCGGCGTCTGCTGTGCTGTGGGGCCTGTCGGAGAGTGAGGTGGTGAGGGCTATTGGTTATGTGTGTAACAGGCGGCTGCAGGTAGGCGCTGGGAACTGGGATGGGGCGTATCTGCTTGCGTGTTGGCTTCTGGCGTTGAAACATGATCCGCCGTCTGTGTGGCCGCTTCCTGACTGTTTGACGGTGCAGAGCTATGTAGATGCGAGGCATGTGGTAGACGAGGTTGACTGGTGGTGTTTCGACCAGCACACCTGGCTTGGGAAGCGGTGCATCGGCAGGGTTGCTCGCAGGGTAGGGATGCGCGAGCATGTTCTTGCTGAGTTGATGTTCAACTATTCGTCGGCTGTGCTGTCGCCTCTGCGTGGCGACGAGGAGTACCGGGATGTGGCCTTTGAGGTGATGGCGAAGGAGTTCGGGTTCAGCAGTGACGCCGATGCTGAAGAGACGTGGCGGCGTGTGTCCGATGATGTGAAGGAGTGCATCCTGTGGCATCTGCGTCGGCGGTGAGGAGCCTGTTCGTGCCGGAGCTGTATACGGCTGAGAATCTTGCTGGGATCAGCACCATCAATGCGCTGCGTGACCTGCATGAGGGGATGAGGCAGATCGGCAGGCCTGTACCGACGACGATGATCGTTCCGAGGTCGAGGGACCATGTGAACTGGGACGATGACATGTTCGACGATCCGCTGCTTGACCCGCTTCCGGTCGGATTCCCGTATGAGCCTGCCTATGACATGAGTCCGATCAGCCCAGATGTTCTGGAGCCTGTGCTGCCGAAGCGAGGCAGGTTGCTATTCGACTTCGTGCTGAACGGCAAGTACATGCATTCGGCGACGGTTGCGGCGGCGTTCCAGAAGCCGCTGAGCCAGTGGGAGCAGTGGCATACGATCCCTGTGGTCACATGGCTGTTCGAGTCGGGCCTGGACCGCAGGTTGCCGCTATTCCGGGAGACTGCTGGTCGGGCACTGCTGTGTGCGTCGTCGTCGGTGGGGCCTGTGATGGTGTTCCAGGACGCAGACCGGGACTGGCTGCTTGATGTGCTGTTTGCGGGGCTGCATCCGTCGAGGGTCGCGGAGATTTCGGAGCGGCTGTTCGTGATCCCTGCTGCTGTTGGTTTTGACTATGAGAGTGTGCAGAGGAGACGTGCCGCCGAGAGACGTGAGAAGCCTGTTCTGTTTCACGGTGGGTCTGGTGAGGGGAAACGTCGGATTCCGCTGATGCTGCGGCTGGCCGAGCAGATGCGGGACAGGATCGACGTGCTGTTGACGACACAGTGGAAAAGGTCCGGCAGGTGGGTGTTCGCGGATGCTGAGGCTGCCGGATTTGAGGTGGTGTATCAGGTGACGAGGGACCAGTACCGGCAGCTTCTGCACCGTGGCGACATCGTGTGGGTGGGCGCAGAGTATGAGGGGACGGGCATCGCCTATGTGGAGGCGGTCATGTCGGGCATGTTGCCGCTGGTGTATCAGGCACCGTGGATGGAGAAGCGGCTGCCTGCTTCGTATCCGTTCGTCGCGTCGTCTGAGATGGAAGCCGGTCTGATGTTGAGGGAGATGGTGGCTGATTTGGACAGGTTGAGGAGCCGATGGGTGGGTGAGCTTCAGGAAGCGATGTCGGTGCATCTTCCTGACAGGACTGCTGAGGCGTACGCGGACATGTTGGACATGTGTGTTGCTCCTGTGGTGGCGGAGAACGTTGAGCGGTCGATGAAGGTGACGCCCGCTTTCAGGCTGCTCGCCCAGGCTGTTGAGGAAGAGGGTTGGCATGAGGTGAATGACCCGAACGTGCTGTGGGAGGCGATGAAGGTACGTTCGGAGAAGAAGGTCGAATTCAAGTATGTGTCTCCGATGACCTTGCGGTTCATGCTGATGGGGTTGGGCTATGTGGACCCTGGAGATTCGACTGGGTTTAGGATGGTGCGGTGTGGTTGATTGGGCGACGGTCGTTCATGGTGTCGCCGTACGGGTCGTGTTGTGGGCGCATCGAGCTGCTGTGTCCGGCGGACGCATGTTCGTCGATACGGTGACGACGTGTGCTGATGGGTTCGACAGGCTGATGGCCGCTGCTGATTCCGATGAGAAGCTGGTTGTCATCGACAACCTGATGGAGCCGACCCCGCAGTGGAGGCGGCAGGCGTCTGGTGTGTGGCATGTCGAACTGTCCGTGTTGGATGAGGCGTTGGGACGCAAAGGGTTCGTCCGGACATTGACGGTCCCTGTTGACGTGTTCGGCAGAAGGCCGTTTCTGTGTTCGCCGAGGTGGCTTTGGCCCCTGATCGCGGCGGTGATGGTGCCGGTAGAGTTGGTTGCAGCGGCGATGTCGAAGGCTGCTGTGGCACGGCATCTGCTTGTTGTGTACGAGAAGGAAGGGACGTGATGTCGGACAAGATTCCAGGTATGGCTGTGCATGTGAGCGTCGAGCAGAGAAGCCAGATCCTCGGCAGGATCGACCGAATCCTTGAGAAGGGCTGGCTGATGTGGGGCGATGAGCAGGACGAGCTGAAACGCAAGTTCTGTGAACGGGCGGCCGTTGATTATGCGGAGACGTTCAACTCTGCGACGTCTGCGATCGAGATCGTTGGTACTTGGCTTGCTGCGGCGGCGCCTGACCGGCCGCCGTATGCGCTTGTCCAGGCGAACTCGTTCCCGTCAGTGGCGATGGCTCTGAGCAGGGCCGGGCTGAAGCCGGTGTTCGTAGACGTGGACAGGGAGACGATGCAGTTCAGCGGGGATGTCGTCGAGGAAGCTCTGGACGTGTACGACGCCGTGATGGTGGTGATTCAGCACAACGGCGGATATGTGACGTCGGGTGTGGAGGATGTTCGCACGGTGTGCACGAACAGGGGCGTGTTTCTGCTTGAGGACTGCTCGCATGCTGCCGGGTCGAAACTGAACGGTGTTGGTGTCGGGCATTGGGGCGACGCAGCTGTGTTCTCGATGGCTGCGACGAAGCCGCTGCAGACCGGCCAGGGTGGGATGCTGCTGACCGATGACGCTGGTCTGGTCGAGTTCGCGTTCAGGGCGAAGAACTACGGCCGGACGGAGATGTTCCAGAAGGGCCGGTATGTGCAGGACGGATGGAACGCCCATCTGACGGAGATCCAAGCTGCTGTCGGGAACGTGCTGCATGAGTCACTGGACGACGCGATCGACTACCGCCAGCGTCTGCTGTCGATCATGGAGGACACTGCCGGATTCGGCTTCGATGAGATCAGGCTTGGCTTGGACCCGGCGGCTGAACCGAATCTGTACAAGGTGCCTGTCGTTCTTCCGTCGGGTGTGTCAGCTGATGAGGCACGGCAGGTGTTCGCAGAGGACAACATCGAGCTTGGGTCGTCGATCTACAACTTCGTGACGCCTGACCTTGAGGTGTTTTCGGGTAGGTTCGATCGGCTGGACACCCCGAATGCGGCGTGGCTGGCAGAGCATCATGTCTGCCTCCCGATGCACAACCGGATGTCTGATGACGACGCTGTGCGGGTGGGTAAGAAGATCGCTGAGGTGTGGGCATGACGGTGCTGGTCACTGGCGCTTCTGGGTTCATCGGTTCGCGGCTTGCTGGGCATCTCGGCAGCGGCGATGTGCTGACCGATGTGGTCACGTCGAAGAAGGTGAAGAAGCTTGACGTGTTGGATGCAGCTGAGACGGCTGAGGTGATCAGCGGATACTGGCCTGATGTGGTGGTTCACCTCGCTGGCCCTGTGGTTGGGCATGCGAGGAAGAAACCTGCCGACGCTGTCAGACTTCAGGTCGAGGGGACGTTGAACGTGCTGCAGGCGTGCCGTGAGGTAGGTGCGAAGGTGGTTCTGGCGTCGTCGTTCTATGTGTACGACGGCATCGACCAGGACAGCGTGGTGTGGGAGGGCACCGAGCTGAACCTGATGGTCCCTGAGACGTTCGGTGCTGCGAAGCTGATGGCGGAGCGGCTTGTCGCAGACTACGGCACTGCGTATGGCCTGGAATGGATGGTTCTCAGGTTCGGGTCGGCGTATGGGCCTGGTGAGGGCAGCAACGTGATCTCGGACTTCGTGAAGATGGGAGAGTCCGAACAGGTTGTGGAGATCTGGGGGTCGGGCAACAGGGCGAACCAGTACACGCATGTTGACGATATCGTCGCTGGGATTCTGATGGCGTGCGAGCATTCCGGTGAAGTTTGGAACCTTATTTCGCCTGAGAGAACTTCGACGAGGGAACTGGCGGAAACGATGTCGAACATGTTCGGGTTTGAGTTCGTGTTCAACACGGAGAAGCCAGAAGGTCCGTCGATGCCGACGATGCTGCCGATTGTCGCGCGACGGAGAGGATGGTCGGCGAGACCGCTTGTGGAGGGCTTGAAACTGTTGTGAGGCTGCTACTGATTCCACAGGTTGTGACTTCGGAGCTTGCGGCAGAGTCAGATGTTGCAGGCTATCGGGAGATGATCGGATATTTCGACCGGTTCGCTGACAACTGGTACTACCTGTGGACGAAACGTCAGCATGAGGGGAAAGGTTTGCCTGAGCGGAACGTCACGACCATGTTCGAGGAGGTCGATTTCATGACGTTCTACGGGCAAATGGCGTCTGTGACGGGCCGCCTGTTCGAGTTGTTCAACAGGATCGGCGGCATGTACCCGGTCGATGGGGTGCTGACTTCGAGAGCTGGGCTGGTGCCGTCGCTGATCATGGGGCTGTCCACTGAGCCGTCCGTGCCGGTTCCGGTGGTGACGATGGAACCCCGTGTGTACGCGCCTGGGAACGTGGCGCACAACCAGGTAACCGACGTGGATGCTGCGGCGCGTGCCGTCGGGTATGCGCTGGCGACGGTGGGCGTGTACTGGTCGGAGTGGGAGCTGGAAGCGGCAGTGGACGCGGTGTCGATGTGGATGAGCCGGGCCGCTGAGGAGCGTGTCAGGGAGAGAGGCGTGGTGGTTCCGCATCCTGTCGAGGTTCCTGACCGGCTGGCGGTGAGGGACGGAAGCAGGAAGACGTTGGCGTTCGTCGGACGGCTGAACCCGAACAAGAGGTGGCGGGATGTGCTGTCGGCGTACGCGAAGGTGGTGATGGCCAGAGGCGACACCGACGTGTGGGTGCATTCCCCGACTGGCCTGTCGCACCTCGACGGTGACTTGATCGGTGTGTGGCATCGGGCGACGGAGAGGCTACCTGAACGGTCCGACTATCTGAAGTTGCTCGACAGGGTGCATGTGGCTGCGTATGCGTCGAGGGATGAGGGTATGAACGTGACGGTGATGGAGATGCTGGCCCACGGCGTCGTCATGGTTCTGCCGAACGCACCATGGGTGATGAAGCTGTTCCACCCGTTGGAGTATCCGTTCACGTTCAAGTCGATCCGTGAGATGACGGCGATGGTGGACATGGCGTTGGACAGGTATGACGACTGGATCGTTCAGCTTGAACCTGTCAGGGAGATGATCCGCAGGCGGTTCTCGGATCAGGCTGCCGAGGCGGCGTGGAAGACTGTGTGGGATCGTATCCAGTCGGAAGTGTCGAAGGTTGAGCCGATCCGCATGTTCAGGAGCGATTTGGAGCAGGTTGGTGGGCGGCTGAGGTTCGACACGATGCTGGATGTATCGGGTGTCGGTAAGCATGCCCGACCTGAGATGAGACGGGTGTTCAGCAACTATGCGGCGTACCGTGCGGTCGCTGACCTGGACTTGTACAACGACCCTATGCCGATCCTGGAGCTGAGATGAGCAAGACACATGACGTGGTGATGATCCCGGTCGACAAGTGTGAGCCTGCGCCGTGGAACACGAACGTGGAGGATTTGGGGACGTTCAACGAACTTGTGGCGTCGATCGAGGAGGACGGGTTCCTTGAGAACATCGTCGTCGTAGAGCGTGCAGGCCGGTATCAGATCGTCGGTGGTGAGCATCGGTGGAAGGCAGCGAAGCTTGCCGGTCTGAAAGAGATTCCGGCTGTGGTGGTGGACTGGGACGAGGATCAGGCGAAGATCCGGAACATTCGCCTGAATGTGATCCGGGGGAAGCAAGACCCGGAGAAGTTCGCCGAGCTGTGGAATGAGCTGCAGAAGAAGTATGGGCGTCCTGCTCTGCTGAGGCTCCTGGGTATGCAGCATCGGGAGCGTGAGGTGGAGAGGCTGATCGGACGCGTGAAGCGGTCGATGCCGAAGGAGATGCAGAAGGAGCTTGAGCGCCGGCAGGAGAAGATCCGCAACGTGGAAGATCTGGCAGCTGTGGTGCAGACGCTCTATAGCCAGTTCGGCTCGACGTTGGACTCGAGCTTCCTGTTCCTGACGTTCGGCGGTCAGGTGCATGTGATGGTGAAGCTGTCGAAGAAGAACCATGCTCGGCTTGAGAGGCTGCTGGTGGAGTTGAGGTCGAGAGGCGAGGACGCGAATGTTGTGATCGGTGACCTGTTGGACCGTATGATGAGCGGTGAAGGAGGTGACTGATGCAGTTCCCAGGATCGGTGTTCAGAGCGCTCCGGCACTTCGCCGCCTATGGAGTCAGGTCGGCGTCCGTCCGGCAGCCTACAGGGCCTGTGCAGAGGACAGAGGTTGAGAACAAGAGGCGGTTCCCGTTCGCGTTGAACAGGGACCATTCTGGGCAGAGACTGGAGACGAAGTGAGACGACGGAAGAAGATCAGCGACAGGTTGAGCATCTACAGGGTGACTCGGGTCAGCCGCAAGCTCGCCCGCTGAAACGCACGGACGGTAGATCGGTAACGAGACCACCGTATGAGAAACGGGGGGATCGTGAGCAACAGGAGGCGGGATGCCGAGACCGGCGGTGATCAAGGGCACAGAGTATGAAGACCTGATCCAGCGGCTGATCGCAGCCCAATGGTCGTCGAACGCGATCGCCCTGTACCTAGATGCCAGATACGGCTACACGGTGGACGCTTCGACGATCCGCCGGTACAGGGCGCAGCATGCCGCTGAGATAGCTGACAGGTACCCTGACCTGGCTGCGGCTGCGACGGAACGCACCTATGTGGAGAGCCATGTCCGGTCGGACGAATTCGTGGACGTGGTGGGGTCGCTGGCGGAGTTGATCCACATGCAGCGGCAGAGGCTTGAGATCGACCTGTCGCTGGAACGGAACGAGTTCAGGAAGCTGTTGCCTGACACGCGGCATGAGATCAGGCTAATGGCCGACATGTTGGACCAGTATCAGCGGCTGCTTCAGGATTGGGGTGTCGTCCCGAAGGCAGAACTGACGATGACGTTGAACGTGCCGCATGAGTCGGCTGCGGTTGACGTGTCGGAGTTCGAAGAGCTTCCTGCTGACGACCAGGAGCATGTGCTCGACCTGGCGTTGCAGCTTCACCGTGCGTTACCAGGTGGTTGACGTTCGTACCGAGGCGGAGCGGCTGTGCGCTCTGCACCCCGGTATCTACGCTGAGCGGAAGCTTGGCTATGAGAACGCGCCGTTCCACTGGGAGTGGTATGACCTGGCTATGCGGCAGTCTAGGTTGGCGGTGATCGCTCCCAGAGAGTTTGCGAAGAGCGAGGTGTTCTCGGTGGTTACGACTTCCCATTGGGTGGTGTACCGGCCTGGGAGCTGGCAGTACCTGTTCTCGGCGACGCAGGATCAGGCGAAGCTTCTGTTGGAGAGGGTAGTCCGTACGGTGTCGTTGACTGATCCGTGGCTGTTGGATCGGACACCGAAGTTCACGACGACCGATGTGATCTTCGCGAACTACAGCCGGGTGTCGGTGGCGTCGGTTGGGAAGGCGATGCGTGGGATTCACCCGGACCGGATAGTCGGTGATGACGTACTGACTGAGGAAAACACGGCGACGTCGGATCAGCGGCAGAAGATGTGGTCGTGGTGGTTCGGGTCGGTCGCACCGATGGCGCATCCTGGGACGGATCGGCTGTTGACGTGGGGATTGAGTTCGGCGCATCGGCCTGGGTTGGTGAAGAAGCGGTGGCCGCCGACGAAGATCGTGCTTGTGGGGACGCCGTTCCATCAGCTTGATCTGCTGATGGGGATGCGTGAGAACCCCCTGTATGTGTTCCGCCGGTATTCGGCTGTGTTCGACCGGAGTCAGCTGGTTCCGGGAACATGGGCTGTTGAGGCGAGGGGGGCTTTGCCCGACGTTGCGGAGGCGGCGTAGAAGGTACAATAAAGATGGAGGTGGATGATGCTGGCAGAGGAGCTTGTGCGTGAGGTTGGGAAACGTATGGGGAGGCGGATCAACTACTTGCATGTGGTGACGTTGGCGCACAGGCTTTTGGGGAAGAGGCCAGGCAGCGGATCAGTGAACGTGTATTCGCATGCCGATGTGGAGGGCTTGGTCGCTTGGCTGAGGATGGCCGGTTGGGTGTCGCCCGGCGATTGGAGGAAGTTCGACGCTGTAGATTTGGCGATGCGGAGGTGTGCGCCTGCGTGGCTGCTGTTCGACGGTGACGGCGTTCGTCTGGTCGACGTTGATGATGTGTTGGGTCTGACCGGTGTATGGTTTGCGTTGCCGACGCATGAGAGGTGCGTTCGTGACGCAGCTTCAGCTTCTGATGTGTGAGACTGATCCGGCTGTCGAGTCGAGGCAGGTGGTCCTGCCGTTCACGCCTGTGTCGAAGAACGTGTGGGACTACTGGCAGCCGATGTGGAAGTCGGGATACAGGTCGAAGTGGATGAAGCATCTGCTCCGCCAGTTCGACCAGCAACAGTTCCCGCTTGGTGTCCGTCAGGCTGTGTGCCATGCGACGTTGTGGTTCGGGACGCAGAGACGGCGGGACTGGCAGAACTATGTGCATCCGCTGTGGAACTTCGTCGCTGATGCTCTGGTCGAGTTCGGTGTGATCGAGGATGACACGCCGGACATGTTCGGTGTCGGCCAGAACGGCGGGATCACGTTCTGTGTCGATCGGCGGCGCGGTGTCGCTGCGAATCAGAAACGCCGCACTGTGATCGGTTTTGCGTTCGAGCTATGAGCTTCCGCGCTACTCCGGTCGAGTTCGTGTTTGGGACGGCGACGAGGTGTCCGATATGCGGAAGCCGTGTGGCGGAAACGATGGAGGTCAC